>Ga0075163_10012008_pt1 | contig 11279 bp, 8 predicted proteins | sample JI1023141ADNA_FD_71478 | JGI IMG/M metagenome (GOLD analysis project Ga0075163, IMG submission 71478) | Wastewater effluent complex algal communities from Wisconsin, to seasonally profile nutrient transformation and Carbon sequestration -... | ecosystem: Engineered > WWTP > Effluent > Algae...
TTGCGCGTGCAGCCGTCGCACTCCTGCTGGCACTGCCGCTGACCTACGCGATCTTCAGCCTTCTCCCACTCGATATCGCCAACCGCGACGCGATCAAGTTGACTGCCATGGTCGGCGCCGCGGCGGTGGTGCTGCGCCGTGTCTATGTTGCTCACTGGGGCGCTGCCAAGTCTGCCAGGTCGCGCATCATGATCTTTGGATCTGGTACGGCGGCGCAACTTGTCGGCGCAACGCTCAGGTCCGCCGACCCCAACGCCAACGTGGTGGGCTTCATGCCCGGTCCCAACGAAAAGGACCCTGCTGTACCTGAGCGCGAAATTCTTTCCTCGGCAGGCGGCTCACTCTCGGAGACGGCGCGCTCATTGGGCGTCGACGAGATCGTCGTTGCCCTGACCGAACGTCGCTCAGGCAGCATGCCGCTTCGCCAACTGCTGGACTGCAAACTGAGCGGTATCAAGGTCTACGACATCGCCACCCATTTCGAGAAGACACTGGGACAGATCCGGATCGACTATGTGAATGCTGGTTGGCTCATCTTTGGGAGCGGCTTCAATCAAGGTTTCTACAGGACCCTGGTGAAGCGCGTTTTCGATGTACTGTGCGCCATGCTCCTCATCGTGCTCTCTCTTCCGGTCATGCTGGTGACGGCAGTGATCATCAAGCTCGAGAGCCGGGGCCCAGTGCTTTACCGCCAGGAGCGAGTGGGCTTGAACGGCGCAACCTTTCAAGTGGCCAAGTTCCGCAGCATGCGCACGGATGCAGAAAAGGACGGTCCTCGTTGGGCCACGGCTCAGGATAGTCGCGTCACTCGGGTCGGGGCAGTCATCCGCAAGCTTCGAATCGACGAACTCCCCCAACTCTTCAATGTGCTGCGGGGCGATATGAGCCTCGTTGGACCGAGGCCAGAGCGCCCGTTCTTTGTCGAGCAACTTACCCAGCAAATCCCATATTTTGCCGCACGGCATAGCGTCAAGCCTGGCGTTACCGGCTGGGCTCAGGTTCGATACCAGTACGGCTCCACTATCGAAGACGCACAGGAAAAGCTGCAGTACGACCTCTACTACGTCAAGAACCACTCCCTGTTTCTGGACATCGTCATCCTCTTCGAAACAGTCTTCGTGGTGCTCACTGGCAAGGGTGCACGCTAGTCCTGCCACCTAGAATGCGGTCGCGGTTGCGTGCCTCGGCACGCCGCTGACACGCACCCATGGGCGATTTGCCGAACGACCTCGCGAGCTTCAGTTACCTGGTGTCCGCCATCGGCTACGCAGCGCTGTCTGTGTATCTGTTGCGCATCTCCCCGTCGACGCCAGGTGTTGGTGCGGTACGCCACGCAGTCGTTGTCGCGGTCGTTTCCAGCTCGTTTTGGGCATTCTTCAGCGCATTTGAGCGAGCGTCGGCCTACGCAGCACCAACGTTCCTTGCCGCGGCATTCGATCTAGCCCGATATGGCTGCTGGCTGGCGGTATTGCTGCGTTTGCTGAAGGCGCCGGCTATCCTTCCCGCGCAATCCCCCAGCAACGATCGACCGAGCGTCGATTGGCTGGCGGTTTGTGCAATCGTCTCGGTGGCGACGGCTGCTGTCGCGCTGACCATTCGGATCGGGCGAGGCGACTACGAAGCCGACGCCTCTCGCCTGTATGTCGCTGCGTCGCTGACGCTCCCGGTACTGGGCCTCGTGCTGGTAGAGCAACTCTTTCGCAATCTCGTTGACGACTCACGCTGGCTTGCGAAGCCGGTTTGCCTCGCGCTGGCAAGCACGTTTGCGTTCGACCTCTACATGTACGCCGAGGCCGTTCTGCTGGGTCGAATCGACGTGGACGCCCAGAGCATTCGTGGCGCGGTCCATTTGCTGGCGGTGCCTTTGCTCTTTGTCGCCGCAAGTCGTCGCGCCGACTGGGTTCGGACGCTTCAAGTGTCGCGGCGAGCTGCCTTCTACTCGGCAACGCTGCTCCTGGCCGGTGGCTACTTGCTCTTCATTTCGGCAGTCGGGTACTACGTCCGCTATTCGGGAGGCGATTGGGGAAGAGCACTTCAGCTTGGTTTGCTCTTTGCCGGCGCCGTTGTTCTGGCAGTTCTGGCGCTGTCCGCGTCAGTGCGCGCTCGAGTTCGCGTATTCATCGGAAAGCACTTCTTCAGCTATCGCTACGACTATAGAGAAGAGTGGCTTGCCTTCACGGCGATGCTGTCCGCGCGCACCGCCCCTTCCGAGGTCGGGATTCAAGTGGTGCGCGGCCTCGCCAACATGCTCGAGTGCCCCGCGGGAAGCCTCTGGACGCGATCCACGGCGGATTCGCCCTTCTCGCAGGCTGCGCGATGGAATGCACCCGAGGTTCGAATGGTGGAGCCCGTCGAATCAGCACTGTGCCAATTCTTGCAGCGAAGAGGGTGGATCATCGACATCGACGAGCATCGCCGTACTCCCGCGCTGTACGCTGAGTTGCCCACCTTGCCCACCTGGCTGAGTTCGGCTCCTGAAGCGTGGCTCGTCGTTCCCCTCTTGGTTGGGGAAGACTTGCTGGGTTATGTGGTGCTGTCTCGTCCTCGAACGACCGTTGAATTGGACTGGGAAGTCCGCGACTTGCTCAAGACGGCAGGCCGGCAGGCCGCTGGTTTCCTGGCGCAGATGCAGGCTACCGAAGCGCTCCTCGAAGCTCGAAAGTTCGACGCCTTCAACAGGATGTCCGCCTTCGTGGTCCACGACTTGAAGAACATCGTCACTCAGCTTTCGCTGATGCTGAAGAATGCGGAACGTCTGCACGCCAACCCGGAGTTCCAGAAGGACATGCTGTTGACGGTTGAGAGTTCGCTGGAGAAGATGAAGCGATTGATGCTGCAGTTGAGGGAAGGGGCCACGCCGCCAGGTGGGGCGAGAGGTGTCGAGGTGACATCAATCGTTCGAAGACTCGAGGCACTGGGTTCTGCAGCTGGACGGGTCATCACGATCAACGTGCACGACGAACTGGCCACACGAGGTCACGAAGACCGGCTGGAGCGTGTCCTCGGCCACCTCGTCCAGAACTCACTGGATGCAACACCGCCAACAGGACGAGTCGAGGTGACCGTCAAGCGCTTCAGTGGACAGGTGATGGTTGTTGTCACCGACAACGGTGCCGGAATGACTGAGGACTTCTTGAAGAACCAATTGTTCAGACCCTTCAGCACAACCAAGCACAGCGGCATGGGCATTGGAACTTACGAGAGCCACCAGTACATCCGAGAACTCGGCGGCAGCATCCAGGTCCGGAGCGCCGTTGGTACAGGAACCGAAGTGACGGTGCTACTGCCGCTCTTCGATTCTCACGGCACTTCCGATCTCCGGACTGACAGCGCAGCATGAACGCGCCTCCCTTGCTGATCGTCGAGGACGACCTTGCTTTGCAGAAGCAGATCAAGTGGTCCCTCGACCGTTTCGAGTCTGTGACTGCCAGCGACCGGGAGTCTGCACTTCAGCAGTTTCGGCGACACCGACCGCCGGTCGTCACCATGGACCTCGGCCTGCCGCCCGACCCAGACTCGGTTTCGGAGGGTTTCAAGCTTCTGGAGCAGTTGCTCGATTCCGACCCCAATGCAAAGGTCATCGTTCTGACGGGCCAGAACGACCAGACCAATGCACTGCGCGCAGTGGCGCTGGGGGCTTACGACTTCCTGGCAAAGCCTTTCGAACCCGATGTCCTGGCCCTGACCATCGATCGGGCCATGCGTCTGGCCGAACTTCAGGCCGAAAACCGACGGCTTCAAGCTTCACAGTCGTCCGACGCGTTGTCTGGATTGATCACTCGCGACCCCGAGATGTTGCGCATCTCGCGCATGATCGAGCGGGTCGCGTCCAGTGATGCGACTGTCTTGCTGCTTGGTGAGAGCGGCACAGGCAAGGAGGTGCTTGCCCAAGGGCTACACCAAGCCTCCAAGCGTGCCGGTCGCTTCGTGGCCATCAATTGCGCGGCCATTCCAGAAAACCTTCTCGAGAGCGAACTTTTCGGCTATGAACGTGGCGCCTTCACCGGCGCGACGAAGACGACCGTCGGAAAGATCGAGACCGCTCATGGCGGAACGTTGATGCTTGACGAGATCGGAGACCTGCCGATGTCTCTCCAGGCCAAACTTCTTCGGTTCCTGCAGGAGCGCAAGATCGAGCGACTCGGTGCGCGGCAAGAGATTCCTGTCGACGTCCGGGTTGTTTGCGCCACCCACCAGAATCTCAAGTCGCAGATTGCCAACGGTGGTTTTCGGGAAGATCTCTTCTATCGGCTGGCCGAGATCGTCGTCGAAATTCCTCCACTGCGCTCTCGCGTCGGAGACGCAGTGTTGCTGGCGCATGCATTCCTGCGCCGATTCGCTCAGGATCAAAAGCGCGGCGCGATGACATTCGCCGACGATGCCCTCAAGGCGATTGAGTCGAACCCATGGGAAGGCAATGTGCGCCAGTTGCTGAGCGCGATCCGCCGTGCAGTGATCATGGCTGACGGAAGCCGGATCACCTGCGACGACCTGGGGCTGAAGCGACCCGAAGCCTCGGCTCTGGTCTCGGGCGATACGCCCGGTCAGTCCGCGACCGCTGACCTCGATCTTCGCCAAGTGCGGGAAGCTGCAGAGCGACAGGCAGTCATTTCTGCGCTCGCGCGCAGCGACAGCAATATTGCACGTGCTGCAGAACTGCTCGGCATCAGTCGGCCCACGCTGTACGACTTGATGCATCGTCTCGGAATCAAGCAGTAGCAACCGCGGGCAGTCGGTAGGCTTCTCCTGCCCCCACGGTCTACGCAAGTTTCAACGCAGATGACAATGCCTATGGAAGCCAAGCGGGTGAAGGTTCTGATGTTCGCCGAGGCGGTAACGCTGGCGCACGTCGCTCGGCCGCTGGCGCTGGCCAGCTTTCTCGACCCTGCCCGCTATGAAGTCGTCATCGCCTGCGATCGCCGATATTCAGGATTTGTCGCCGGTGGTCATTGGCAGCATCGCGAACTGACGACGATCCCCAGCGAACGCTTTCTCGAGGCTCTCGCTCGCGGTTCTCCGGTGTATGACTTCGCCACTCTGGCTGAGTACTTCAAGGATGACGCCCGACTGATCGAGTCCGTTTCACCGGACATCGTGGTGGGCGACTTTCGTCTGTCCCTGTCCGTGTCCGCGCGCATGGCGAAAGTCCCCTACATCGCCATCGCGAACGCCTATTGGAGCCCCGCGTACCAAGGGCGGATACCGGTACCCGTGCTCCCGATGACCAAGATGTTGCCGCTACCGATCGCGTCGACGCTCTTTGGGATCTTTCAACCGCTGGCGTTCGCCATTCATTGCGGACCGCTGAACCGACTTCGCAAGCTGCACGGTTTGCCCAGCCTCGGATACAACTTGCGGCGCATCTATACGGACTCAGATCATCTCCTGGTGCCCGACCTGGAGCAATTGCACCCCCTTCCAAGAGTGGTGCCGTCTCCGCATACCTTCCTTGGACCCTTGCTTTGGTCCCCGCGCATCGCATTGCCAGATTGGTGGGACGAGTTGTCGGAGACACAAGACCCTGTCGTTTATGTGGCGCTCGGGAGTTCTGGGTCTCGGGATGCCTTTGCAACGGTGCTCCGTGCACTCGATGGACTGCCTATCCGGGTCATCGCGTCGAGTGCAGGTGCGCTCGAGCCAGCGCACATTCCCCAGAACGCGCGTATTGCGCCCTACTTGCCTGGTGACGTTGCGACCGCAAGGGCGAAGCTTGTGATCTGCAATGGCGGGAGCATGACCACTCAACAGGCCCTGGATGTCGGCGTGCCGATGATGGGCATCGCGAGCAACATGGACCAGTTCTTCAACATGGCACCGATCCAGGCCCAGGGCGCCGGGGTGGTGGTTCGGGCTGACCGCCTATCGGCCGATGCAGTCCGGGCGTTGTGCACGAGGATGCTTGGCTCTGACGATGCTGCCCGAAGTGCGATCCGATTGCGTGCTCACATGCACTCGGCGAATCATTCCCCTGGTGCTGCTTTCGACCGAGTTGTCGACGCCTTGCTCAAGCGTTGAGGCGCTTGGTAGCCTGCTCAGAAGTACCTGGCGGCAACGATCTGCAGTACCTCACGACGAGGCGTCAGGCCAAATTCAGAACCGGCTGCGCCGATGCTGCTCCGCCACTGGATGGCAGCGTCGAATTCTGGCCAGTGATAGCGGGCCTCGACCCAGGTCAAGCGACTGTGGTCTTCCAGGTTCAGTTTCACGAAGCCTGTGAGGTCCAGGTTCTTCATCCAGGCGTTGCGCTGAGTGGCATAGATCAGGAATGCGCTGCGTGAAGCAATCTCCTGCCGACGCTGCACTTCAGTCAGATAGCTTGCGATGCCGGCCGGGTCTGCCGCATAGGCCTGCCACCAAGCGGACTTGTCTGGCGCAAAGCCGTTGAACTGGTACTCGAAGGTGAGCGCCATGCTCGTCGGCAGGGTGTAGGTCGCGCCAATCGCCACCCGATTGCGATGGACATTCTTCGCGGAAAACTGGGCCTCGTCGCTGCCTGCCGCCCACTCGACATGCCCCACGATGGCCGACGACAGCAACGCCGTCATGTTCAACCCGAACTGTGTGCCTCGATCTCGGTCATTGAAAAGCAATGCCTGCCCACTGACTTGGTCCGAGAGCTTCTGGCTGATTGTCGCGAGAGCCTTGCGCGCGCCGTTGGTCGAGCCCAAGTCTGCGTTGAAGCTGCCCGGATTCGGGTTTGTGCCCAGTTTCGGAGCCACCGCGATCGCGGCCGACCCACCGGCCCACAGCGTCTGGACACGGAGCATCACGGTTCCAAGGCGGTTTTCTCTCTGAGCAAACGGGTCGTCCGAGGTGGCCGACCTGATGGACCCGCCGCGGAAGAAGTCAGTCGGGTTGTAGCCATAGGCCGTGCCGTAGCGAGCATTGACGCGGCCCAGGTCGAAGACCAGGCCTCGATCGAGATCGCGCCAGGTTGCATAGGCCTCCCGGAGGCTGTTGACGGTCGAGTCTTGGCCGGTCTCAGCAGGCTTCACGTAGTCGAGTCGGTCGGACAGCACCAGGCTCCAAGCGCTGCCAACCCTGATGGACTGATTGAAGTCGAGTGAGAGGCGTCGCACTGACTCCGCCCCCAAACCGTATCGCCTTTGAGCAGAGCCGAAGGCACCCTCGACATAGAGCCTCCCGGGCGCGCCGCCGGCCCCTGGCGCAGCGACTGGTGCGCTCTGCAACGCCAGCGGATCAACTTCCTGGGCATTGGCCGCCGGCAGGCCGGAAAGCAAGAGCGTTGTCGTCAACGCACCAACATGCCGAATGGAATGAAGACTCATCGGGCTAGTCCGGCTGAAAACGAGGAAGATAATCGCGCTGAAACCATGAAACCGGAATATTGCGTGCTACAAAGTCCGAAAATCGAACTATGGTCACCGACTGCGGATTCAATCCATCGATAATAACCGTTTCAGTCGGGCGCTTCGCTCCGAGTTGCGACTCGTAGCGCCGATAGAACACTGTCTTCAGCAGCCGCGCAGAGTCGGCGAAGAACCGAGCCTTCAGCGGACTGCTGTTCTCGGCGTCGACCCACAGTTCGACCGATGCGTACGCTGCATCTTCATTGGCTGAGGTCAAGGCAAGCTTGAATGCGCGTCGATTCTTGCGCTCGCCATCCTGAATCATCTCGTCGGCCGCAATGGTCGCCTTGTAGTCGCGAGCGAAGTTGACGGTGATCACGTCACCATTGGCCGCCTGCCCCAGCAGCCGCTGCTGCGGTGAAATCCGAACACTGGCCTTGGTGCCGGGGTCGTAGAACCAAAGGTCGTTTCCCGCCTTCAACATCAGCTTGCCGGCATCTCGGGCGGGCTGCTGGAAACGCAGGAGGCTCGCGAACTGGCCACCAGACTCAAGGACGCGCGCGTAACTGACCAGGGTACTCGTATCCACCTGTTGCCCCTTGTCGAATTCGGTCAACGTCACCTGAACCTTGAACGGCTCGGAAGGGTTGCGAATGGCATCGCTGGCCGCAAGGATCGCTTGCGCGCTTGGCGCCGCGTACGACATCGACCAAGGCAATAGCGATCCCAGGACGAGTTTTGCGATGAATCCAAAGAATCTGGAGCGCATTTGCATTTGTCAAACCCTTTCGCCGGTGGCGGCGGAGACTTCCAGGGAACTGATGGGGGCGGTTTCGGTGCGATCAGGCATGCCGCAGCGCTTCGACGATTTTCAGTCGAGCCGCACGGTACGCCGGCCACCACGCCGACAACACCGCAATGACCAACAAGCCAATGGTCGTCCCGATGATCATCCGGGACTCGCTCCAGATCATCAGCGTCAAGGGAAGTGGCTCCGTGCTCCCGGGTGGTAGCCATGTCAGATTGAGGCGGTTCACGACAAACGCCGTCAGCAACGCGGCCGCGGCGCCGACCACCGCCCCGACACATCCCAAGACAAAGCCTTCGGTGATGAACAGTCTGCGAATTCCGGATTGACGCAGGCCGATCGCGCGCACGGTCCCGATTTCGACGGTTCGTTCCACGACCGCCGCTGTCATCGTATTGCTGACCGTGAACAGAACGATGCCGCCAATGAGCACAAATATGAATCCGAATATCGTGTCGAACAACTGAAGCGTCTGGACGTAGAACGGATTCAGAGTTTCAAAATCAAGAACGCTCATGGGCCTGTTGGGTTCAATCTTGGCGAGAAGCGCCTCGATCCGTTTGGTGGCCGCGGCAATCTGGTCGGTGCGATTCAACTGGATCATGATCGAAGTCGCCCGTGGTTCCGCCCGTCCATAGACCAGCCTCTGCGCTTGCTCCAGTTGCAGGACGACTGCGACGTCGTCCAGTTCCTTGAACCCCTGGCCCTCGGCGGCGATCACGTTCAAGGTCGCAATGTTCGGCGTCCCGCGCCCCTGACTTGCCAGAAGATCAAGTTTGGCGCCGTTCTGCTTCGCGTCGGGAGACGACGTCTTTCCCGGTGTGACCGAGGCCGCGAGGTCGGCAATGTCGCTGGGCAGTGCCGCCCCCTTCGTTGCTTCTTCCTGTGTCGGCTGGGGACAGTCCTTGATACCCAGGGGCTCGCAGAGCATCAGCACACGGGCGACGCCGACGCCCACGATGGCCGCGTCAGTTGGAGCTCCTTCGAGTGCAAAGCGTGGAGAGTCGAGCACGATGTCGAACTCGTTCCAGGTCCGCATCCGATTTACGTCTGCAGCCACGAAACCCGTGCCGACAACGGTACGGGAAACACCAGCTGAATAGTTCCCGCCGATTCCTCCGAATTGAAGAATCGGCGTTGCGACGCGGACCATCTTGTTCAATACTTCGTCTTCACGGACGGCGGTCAGGATTTTTTCATACCCTGGCATGCCGTAGGCGGTGGGATTCCCGCTGCCAAACAGGAAGAAATCTCGGTATTGAATCTGCAGGTGCCCGCCGCTGCGAACATACGACGACAGCATGCTGTACTTGATGTTTGCGCTGTAACCACCAAACATCAAAATGGATGCTGCCCCGATCGCGAGTGCGAGCAAGGTTGCCAGCGAGCGCCGCCGATTTCTCAGCAGATTTCTGACGGCAAGTGACAGTGTCATCACTCGTCGTCCTCCTCGTTGTCGCCGGGCGAGTCCACACTTTCAGTTTCCACGCTGACCTTTTTCCGATGGATCGATTGGATCATGCCGTCTCGCAGCGTGATCAAATCATCGGCGGCACCGATCAGACCTCGATCATGAGATGAAAATATGAAAGAGATCCTGTAACGCTCCTGCATCCCTCGCATCAGCGCGATGACGGCCGCTCCGGTCTGGCTGTCCAGATTGGCCGTCGGCTCGTCTGCAATCACGAGCTTGGGCTTTCGAGCAAGAGCGCGAGCGATGGCAACGCGTTGACGCTGGCCGCCTGACAATTGTCCGGGCAGATTCTTGGCCCTGTCGGACAATCCGACGAGATCCAGCAATTTTGATACCCTCCTGGCTCTGCGTGCGGGCTCCATACCCGAGAGAACCAATGGATACTCGACGTTCTCGAAAGCCGTGAGAACCGGGATCAAATTGAAATTCTGGAACACGAAGCCGATGTTGCGCGCCCGGAAGTCAGACAGAGCATCATCCGACAGGGCATTCACGTCCTGCCCCGCAACGGTCACACTTCCCTTGTCGCAGCGGTCCAGGCACCCAATCAGGTTGAGCATCGTGGTCTTCCCGCTTCCCGATGGCCCCAGGACAACGGTAAAGTGAGCGGGTCGGATCAGGATATCAACGTCGCGCAGCACGGGCACAGTCACCGCATCCATCTGATACGACTTGGCCACGCCGCTCAATATCGCCACCGGCTCGCTGGTCGAGATTTCTGCCACGCTACTCCCTGCAGAGTCTGGTTACATTCGAAATGTACAGCCTTTGCCCGTGCCTCGCCCCTGTATGCACTTCAAATAAATGGGTCGCAGGTGCGAAAGCGCGCGGCTCGGGACTCGTTCTGAAATGCTCAGTAAGGCTCGATAATGTCGGCTCAAAGCCGAAGGAAAGATCTGAATGAAATCTACAGTATGGGACTATGTCTGGAGCGGGGTTCTGATCACCTGCCTGCTGATTCTCAGCGTGCTTGCCGTCATGGCCGTGCATGCGGGTTCCCAGAGTCTGCTTGGCCAATACCAGGTGATCCTTGACGTCGTGATCTTCTTCGTTGCCTTCGGCATTTTGTCCGGGGTCTTGATCAGGGTGCTCCTGAAAGTGCGCGCAATTCCTCCCGGAGCTTACACGTTGACCTCCGGAGAGTTTGCACACTGGAAGCTCCTGACCGTCTTCTACCACCTGGGTCGCGGTGCACTGCGGCCCTTCGTCCCGTTCTTCCTGCTCCCCCTGGTCGATGTCGCCATGGGTGCCAAGATTGGCAAGGACGTCGCGTTCGGCGGCATGATCGACGATCCCTACTGGGTCGAAATCGGCAACGAGGTGGTGCTCGGACACAACTCGCTGGTGAGCGGAAGCTACCTGTGGGACGGAAAAGTCATCTGCGGCCGGGTCACCATCGGAGATGGTGCCACCGTCGGCGCCAACTCGATCGTGTTTCCGGACGTGGACATCGGCGCCGGCGCCAACGTCATGAATGCATCATGCGTCATGCCCGGCACGAAGATTCCGGCGGGCGAGACGTGGCGCGGCAATCCCGCCAGAAAGTGGATTCAGCCCGCTGCGGGCAAGAGTGCTGCCACCGACTGACATCGATGAACCTTCGGCGTCACATCTCCTGCATGAAGGGTCCGCACGCCTCGAGTCACTGAAGCTGCTTGCGCATGGCATCAAGTTCAGCCTTGCCTCG
>Ga0075163_10012009_pt1 | contig 11279 bp, 10 predicted proteins | sample JI1023141ADNA_FD_71478 | JGI IMG/M metagenome (GOLD analysis project Ga0075163, IMG submission 71478) | Wastewater effluent complex algal communities from Wisconsin, to seasonally profile nutrient transformation and Carbon sequestration -... | ecosystem: Engineered > WWTP > Effluent > Algae...
GGACAATCCTATCAAATTACACAATGGTATCCCAAACCTGCAGTATTCGACCGTTACGGATGGAACCCCATTCCATACTTAAATCAAGGGGAATTTTATTCTGAATTCGGAAGTTTTGATGTAAGCATCACACTTCCTAAAAATTATGTTTTGGGAGCAACCGGTGATATGGTAGATGGTGAAAAGGAAATTGCTTGGCTGGAAAAAAATGTAAAAGCAACCGAAGCAATCACTTCGTTTGACAAAAGCGATGTCGCTTTTCCTCCATCTGAATTAGAAACAAAAACCTTACGCTTCAAACAAAAAAACGTACACGACTTTGCATGGTTTTGCGATAAACGCTATCACGTTCTAAAAGGCGAAATTGTTACTCCACATACAAAAAACAAGGTCACCACTTGGGCCATGTTCACCAACGCTGAAGGCAATCTCTGGAAAAACAGTATTCAATATTTAAACGATGCCATTTATTATTATTCCTTGTGGAATGGTGATTATCCTTACGCACATTGCACAGCCGTTGATGGAACCATTAGCGCTGGAGGTGGAATGGAATATCCAAACATCACCGTGATTGGTGGTAGCGGAAGTGCATTCCAATTAGATGTAGTCATCACACATGAGGTAGGACACAATTGGTTTTACGGAATGCTAGGCTCCAACGAACGCACACATGGGTGGATGGATGAAGGTCTTAACTCTTTCAACGAACATCGTTACATCGAAACAAAATATCCTGACCAAAAGCTAATTGGTGATTTGGCAGATGGACCAATCGGCAAGGCATTTGATTTATCGCGTTACAAACACAAAGCACAATATGAATTGTCGTATTTGTTTGCCGCGAAGAAAAACGAAGATCAACCCATCGAATGTCATTCGGCACATTATACACAATTAAATTACGCTGGCGTGATGTATTCCAAAACAGCCATTGTAATGGATTACTTAATGGCTTATTTGGGTGAAGCGGAAATGGATAAAGTGATGCAAGCCTATTTTGATGAATGGCATTTCAAACATCCGATGCCAGAAGATTTTAGAAGATCTGTTGAAAAAACAACCGGCAAAAATTTATCGTGGTTGTTTGATGGATTGATTAACAGCACAGAAAAATTGGATTATAAAATCACCTTCGTGCATAAAAACCAAGATGGCACTTGGGATATTGGCGTAAAAAACAAAGGTAACATCAATGGTCCTGTTTTTATTCAGGGAATTAAAGATGGCAAACTCATTGGCGAAGTTGTTTACGATGGTTTTGATGGCAAGCAAGCATTAACCTTCCCGAAATCTGAAATCGATTATTTCAAGATTGATATGCGTGAAGACATGCCGGAAGTAAATCGCAACAACAATAAAATACGCACTACCGGAATCTTCAAAAAAACAGAACCGATCAAATTACAATTCTTGGGCAGTTTGGACAACCCGGATAAAACACAATTATTTTGGACACCGGTTGCCGGTTGGAACAACTACAATCGTTGGATGTTCGGACTCGCATTTTACAACAATTTATTACCACAAAAGAAATTTGAATTTGAATTGATGCCGATGTATAGCATCACCACAAAAGATTTTGCAGGATATGGCCATGTTGCATACAATATGTTTCCAAAAAATGGATTGCAACATGTTGCTATCGGCTTAACCACCACACGATATGCGTTCTCCAATCATCCGGATGATGCAAACGGAAAACCGTTGAACTTCAACTTCAATAAAATTGCACCTGAAATTTTCATCAAACTTAAAAAAGCGGAGTTAAGAAGTCCATACAACCTAACCATCCGCTACCGCAACATTACCATCATGAAAGAGTTTCCTGTTGGAAATTATGCGGTGCGTCCTGCAATCTACAAACGCGATACACTCACCACCAACTTTAACGATTTAACATTCTCCTTTTCAAAAGAAGATGCGATTACACCTTACGATGTGAATGTGAATTTTCAGCAAGGAGAGAAAATGATGAAAGCTGCTGTAACCGCACATTACTCGTATAACTTTAAAAAGAAAAACAAAGGTGTGGACATTCGTTTGTTTGCCGGAACATTTATTGGAACCGAAGCGGTGGATGCCGGTCCTTACCGTTTCCGAATGAGCGGACAAACGGGATTACAGGATTATTTGTTCGACAATATCTTTTTAGGTCGCTCTGAGTTGATCAACAATGGCGAAATTCTTTCCAACCAATTTACCGATACCGATGGGGGAATGAAAGTGTATTCACCATTAGGACAATCATCTACCTGGTTGGCGGCATTGAATTTAAAAACATCGTTAGGAAACATGAAACTGCCGATTAACCTGTATGCAGATATTGGAACTGCAGACAAAAAATCCATGAGTACAGAAGATGTTTTATACGATGCAGGAGTTTGTTTGTCGTTTAGAAAAAATTTCTTTGAAATTTATTTTCCGGTAGTGATGTCCAAAAACATTCAGGATTTTAATACCGCAAACAACATTACTTATTTAGAAACCATACGCTTTACATTGAACTTAAATTTGATTAATCCATTTGGGTTGATTCGAAACTTTTCGTTGTAATTATATTGCTGCAACTGGTGGGTTAAACACATAGACACATAGAAAAAAAGAAAAGGTATTGTGTTTTATTGGATAGAAAAATAAATTTTTTACATAGACATATTCGTCACAAAAAACATTATGTTAACACAAAAGCGTTTAGATGAATTAACCTACGAAGTAATTGGTGCAGCTATTGAAGTTCATAAAACTATTGGGATAGGTTTATTGGAAAGTGTTTATCATCAATGCATGAAAGAGGAATTATTGCATAGGAAGATTAAATTTTTAACAGAGGCGAAAGTCCCTTTGATATATAAAGATAAAGCGTTAGATGCGGATTTTAGATGTGATTTGATGGTTGAAAATTGCTTGGTAGTAGAATTAAAATCAGTTCAAGTAATGTCGAATATTTTTGAAGCACAGCTTTTAACATATATGAAACTTCTGAAAGCACCAAAAGGAGTATTAATAAACTTTAATTGTAAAAATATTTTTCAAGAAGGTCAAAAAACATTTGTGAACGAGTATTTTAAATTGTTACCAAAAGATGACGTAGCAATAATTAAATGAACTTAACCGCTGAAACAAAAAAAGGTTAAACACATAGACCCATAGAAAAAAGGAAAAAGGGTTGCCTGTATTTGGATAGACAAATCTCTATCGTTGAAGCTTGCTTCAACCCTATGAAAATAATACGAATAACAAAAAATAGATAAACATATTACGAGTAACATAAATAGATAGCAGGAATACCATTGCCACTAGAAAGCAAAAACTATGTGTCTATGTGTTTAAAAAAAGAGTTACGAAGCCAAATCTTCATAAAAAGAGTTAAGAAGCCAAATGCCAAATAAAAAAATATACTTTGCCTCCGATTTCCACTTAGGTGTTCCAAGCTACGAAAAGAGCTTAGAGCGTGAAAAGCGTATTGTAAAGTGGCTGGATGAAATCAAGCACGATGCAAAAGAAATCTACTTGATGGGCGATATGTTTGATTTTTGGTTTGAATACAAATACGTAGTTCAAAAAGGATTTATTCGCTTACTGGGCAAGATTGCGGAGATTGTAGACTCCGGCACTCCCGTAACGCTCTTTACCGGCAACCACGACATGTGGATGTTTGGTTATTTAGAAAAAGAACTTGGTGTTACCGTTCACAAGAACCCGATTACACGTGAATATTACGGCAAAAAGTTTTACTTAGGACATGGTGATGGATTAGGTCCCGGAGACAATGGATATAAGTTCATCAAAAAAATATTTTCAAGCACTGTTTGTCAATGGTTATTTGCCCGCATCCACCCCAACTTCGGGGCCGGCATTGCCAGCTTTTGGTCAAAAAAGAGCAGAGCATCCAACGCTCCCAAGGACGAACAATTTAAAGGTGAAGAAAATGAATGGTTAGCAGTATACTGCAAAGAAGTTCTACAGAAAGAACATTTCGATTATTTCATTTTTGGCCACCGCCACTTACCACTCGACATCAAACTTTCCGAAAAAAGCCGCTACATCAATTTAGGGGAATGGATCAATTATAATACATACGCTGTATTTGATGGGGAGAAATTGGAGTTGAAGGAGTATAAGTAGGTCATCCAACAAGATGTCAAAATATAATTAACCTACCCTACCTTCGCGATCAAATCTGCCAATCTACTGGAGTAACCGTATTCATTATCGTACCAGCCAATAACTTTAACCATGTTACCAATTACGGATGTAAATTCAGCATCGTAGATACAGGAATGTGGGTTTCCAACGATATCAACAGAAACAATTGGATCTTCGGTATATTCTAAAATTCCTTTGAGATAGGTTTCACTTGCTTTTTTAAATGCTGCATTTATTTCGGCAGGTGTAACTGGTTTTGTGAGTACGCAGGTAATATCGGTAAGAGAACCATCCGGAACAGGCACACGCATTCCACAACCTCCCAGCTTTCCAGTTAAGTGAGGAAATATTTTTGTAATTGCTTTTGCTGCTCCGGTTGAAGTAGGAACGATAGAAAGTGCTGCTGCTCGTGCTCTTCTTAAATCTTTATGGGGTGCATCGTGCAAACGTTGGTCGCCAGTATAGGAATGAACCGTTGTGATGTATCCATCTTCCAATCCCCAGTTTGCATCTAGCACTTGTATCATGGGTGCAGCACAGTTGGTAGTGCATGAAGCGTTCGAAATAATAATGTCATCACTTTTCAGAATATCATCATTGATTCCGAGTACAACGGTTTTAATTTCATCGGTGGTTGGAGGAGCTGACACAATTACTTTTTTTGCTCCTGCCAAAATATGTTTCCCTGCTGTTTCTTTGTTTAAGAAAAACCCGGTAGATTCAATCACAACATCAATGTCTAAATTTTTCCAAGGTAAATTGGTGGGATCTTTTTCTGCAAACACCGCAATGCGTTTTCCATTGATGATGATTGCTTTTTCTTCGGCAACCACGGTTGCATCGATGCGTCCATGAACAGAATCATATTTTAACAAATGAGCTAATGTTTTGCTGTCTGTTAAGTCGTTGATGGCAACCACTTCTATATTGTCGCGGGTTAAAAGAATACGAAGTGTAACTCTACCTATTCTTCCGAAACCGTTAATTGCAACTTTGATTTTTTTCATTCGAGGGAATTGTTTTTACAAAGATAAAGTGAAAAGTGATTGCAAGATGGAATTTATTTACACTGTTGTCAGTTCGAGTGATTTTTGACTCGAGTCTTCGAGGCAAAAATTGTATCGAGAACTGTTTGCAAAACGTGTCTCATCTCCGAAATTGTTCTCGATACGTTTCTTTCGCTTCCAGCTCTAGAAACACTCGAACTGACAATCCGGTCAGACGATATCAATCCCATACTTATGCAACAAGCCATCCAATCCCATTCTGGAAAATTTTGCTTTCTTCATTCTGTTCTCTTCGGGGTCAATTGAAAAGTTAAATGCGCTGCGAAAGTCGGCTTTTTCGAGAATGCTGTTTTTAAAAACGGCTCCAAGCAAGTCGCAATCAGCAAACACAGCACCTGTTAAGTCGCTATCAGAAAAATCGGTTTCGTGTAGGCTGCAGTTTTTGAATTTTGTTTCTTTCAATTTTAAATTGTAAAACATGGAGAGATTCAACAAACAATCTTCAAAATTGAATGCTAGCAAAAAAGGATTGGCTTCAGCAAAATTGACACCAAGCACTTTGCAGTTTTTAAATTTGACGGTTTTAAAAGCGGTATTGCTGAATTTGGTCATGCTTAAGTTGCAATCAATAAATTCACAATCCACAAAAACATAGTTGGATAGATGTCCATTCGAAAAGTCGCAATCTTTGAATTTGCAATTTTCATATTCACCTTTCGGTAGGGGCTCGTTTGAAAGAATAATCTTTTCAAACACTTTATTTTCCGTGAGTGGGAGTGCCATAGCACAAAGATAGAGGGAAAAGCGGTTCCTGGGAAATAATATATTCTGAATAAAATGATTTTGACAGGGCGTACTTGGCAGTACGAAACAATCTAAACAGATCGAGATTGCTTCGTACCTCGCAATGACGTTCTAATTGAGAGCAATAAACACTTGTTCAATAGTGAGGAAGGTAAAGTTTGAATCACAACCATAACTACTCAGTTACCTAGTCACCTAGTTACCTAGTTACTTCCTAAAAGATATGTTTCTCCGCGTGATACGAAGATCTCACCAATGGTCCGCTTTCTACAAAACGGAAACCTTTAGCTAATCCAATTTCTTTGAATTTCGCAAACACTTCCGGGCGAACAAATTCGGCAACGGGTAAATGTTTCGGACTCGGTTGTAAATATTGTCCGAGTGTTAACACATCGCAACCAACGGCTCTGAGGTCGTCCATGGTTTCAATCACTTCCGCTTCGGTTTCACCTAAGCCCAACATCACACCACATTTGGTTTTTACACCCGCATCTTTTAAGCGTTTTAATACTTCTAAGCTTCGGTCGTATTTTGCCTGGATCCGCACTTGTTTGGTTAATCTGCGAACGGTTTCTAAATTATGAGAAACAATATCCGGCTTCACATCGATGATGCGTTGCAAATTTTCCCACTTTCCTTGAAAGTCGGGAATCAAAGTTTCAAATTTTGTTTGCGGACTCACTCTACGAATAGCGTTAATGGTTTCTGCCCAGATAGTGGAACCACCATCTTTTAAATCGTCACGATCAACAGAAGTGATCACACAATGTTTTACATTCATCAAGCGAACAGATTCAGCAACACGTTCCGGCTCCTGCAAATCAACAGCGAGTGGTCGGCCTGTAGCCACATTACAAAATCCGCACGAACGGGTGCAGATGTTTCCGAGAATCATGAAGGTAGCAGTACCTGCACCCCAGCATTCTCCCATATTCGGACAGTTTCCACTTTCGCAGATGGTATGTAATTTATGTTTGGAGACGATTTCACGCACTTGCGCATATTCTTTCCCTGTAGGTAATTTTACGCGTAACCAATCCGGTTTTTTTTGAAATTTTCTCTCTGGGGTAATTGTATCAGCCATAATCTTTGTTGCAGTGTTTTATTTAGAACGTCACTTCGAGCGGAGTCGAGAAGCGTTAAGTCGTTGGAAATTTTTTCAGATAGATTCGTAAATTTGTTTTGATTCGTTATCCGTACTAAAACCATTTCTTCCCCCAAACCATTTTCAGGTATAAGGTAGCAAACACACGTTGCTTCGGAGCGAACGCCATAAGAGGAAGAGCAACAGGATACACATCAACAACTGCACCTGTTTCGATGGCTTTAATCACATTGTAACGTTTACCATATTCAAAACTCAATGCAATTTTACCATATCCACCCGGATATAAACGTGTTTGACCAAGTCCTTTGAAAAAAGGTGCTTTGCCATAAATATCAGACGCGAAATGTTTATCCGGATCATAACGTTCCGTTGAAATAGGATTTAAATTCGGATCGTTGGTTTTCACAACCACTTCTAAATAGACAGGCTTGGCAAAAGCTAAGGTAGCTCCAACAAAATAAGAGAATCGAATTTCTACATTCTTTTTTTCTTGTTTTTCGAAAAGTGTATTTTGAAAACCAACACCGGGACGGATTACCAAAACAGAATTTAATTTCCCATAAACAAATCCTCTGGCATTGTCATAATATGGATTGACACTTTTAATTTCTTTTGCATGTTTAAAATTTTGTGCTTCCACTTCCAACACACGTTTGCGTGTGCCATGCACATGATAACCTCTGCGATAAGCAATACCAAGTCCACCGGCAGAATGCACAAACAAACCAAAATTGGATTCGTTACGATACAACACTTTCAAATCCTCACCGGCATCTATACGCGATTGAGAATCTTTCAAGTCCTGACCAATGGTTGGAAAAGAAAAAACAAAAAGGAATACGATTAGAAATATATTCTTAAACATTCGCTTGTAATTACTGTTTTCAGAATCGAGATTCTGCTATCTTTGTATGTATTGATCTCGGATATTCAGAGATTATCCATTCTTTTATTTAAAACATTTTAAATCGAAGAATTGTTTAACAAATATACGAAACAAAACACATTTATCCCACACTTTACAACGATGAAAACGTCTAAAATAGTATACCAAGGAAATCTTCGTACCGAAGCCACACATTTGCAATCGGGAAAAACCATTATAACCGATGCCCCGCTGGATAATAATGGGAAGGGAGAAGCCTTTTCGCCAACAGATTTGCTTGCTACATCGCTGGGATGCTGTATGCTCACCATCATGGGTATTATTGCTAGCAGGCACAACATCAATATTGACGGAACGGCCATCGAAATCACCAAAATAATGAAGGCTGATCCTCGCAGGGTGGGTGAAATTATTGTAGAATTTACGATGCCAAAAAACAATTATTCGGAAAAGGACAAAACCTTATTGGAACATGCGGCACATACATGTCCGGTAGCCAAAAGTCTAAGCTCGGAATTAGTACAAACCGTGATTTTCAACTATTAATTGCAGCTTCTATTTCAGGACTGCTGATATCTGAATGGGTAGCAGAATAAATACATTTCCCATTTTTGACAACCAGAATCTGAGGAGATTCGTGCTCGATGCCGTATTTCTGTGCAATGGCTTGAGAGATGTTCCGATGATTTAATAAGTCGAGATAAAAAGTAGGCACTTCCGTATCCAATAATTTCCACGACCGTTCCAATCGCCCAAGTGCAGCAATACTAATAGAACAGCGTGTACTGTGTTTGAACAACAGAACAGCTTTCACATCGTTGCGATTAGACAAAACGTCAACATCCATCAACTGTTCTTCAGCGATGAGTGGCAACCAATTCATAAGAAATAAACGGAATTAGATAGAACGTGGCAAAGCGCTCACTTTCACTTTCTCAACTTTTTGAGTAGTGATTCCAGCGCAATTCCCATGAGACTTGCAAGAAGTTAAGATTGAACCTGTAACAAATACAGCTAGAAGGATAAGTGCAAGTTTTTTCATGAGATATAGGGATTTTTAGATTGATTTTTCAGTCTTATCGGTAATTTTCTTACCTGATTCGATTTTGTTGATTTTTCCATATGCAGCACAACGCTCGTGGCTTCTGCATGATGACAACGTAGCACCAACAAAAACGACTGACAAGATAATTACAAATACTTTTTTCATGTGGAATCTGATAATAATTAGTTCTAAATAATCATAAAGGATGAATTGCAAAATTATAATAAATATAGATTTAAACAAACCATTTCAACTATTTTTTTTCAGCAAGCAATGAAAAACCCCATAATTAGACTATTTTTACATAAAAATGCGGTAAAAATGCCCAAAACGGAGGTAGACATTCATGAGAGCTGGAAGCAAGTTTTGAAAGAACAATTTGCAGCTCCCTATTTTAATGAATTGAAGTCTTTTCTAACTAACGAAAAGAAAACGCATATCGTATATCCACCGGGCAATCAAATTTTTGCAGCCTTCAATCGCACCCCATTTGATAAAGTAAAAGTGGTGATTATTGGTCAAGATCCCTATCACGGACCAGGGCAAGCTAACGGGCTTTGCTTTTCTGTGAGTCCAGGTATCCGAAAACCACCTTCTCTGGTCAATGTTTTCAAAGAATTACAAACCGATTTAGGCATTCCCATTCCTCAGGATGGCAACTTGGAATCCTGGGCAGATCAGGGCATTTTATTATTAAATGCCACCTTAACGGTTAGAGGTGGTATGGCAGGCTCTCATCAAAAGAAAGGTTGGGAACAATTTACGGACGCAGTGATAAAGGCGATTTCTGACAATAAGAAAGGAGTTATTTTTATGTTATGGGGAAACTTTGCCCAAACCAAAGCAGAGCTGATAGACAAAGACAAACATTTTATATTAACCGCAGCACACCCTTCCCCACTCGCTCGTGGTGCTTTTTTCGGGTGCAAACATTTTTCAAAAGCCAATAAACTGCTCGAACATCAAGGCATTTTACCAATCGATTGGCGATTAACTCCGTAGGAGGCCCTTCGGCAAAAAATAGAAAAGCCTGTAGTTCAAACTGAACTACAGGCCATTCATCCCAACAAAAAAAATTAATTCTTTGTAATCTTTCGAACCACTTTTGAATTTCCAACGGTTATTTCAACAAAATAAATTCCGGATTCTAATTCAGAAACAGAAATTGTTTCTTGGTGTTTTTGATTTGCATGAACATCCATTTGCTTTTCAATCACCTTTTGTCCTAATACATTTTTAATGGTCAACATGGACTTCCCTGTTCCTCCATTTTCAATTACGAGAGAAAGTGTGGATGAAACCGGATTCGGATAAACCCAAACATTGAATTCATCAACAGGAGAAGTGATACCGGTAGATAAGATTGAAATAGTATTGGATGGATAAGGACAGGTATTGTAATACGTTACCATCACATAATAATTTCCATCGGCCGTTGTTGTATAACTTTGAGAAGTAGCTCCCGGGATAATGCTTCCATTCCAATACCATTGGTAGGTAGTTGCAGGCGTAGCGGTTAATATCGCCCCAGATTGCGTAATCACCGGTGAATTTATTAAACATGCTTGATCATAAGTAATACGAGGCGATACCGTTAATGAATCGTTAAATGTATCCCAAGAAGTACAATTGTCTTTTAAATAATACTCCAACCACAATTTTAAAAAATCTGCAACGGCATCTTGTTGTTGCGCTCTTGTAATTGCAAGTGTGGGAGTGCAGGTAGACTGCCCGAATGCACAATTAAAATTATAATTTGCAAATTCACAATGAGCTGCTCCTTTAACACTGATAAATGTTTTGCAAGTCGAACCCAATGAATCATACATTGGTATCTGATGATCAGCAGGAGGAGCAACACAATCATTCTCACCTGCAAACACCAATGCCGGAACAGATACATTTGTTGCAGCAGCAATAGATGGCGGTGTGGTATTGGCAGCCGCAAACGTTACCATTGTAGTAATGTTCGAATTACTTTCTGCTGCCAAAAAGGTACTTCCTCCGCCCATTGAATGACCCATAATAGCGGATTTTGTGTTGATATGATTATAAAATGGGGATGATAGATTAGTGGCGCTTTCACTTTGCAATTTGGTTACCAAAAATTTCAAATCCTTACCAAATTCTCCATGCGAAGGACTAATACTGCCTTCTGTGCGAGGAAAAGCGACAATATATCCCTGAGGAACTAAATCTTCCCAAATATTTTGATACGCATCCCAACTCATTACAAAGCCGTGCCCAAATACTATAATTGGAAATGTTCCTGCAGAAACG
>Ga0075163_10012010_pt1 | contig 11279 bp, 11 predicted proteins | sample JI1023141ADNA_FD_71478 | JGI IMG/M metagenome (GOLD analysis project Ga0075163, IMG submission 71478) | Wastewater effluent complex algal communities from Wisconsin, to seasonally profile nutrient transformation and Carbon sequestration -... | ecosystem: Engineered > WWTP > Effluent > Algae...
GCGGCGCCGACCTGGATCCGTGTCGCTACGGTGCCCAGCCCGCCGCGGAGACCACCGGCACCGTGGCCTTCCAGGACGACTTCGACATCGGCATCACGAAAGCGCTCCTGGATTCGGGCATCCCGGTGCTGGCCATCTGTCGCGGCATGCAGGTGCTCAACGTCGCGCTCGGCGGCACCTTACACCAGCATCTACCGGAGGTCATGCACCACAACAGCATTCACCCGGTCGACGTGCAGGACAGCTCCCGGCTGCACGGCATCCTCGGCGCGGACCGCATCGAGGTGTCGTCCTACCACCACCAGGGGATCGACCGGCTGGGACGCGATCTCACCGTCACCGCCACCTCCGCCGACGGTGTCATCGAGGCCGTCGAGCACCGCTGCGCCGACATCGTCGCGGTGCAGTGGCACCCGGAGGACCGGCACGCCGAATCCCACACCGACGCCGCACTGTTCGCCGATCTGGTGGACCGCGCCCGCAAACGAAAGGCCAATCGATGACCACCCTGGTTCGCCTGCAGGACGTCGTGCCGGACCTGCCGGCTCCGGACTGCCCGCGCGCCCATATCTACGTGCTGGCATCGTTGAACTACCCGGACATCAGCGCCGCCGACGTCGCACTGGTCAAGCGGTTCACCAAGACGGCGCTGACCACGTTGATCGAACTGGGCGCGGACTACGAGTTCTTCGACACCACCGTGCCGCTCGATAATCCCTCCGCGGCAGCGCACTTCGACGGCCTGCTGCTACTCGGCGGCGGTGACGTCGACAACTCTTGCTACGGGATGAGCACCCCGCACCCCACGACCTACGGGGTGGATGGCCGCGCCGACCGCGACGCGTTCGCCGCCATCGCCGCGGCCGGGGCCGCCGACCGCCCGATCTTCGGGATCTGCCGAGGATCGCAGCTGCTCAACGTGTTCCGCGGCGGCACGCTGATCGGTGATATCGAGGATTACCGCCTGCACCACGGGGCGCCCGGTGAACCGGAGTTCGTCGACGAGCCCGTCGACATCATCCCCGGTACCCGGCTGGCGGCCATCCTGGGAACCGACCGGATCATGGCCCGCAACGGGCATCACCAGGCCGTGGACAAACTCGGCGGCGGACTGGTGGTCGCGGCCCGCGCGCTGGACGGCATCACCGAGGGCATCGAGGACCCCAAGCGGTTCTTCCTGGGTGTGCAGTGGCATCCCGAGGACGACGCCGGGCCCGCCGCCGATCGGTTGGCCCTGTTCGGCGCCTTCGTCGACGCCGCCGAGCAGTCGCGTCACCGCAGCGCGGCGGCGGCACAGCCGATCCGGGAACGGCGATCCGCGAAGCTCACCCCTCCGAGCTTCGCGGATCGCACCTAGATATCGGCGGCCTCCGGGGTGAACTGCCCCTTGCGGATGAGGGCCGTCACGGCGGCATCCCACCGGTTCAACTGGCTGACGGAGTAGAACGGCTCGGGGATGTGCCGTTCGATGTGGTGGCGCAGCATGGTCGCGCCGACGCGCAGGATCAGCGGGTTGATGGTCCCCCAGAGCAGATCCAGGTCGGCCCGCACGAGTCCGTGCTCGGCGTACTTCTCGCCCTGTTCGGTGCTGATGCGCAGCAGCCCGTCGAAGATGACGTTGCCGATTTCGTCACCCTGGCACAGGGCATGCGCGACGTAGTCGGTGACCTCGGGGTACTTGTGGAAGAGCTTGGCGAACCGACCGCGGAGCTCGACGGAGTGATCGCCCGGCGGTTCCGGGAGCGGCTCTGACTCCAGGACTTCACCGAACACCCTCAGCACGTATTCGTCGACCGCGGCGGTCAGACCGGCCTTGTTACCGAAGTAGTGCTGCACGAGTCCGACGCTCACCCCGGCGGCATCGGCGACAGCGCGCAAAGGCGTATTCGAAACACCCTGCTGCGAAAAAGATTTGATGGCGGCATCGACTATCCGCTCCCGGGTGGACGGCACGGCAGGCGTCGACTCCCGGAGAAACACCGTGCCTGTCACCACGGCGACAATACAGCAGGGCCGGTTCGGCATACAAGTGTCCGGTATTGCCATATGACCGTGGGGTGATGCAATATGCACATACCGGTTGCCTGTGAGCAACCTGCGAGTCGGGGGCTTTGAACGTGAATTCTGTACTGCGGCAGCAGATCCAATCGGCGTGCGATGATGTGCACCGCGATCCGGAGGACAACGCCGCCATCGACCGCCTGCGGCGGCTGCTCGGCGCGCACCAAGGGGTGTCGCACGCGACCTGGCGCCGGCTGGTGGAACTGGCGTGCGACCAATTGTTCGACGATCCCGAGGACCACGACACCCGGGACCGGCTGTTGCTCCTGCTGGCCGCCCGTGGATCGGTCACACTGTAGCGGTGACGGCGAAGAAGCGGGGACATCCACCCACCGGGGGTGGCTGTCCCCGCAACAGCAGCGCGCGTGGGTGGCCTACATGCGGGTGCAGCTGCGGATGAACTACGAGATGAATCGGCAGTTGCAGGCGGATTCGCAGCTGTCGCTGGCTGACTACGACGTGCTCGTGGCACTCAGCGGCAATCGGGATCGGGCGATGCGGGTCAGCGACCTGGCCGCCCAGATCGGCTGGGAGCGCAACAGGTTGTCACATCAGTTGCGCCGCATGGAAGAACGTGGTCTCACCGAGCGCAGGCCGAGCGCCGAGGATGGCCGCACCAGCATGTCGTCCTCACCGAGCGGGGACACGCCGCCATCATCGAGGCAGCCCCGGCACATGTCGACCTGGTGCACCGGCTGTTCTTCAACCCGCTTCCGGACAACCTGCTGGCGCCGTTCACCGCGGCGCTGGAACATATCCACGTCAACCTCAATCTCAACAGCTCGCTGCCGCCCGCACCGAGCTGAAGTTAAGTGAACCGTCACCTAATTGGAGAGCCGACGATGACCGATGTGACCACCCGCCTGATGGAAGCCAACCTGATGGACGTCTTCAATGAGCGCGACGCGGATCGACGTGCCGCGGCGATCGCCGCCACCTACTCCCCCGACGTGCAGTGGTTCGACGACGAAGGCGTCGCCACCGGCCTCGACGAACTGAACACCAAGGCCGCTGCCTTGCAGGAGAAACTCAGCGGTCTGCATTTCGCGGCGGCGGGCCCCGTCCGACAGACCCGTGGACTGGGGGTTCTCGCATGGGAACTGCGAGCCCCGGATGACAGCGTGGTGGCCACCGGCTTCGACGTCGCCGAGATCGCCGACGACCGCATCGTCAAACTGTGGACCATCCTCACTGGGGAATAGGTGATTAATCACCTAGGTTGCGCCGGGTGAGTCAACACCATCATCGAGACACCGGGCTGGCCGGGCTGGCTCCCGCCGAGGAACAACAGGCGGCGCTGGACGGCATGGCCGCCGTGGTGCCGATGAAGCGGCTCGGGCATGTCGACGAGATCGCCTCGGCGGTACTGTTTCTCGCCTCGGACCAGAGCAGCTATATGACCGGGGCCGAGCTGGCCGCCGACGACGGTCAGCTCCAGCTCTGGCCGCTCACAGATCGAGCACCAGACGATCACCGGCAGACCGCGACACACACAGCAGCATCTGCCCGAGCCGGCGCTGCTCATCGGTCAGCAATTGGTCACGGTGCTCGACCTCACCGGCCACCACCTGCTGCGCGCAGCTCCCGCAGAATCCCTGCCGGCAGGAGTAGCTGACATCCGGCTCGACGGCCAGCAACGCCGCCAGCGCACTCTGATCCGCGCGGACCGGGACAATGACCGCACTGCGCCGCAGCTCGAGTTCGAAGGGCTGCCCGTTGACCACTGGCACCGGGGAGAACCGCTCGATGTGCAGTTCGGTGCGCTCCGGGACCGCGCCGTGCACCAGATCCATCATCGGCGGCGGGCCGCACGCGTACACCGCGGTCCACGGGTCCACGTCATCGAGAAGATGTGCCGGCGTGGGCAGTCCGGACACGTCATCGGTCAGCACCCGGACCCGGTCGCCGAACGCCTCGAGCTGGTCCAGGAACGGCAGGCTTTCGCGGTGGCGGCCGGTGTAGCGCAGCGACCAGTCGAGCTGCAGTCGGTCGGCCAGCCGCACCATCGGCAGGATGGGCGTGATCCCGATGCCGCCGGCGATGAAACGTAGCCTCTCCGCCCGCGATCCGGAACCCGGCAGCGGCATCATGAACGCGTTGCGCGGCTCGCTCACCTCGATGAGCTGCCCGACGGTCAGGGCGTGCACCTCGTGGGAGGCGCCCTGCTCGCCAGGGATCAGGCGTACGGCGACGCGGTAGTGATCGGCGCGGTCCGGGTCCCCGCACAGCGAATACTGCCGGGTCCGGCCGGAGGGCAGATGCACATCGATATGTGCGCCGGCGTGCCACCGGGGCAGGTCCTCGCCGTCGGCGGCGACCAACGTCAGCGCCACGACATCGGGATCTCCGGCCACCAAACTACGTTCCTCGACAACCATCGCCCGGCGGTTGGTCCGGCGCGGCAGCGCGGGCAGTGCCGCGTCGCCGCCCAACCGGGTCACCACCGACAGAAAGTGCGGGACCGCGATTCCGGCAATCCGGATCAGCAGGTCCGAGGACTTGCCGTAGAGGCCCGGCGGCGGCTCCCCGGTGTAGGGCTTGAGCAGGCGCGCCAGCCGATCACCCATGCGCGGCACGGGCCGCCGGCGAACTGGCGAGGTAGGCGACGGCCTGGGCGGTGCTGCCCTCGTCGACGGGGCTGTAGTCGCGACGGAGCAGGGTCAGCCCGGAGCGCACGTAGAACCCCATCGACGGCAGGGCCCCGGACTTGCCGGAGTTGCGCAGCCGCCACAACAGCCTCAGGTACCCCAGCTTGGGCAGGGCCGGATCCTGGTGCACCAGGTACTTGGTGCCGCGCAGCATCATCGCGAAGAAGACGACCGTGACCATCACGCCGGCCGCGGCCTGCGCGAAGTAGTCCATGCCGAAGTACTTGGCGACGTTGAACGAGACATGCCGGTGCTCCACCTCCTCCGCGCCGTGCCAGCGGTACAGGTCGGTCAACGTCGGGTCGGCCCCGAGCTCGTCCCACCGATTGTTCAGCGCCCAGTTGCCCAGCACGCCGGTGTAGTGCTCGGCGGCACTGAGCGCATGGGTCCCCGAGGCGAGCGCCTTGCGCTTCTTGTCCGGCGGCGCCTGGTCGATACGCAGGTCGTACTGACCGGCCACCCACTCGAGCTGCTTGGTGAAGGGCTCCGGGTCGATGCCGTGGCCGCGCAGGTACTCGGCCAGCACAATGTCGTGGGTACGGGCGTGCACGGCCTCCTGCCCGACGAAGCCGACGATCTCCTCCCGCAGGTGTTCGTCCCGCACGTAGACCAGCGAGTCGGAGAGCAATTTGCTGAACCACCGCTCGGCGACGGGCAGAAACAGGTTCAACGCGGTCACCCCGTGCGACGCGTACGGATCCGAGGGGATCCAGTGCAACGGGGCCTGTGACCAGTCGAACTGCACATTGCGCGGGCGAAGAGCCACCTCTTCGGGCGCGAACGTGTCCGCGGCACCATCGACAGCCCGGTCTTCGATCATCAGCCCAACATTCCCGGCCATGTCGTTGCTCAAACACCCGGCAGCGAATGACCGTAGCGGGGCAGGTAACGCGCCTGCCCGGCCTACGCGGGCACGTCGATGCCGCGCGCCGCCAGCCTACGCCGAGACGCCTCGGTGCGGATGGCCTGCGGCCACCAGAACCATTTGCCCAGCAGGGCGGCGATCGCCGGGGTCATGAACGAGCGCACCACCAGCGTGTCGAAGAGCAGGCCGAGCGCAATCGTGGTGCCGACCTGGGCCATCACCGTCAGGTCGCTGAACGCGAACGAGGCCATCGTGAACGCGAACACCAGACCCGCCGAGGTGACCACCGACCCGGTGCCGGCCATGGCTCGGATGATGCCGGTCTTCAGCCCGCCGGGCAGCTCCTCCTTGAACCGGCTCACCAACAGCAGGTTGTAGTCCGAGCCCACCGCCAGCAGCAGGATCACCGACATGGGCAGCACCATCCAGTGCAGCTCCAGACCGAGGATGTGCTGCCACAGCAACACCGACATGCCGAATGACGCGCCCAACGACAACAGCACCGTGCCGACGATCACCGCGGCCGCCACCAGTGCCCGGGTGATGAGCAGCATGATCACGAAAATCAATGAGGCGGCGGCGATCCCGGCGATCACCAGATCCCACTGCGCACCGTCGTGCATGTCCTTGTAGGTGGCCGCGGTGCCGGCGAGAAAGATCTTCGAACCTTCCAGCGGGGTGCCCTTGATAGCCTCCTTGGCGGCCTGCTTGATCGGGTCGACGTGCGCGATGCCCTCGGGGGTAGCGGGGTCCCCGTCGTGACTGATGATGAACCGCACCGACTTTCCGTCCGGTGAGATGAAGTTCTCCATGCCGCGCTTGAAGTCTTCGTTCTCGAAGGCCTCCGGTGGCAGGTAGAAGGAGTCGTCGTTGCGCGCGGCGTCGAAGGCCTCCCCCATCGCCGTCGAGTTGTCCTGCATCGCCGACCCCTGGTCCTGCATGCCCTTCTGGGTCTGATACATCGTGAGCATCGAGTTCCGCATGTTCTCCATGACGCGGATGTTCTCCGGCATCAGCGCGACCATCTGCGGCAGCAGGGTGTCCAGGCGCTGCAGGTCCGGGACCAGCTGTTCGACATCGGTTGTCAGCAGGTCGATTCCGTCGAGGGTGTCGAACACCGACCGCATGGTCGCACACACCGGGATGTCGTAGCAGTGCGGTTCCCAGTAGAAGTAATTCCGGATGGGCCGCAGAAAATCATCGAAATCGGCAATATGGTCACGCATTTCGGCGACGTCGAGCGTCATGTCGGTGGTCTTGAGCACCATCGAGTGGGTGGTGGCCGCCATCTGCTCGGTGACCGACGACAACTGCTGCATCGTCTCGATATTGGTCTGCATATCGTCGGCCTGTTTGAGCATGTCGGCGAACTGGTCCTGGCGGTACTTCTCGTTCATCGTCTGGGTGGCGCCCTGTTGGCTGAGCATGAACGGAATCGTGGTGTGCTCGATGGGTTTTCCGTTGGGGCGGGTGATGGTCTGAACCCGCGCGACACCGGGCACAGCCAGGATCCCCTTGGCGATCTTGTTGATCACCAGGAAGTCGGCGGGGTTGCGCAGATCCCGGTCGCTTTCCACCATCAGCAGTTCGGGGTTCATCCGCGCCGCACCGAAATGCCGTTCGGCAGCTTCGTATCCGACGTTCGCCGACAGGTCGGCGGGCAGATAGCGACGCGCGTCGTAGTTCGTCCTGTAGCCGGGCAGGGTGATCAGACCGATGATCGCCAGCGCCAGGCTGGCGACCAGGATCGGGCCGGGCCAGCGCACCACGGTGACCCCGATGCGGCGCCACCCCCGGGAGCGGATGGCCCGCTTGGGTTCGAACCGGCCGAACCGGCTCCCGATCGTGATGACCGCCGGCCCCAGTGTCAGCGCCGCGAGCACCGCGACCAGGGTGCCGATCGCGCACGGTACGCCCATGGTCTGGAAGTAGGGCAGCCGGGTGAACGACAGGCACAGCATGGCGCCGGCAATGGTGAGGCCCGAGCCCAGCACGACATGCGCGGTGCCACCGAACATGCTGTAGTAGGCCCGCTCCCGGTCCTCACCGGCCCCGCGCGCCTCCTGATAGCGGCCGACGGCGAAGATCGCGTAGTCGGTGCCCGCCGCGATGATCATCAGCGTCAACAGGTTCACCGCGAACGTCGAGAGCCCGATGACGCCGACATTGGCCAGGAATGCCACCACACCCCGGGCGGCGCCGAGTTCGACGAACACCATCAGCAGGATCAGGATGGTGGTGCCGATGGAGCGGTACACGATGAGCAGCATCAGCAGGATGACACCGAGGGTGATCATGGTGACCTTGGCGATGCTCTTGTCGCCGGCATGGTGCTGATCGGAGATCAGGGGCGCACCGCCGGTGACGAACACCTGCAGTCCGGGTGGCGGCGGAGTTGCGGCCACGATATCGCGGACCGCCTGCACCGACTCGTTGGCCAGCGTCTCGCCCTGGTTGCCGTGCAGGTAGAGCTGGACGTACGCGGATTTGCCGTCAGCGCTCTGGGCGCCCGCGGCGGTCAGGGTGTCCCCCCAGAAGTCGGCCACGTGCTGGATGTGGGCGGGGTCGGCCTCGAACTTGTCGATCAGACCGTCGTAGTAGTGGTGGGCCTCGGCGCCGAGGGGTTGGTCGCCCTCGAGCACCACCATGGCATTGCTGTCGGAGTCGAACTCGTCGAAATTGGCGCCGATGCGCTTCATCGAGATCATCGCCGGCGCGTCCTTGGCGCTCAGCCCGACGGTGTTGGCCTCGCCGACCTCTTCCAGCGAAGGCACCAGAACGTTCGAGGCGACGGTCAGCACCAACCAGCCGACCAGGATGGGCACCGCGAGGGCGCGGACGAGGTGCGCGATCCTGGATCGCTGGGCGTTCGTGGCATTCATGAAGTGGGGCCCGTCGTTCTACAGAATCGCTATCGCGCGTAATTTACGTAGCCCGTTTAATCATTAGCAAGCCATACGGACAATTGACAGCAATCTCACAGACTCGGGCCACAGGTCGCCGGGCGACCATCCCGGCCATGCACAAGGGCAAGCGACGGGCGAAGCCGGGGCGCGCGAACTGAGCCGTTTCCCGAACGCCCGGCGAGTTACCCCACTTCGTCATCCGGACGTCGTAGGTTCGAAGCACTATGGCGAACAACGGTCCCCCCGAGAACCCGGGCTACTACTCCGATGACGAACCGACGCAGTACGCCGCGAACTACAGCGACTACACCCAGCCGTATCCCGCGGGCGACCCGTACACCGGCGGCGAACCCCCCGAGCCGCCGCTGCCCTGGTACCGCAAGCCCGCCGCGCTGGTCGTGATCGGCGCGGTGGCGGCGCTGGTGCTCGCCGGCGCCATCTGGGGCATCATCACCGCCCTGGGCGACGACTCGTCGCCGTCGACCATCACGACGACCACCACCACATCGGAAGCAGCCACCACGACCGCGGTGGCGCCGGTGCCGACCGAGACGGTCACGGCCACCCCGGAAACCACCACCACGACCGCGCCGACCACCACCACAACCACGACCACCACGCCGCCGACCACCACGACGACCACGACCACCACCACGACGACCACGCCGAGCACATCGGTGAGCACGAGTATCAGCACCGTCACCGAAACGCAGACCGAGACCCAGACCGTGACACCCGAGCCGCCGGCCGAGGACAACGGCTGACACCCTCGCCCAGCGTTGGCCGGTGTGCGAGTTCGCGCGAAGATCTCGGGCATAAGCCAACGTTGGGCGCACAGTAGGGCCACAGTTGCGTCACGGCCGGTTCCGAACCGCCCGCACCGCTGGTTGTATCGACCCGATGGGGACCCTCGCGCTCGTCATCGGGGTCGCCGTGATTGCCGCGCTGGGCGGCTACCTGGTCGGTCGCCGTCCGCGCCGGGCCCGCCGAGTGTTCATCGCCGGCTTCGTCTGCGGGTCGGCGGCCGGATCAATCCTGCAGGGTCGACGTCGCCGGCTGGCGAATCACGCGTTGCGCCGGATCGTCGGCGGCGGGGTCGCCGTGGGCCCCAGAAGGTCGGTGCCGCTGTTCGATGAGGTGCGCCGCCACCGCCCGTACAGCGGCAACTCCCGCAAGGACTCCCATGACCATCGCCGGGCAAGGAACCGGACGACCGTCCGGACATAGCGACTGGTCTCGGAGTACCACCGCCATTCGTAGAGCCGCCCACCCGCCAATCGCTGCGCAAGCGCTTCGGATTCGACGCCCTGCAAATACGGCCGGACCCACGTCACCATCACCCAGGCCTGCCCGGCGTCGGGAAGCCGGAACGTCCACTCGATCGGCGCGTCACCGGCGGCCATGGTGTGCCGCACCGCCGGTGACTCGACGCCCTGTGCGCCGAAGAGTGCGACCGTGACGTTGTGGAAGACGCCGGGCCCACCGACCTCGAAACGCACCCGGTGCTCGTCGCCGTCACGTGTGACCGAGAACGCCACCAACCCGCCCACCGCGACGTAGCGGGAAAAGACCAGCGCGCCGCCGACCATGAGGATCCGGCGTGCGGCGAGCAGCATCGTGAAGGTCGCAACGGTCAGCGCGACGACGCTCCACATGAGATCCACGCGCACAGCGTGTCAGACGATCCCCGCGGTTACCGCGCCGCACCGATGAATTCGACGCCGGCGTTGATCGCGGCCCGGTGCCGCAGGATCCGGTAGTGCGCCAATCGGCCCAGCCCGCGGGTGGTCACCAGCTCCATACCCGGCCAGACACCGAGGAGTTCCTGGCTGTAGCGATAGGGCGCGTCCGGGTCGTCGGGGTCGTGGATCACCAGCAGCGGGGTCGCGGCGGCAAGGGTGGACCCGATGACACCGAGGTCGGTCTCGTGCAGTGGCATCTCGATGCGCTTGGCGAGCCGGCGATGCAGCCCGTCGCGGATGCGCGGGCCGAACCCGTGCCGTTCGGCGAACATGTCCAGGTAGTAGTCGAAGTCGCCCATCGGCGCCAGGAACACCAGGCGTTCGATATCGGCGCCGCGGGTCAGCGCCAGCGCGGCGGCCTTGGCGCCCAGCGAGTGCGCGACGACCGCCCGCGCCGGGCCGTGCGTGCGCACGAACGCGGTGACGGCCTCGGTGCACTCGACGAGGTGGGTGCGGCCCGGGGCCAGCGCGCCGGTGTCGGAATCGTTGTGCGCCGGGAGGTCGAACGCGATGACACGGTGTCCGGCCTGCACGAGGGGTTTGACGAAGACGCCGAGGTGCGCGCGGCAACCGCCCCAGCCGTGCACCAGATACACCGTGGGTCCCTGCCCCCAGGCCTCCCCTGCCACCCGGTGCCCCGACCAGTACGCCTCGACGGGTTCACTCGGGGGAACCCCGGGTGGCATGCGCAGGCTGGCGTCGACATCCGGCGGCGTGCACCACAACTCGGTGGCCCACCGGGCCCCGATCGCCGGGGCGAACCGCTCCAGCAGGCCCAGCGCCCGGCGGATGCGGGGCTCGACCGGCGGCTCGATCCCCGACCCGGCCTGGGTGGCCGGCTGCGTGCTGTCACCGACCATCAAACGTTCCCTCTCCCCATGGCGCCGATCCTAAATGCGGGTGTCCGCCGTGCTCATACCCGCCCGACGTCGGTTATTCACCGCCGCCATGACGAAAACCGCAGCCACAACGAAGAACAGGCCAGGGCGGGTGGCCCTGGCCTGTTCTCTGTGGTGGAGCTGCCGGGAATTGAACCCGGGTCCTACGGCATTCCCTC
>Ga0075163_10012011_pt1 | contig 11277 bp, 9 predicted proteins | sample JI1023141ADNA_FD_71478 | JGI IMG/M metagenome (GOLD analysis project Ga0075163, IMG submission 71478) | Wastewater effluent complex algal communities from Wisconsin, to seasonally profile nutrient transformation and Carbon sequestration -... | ecosystem: Engineered > WWTP > Effluent > Algae...
GCACAGCGCTTCGAGTCCGTGGTCGACGGATTGCTGTGCGAAGCCAGCTACGACATCGAAGGCGGCGTGATGCGCATGCTGCACACCGGCGTGCCGCGGCCGCTCGAGGGGCGGGGCATCGCCGCGGCGCTGGTGAAATCGGCGCTCGATCATGCGCGCGCGCAGGGCCTGCGGGTGAAGCCGCTGTGCAGCTACGTGCGCATCTACATGCGCCGGCACCCCGAAACGCTCGACCTGCTGGCGGCATGACGGCCATGGACAGCACCGCGCAATCGGTCCTCGATTTCTGGTTCGGTCCGGCCGACGATCCGGGCCACGCCAGGCCTCGTGCTGCCTGGTTCAAGAAGGACGATGCCTTCGACGCCGAGATCGCCGCGCGCTTCGGCCCGTTGATCGACCGCGCGCTCGCCGGCGCCCTCGACGCCTGGCAGGCCGACGCCGCCACGGCGCTGGCGCGCATCCTCGTGCTGGACCAGTTCACGCGCAATGCGTTCCGCGGCACGGCCAGGTCCTTTGCGGGCGATGCGCCGGCCTTGGCGGCTGCCCGGGCGATGGTGGCGTCCGGACAGGACCGCACACTCACTGGCGTGCAGCGCCAGTTCGTCTACCTGCCCTTCGAGCATGCCGAGGACCTGGCGGCCCAGGACCAGTCGCTCGCGCTCTTCGCGCAGTTGGAGCGTGACGTTCCGGCGCTGGCCGGCCTGCTGGAATGGGCAGGGCGGCACCACGCCATCATCGAGCGATTCGGGCGCTTTCCGCATCGCAACGCGGTGCTGCAACGCGAGTCGAGCGCCGAGGAACTGGCCTTCCTGCAGACCCCGGGCTCGGGCTTCTGAGCGTCAGGTGACGGGTTCCTTTTCCTGCAGGAACCGCCACATCACCTTGCCCGAACCGCTCTTGGGCAGCGCATCGACGAACTCGACCGCGCGCGGCACCTTGTAGGCCGCCATGTGCTCGCGGGCCCAGGCGATGATGTCCTCGGGCGTGGTCTGGCCGCGCGCGGCCTCGCGCAACACCACCACCGCCTTGACCGACTCGCCGCGGTAGGCGTCGCGCATGGAGATGACGCAGGCCTCCTGCACCGCCGGGCACTTGAACAGCAGCAGTTCCACCTCGCTGGGCCAGACCTTGAAGCCACTGGCGTTGATCATGCGCTTGAGGCGATCGGTGATGTAGAAGTAGCCTTCCTCGTCCATTCGACCCAGGTCACCGGTGCGGAAGAAGGGCTTGCCGTCGAGCTCGAAGAACGCGGCGCGCGTGGCCTCCGCATGACCCCAGTAGCCCTTGAAGACCTGCGGCCCGTGAACCACGATCTCGCCCACCTCGCCGATCGGCAGTTCGCGCAGGGTGTCCGGATCGACGATGCGCGAATCGGTGCCGCAGATCGGGATGCCCAGGCACTGCAGCTTGGCTCGCTCGGGCGGATTCGAGTGCGTCGGCGCCGCGGTTTCGGTGAGGCCGTAGCCTTCGGCAAAGGTGATGCCGAATTCCTTCTGCAGGCGCTCGGCCACGGCCTGCGGCATGGCCGCCCCGCCGCCCGACACGAAGCGCAGGCTCGACAGGTCGAAGCTCTGGTAGTTGGGGCTGCCGAACAGGTCGATGATCATCGTCGGGATGCAGGTCCAGTGCGTGACCCCGTGCCGCGCAATCAGCCGCCCGGCCAGCTCGCGGTCCCAGCGCGGCAGGATGACGGTGGTGCTGCCGGCCGCCACCGAGCCCAGCGCGCCATAGATGAAGCCGGTGATGTGGAACATCGGCACCACGCCCAGCGACACCACCTCGGGGCCGCCGTGGCCCCACGCGCCGCCGCCCACCACGTTGTGCATCAGCGTGCGGTGGGTGTGGATGCAGCCCTTGGGCAGGCCGGTGGTGCCCGAGGTGTAGGGCAGCAGCGCCATGTCGTCCGGGCCGGCGGTGTGCGGCCCGGGTCGGTGGCCGGTGGCCAGCACCTCGGTCCAGCGCAGCGCGCCCGCCGGCAAGGGCGGGTCGGAGCGCAGCCACTGCAGCACGGCGTCCGACGGGGTCTCGGCCGGGTCGAGGACCTCGGGCATGGCGTCGGTGAAGCGCGTGGCGACGATGTGGCGCAGGCGCTTGTCGGCCGGCAGTTCGGCATTGGCCTGGGCCACGATGCCGGCCAGGTCGGCGGTGGTGAGCGCCACGCGAGCGCCGGAATCGGCGATGTAGTGGCCGAACTCGTCGGCCTTGTTCATCGGGTTGACCGGCACCACCACCGCGTCGGCCCGCAGCACCGCATGCACGGCGATGACGAACTGCGGGCAGTTCTGCATGAACACGATCACCCGGTCGCCCTTGGCCACGCCCTGGGCCTGCAGCCAGCCGGCCAGGGCCTCGGCCTGGGCCTTCAAGTCGGTGAAGTCGATCGTCCGGCCGAAGAAGCTGTAGGCCGCCTTGCGCGGGTAGCGGGTGGCGGAGACCTCGAGGTTGAACCACAGGCTGGTGTCGGGCAGCACCAGGTGGCGCGGCAGGCGACGCGGCCAGATGGCCTCGTGGGGTCGTGCGGAAGGGGTGCTCATCGTGGCGGTATCGCTGTCGGAAATGGGGACAGCCGAGGGTTTAACCGAGCGCCCGGCCAGGCGCATCCACGGGAACCCGCGATTTGTCCCCGAGGTGACGTGGCCCGATGCTCAACCCGGCGTGTTGCGCGCGCGTTCCTCGATCAGCCGCACCCGCTCGCAGTCCTTGTGGCTGGTGTATTGCGGCAGCGCGCACTGGCGAACCATGCAGGCGTGCAGCGCCAGGAACACCCGGCCTCCGCAACCTTCGCGCGGATTGCCTGCGGCCACGACGGCAGGCGCGGCCGCGGGCAGGTCCGACGCGACGGGCGCCGGCACCGCTTGCGTCGCATTGCCCCTGGGCATCCGGCTGCCCGCCTCGGCCTGGCGCGTGGGCTGCTGACGTTGCGGCACGGGTGACGGGTCGATGGGCTGGGCCTGCGCCGAATACTGCGATGGCGTGGTCGGCGGCGGCAGTTGGGGCCGGGCCGGTTCGGGCTGCCGATCGCTGGCATGCGACTCGCGCGGGCCAGCCGCAACGGCCGGAGTCCGCACGGCCTTCGGTGCAGCCGTCGCGGACGGTCTGACGGCGGCGCGCGCGGTCGCCGATGCTGCCATGGCCATCGCTGGAGCCGGCAGGGCCGCGGTCATCGATTGGCTCGGCAAAGTGGCCGCAGCGGCCGGTGCAGGCGCCGGGTTTTCAGGCACCGCAGTGCGCTGTGCCAGCTGCGCAGCCGCCGGGGTGGTGCGCTCGGCCTGTGCTCGACCGACATCCGGAGGTGAACGGTTCCAGGCCCACAGTGCGCCGGCCGTCACCAGCAGCGCGAGCACGCCGCCGGCCACCAAGGCTGCGGCCGACGGGCTGGACGAAGGCGGCAACGGGGCCAACCCCATCGGAGAAGCGCCCTGCCTCGGCGAGGTGGCCCGAACCGGGGACGGTGCTGCCGCAGACCTGGGCCCAGGAACCGCCGGCTTCGTCGCCACCCGCGGGATTTGCGGCGCGGTGACCGGCTGGACGATGGTCAGGTCCAGGTCGATCTCGGGCTCAGCCATCGGTGCGGGCTCCGGCGGCAGTACCGCGGTGCGCTGCCAGGCCGGCGCCACGGGTTCATCCCGGCGGGTGGGGATCGGCCTTCGGCCGGCCAGCACCTCGCGCAGAACAGCCACCGATTGCGGCCGGTCGGCCGGACGCGGCGACAGCATCCAGTCGATCGCCTGCAGGAAACCCGGGCTGAACCCGGGCCGGGCCGTTGCCGACAGCGGCAGGTCATCCTCGTGCACCATGCGCGCCGTGGCCGGCGCCGGCGGCGACTGGGTCACCAGGAAGTGCAAGGTGGCTCCCAGGGCGTACAGGTCGGTCCAGGCGCCCTGGCGCAGGCTGGCCGACTCACCGTACTGCTCGATCGGCGCATAGCTGGGCTTGAGGATGGCCGTGAGCGACTGGGAGCGACCGCTGATGACATGCCGCGCCGCTCCGAAATCCAGCAGCATCGGCGCGCCATCGTCGCCGATCAGGATGTTGTCGGGGGCGATGTCGCGATGGAACACGTTTTCGCGGTGCAACACCTCCAGGGCACCCAGCAGCGGATCGAGCAGACTGCGCAGCCAGGCCTCGTCCGGCGGCGAGCGCATGGCCTGGCGCACATCGCGCAGCGGGCGACCGCGGTGCAGCGGCATCACCATGTAGGCCGTGCCCCGGTCTTCCCAGAATCGGTGCACCTTGATCAGCGAGGGGTGGTCGAACCGAGCCAGCAGACGGGCCTCGTTGACGAAGGACTTGAGGCCCAGCGCAAAGGTCTCGGCGTTCGACGGCGAGGTGAGGGAGACGTGCAGCGCGGCCGTTCGCGAAGCCAGCGACGAGGGCATGTACTCCTTGATCGCGACCTCGCGTTCGAGGCCATGGTCGAAGGCCAGGTAGACAATCCCGAACCCGCCGACACCGATCACCTTGCGCAGTTCGAATTCGCCCAGCCGCGTGCCAATCGGCAGCGCGTTGGCCGCGCCAGCGGCGGATTGATCGTTGCCTGCAACCATCAAGCCAGCTTAACCCAGTCCCCGGCCGCGGGAACGCCGGTGTACGTCAAACCAGCACGGGTTCGGGCTCCAGCCGGATGCCGAAGCGCCCGTACACACTCTCCTGGATGGCACGGGCCAGCGTCACCACCTCGGCGCCGGTGGCGCCGCCGCGATTGACCAGCACCAGTGCCTGCTTGTCGTACACGCCGGCGCGGCCCACGGTCTTGCCCTTCCAGCCGCAGGCATCGATCAGCCAGCCCGCGGCCAGCTTGCAGCTGCCGTCGGGCATCGGGTAGTGCACGATGTGCGGGTCGCGCGCGATGATGTCGCGGCACTGCTCTGGCGTGACCACCGGGTTCTTGAAGAAGCTGCCGGCATTGCCGATCTGCGCCGGGTCGGGCAGCTTGTCGCGGCGGATCGCGCACACCCAGTCGAAGATGGTCCGCGCATCGGGGCTCTGGTTGCCGGTGTCGGCCATGCGGCGCTCGAGGTCGAGGTAGCCCAGCACCGGCGTCCAGGGGCGCGGCAGGCGCAGCCTCACGCGGGTGATCAGGCACTTGCCGGCCAGGCCGCCGTAGCCGCTCTGCTTGAACACGCTGTCGCGGTAGCCGAAGGCACAGGCCCGTGCGTCCAGCGACACTGCCCGGCCGGTGACCAGGCCCACGGCATCCAGCGACTCGAAGCGGTCCTTCAATTCCAGCCCGTAGGCGCCGATGTTCTGCACCGGTGCGGCACCCACGGTGCCGGGGATCAGGGCCAGGTTCTCCAGCCCCGGCCAGCCCTGGTCGAGCGTCCAGGCCACCACGTCGTGCCAGGTCTCGCCGGCGCCGAACTCGACGATCCAGGCATCGTCGCGCGCCTCGACCAGCCGACGCCCCTTGACCTCGACACGCAGCACCACCGCCTCGGGGTCGCGGGTGAGCACCAGGTTGCTGCCGCCACCCAGCACCAGCTTGGGCGCCCTGCCGAACTCCGGGTGATCGAGCACGCGCCGCACATCGGCATCACCCGTTATGTGGACCAGCGTGTGCGCGGTGGCGGGCAGGCCGAAGGTATTCAAGGTCCGAAGGTTGACGTCGCGCTCGACCGGCAGCAGGGGGGTGGCCACATCCATCGGGGGATTCTGCCCCAGCGTCCGGCAGCCACGGACAGTGTCAATTGCGGGGGCATTGACGATCTATTCGCCACTTGACAACACGCCATTTGCGGCAAGCTCGAACCCCAACCGTGTACCGCCCGGAGGAGCGTCCTCCATCCCCATGCCCAAGCCCTCAACCGCCCTCCTCCGCCCGAGCCGCCGCGCGGCACTGGTCACCCTGTCGACCTTGTTGCTCGTGCCCGCGTGGGCGCTGGATGCACCCAAGGGCAAGGTGGTGCTGTCCATCACCGGGGCCATCACCCAGCGCAACGCCGCTGACCGGGCCGATTTCGACATGGCCATGCTGTCGGCACTTCCGCAGCACAGCTTCAGCACCCAGACGCCGTGGTTCAAGACCCCGCGCAAGTTCACCGGTCCGCTGCTGCGTGACGTGCTGGCCGCGGCTGGCGCCAAGGGCGGCACCCTGACGGCCGTGGCCCTGAACGACTACAAGGTGGAACTGCCGGCCGACGACGCCAGCAAGTTCGACGTCGTCATGGCCCGGCTGATGGACGACGAGCCGATGCCCATCCGCGACAAGGGGCCGCTGTTCATCGTCTATCCCTTCGACAGCCAGTCGCTGTTGCGCTCGGAGCGCTACTACAGCCGCTCCGCCTGGCAATTGCGCACCCTCGACGTGAAGTGACGTGACACCGCCGGCCAATCCGGCGCTGCGGCGGGAAACACACCGCCGCGTCGCATGGCTGCGAACCATCGGCGCCGCACTGGTGCTGGCGTTCGCCGCCGTGGCCTGGGTGCAGGTGCGCCAGGTCCAGCTCATCAGCGATGCCGTGCGCTACGTCGGTGACGGCGTGGTGTGGCGCTTCTTCCAGCTCGAGGTCGAGACCCTGTACCTGCGCAGCGCCCTGCGAGAGGCCAGGAGGAACGCGCCGGCCATCGACGAGGACTCGCTGCGCCAGCGCTACGAGATCTTCGCCAGCCGCGTGCCCCTGATCGACCCGGCGCAGACGGCCGACATCGCGCTGGTCGGCCCGCAGCACGGCCAGACCCTGGCCCAGCTGAGGAGCTTCCTGGCCCTGGCCGACCCCTGGCTGTCCGAGCAGTCGACGCGCCCGCTCAGCGCCGCCAACCTGGCCCCCCTGCAGACCGCCCTCGAGCAACTGACGACGCCGGTGCACAGCCTGGCCTTGTCTGCCAACGCCGTGGCCTCGGAACAGGTGGGGCGGCGCAACGAGGCCGCCCGCTCCCAGATCGAGCTGGGCATCGCCCTCACCGTGTTCCAGAGCCTGCTCACGCTGGCGTTCGTGGCGGTGGCCGCCCGGCAGTTCCGCACCCTGAGCCGACGTCGTCGCGAGCTCGAGGCACTGGCCGCCAACCTGCAGGATGCCCGGGTCGAGGCCGAGGACGCCAACCGGGCCAAGAGCGCCTTCCTGGCCAACATGAGCCACGAACTGCGCACGCCCTTCAACGGCATGCTGGGCATGCTGTCGCTGCTCGAGACCTCGCGGCTCGACGCCGAGCAGGCCGACCACCTGCGCACGGCGCGTCAGTCCGCCACGCACCTGCTGGACATCCTGAACGACATCCTCGACATCTCCAAGCTGGAGTCGGGGCGGCTGGAGCTGTCCCCGCAGAACCTGAACCTGCACCGGCTGCTCTCGGACGTGCGCAACCTGATGTCGATCACCGCCGAGGCGAAGGGCCTGCCGCTCAGCGTGACGGTGGCCCCCGGCGTGCCGGTGTGGGTGGTGGCCGACGGCATGCGACTGAAGCAGGTGCTGTTCAACCTGATGTCCAACGCAGTGAAGTTCACCGAGCGGGGCCAGGTCTCGCTATATGTCGATACGGCGCCCGTCATCGCCACCGACGCGGGGTCCGGCCAGCCGCCCGATCGAGCACCTGCCCAGCCCGCTGCCACCCTGGTGCGGATGAGCGTGTCCGACAGCGGCATCGGCATCGACCAGGCCACCCTCGCGCGGCTGTTCCAGCGCTTTGCGCAGGCCGACGCGTCGACGGCCCGGCGCTATGGCGGCACGGGGCTGGGGCTGGAGATCTCGCGCAACCTGGCCCACATGATGGGCGGCGACATCGACGTGAGCAGCATGCCGGGCCAGGGCAGCACCTTCACCGTCACCGTGCCGCTGCCTCCCGGCACGCCCGGCCGTGCCAGCCAGGGCACGGCCGAGCAGAGCCTGGTCGTCCGCCCGCTCGACGTGCTGGTCGCCGACGACCATCCCGTCAACCGCAAGTTCATGCAGGCCCTGCTGGTCCGGATGGGGCACCGCGTGCGGCTGGTCGCCGACGGTGCCCAGGCGGTTGCCGCGGTGGTCGAGGCCGTGCCCGACCTGGTGTTCATGGACGTGCACATGCCGGTGGTCGACGGCATGGAAGCCACCCGCCAGTTGCGCTCGCTGCCGGCCCCGGCCAACCAGGTGTGCATCGTCGCGCTGACGGCCGACGCCTACGGCTCCACGCAGGACCAGGTGCTGGCGGTGGGCATGAACGCCTTCCTGGCCAAGCCGGTCCGGCCCGACCACATCGAGGCCCTGCTGGTCGACAGGTTCGGGCAGCCGGGCGACGCGGCCTCGCCGCCCCCCTCGCCGCCCACCCTGCCAGCACCGGCCGAGTCGGCCGCCGCGACCGCACCGACACCGCCGTCGGCACCCGCGGCCTCCCCCCGACGGCGCTTCAGGGCCGGCGACGTGGCCGCGCACCTGGACATGGCCGTTGTCGGAGAGGTGTGCGTCGGCATCTCGATGGCCGGCTACCGCGCGGTGCTCGAGGGCTTCCTGGCCGACGAATCGGGCAGCCTTGCCAGCCTGCTCGACGCGCTGGACCGCAGCGCCACGACGGAACTCCAGGCCCGCGGCCACGCGGTGAAGGGCGCGGCCGCCAACCTGGGCCTGAAGGCCTTGAACGACCTGGCCCGCGAGGTGGAGACCGAAGGCGCCGGCTTCAGCGCCGGGCAGTGCGCCGCGGCCGCATCGACGTTGCGCGACAGCCTCGCCACCGGCCGCGCGCTGTGCCAGCGCATGGGCCTGGCTTGAGGCATGGCAAGGCCCCGCAAACGCCCCGCACGTGGCAGAATTTTTGATCCCCTACCGACCCCTCCCCATGCCCAGCTTTGACGTTGTCCTCGAACCCAACCTGGTGGAACTGCGCAACGCCGTCGACCAGAGCAACAAGGAAATCGGCACCCGCTTCGACTTCAAGGGATCGTCGTCGCACATCGACACGGTCGAGACCGGAAAGCAGCGCGATCTCCAGTTGCTGGCCGACAGCGACTTCCAGATCGACCAGGTGCGCGACATCCTGCTGGGCAAGCTCAGCAAGCGCGGCGTCGACGTGCGCTTTCTCGACTTCACCGCCAAGCTCGAGAAGATGGGCGGCGACAAGGTGCGGCTGACGGTCAAGGTCAAGCAGGGCATCGACAGCGACACCGCCCGCAAGATCCAGGCGACCATCAAGCAAAGCAAGCTGAAGGTGCAGGCCTCGATCCAGGGCGACAGCGTGCGGGTCACCGGCGGCAAGCGCGACGAGTTGCAGGCCGCCATCGCGCTGCTGCGCAAGGACGTCACCGACCTGCCGCTCAGCTTCAACAACTTCCGCGACTGACACCTGAACCCATGCCGATGCCACGTCTCGCCGCCCTCGTCCTCCTGGCGGCATGGGGCATTGCGCCCGGGGCGTCGGCCCAGACCGTCGTGCTGTCGGGCAGCCTGGGCTCGAGCAAGGCCTTGCTGGTGATCGATGGCGTGCCGCAGACCCTGGCCGTCGGAGCCACGGTCAAGGGCGTGACGCTCAAGCGCCTGGGCGACGGCGAGGCCGAGGTCGAGTACGCGGGCCGCAGCAGCCTGCTGCGCCTGGGCGCGGCCGCCAAGCTGGGCGGCGGCGCGGGCGGCAATGGCGGCGGACCCACCGAGATCGTCATCCCGGTGGGCCCGGGCGGGCATTTCGTGTCCGGCGGCAGCATCAACGGCAAGACGGTGCAGTTCATGGTCGACACCGGTGCCACCAGCATCGCCATGAGCCAGAGCGAAGCCACGCGGGTCGGGCTGGACTGGCAGCGCGGCAGGCGCGGCATGTCGTCCACCGCCGGCGGCTCGGTGCCCATCCACTCGATCAACCTCAACTCGGTCAAGCTGGGCGGCATCGAGGTCTTCAACGTCGATGCGGTGGTCGTGCCGTCCGAGATGCCGATGGTGCTGCTGGGCAACAGCTTCCTCAATCGCTTCTCGATGCGCCGCGACAGCGACGTGATGCGGCTCGAGCGGAAGTAGGCCCGGCCTACTCGGCGGCCGGGCTCGCCTCGGGCAGTGTCGCCGCGGCCGGCGACGGGTCCTCGGCCAGCCAGAACGCCAGCACGGACACCACGCCCAGCGCGGCAAACACCAGCAGCACCTCGCGATAGCCCGGCACCGCCAGCAGCAGCCAGGCGGCCAGCACCGGCGCGGCGGCGCGTGACAGCAGGCCGATGCCCGACATCGCCCCGCCGATGCGCCCCACGTGCGTGCGGCCGAAGTACTGCGGCACCAGCCCGCCGCGCACGATGGTGACCAGTCCGTTGGACATGCCGAACACCAGCGCGAACACCATCAGCATCGGCAGCGTCAGCCCGACGGCGAAGAACACCATGCCCACCGGCAGGCCCGTCAGCACCACCACGCCCAGCCGGCGCAGCGACCAGCCCCGGCCCACCCACACGTACACCAGGCGGCCGGCCACCTGGGCCGGCCCGACGGTCATCAGCACCACCAGCGCATCGGCATCGCTGACGCCCTTGGACGCAAACACCGGCATCACGTGCGCCCACAGCGCGGCCGACACGAAGGCATGCAGCATGAAGCAGGCCGTCAGCATCCAGAAGGCGCGCGAACGCAGCGCCTCGTGCAGCGTGGCGTCGTCGCGCTGGTCGACATGCCGGGCCGAGGCCACCAGGGCCGGCCCGCGCAGGGCCCAGCCGTGCAGGGGAGTGACCAGCAGCAGCAGCATTGCGCCCACCACCGCCAGCGTCGGCCGCCAGCCCAGCCAGGGCAGCAATGCGGCAATGGCCGGGAACGACAGCGTGCTCGCGAAGCCGCCCACCAGCGTCAGCATGGTGATGCCGTGCTGGTAGCGGTCGGGGTAGCGCTTGGTCAGCACGTTGAAGGCCGGCTCGTAAAGCGTGGCCGCCATCGACGCGCCCAGCAGCGCCCACACCGCGTACAGCATCCACGGCTCGCTGACGAAGGCCCAGGCGATGAAGCCGATGCCGGCCAGCGCCGAGCCGGCGGTCATCAGCAGGCGCCCGCGGCCGGCATCGATCAGCGCACCGGCCCCATAGGTCGCCGCCCCCCACACCGCCAGGCCCAGGGTGTAGGCGCCCATCATGGTGGGCTTGCTCCAGCCCAGTTCGTGCTGCATCGGCAGCACGAAGGACGAGAAGGCGTAATACAGCGCCGCCCAGCACAGCACCTGGCCGATGGCCAGGGCCGAGACGGTGGCGCGATAGCTCGGGGCCGCATCGGTCATCGACGCCATCATACGGATGCACTTTTGTCGCGACAGGGACAAGAAAAAAGCGAACGACCGTGCTAGAAATGAGGATTCCGGGCCGTCACAGGGCGGCACCGGCCATCAAGGAGACCTGCACGCCATGGACCTGAACTT
>Ga0075163_10012012_pt1 | contig 11277 bp, 5 predicted proteins | sample JI1023141ADNA_FD_71478 | JGI IMG/M metagenome (GOLD analysis project Ga0075163, IMG submission 71478) | Wastewater effluent complex algal communities from Wisconsin, to seasonally profile nutrient transformation and Carbon sequestration -... | ecosystem: Engineered > WWTP > Effluent > Algae...
GCGGCCGAGCCGGGCGGCCAGGCTGACCGCGTAGCTGCCGAGGCGCTCGAGCCGACGGGTCGCCAGCTCCAGCCGCCACGACGCCAGCAGCGCGGCCAGCTCGCTGCCCGGCGCCGCCTGCCGCGCCCGCTCGACCGCGTCGGCGAGCTCGAGCGTCTCGATCTCGATCACGCACCGCGGGCTGTCGCCGATCAGCCGGCGGACCTGCGCGGTCTGCGCCCGCCAGGCCATCACCAGCTCGGCGCGCTGACGCTCGCCCAGCCGGCCGACGCCCTCGTCGAGCTCGCGCTCCAGCCGGTGACAGCGGCCGGCGAAGCCCTCGAGCCCGTAGCTGGCGCAGGTGCCCTTGAGGGTGTGGAGCGCGCGTCGCTCGATCACCGGCTCGCGCGGGCGAGCGAGATCGTCGACCAGCCGCTCGACCTCGTCGAGGAAGTCCTCGAAGCCGGCGCGGTCGGCGGTGATGCGCTGGAACAGCACGACCGCCTCGCGCTGCTCGCGCTCGATCCGCTCGCGCTCGAGGTGCTCGGTCTCGTCGCTGACCACGAGCAGGAGGCGGGTCGGCGCGACGTCGGCCAGGAGCGTGTACCTGATCTCGAGGGTGCGGCCGTCGGCCGTCACCCGCGCCGGTAGCTGGTCGAGGCAGACCTCGGGCGGCATCACGCCCTCGCGCAGGCTGTCGAGCGCGAGCCCGAACCAGGCGGCGACCTCGCGGTCGTGGCGGGCGAGCAGGGCGGCGAACGTGGTGTCGGTCCCGGCCGGGCCGAACCAGCGATCGACGATCGCCGAGCGCTCGCTGACCATCACCCCGGCGAGATCGACGGTGATGAAGCCCTGGGCGGTGCTGTCGAGGATCAGGCGGAGGCCGCGGGTGCGGCGCGCCAGCTCCTCGACCGAGCGCTGCAGGTCGCGCTTGTGGGCCTCGGCCTCGGCGCGCTTGAGCCGGGCCTCGACCGAGGTGACGCCGAGCCGGGCGACGACGGTGGACAGGACCAGCCCGACCACCGCGACCGCCACGCACGGCCACAGCGCGCCGGCCAGCGAGGTGCCGCGGTCGATCGCCGCCAGCCCGAGCAGGCCGACGTGCCACAGCGTCACCGCGTAGCCGCGCTCGACCCGGCGGGTGATCGCCGACCAGGCCAGGCCGGCGCCGGCGGCGTTGATCAGGATCGGCAGCCACATCGCGGTCATCGGGCCGTCGCTGTAGCGGTAGAGCGCGAGCAGGAGCGGGGTGTTGACCACCAGCCGGGTCGCCTCGCCCCGGCTCCAGTCGGCGGCGCCGTAGCGCGAGACCATCAGGTTGAGCAGCGGGTACAGCCAGAGCAGGCCGACGGTGAGCGCGCTGACCTCACCGAGGTGCCAGCACACCACCGCGGCGGCGGCGATCAGCGTCGTCGCGCCGCCGAACACCTTGTTGCAGATGTCGATCACCTTCGCGGTGTCCTCGACCACCCAGCGGTCGCGCTCGGCGCGGGCCGCCGCCGCCCGCCCGTCGACGTCGACCGACGTCGAAGGCCCGGGGCGCGACCCGGGCGGCGCGGTGACGAGGGGGCGGGGCATCGGTACGTCTCCCCGAGAGGATCGACCGGCCAGCCCGGGCGTACAGGGCGGCGGCTCGTATCCTCAGATCGACGCGGCGGCCGAGCGCGACACCCGGCTGCCCTTGCGCTTGCAGCGGGTGCTGCCGTCCCAGACCTCGACGCTGGTCGCCCAGCCGTGGCTCGAGCCGCGCCGGGCCAGGCCTTCGTAGTAGGCGCGGCGGGCGACGAACAGGTCGAGCTGGCGGCCCTTGATCGCGCCGCCGACGTCGGCGGCGACGACGCAGCCGTCGTGGATGAAGCCGCCGGCCGGGGCCCGGCCGGGCATCCGCATGCCGTCGAGCTCGGGCAGGTACAGCAGGCTGCCCATCGGGATGAGGGTCGGATCGACCGCGACCATCCGGAACGGCGCCAGCGGCAGGCCCGAGGAGCCGGTGCCCCACTTGATGCCCGGCCGCAGGATGTGGAAGCACTGCCCGCTGCACCCGCAGGCGCCGGCGACGTTGATCAGCCGGCCGTCGCGGAGCCGGCCGGTGCCTTGCATCCGGACCGCGGCGGCGAACCGCGGCGTGACCTCGGCGAGCGGCTGACAGTCGCGGCCGAACATGATCTCGCGCGCCGGTCCGACCGAGGTCAGCGCGACGTCGTCGGCCGGACCGGCCGCCTCGTCGTTGGCCGCCGCGGTCGGGCTCGGCTCGACGGCGACGTCGGCGTTGTCGTTGTCGTTGTCGTTGGCGACCGCCGCGAGGGCGACCGGCTCGACGTCGGCGCGGTCGTGGCTGGCGGACGGCACCACCTCGGCCAGCAGCGTCGGCGACGTCGCGAGCGGGATGGTCGCCGGGCGCGGCGCCGGCTCCTCCTCGACCGCGATGTAATAGAACGTCATCAAGAAGTCGCCGATCGGGCGCTCGGGCGCGGCGTCGACGGCGGCGTCGACCGGGATCGCGGGCGCCGCGGCGAGGGTCGGGCCGGGGGCCGCGGCGGCGGCGACCAGCGTGGTGGCGAGGTCGACCGGCGGGGCCGGCGGGGGCGCCTCGTGGCGGCCGCAGGCCATGGCCACGACCGGGATCGCCACCTGGGCCAGGCGGCCGAGCCGGGCCCGCACCGCGGAGGTCGTCGGCACGATCGCGCGGGCCACGGTCTGGATCACTGTCCGTCCGAGCAGTCCGAGCGACTGGCCGACGCGCCGGGCGGCTGCGCGGATCGCAGCCGCGCACCGGTTCAGGACGTTGGTGAGACGCATCGGGACCTCGCGAGTCGGGTGGCGCCGGGAGGCAGTCCTCTCCGGTCATCCGCGGCTGGGCACCGACTCGAAGGACGATCGCGCAAGTTGCGTCGGATCGCGCCGTGAAGTCGATGCGGCGGTTGGTGCTCTCTGGGACGGATGAAAATTCTACGACGGTTCTCGCCGCGCCGTGGGCAAAAAACGTCGACGACCGGGTCGGAGGTCCGGCCACCGGGGCAATCCGGAGTGGCCGCTCCGACCGGCGATCGTGTCCGGAATCCGGACGAACGCGCGGGCCCGAGGTCAGGCCAGCGCCAGCCGCATCGCGAGCGCGAAGGTGCCCAGCCAGTGGCCACCGGCGTAGCCCTGATCGGCGAGCGCGGCGAGCGCGGCGGCGGCGTGGGCGTCGGCGAGGCGATCGATCGACGCCCGGCGCGGGTCGTCGCCCGGCAGCGCGCGGGCGATGGTCGCCAGCGCGGTCGCGCGGCTGGCGTTGAGGCCGTCGAGGTGGACCAGGCGACCATCTGTCCGGTCCGCCGGACAGGCCGGCGCGAGCGGCGCGCCGTGATCGTCGTCGACCAGCTCGGGCAGCGCGCGGCTCAGCCAGGCCGCGAGGTCGTCGGCCGCGCCGACCCGCGCCATCAGCGCCGCCGCGCCCAGCGCCGGCGAGAGGAAGTCCTCGCCCGACGGCTCGAGGTGGAGGGCGGGGCCGCGATCGTCGTCGTGGAGCCGGTGGGCCGACGCCCGCACCCGATCGGCGACCGCGGCGCACGGCGGCGACGTCGCCGCGGCGTCGAGCACCAACGCGGCGGCGAACGCCGACTGGGCGTGGGTGCCGACCCGGGTCGGGTGGCTCAGGCGCTCGAGCCAGCCGGCGATCCGGCGGGCGGCCAGCTCGGCGGCCGGCGCCAGCCGGTCAGCCCACGCCGCGCCGGCTGGCAGCGCGCACAGCTCGCCGTGCAGCGCGCACAGCCAGGCCAGGCCGTACGGCCGCTCGAACGCCGGGTGGGCCCGCAGGTAGGCCTCCTCGCCGGCCAGCGCGGACGCGGTCAGGCTGCGGTCGAGGGCCTGGGCGCACTGTCCGGAAACCGGACTGTCCGGAAACCGGCGGAGCACGGCGGCGATCGTCCAGTGGCCGTGGACCGCCGAGTGCCAGTCGTAGCAGCCCCAGAACGCCGGGTGGGCCTGGCGCGGCGTCGCCACCGCGCGGTCGCCGTCGAGCTCGTGGGCGACCTGGAACGGGTACGGCCGGTGGACGCAGGCCAGGGCCATCGCCGCGTAGCCCGCGGCCTCGGCCGCCGAAAACGCCGCGCGGGGCGCGATCGTCATGATCGGCCCCGCGGCAGGTGCTGGCTGGCCCCGGTCCGGGCCATCGCGATCAACGGAAGACGTAGTCGGTGACCGCGTTGAGGCCGTGGGTGCTCTTGAAGCGGTAGTAGAGCATCAGCAGGCCGAACAGCAGGCCGACGGCGCCGACGATGGTGCTGAAGCCGGCGACCTTCTTCTGCATCTCCATCGCCTTCTGCTCGGCCGGGGTCTCGCCCGGGATCCACTTGGCGATGAGCGGCATGCCGAACAGGAAGCCGAGCAGGACCGCCGCCGCGGTGCCGAGGTAGAACGCGAACGGGAAGAGCGTCCAGTCCTCGCCGACCTTGCTGATGCGGTCCATCTTGCCGAACCAGCCGACCGCGAAGATCAGGCCCAGCGCGAGCAGGGCGACGCCGATGATCCCCTGGAACGGGACGATCTTGTCGATGAGGTCCTTGGCCTGTGGCTTCTTGCTGATGATGAAGCCGGAGACCGCGAGGACGCTCGCCACGATGAGGAGCAGACCGATCAAGATCATCACGAGAGCCATGGGAGTCCTCCTGTGCGGCCAGGGCCGCGTCGAGCGGCCCCCCAAGGGCCGCGTTTGCACGCATGCTAACCCGCGCCGGGTCCGGATCGCCATTTCGCCGACCCGCCGTTTGTCACGCCAGCCGGGATCGGCCAGCACCGCCACCGTCGCCACCACTCCGATTCGACCTCGGATTCGGGCTCGGGCTCGGATTCGGGCTCGGGCTCGGATCCGGCGGGGGGATCAGTAGGCGAGGTTGGACGGGATCATCCGCTCGACGTCGGCGACCGCGACGCCGGCGCGGCGGGCGTAGTCCTCGACCTGATCCTTGCCGACCCGGCCGACGGCGAAGTAGCTGGCCTGGGGGTGGGCGAAGTACATGCCCGACACCGAGGCGGTCGGGTACATGGCCAGGCCCTCGGTCAGGCGGATCTGGTGGTGGTCGGCGTGATCGAGCAGGTCGAACAGCGCCAGCTTGGGCCGGTGATCGGGGCAGGCCGGGTAGCCGAACGCCGGCCGGATGCCGCGGTAGCGCTCGGCGAGCAGGTCGGCGTGGGTCAGGCGCTCGTCGGCGCCGTAGCCCCAGGCCCGCCGGGCCTGGCCGTGCAGCCACTCGGCCATCGCCTCGGCCAGCCGGTCGGCGAGCGCCTTGGCCATGATCGCGTGGTAGTCGTCGTGGTCGGCGTCGAACGCGGCGGTGATCGCCTCGAGGCCGAGGCCGGCGGTGACCGCGAACACGCCGACGTGATCGGCGACGCCGGCGGCGGCCGGGGCGACGAAGTCGGCCAGGGACAGGCACGGCTCGCGCTCCTCCTGCTGGCGCAGCATCGGGATCCGGACCCGGGCGTGGGCGCGGTCGTCGGTCAGGACGATCAGATCGTCGCCCTCGGTGACCGCGGGCAGGAAGCCCCAGGCGCCGCGGGCGGTGAGCTGCTTGCCGGCGATGATCCGGTCGAGCAGCGCGCGGGCGTCGGCGAACAGCTTGCGCGCGGCGTCGCCCTTGCGGGCGTCGTCGAGGATCTTGGGGTAGGTGCCCGACAGCTCCCAGGTGTGGAACAGCGGCGACCAGTCGATCCACGGCACCAGCTCGCCGAGGTCGACCTCGACCGGGCGGACGCCGACGAACGCCGGGGTCGGCACCGTGGTGGCGTCGAAGGTCGGGCGCAGCCGGCGGGCGCGGGCGGCGGCGAGGTCGAGCAGCGGCCGGCGATCGCGGTTGGCGTGCTGCTCGCGCAGCATGTCCTGCTTGGCCCGGTTCTCGGTCAGGAAGGTCTCGCGCTCGCTGCCGATCAGCTTGCCGAACACGCCGACCGCCAGCGACGCGTCGGCGACGTGGATGACCGGGCCGCCGTAGGCCGGCGCGACCTTGACCGCGGTGTGCTTGCTCGAGGTGGTCGCGCCGCCGATGAGCAGCGGGGTCTTGAGCCCGCGCCGCTCCATCTCGCGGGCGACGGTGATCATCTCGTCGAGCGACGGCGTGATCAGGCCCGACAGGCCGATGACGTCGACGCCGAGCTGGGCGGCGGTGTCGAGGATGGTCTGGACCGGCACCATCACGCCGAGGTCGGTGACCTGGTAGCCGTTGCAGCGCAGCACCACCGCGACGATGTTCTTGCCGATGTCGTGGACGTCGCCCTTGACCGTGGCGATCACCATCGAGCCCTTGCCGCCGCCGCCGCCGGCCTTGTCGGCGGCCAGCAGCGGCTCGAGGATGGCGACCGCCTTCTTCATCACCCGCGCGCTCTTGACCACTTGGGGCAGGAACATCTTGCCGGCGCCGAACAGCTCGCCGACCACGTTCATGCCGTCCATCAGCGGCCCCTCGATGATCTGGAGCGGCCGGGGATAGATCGTCAGCGCCTCGGCGACGTCGACGTCGACGAAGTCGGCGTTGCCGGTCACCAGGGCGTGGGCCATCCGCTCGCGCAGCGGCAGCGCGCGCCAGGCCTGCTGGTCCTCGGCCTTGACCGCGGTGCCGTCGAGGGTCGCGGCCAGCGCCAGCAGCCGCTCGGTCGCGTCCGACCGGCGGTTGAGCACCAGATCCTCGACGTGCTCGCGCAGGGTCGGGTCGAGCTCGTCGTACACCGCGAGCTGGCCGGCGTTGACGATCGCCAGGTCGAGGCCGGCCTGGATCGCGTGATAGAGGAAGACCGCGTGCATCGCCTCGCGGACCCGCGGCGCGGTGCGGAACGCGAACGACAGGTTCGACACCCCGCCCGAGATCTTCATCCCCGGCAGCTCGGCCTTGATCCGGCGGACCGCGGCCAGGAACGCGACCGCGTAGTCGTCGTGCTCCTCGATGCCGGTGCCGATGGTGAGGATGTTGGGATCGAAGACCAGGTCCTCGGGCGGGAAGCCGACGGTGCCGACCAGCAGATCGTAGGCGCGGCGGGCGATGGTCACCCGGTGCTCGACGGTGGTGGCCTGGCCGGTCTCGTCGAAGGCCATGACCACCACCGCGGCGCCGTGGCGGCGGACGATGCGGGCCTGGCGGAGGAACTCGGCCTCGCCCTCCTTGAGCGAGATCGAGTTGACCAGGCCCTTGCCCTGCAGGCAGGCCAGGCCGGCCTCGATGATCGCGAAGCGCGAGCTGTCGATCATCACCGGCAGGCGGGCGATGTCGGGCTCGACCGCGATCAGGTTGAGGAAGCGGCGCATCGCCGCGACCCCGTCGAGCATGCCCTCGTCCATGCAGACGTCGAGGATGTTGGCGCCGCCGTCGACCTGCTGGCGGGCGACGGTGACCGCCTCGTCGTAGCGGTCCTCCTTGATCAGCCGGCGGAACGCGGCCGAGCCGGTGACGTTGGTCCGCTCGCCGATCACGACCAGGTTGGTCTCGGGGGTGATGGTCAAGGGCTCGAGCCCCGACAGCCGGGTGTAGCGGGCCGGCTGGAACCGCGGCCGGGGCGGCACCCCGCGGACCGCGGCGGCGATCGCGGCGACGTGCTCGGGCCGGGTGCCACAGCAGCCGCCGACCAGGTTGACCCAGCCGGCGCGGGCGAACTCGCCGACCACCTGGGCCATGTGGACCGGGGTGTCGTCGTAGCCGCCGAACTCGTTGGGCAGGCCGGCGTTGGGGTAGACGCAGGTCGCGGTGGCGCAGATCCGGGCCAGCTCCTCGACGTGGGGCCGGAGATCGTCGGCGCCGAGCGCGCAGTTGATGCTGACCGCGAGCAGGTCGACGTGGCTGACGCTGTTGTAGAACGCCTCGAGGGTCTGGCCCGACAGCGTCCGGCCCGAGCGATCGGGGATGGTGACCGAGGCGATCACCGGCACCTTGCGCGCGCCCTCGGCGAACAGGCTGGCGATCGCGTACAGCGCCGCCTTCATGTTGAGGGTGTCGATGTGGGTCTCGGGCAAGAGCAGATCGACGCCGCCGTCGAGCAGGGCCTGGGCCTGCTGGCGGAACGCGGTCACCAGCTCGTCGAAGGTGACGGCGCGGAAGCCGGGATCGTTGACGTCGGGCGACAGCGAGGCGGTGCGGGTGGTCGGGCCCATCGAGCCGGCGACCCAGCGCGGCCGGCCGTCCTCGGCCTCGGCGCGGTCGGCGGCGCGGCGGGCGACCTCGGCGGCGGTCCGGTTGAGCTCGTCGACCAGGTGCTCCATCCGGTAGTCGGCCATCGCGATGGTGGTGCCGCCGAAGGTGTTGGTCTCGACGATGTCGGCGCCGGCGCGGAGGAAGTCGAGGTGGATCTCCTCGATGATCGCCGGCCGGGTCAGGACCAGCAGCTCGTTGCAGCCGCGCAGCGGCACCGGGTGATCGACGAACCGGTCGCCGCGGAAGTCGTGCTCGTCGAGGCCGTGGCCCTGGATCATGGTGCCCATGGCGCCGTCGAGGACGACGATGCGCTCGGCAACGGCTGCGGTCAGGAGGGCGGAACGATCGGCCATCCGCCGTCGGTAGCACGATCCGCCGCTCGGTCCAACATGGCGTCCGCTATCGCGGATCGCGTCCGCGACAGCGGCGGGCCGCCTTGACCGGGCCCGCGCCCGACGTCGATCCTGCCCGACCACGATGGAGTCCGCGTCGTTCGTCAGGGCCGATGAGAGCAGCGGGGCGCTCGGGCTCGAGCCGATCATCGGTCGCCGCCCCGAGCGGGCCGCCTTCGCCCAGGCGCTGGCCGACGGCGTCGCGCTGGTCTCGGTCCACGGCCCGGCCGGGATCGGCAAGTCGACCCTGGTCCGGGCGATGATGCGGATCGCCGCCGCCGACGGCCGCGACGTGATCCGGGTCGACGGCCGTGACGTCACGCCGGCGCCGCGGGCCTTCCGCGCCGCGCTCGCTGGCGACGGTGACGGCGCGGCCGCCGATCGCGCGCGCGCCGACCGGCCCGCGATCTTCATCGACACCTTCGAGCAGATGGCGGTGATCGACGACTGGCTGCGCACCGAGCTGTGGCCGTCGCTGCCGGCCGGCGCGCTGCTGGTGGTGGCCGGCCGGGCGCCGCTGTCGCCGGCCTGGGCCCGGACCGCCGAGGCGCTCGGCCGCGAGCTGCGCGCGCTGCCGCTGCGCAACCTCGGCCGCGCCGACGCCAGCCGGCTGCTCGCCGCTCACGGCGTCCGCGCCGCCGATCACGCCGAGGCCCTCGCGGTCACCGGCGGTCAGCCGCTGGCGCTGGCGCTGCTGGCCGATCTCGCCAGCGGGGTCGACGCCGATCCCGACGCCGACGAGGTCGGCATCGTCCACCGGCTGCTGCGCCGGCTGGTGGCCGATCGGTCGCTGGACCAGCAGCGAGCGCTGCAGGCGGCGGCGATCGTCCGCACCGTCACCGCCGACCGGCTGGCCGCGCTGCTCGGCACCCGCGACACCGGCGCGCTGTTCGGGTGGCTGGGCACGCTGACCTGCGTCGAGCACGGCCGCCACGGCCTCTCCCTCCACGACGTCGCCCGCGAGGTGATCGTCGCCGAGCTGCGCTGGCGCGATCCGGCCTGGTACGACGCCGCGGTCCGCCGCGCCCACGACGACGCCTTCGCCCGCTTCTACCAGGCCCGGGCCGCCGATCAGGTCCGCATCCTCGACGAGGTCAGCTACCTCCATCGCTACAACCCGCTGGCCCAGATCGGCCTCGACTGGGCGATCAGCGGCCACTACCTCGACGACGCCACCGTCGACGATCGGCCGGCGATCGCGGCGATGGTGGCCCGCCACGAGGGCCCGACCGCGGCCGCGCTGGTGACGCCGTGGCTGGCGAGCCGGGCCGCCGACGCCGTCGTGTTCCGCGAGCGCGCCGGCCACGTCGCCGGCTTCCTGCTGATGGTCAACCTCGATCGCGCCAGCGCCGCCGAGCTGGCCGCCGATCCGGTGGCGGCGCGGCTGTGGGCCGCGGTGTCGGCGGCCGGCGGGCCGTGCGCGCGCGGCGAGGGCGCGCTGCTGTTCCGGTCGTGGATGGCCGAGGCCGTCCATCACGCGCCGTCGCCGATCTGGAACCTGGTCTCGCACGTGATGGTGCGCGAGGGCCTGATGCGCCCGCGCCTGGGCTGGTCGGCCGGGCTGTTCGCCAACCCCGACTTCTGGGAGCCGTTCTTCGCCTACTTCAACCTCCAGCGGCTGAGCGGCGGCGACGTCGAGGTCGGCCGGCTGCGGCTGGGCGTGTTCTACATCGACTACCGCGAGATCCCGCGGGCCGAGTTCGGCGCCCGGATCGGCCAGCGCCTCGAGGCGGCGCCGAGCGCGCCGGTCCGCCCGCTGGTGACGCCGCAGCCGGCGCTGCTCGAGCGCGACGGCTTCATCCGCGAGGTCCGGCGGGCGCTCCGGCGGCTGTGGCGGTCGCCCGGCCACCGCGACCTGCTGCGCAGCCCGCTGTTGCACGCGCCGATCGTCAGCGGTCGCGTCGGCGCCCGCGCCCGCGTCGCCGAGCGGATCGCGATCCTGCGCCAGCAGTGCGACGCCGCGATCGCCCGGGTCGCCGCCGCCCACGACGACCCGCGGATCGAGGCGGTGTTGCAGGCGACGTTCCTCGAGCGCGCCGATCGCAAGGGGCCGGTGGTGGCGTCGGGGCTGGGGCTGTCGTTCCCGACCTACCGGCGCATGCTCGCGACCGCGATCGTCGCCGTGGTCGACGAGCTGTGGCGGACCGAGACCAGTTAGTCGCGCCGCCGCGATCGTCGTGAACCCGCGTCGCGCAACGGTTGCGCGGACCGCGGCGGCTTCGACGTCGTATGCGCTTGTGATCGACGACGATCGGGCGCCCACTGGCCTGGCCGAGCGGCTCCGCGGCGGCGACCGGCCGCCCTTCGCGCGGTGGCGCGTGGCTCGGCCACAGAAGGACGAAGGGACGAAGGTGCAGGCGGACGACAGCGATCACCATGCCGCGGTCGCGGCGTGGATGCAGGGCCCGATCCGGGACGCCTCGCCGCCGGCGTTGCTGGCCGCGTTCGAGGCCGCCTTCGGCGCGCTGTGGCGACGGTCGTACCTCGTGCTCGGCGAGGTCACCCTGGTCGCGATCCTCGACCGGGTGCTGGCGACCGCGGTTGAGCGCTATCCGCTGCTGGCCGACGTCGCCGCCACCGCCAGCGGCCTCGACTGTACCCGGCTGCGGTCGCAGCGCCCGGCCTCCCACGTCCAGCTCGCCGGCGCGGTCGCCTTCGTCCTGGTCGAGTTCCTCACCGTGCTCGGCAACCTCACCGCCGAGATCCTCACCCCCGCGCTGCACGCCGAGCTGGCCCGCGATCACGCCGCC
>Ga0075163_10012013_pt1 | contig 11277 bp, 11 predicted proteins | sample JI1023141ADNA_FD_71478 | JGI IMG/M metagenome (GOLD analysis project Ga0075163, IMG submission 71478) | Wastewater effluent complex algal communities from Wisconsin, to seasonally profile nutrient transformation and Carbon sequestration -... | ecosystem: Engineered > WWTP > Effluent > Algae...
ACCTTGCTCCTTAACCACTTGCGTCCGCTATCGGGAACCGAAAAAGGTCCGGCCACCGTCGAGCGTTTAAGCCTACGAACGAGTGCGGAAATTAGTAAGCCCACGCCTCTGCTGTCAACGTCCACGCACGTCTGGCCGCAAATAGGCATCGGAAATATTTCGATTTGGGGCGCAGAAATCCTATGCTCAGCGTCGTGAACGCAAAGCTATTGATCCTGCTGCACTTATTGGGTGCCTGTATTTGGACTGGTGGACATCTCGTCTTGGCTCTTGCGGTCTTGCCGCGAGCACTGCGAGAGAACAGCCCTGACGCGATCCGTGAGTTTGAGAGCGGGTTCGAGAGGCTGGGAATTCCAGCGCTATTGGTTCAGGTGTTGACCGGGGTGCTGCTAGCCAGCCGGTTCTTTCCTGACTTCCGACAACTGTTGGCGCTCGACTCGCCGATTGCGACCTACGTAGTAGCCAAGCTGGGGCTACTTCTCTTGACGGTGATGCTGGCGTTACATGCCCGGTTGCGGATCATCCCGAGTTTGAGCCGCGAGACGCTACCAAAGCTCGCTTGGCACATTCGAGCGGTTACTGTGACTGCGGTCTTATTTGTCGTCTTTGGCGCGGGAATACACTTCGGCGGCTGGTAGTTCACCCAAGCACATCACGAAGAAAGCGCACAACTTGTGCTCGATCTGGGCAACCTCGCCGTCCGAGATCTCCGCACTTGAGAGCCGCCGCTGCGCTCGCAAAGCGCACCGCAGCCCGCAGCGCTGCCTCCTCATCGTGCTCTCCTGCGTCGGCCGCGTCGAGCAATCCAACGATCAATGCAGCGTGAAAGGTATCACCGCAGGCTGTGGTATCGACAAGCTGCGGGGGCACAAACGCTGGCAGCTGCTCAATCGAGGAACCGGTGACCAGCCAACAGCCACGCTCGCCGTGGGTCACGATCACCCGGCCCATCGCTCTTTTCGAAAGTTCCAGAGCCGCCGCTTCAGGATCATCCAAGCCAGTCAGCAGCGAAGGAAAGCGCTCCGATACAACACAGAGATCCGACAGCGCAATCAGTTCGCTGGCGAGCGGTCCTGGTCGGTCGAGATCAATGGAAACCAGCAAGCCACTTTCACGAGCCCTCATGGCCGCACGGACTGACGTCTCGGGAAAAAACAGATCGCAGTGAAGCACGCGGCAACTTTGGATCAGCTCGATGGGCACATGATCTGGGGGTAGAGACAGCGCAGGATCCCGCCACTCGATGATGGAACGCTCGCCGGACTCGCCTGACAGAATCAGCGCCGTACGGGTCTGGGTTCCAAGGCAGCGACGGACTCCTGCTGTCTCGACTCGATCGGACGCCAGTTCCGCAAGCAGCGCCTGACCCGCACCGTCCATTCCTACCGCGCCGATAAATCGGACTCGTCGACCCAGCCGCGCTGCGGCTGCACAAGCCGTCGCCACTTGCCCACCGCCAAGCACCTCGTGGGCCGTTGAGGAAGTCTTATCGGGAAGCGGTTGATCCAATCGAACCGGAATTTGATAGACGAGATCAAGTGAACACTCACCTACGCCGAGTAGATCAAACGGTCGACCAGCACTCCGTCGTAGTGTGTCCAGCAAGGCGGTCATTGGCGGCCGAAGCTCTTCGCAACGCTACTTCGTCTGCTGCAACTCAAAAGCACCGATGTCGTAGCTTTTTCCGCTGGGCCGAGTGAGGTACCTCAGATCCAGCAGAGGATAACTTTCGCCCACCGCCGGTGTAACTTGGTCAATGCAGCACGTACGGTTGGCGGTGCTATCGCTGAGCGCGAAGTTAGCATCGAATTCGGGGTTATTTTTACGCAAGCCCTGCTCGGCACAGGAGTCGGCGCTTCCCACCACGGTGTCGGCAAATGCACAGCCGTCGGCATAGCTGATCTGCGAGGCCGCAACCGTCAAGTTGCCGAAGAATATGTTGTTACTGACAACGGCCTTCGACATCACGAGCGGTCGACATGAAATGCCTCCAACTCGTCCACTCGACTGACGGCCATTGTAGGCAACGGTGTTAAAACGAATCAGCACCCTTGGGCTCAGCGAGCTAAGCAGATCGATGGCGGTACTGATGTTGCCCGCGATCAGGTTGTTCTCGATGTTGTAGCCAGTCTTGGTGTTTTGTCCCTTGTCCGAGATGCTAATTCCGCCGCCATGTGCGGGTGCCATTGAGGGCATGGTCGCCTCGCTCAACTGACTGACTCCGATGATATTTTGCTCGATGCGCGTGCTGCAGTCGTTCAATGAGATCGCTGGCTTTGACGCACCGAGGAACGCTGGCGTCGTAGAACCGCGCACGATGCTGCGCCACAACCACAGACCAGCGACTTTGTCGATGCCGTTGCCCGTACAGATGAGCGCGGTGGTGTCGACGTTCTGCTCAGTCATATCGAGTTGCTCGATGGTAAGCCGCCCAGTATCACGAACATCAAACAACAAGCCGCGCCCTTTCATCGTCGCCATCGTTGGATAGCTCTTACCGGGGGCACCAATGAACGAAAAGTTGGCGTATGAAATGGGCGCGTTCACCGGGTCGTAGTTCGCTCCCAAGACGCGGATGTAGCGGCGACCGGTATCGCGAGCCAACGTGAAGGCTCTGGTCAGGTTGCAGACGGGCTCGTTGAAGCGGAAACCGAATGCGGGATCCGTGTCACTGCAACCCGCATTTGCGTTGTGCGCATACACCACCCGACCCGTCGAACCCGGGCCATTCCAGGCACAACTGCCCGCACGGCCCTCGGGCAAATCACCTTCGCGGATACAGACCATTGAGTCCGTACAAGTGACGCCACCTTCGCAGTTCAGAGTGCCCTCGCAGTCTTTGTGTTCACGGCACGCTCTGCAACTCGATCCATCACAAATCGGACGATCGGAAGGGCAGTCCTGGTTCGCTTGACACTCAATACACTGCGCTACGCCGCTCACTTCAATGCACTGGGTCTTGCCACCTAGACCGAGCGACTCGCAGGACTTGTCCGATGGATCGCCAACCCGGCATGCAACGCACTTGTTTGCGGTCGTATCGCAGCGGCTGGCTGTTGGTGAGGTGCAGTCCGAGTCAAAAAAGCAGGTGCCCATGGGAAACGGAACACAGGTGTGCTTGCTCGGATGGCAAACCTGCATCGGTGAGGAACTGCCCTCCTGAACGCACTCGGCATTGGAGGAACAGTAGAGCGGGTCCACCACGATGCAGCTTGTCGTGAATGAGACGGCAAAGCTAACCAATCCGCAAAAGAGCAGCCAAGCTACCTGCCCCGACGAAGAACTCAGCCATGCTCGACACCGGGAATACGAGTCCATTTGTAGCGATGCTATCATGACTTTGTTCGAGTCCCCAGCAGCGAACGGGCCGTCTCGATCTGTAATGTCCTCACGGCAGCCAGCCGGGATGTTCGCTCGGGATGAAACCTGTAAATAGCTCATATGTCAGCGATTTTTTGGCAAATCCGGCCTCGCGTACGGACGCGATTTCGGATTATGCTGAGTGTAGAGATCTACGAGACCACACTGCTCATGTACTTAGCCCCAGAGAACCCGATCCCACAAAGCAGACGCTGCCACAGGTCATCGAGTTGGCTGGGGCTGTGCTTGCTCCTCTCCGTGCTACTGGCACGGCAGGCATTTGCCGAGGGAGAGGAGCCGCTGCTGTGGCTGGCCGTGCAGCGTGGACAGGCACTTGATCGGGTCGCCAGTGAGTTAGTCCGGGAACAGCTCGTCAGCCGCAAGGACTTCAAGATTGTTGAATCGACGCTGGCCGATACCGATCGTCGCTGCCGGACCTCGCCGTGTCTAGCAGCGCTGGCTCGCCAGCATCAGGCGTTCGTGGTGCTGAGCGGTGATGTGTTTCAAGTAGGCAGCAAGCAGAACCAACGGGTCGTGATGCACCTCTACGACGGTCGTCACCGCCAGGTGTTTGATGTTGAAAATCTCTGCACGGACTGCGATGAAACCAAGCTTGGTCTGCTGATTCAGAGCACGGTGAGCGAGATCATTGGACGTTACCGAAAAGGGCAGGACGCCGACGCTCAATTGAACGAGTTGCTCGACGGTGCAGCGAAAAGCGGCCCTCCGGCGATTCCGGCTCCAAGCGCTGATCCCGTGATGGTTCCGCCGCTGCTGGCGACACCTCCATCCTTGGCCTCGACGCCCGCACAGTTGGCAGTCCCGGCTCAGCAGCCGTCGGTCAGTCGTCCCCAGCTCGCGCCCATGCCAGCCACTCGAACGGTGGTCCCACCTCCGGCGCAGCTTGCGCACACGTCGGTAGGGGCGCTACCTGCGAACATTCCGGCCGGTGCTCTGCCTCCGCTGCTCCCTCCGTCACCGATCGGCAATCTGACGCATCCAACGACATCCGAGGTTCCACAGTTACCGGGCGGTGCAATCCAGTACCAGCAGCAGCCGGGTTCTTATCAACAGCTCTCGCCATCCACCTCACAGCGGGCACAGCCAATCCAGCAGGACTCCGTGAATCATCGCGGACTCTCTGGCCGACGGAAGGCACTTGCTGCCGTTTTTGGATCGCTCGGCTTTGCCATCCTCGGGGGGAGCATTGCCGCACACTATTACGATAAGAAGCTCGACTCGTCTCTGGCGGTCAACCCAAGTGGTATGCCGTGCACTGCGACCACCAATGCGGGGCAAAGCTGCGTGCTTACCACGATCGGGCTCTGGGCTCCGGGCTATGCTGTATCGGGACTGATGATTGGCGGCATGATCCTCAGCCTTGCAGTCCCCGAAAAGTGAGCGATGTCAGGCTGCAGGTTGTCGTGCTACTTCACATCACACTTGAGCGTTGAAACCAACGCCAGGGCATGAACCGAGATCTCACCAGTGGGCGCTGGTCGCTCATGCAGCAGTCGCTGGGTCGTTTGACACGCTTCCTGCCCATGACCCAGCCGTGACAGCAGCTGCGCCAGAGCGAGCTGCGACTGCGCCCGTTCAGCCATTGTCTGCGATCGCTGTACCGCCAGATGCATATGTCCAAGTGCGCGCAGCCTGTTGTTCTGGGCCTCATATGCACTGCTGAGTAGGCGATGCAGCTCGGCGGTTTCTTGGTATCGCCGGACCGTCAAGAGCTTACGAATCGCCGCTTCGGTGCCCGCAGGACTCTTATCCGACGTCAGCAGCAGGCGGGCTTGGCGCAGATCGTCATTTTCCTCAAGGTTCGTCGTCAAACTCTTGCGAACGAGTTTTGGCCCCAGGTAGCTTCCGGCACCAACCATCGATGCCAGCAATAGCGCTCCAAAGATCCAGTACGGACGCTGCGGAACTCGGATCGGACCACTGCTGACGCTACTGCGGGTTTCTGCGTGTGGTACGCCTTCGGTGCGGACTCGACGCTCATCAGATGGTGGGCCTGGCTCTTGCGGAGTTTGATCCGACGCGGCCGCGTTTCTTGGCGCAATGCCTGGTGGTGCTGTGGCGGGTTCGTCGAGCTCTTCATCTGCCGCATGCGATGGAACAGCCGGAGCTACCGGCACTGGCATGGGTTTTGGCGGACCACTGATCGGTTGACCACGCTTCCCAAGAGCCTCAAACGCGCTGGCTACGGCGGCAGTCGAGGGAGTCGGATTTGTCGTTCTTCCACTGCGAGCCGGTGCCGCAATACGCTGGACTGTCTTCGCCACGCCACCGGCCGGAGGCTCTCCTTGCGGAGGCGTTGGTTTGGATGCAATCGCTGGCTGCTGGGATGGAGACGGCTTCGCCACCGCAGTCGCCGGACCGTCATCCGTAATGTCCTCAAGGTTCTGTGCCAGTATCGAATCCAGTTCGTCGGCGATCTCTTCGGCGTTGGTCGGTCGATCGTCCGGCGATTTGGCCAAGCAGCGCAAAACCAGATCTTCCAGGGTCTTTGGAAGCTTTCCATCGGGCACTTGCAAGCTGGGCCGCGGCGGTGGCTCATGAACGGTTTTGGCAATCAACGCGATAAACGTGGGTGCCGAAAACGGCAAGTTGCCGGTCACCATCTGGTACAGAACTACTCCGAGCGCATATAAGTCCGTATGCGGCCCAAGTGCCCTTCCCTCTGCCTGCTCGGGTGACATGTATTCAGGGGTTCCAAAGACCACACCAGTACGAGTCAGCGAGCGACCTTGTTGCTCATCGCTGCCACTGCCCTGCGGACCCACCTCGTGCATCAGTTTCGCCAGGCCAAAGTCGAGCACTTTGACAAGCTGGCGACCTTTGCCTCGAACCAAAATCACCACGTTTTCTGGCTTAAGGTCACGATGGATCACCCCCTGCTCGTGCGCGTGGCCAAGCCCCATGGCAATGTCACGCGCAATCGTCGCAGCGCGTCGCCACGACAAAGGCCCACGCTTGATCACCTGGGCCAGGTTCTCTCCATCGAGAAGCTCCATGACGAGAAACAGCAATCCATCGTCGGTTTGTCCAAAGTCGGTGACCCGAATGATGCTCTCGTGATCAAGCCGTGAGGCAGAGCGTGCTTCTCGATGGAATCGTGCAACCGCTTCGGTATCACTTGCCAGTTCAGCGCGCAGCACTTTCACTGCCACTGGCTTGTCCATGAGGATGTGGTGGGCGCGATAGACGGCCCCCATCCCACCTCGACCGATCAACTCCATGAGCCGATAGCGTCCCGAAAGGACGCGTCCTGAGAGAGGATCGTCGGGAAGAGACGGACGCAACGGCGTTCCATCCCGCGGGCAGAACTGCTCGCCCCCGACAAAGCTGGCTTTACACGTTGGACAGAGGCTCACGTACCCTCGTGGCGATCGTAGCGCTAAAAGCGCATGCCTCGCTTGGCGCGGAACATGAACCAGTCATAAGTGAGATAGGCGGCAGGGATAAGACCGAGCACTCCCAGGACGGGAGCTCCGACGACAACAGCGGCACCACTGGCCACAACGGCCGCCCCTGCCATCAGGCCTTTCTTTTGGGCAGCTTGTTCGTCTTTCTCGCGCAGCGTGGACATTGTGACCTCCTGCTTGGCTGACTGTTCAGCCTTACCGTCGAGAGTCTATCCTACACGGGCGCTTTCACTTGGCCACCGAATTGTGAGATCCCGGTGGCCTAGCTAGCGAAAGACGTGCCGCAATCGACCGATGTTCTTACTTCAGAGCTGCGGCCTTGATGTCGCGGTAAGCTTGGCTTATCTGCTTGCCGCCCGATGGGGTGGTCGCTTGGCTGACATAAACCTTGCCGGTCTTGTCTTGCATTTCGGAGGTAAGCGCCTGCTGAGCAGAGGAGCTGAGCCCGAGTCGGCTTAGATCGATGCTGTTCCAGAACTCGGGGGCCGCGCTCTTATTGACGAGTTCTGCTTGCACCAGCGCACAGGGCTGTTTGGCGCAGGGGGCTTCCTTCGTCAGGTAGAATCCATCCTTCTCGGGGTTGTCATCCGAGCCGGTGCTAACCTTCATGCTGGCGCGGGAAATTTGGAGCACCGTCATCGGCTGCCCAGACACCTTGACGGTATTGTAGCGGCCTCGAAGCATCATATTGAAGTGGTTGGCTTCAGCGGTTGCAAGCTCGGTGCTCGAGAGCTTGAGGGCACGCCAATCGTACTTGTAGATCAACCGCGACTCCCCACCGTTTACTTCGGCAACCTGCTTGGTCGCACAGGGGTATGCGAAGCAGTAAACCGGGAAGGAACTGGGTCGCACCCAAGTAAGCTGGCTGCCGGTTGTATCGGCCTTGTCATCCTCGGTGACGATTGGCAGGGAATCGATATCGGTGTCGTCACCGCCATTTCCACAGCCCGAAACGGTTGCGGTGAAGGCGAGTCCGAGAGCCAGCGTGCGAAGCAGAGTACCCATGATGATCTCCTTGGTGGTGCCGAAGTTCCGAGCTGAGTCAAAGCAAGCTCAACCTCACTCGGAAAAACGCTAAGAATTTTCTTGACTTGCACGGGCATTCTGCGAATCACCCACTCGTACGTCAAGGAAGTTTTTGCTTGCGGGCACTCTTTTTTCTCTCGGAATTGGGCAAATCCCATCCCAATCTAATGTAGATATTCTCCGACGGAAAGGAAGGGTGAACAGTGTGCAGACCGAAAGACAAATTCGGTGAACAATTTGGACCCGTCCACCATAGGTCGCTGGGGTTCCAGCGTCTTGAGGGTCGTCACGGTGATTGGACGAGACATTCTGGCGAAGAGCAGGCGTGCCAGTCCTCGATATGTCGCGATTTCACACGGAACATTCCCGCCGCGTGAAATGCGTACCTGACGGTGGCGCTAAGAACGTGTTCCTTCTGGAAATCCCTGCTAGGTGGTTTCAGGCTTCCACATCACTTCGGGTTGGCCGCTGATCCGTGCCGCATGACGGGCAAACACAAACAGCGCATCGCTCAGGCGGTTTAGATAGTGAATCACTTCCGCTGCAAGTGGCTCGCGATGACTCAAGGCAACAGCCAAGCGCTCGGCACGCCGACAAACCGTGCGACTCAGATGCAGGTGCGCGGTGAGTGCTCCACCAGCCGGCAGCACAAAGCTAGTCAGAGCGGGCAACTGATCATTGAACCGATCGAGTTCTTGTTCGAGCCGTTCAATGTGACGGGGCAAAATCACCGGTTGAGTAGGCCGGATGTCCTCATTTCGCGTCGCAAGCTGAGATCCGAGGTTAAATAGCTCGCTCTGCACTCGTTCCAGGATGACGTCCAGTTCGGCTGCAACTGCACTGCCACAATGGAGTCTAACCAGGCCGATGGTGGCATTGAGTTCGTCCACCGTGCCATAGCACTCGATGCGAAGATCATCCTTTGAAACTCGGTGACCGCCGACTAGGTGAGTTCCACCGTCATCGCCGGTCTTGGTGTAGACACGGTTGATGCGAACAGGCATGGCTACTCCGATGCCACGACTTTCGCTTCGCCGCCAGGTCCGACCAGCAAAACGCCTCGCCCCGGATCATCAGCGAGTCCTAACTTTTCCTCGTCATACGCCGCAAGCGACACTTGAGTCACCTCAACCAGTGGACCGACAACGGCCACTCCATCAATCCTTCCCCGAGGACCAATCATGGTCACGCGCTGCTTGGCGACAAAGCGCCCGTTGCTAATGACCATCCACGGTTCCAACTCAACGCCGACACCCAGGACAGCTCGGCAGTTTTCAGCAGTGAGTCGGACGAAACGCGGACGGTGCGGTTTATGAAGCAATGCCTTTTCCTCCGGGCACGATGCTACGTGCGCCCGCTTTTCTTCGTCAACACCCGGGTTTTCGCGGAAACGCAGCGTGGTTGACAAGCAATCCAAGCTCTGATGGGCTCATCCATAATGCACGACGAACAGAGACAGGGTGGCGGGGACTGCGGTACCGGAAAAGATTCTCCGGTGCGCCTGATAGTCATTACTGGAGGCCCAGGGGCAGGCAAAACGGCTGTGCTGGACATCGCGAGCCGGATGTTCAACCACGGAATTGCGGTGCTTCCCGAGGCGGCCAGTTTGCTTTTTGCAGGTGGATTTCCTCGTCGTGATAGCGCACCAGCTCGACGAGCAGCACAGCGAGCCATCTTTCACGTTCAGCGAGAATTGGAAAGCCTGCTCATAGAGGAATCCAAGGTTCGGTGCATCATTTGCGATCGCGGTACTCTCGATGGGCTTGCCTACTGGCCGGGTCCATCTGAGCATTTCTTCTCTCAGCTTGGGACGACCCGCGAAGTCGAACTCGGACGTTATGCGACCGTGATTCACCTGCGCACGCCGGTGCTCGGCTATAACCACCAAAATCCGCTGCGCATCGAAAATGCGGAGGAAGCCCGAGCCCTGGACGAGCGGATTGCCGTTGCCTGGGATGGCCATCCGCAGCGCATCTTCATTGATAACACGCCGAACTTTATGTCGAAGGCTCATGCGGCTCTCGAAGCCATCGTTTCGGCGCTACCTGAGTCGTGCAAGGTCAATCTGTCGATTCCCTCATGGCCGTGATAGTAGACGGAGTTCAGTCTCCAGACCTGTCGCGAAAGGTGAATCACAGCAATGAACGAACTGAACGCGTTGAGCGGACTCCTTCACGATCGGGTGGCAGTGGTGACCGGTGCCGGCCGTGGCATTGGTCGGGTATGTGCCACCTCTTTGGTTTCAGCCGGTGCAAGCGTCGTGATAAACGACGTGGATAGCGAACCCGCTGAAGACGCCGTAAGAGAGTGCCTGGCCATTCGTCCAGGAAGCGCCGTAGCCTCGATCGGCTCAGTGACCGATCCGAAATACACCGACCAGTTGATGAAGACGGCGGTCGATTCGCTCGGCAAACTCGACATCTTGGTGAATAACGCCGGATTGTCGCGAGACAAAATGTGTCACCTGATGCCCGACGAATGGTGGGATCTGGTGATCGACGTCAACCTAACTGGCACGTTCAACTGCATTCGCTCGGCTGCACCTTATATACGCGAAGTCGCCAAGCGAGAACTCGAGGAATTGGGTCAGCCTCGATACAATCGAAAAATTGTCAACTTTTTCTCCACGGCAGCCATCCGCGGCAACCCGGGTCAAATTAACTATGTGGCCGCCAAGATGGGCAACGTCGGCATTACCCGTGTCGTTGCGCAAGAGTGGGCGCGCTATCACGTCAACTGCAACGCGGTTGCTCCAGGCTTTACCGAGACACGCATGACCGCCGCCAAAAAGCCCGGCGATGTACTTGGTGTTCCGGAGGAGCAGCGACAAGCTACGCTCCAGCGTATCCCGATGGGACGCTTTGGACTGCCGCAAGACATCGCCAACGCGGTGCTGTTTTTTGCGTCTTCCTTGTCGGATTACATCACGGGGCAGGCGATCAACGTCTCAGGCGGGATGCAGATACCGTAGGCGTGCTGTACTTTTGGAGCGCCAAAACAGAAACGGCCCGCCTTATTCAGGCAGGCCGTCTCACCGGCTTATCGCACCGAAGTACGAGTTTGCCGGGTGATCCACCCCAAGCGGAGTTAAGTAAAGTAGCGCTTGAGGGTGGTCTCCAAGTTGCCGAGCTCTCGCGAATAAAGGTAAGTGAGAGAGCGCGGCACCAAGGTTAAGCGAAGTGACTACTTGATGAATGGCTTCAGCAAGGCTTGTGCCAGCCCATGAACGACTTGGTAGTCCACCCCGAGAACCTAGCGATTTCCTTGAAAAGAGACGCTGGCTCGTGGTACGCGGGAGCGCTCATACGCGAGTGGCCCTTAGCGGTCGCAAGCCTGCTGCCTGACATGGGTGTCAGAGTCGCCGGCAGAGCATGAAACTTTTTTCATAGGCATACGGTACCGTGCCCAACTTGCTTGTCATCAACGCCGACGGACCCGAGACGAGGGTCGCCCTGGTCGAGAA
>Ga0075163_10012014_pt1 | contig 11276 bp, 15 predicted proteins | sample JI1023141ADNA_FD_71478 | JGI IMG/M metagenome (GOLD analysis project Ga0075163, IMG submission 71478) | Wastewater effluent complex algal communities from Wisconsin, to seasonally profile nutrient transformation and Carbon sequestration -... | ecosystem: Engineered > WWTP > Effluent > Algae...
AGAATAACATCCTGGGCGCTTGCGCGGACTTGCGCGCGTTTCGCGCGGCTGCGCGCTGCTTCGCGCGAGTGCTGGCCGCCGGCCTGCTGAGCCTTCACGCTGTGGTCATGCAGCCGCGCCCAGTTGGTGCCGTCCGTGCGGGCGGCCACTGGATAGACTCGACTTTCCTGGACGCGCTGTATGGCGGCGGCAGGCTCGGCCCGTCCCAGCGCTCGGCCATCCTGGACGGCGCCGATCCGTCGCAGTTCTGCCTGAGCGATTACGACTTGTTCGCGCTGACCCTGGGGCGCCTCGGGGCACGCGACACCGTACGCTCCCCGGCGAATCTGCTGATGCTGGCGGCCGGCGGCGCACTTGTGCCCGGTCAAGCGGTCTGGGTGCATCCGCTACGCGACGATGTCCTGATAGCGGTGGATGGTAGCGAGGAATCGATCGCGGGCTTCGTCGGCTTCACGCGCTGCGCTGCGCTGGATGGGGCGCCAGTCTGCGTGTACACCGATGGTCGCGTGCCGGGCTTCTCGGGGCTCGTCCGCCAAGCGGAGCACTTCCTTTACGGCGCTGGCCTCGTCGGTCGCTGGTCCGAGATTCCGGATGGTGTCTGGACGCGGAGTCTGGGCCCGGCGCTTTCGCAAAACACCCTCCTCGTGCGTCCGGGGGACGTACGCCTAAAGGGCATCATGCCGTACAAGCTCAACGCCTCGGGGCACATGGTGCCCGACACGGTCGCGCCGTCGACCCACACCTACGTCGCTGGCGCCATCATCGCGAACAACACCGCCGTTTACCTCAAGCAGGCCGACGGCAAGGCGTATCCCATGGATGGCACCGAGGCGGCGGCAAATGCCTTCCTCGGCATCGTTGCCGTGGGTGTCGCCATGGGTGCCAACGCAACCGTTTACACACCGGGAACCTACTTCACCACTACGGGCCTGTCGCTCGTGGACGGCGAAGTGTACGCCAAGGAAGACGGCACTCTCGTCGCTTACAGCAGCGTCGGGAGCAACAAATACACGCTGTGCGTGCTTGAGGCAGACGGCACCAACAGCGGATCCGTCATCAAGGGCGAAGTAAAGCTCACCTCGTAAGGAGCCTCCATGCGGCGCTTTTTCTCTCTCGGTTTGCTGGCTGTTCTGGCGAGCGCATGCCCCGCAGCGGCACAGCGCGCAACGGGGCCGAACGCGGCGGGCCACTTCGTGCCGGCCACTGCCTACTTCAATGATTTTGGGCCGGGCACAGACGGCAATCTCAACTGCTCGACCACGACGACGTTGGCGCGCGTGCAGTTCTGGACGGACGCCACAATCGCCAGCGGCTGCGATCTTCAGCCCAAGACCTTTGCGATCTACGTCAACGGCACCCTCACCATACAGAGCGGCGGCAAGATCTCGGCCAATGGAGCGAACGGCGCTTCCGGAACAGGGGCCAGTACCTGCGCCGTCACGGCTGCTCACAGCTACGGCCCCGGCTACACCGGAGGCTACAACCTCACCTTGAACAACGCCGGAGCGCCTACCGCGCTGGCTGGGCTTGGGAATCTGGTGATGCTCGGCGGCAACGGCGGCGCCGGGGGCACCGGTAGCAACGCTGGCGGATTCGCTGGCGGTGGCACTTCTTTCTCGTACAAGTCGGGCTCAAGCAACGTCGCGGCCTTCAGCATGGATTTTCTCGTGCGCGGGTTCGCGCTCACGCCTGGAGGCGGCACCAGTGCGCTGTCATACCCGACGGGCGGAGGCGGAGGCGGCGAAGGCGGTACGGGCTCGGGTGGCGTCGGGCCCACTGGGGGCTGCGGCGGTGATGTCATTGGCATCATTGCTCGCAAGGTTGTGATCAATGCCGGCGGGCGCATCGAGAGCATCGGCGGTAACGGGGCGGCGGCGAGGCCGGCGGCGGCGCCGTCATCATCAAGACGCTCGACTACACCAACAACGGCACCATCGATCTATCCGGGGGCGCCGGGGGGCTTGGAAACGGTACGGGCCTGGTAGGCGTGTCTGGCAGCACTGGGGCGGTCTACGTCTTCACTCCGGCGGCGCCGTGAAGCGTGCTGGGCTGCACGCGCTTCTGCCTCTGCTGGATGGCGTCATGCTTGTAGGAGCAGCGGTTCACTTTGCCTGCGGCGGCGGCGATGGTTCTTTCTTTCGCTCGGCGGTGGATGGCAGCCGGCCGATCGTGCTCGTGGAATCTGCAAAGCTGCGGCAGTGGGCAAGCGGCATCGGCAAGCCAGCGGGCGCGCGTCAGCGTATGCTGGAGGTCGCGTTGCCGTGGGTCTCTACCCTCTGGCTTCCCCAGGCTGTGGGCGCTGTGCAGCTGATCCCGGTGGATCTGGACGACGCCCCAGACGGGCCGTGCGTGCGAGAAAAATACTCACTCTGGAGCACGCCAGGACAGCCGGCGATCTGGGTGTGTCCGGTGTGGCTCCACTGCACGGCTGAAGGCGATAGGACCCTCTACGGCCAGGCCGGTTGCAACCTGGAGCTCGCGCACGAGCTGGGCCATGTGCTCGGGGCGCGAAAGCACGCACCGCAGGGCGCAAGAGGGCTGCATCGCAGCGGGCCGGTGATGTGTGGCTGGGAAAGCGACTGCATCGACCCCACGCGCACGGACTTTTCAGATGATGAAGATGTGCCGCTCATCTGTGGCGACGGTGGCCATGGCGGACGCTGCGCGCAGTGGTAGGCGCGCGGGGCCGCGCGATTCGCGCTCGTGCGCGCGAACGCTGGCCTCTGCTGCGGGGTGCTTTCATGCTGAGGATCGACGATGGCAGAGCGAGCGCTTTTCGGTGTGGCTGTGCCTCCGGGCGCGGTGCGGGTGTGCATCCGGCCTATCCTCGGGCGCGGCGGAGCGATGCCGCTCTACAACGAGCGCCTTGAAGACGACGGGATCCCGAGCGACTCCGATATTCAGGCCGCAGCCTCGACGAATAAGACGTTCTGGGACTATGTCGATGCGCAGATAAAAAAGAAGCGGATCGCCGACAGCGATGCTGATTGCGAGTGGAAATTGCGCATTCAGTTTTTCGATCAGCTCGGCGTGGAAGAGTCGTTCGTGACGGACGGCGCGTATGAGTTTTACCGGTCGAGCAGTGCGAGCCGGGGCGCGGATGACTCGCCGGAGGCGCGCACGTTTGACCGCGGCCTGGTGCTGCTGGAGCGTCTGACGCAGAGCACGGAGAAGGCACATCGGCGGATTGCGGAGAGCGCTGCAAGCGCGATCGAGGGCATGGTCAAGGCGGCGGCCGACTCCATCGCCAAGGCGTCGGAAGCAGGCGCCAACGCCGTGGCTGAAGCGAGCAAGCAGACCGCCGTCGTTACCGAGATCAGCAGGCGGCTTCAGGACGAGACCGAGGATCTCAAGAAGCTGATCTTCGGCATGCACGAAAAGCGCGCCGCTGAGCCGGCGCAGCCTGCTCGATCGCCGGCTCAGGATTTGAAAGACGTAGTCGATATGGGCAGGACGCTGATGGGCATGGCTGACACCTTGATGGGGCCCGCGCCCAAGTCAGATGCGCCTACCCCGTCGACGCCGCCCGCAATTTAGACAAGGACGTGTAGATGGCAACCGGAAAATATGACGAGGTGCTCGGACTGACCGCGAGTCAACAGGTGCCTGTGAGCCTCAGCGTGGCGGGCGTCACCCAGTGGGCCGTCAGCAAGGCGCCCGCGATGCTGGGCGGGCAGTTTGCCGATTGGGTCTACGACTGGGCAAACAAGAAGTGGCCTGACTACAAGCGCGGCGCTCAGTTTGTGGGCGGCGTGGCCGTCATCGTCGCTGCCTATGCGCTCCAGCTCGGCGCGACCAAGTATCAACGGAACCTCACGCGCATGGCGGACAAGATGACTGACGGCATGGTCGGGCGCGTCTCGCCGGTGCTCTGGCGTCTGTTCAAGAGCCTGTTTCAAAGCGATAAGGACGGCGCGCCCAACACACAGCAGGGGCCGCGGAAGCTGACGGCGGGTGAGCCGGCTGCAAATGGTGCTGCGAGCCTGGACGGGGACCGTGAGGCGATCATGGAAGTGGGGCAGCTGCTCCACGCCAGCCCGGAGACCACCGACCAGCTGGCCAACGCCATGGCCGACATCATGCAGCGCGACAACGTCGAGATGAACCCGGCCGGCCGCGCAGCGCTCGTGCGCTCCATGCGCGAGGCGAATGCACACCTGGCAAACGGCAGGTTCTAGAGCGCGCCGATGGCTCGCCTTGTTTTCCATGAGCACCCGCGGCAGGGTGGCAAGTGTCTAGCAGGCGCCTTTGCGGCTTACGTCGAGCGCATCCCGCCAGGCCCATATGCCGACCTGGATGAGACCTGGGCCGCCGTGCGGGCGCGTCCCTTTGAGGCCGACCTGGGCAAGCTACACGGCGCCTGCGCGATGGCGCCCTGCCCTGTTCCGCGCGAGCCGAGCCAGGCCACTGATACGCGCTGCCGGCCTGCGCAGCGAAGCCGCATCTGGCCTGACCGCATGAACTGCTGGGAAGCAACGGCGCACTTTGTGGCCGCTGCGCTGCGCGAGCTCGGGCCCGAGGTGACGATCCATGTGTGGGATCGCGACCTGCCAAATGGCGCGCGGCACGTCTGGCCGTCCCTCGTCACGGAGCGCGGCGATCACCTGCTCGTCGACCTGCGGACGCAGCCGCAGAGCGCCTACCCCGGCCGCAGCTACACCGGCGCGGCGATGCCCTCAAGGCCCGCCAACGGTGACGAGTGGTATAACCAGCTGCTCGGCGGTGTGCATGTCGCTGGGGATACGGTTCTCAAGGGCTTTGGCCTCGGCGGCTTTGGGAAAATATTGGAGGGCGTGGAGGGCGATGCGCTGCCCGACTGGGCGCGCATCGACGGCACGCCCGTGAAGGAAAAGGCGGCACCCAAAAAGGATCCGCCGCCGCGACCGAAAGTGAAGCGGCACAGCTTTCTCGGCGACGACTCCGACACGGACGACGCCGGGACGTAGCGACCGAGAGCGCCAGGGTTTTTAGAAACAGCCGGTGGCCGAGTGTGCCGCCTGCGCAGTCAACCTGCCCCAGCTGGGCAACCGATGGAGGACGTCAGATGAACGCTTTTTTGATGATGGCAATGATGGGCCGGGGCATGGACCCCCGCGCGCTGCACGACATGGTCAAGCGCCAGACCGAGCGCCGCGTGAAGATCTTCACCAAGCTCATCGATATCCTGTTCGGGCTCGTGATGTTTCTGTTTGGCGATCTCAGCATCACCGTCGACGGGAAGACCATCGATCCCAATGACAAGTCGCTGACCGCCGATCAGAAGCTCAACGCGATCCTGGCAGGCCAGAAGGCTACCAACAAGTCCACCCTCTTCCGCGAGCTGTTCCGTCCCGTCCTCATCAGCGCGGCCGAGTTCATCGCGGAGATGATGGCGCCCGATGACATGACGCTTCAGCTGCTGAGCGGTGGTGTGGCCAACCTCGCAGGCGCGCTGCCGGGCCTTGGGTGGCCCGCGGGCGCCGGCCTGCCGGCAGGCACTACCGCAGCCGGTGGCCCGCCCGTGGCCCCTCCCATCAACACCAACTCCCTGCCCGGTTCGCCGGATAACCCCATCAAGGTTCAGGCCCGGCCAGGCGGCTCGTACTAACGCGGGCATCGGGGCCTGACTGCGTCGAGCAGCGGCCCCGGGGGATTTGCGCAGCTTCACACGCACGCAGAGGGACCAATGACCGGAACGCTTTTATTTGTCATGGCGATGCGCGGCCAGCTTGACCCGGCTCATCTGCACGGCATGGTGGCGCGCGAGAATGAGCGGCGGCGCAGCATCTTCTGCAAGCTCGCTGATCTCCTCTTTGGTGTGTTCATGTTCCTGTTTGGGGACTTGAATGTCACCGTCCAGAGTGGCGGGCGCGTGCTCGCTGCGACGGATCCGGAGGTCTCCGCGGATGACAAGCTCACCGCGATCCTCGCAGGCATGCAGGCGACAGATCACTCTATGCGCTTCCGCGAGCTGTTCCGGCCGCTGCTCAAGGCCGCGGCCGAGTTCGTCTCTGACATGCTGGGGCCCGACGAGGAATCGCTAGCGCTCGTCACGGAGCTTGCTCGGCGGCAAGCCGCGGCTGTGGCAGCTGCGGCAGCCCAGGCAAGCGCACCGGCGCCAGCTGCACCGGCCGCCCCCGCACCGAGCCCGGCCGCGCCGCGTCCGGCAGCAGCCGCGCCGCGCCCAGAGTTGCGCCAGTACGAGGGCAAGCTACTCCAGGCGCTGCCGAATCCGACCGTCTGGCACATCGAAAACGGGCAGCGGCGGGGCATTCAGGCACCCGATGTGATGCGCAGAAAGTACGGCGCGGACTTCGTCAATGGCCGCTGGACCAGGGTCCAGTTCGTGACGCCAGGCGTGATCGATCTATTTCCGATCGGCAAGCCTGAGCCCAGCACCTACGAGGGCCAGCTGTTGCAGGCCACCGACGGCAGCCCGACCGTGTGGCACATCCAGAACGGCCAGCGGCACGGCATCACGGGCCCCGAAGTCATGGCCCGTCGATACGGCTCCCGCTTCGTCAATGGCCGCTGGACCAAGGTGCAGTACGTGCCGGCCGCGCTCATCAATGATTTCCCCATCGGGTCGACCGAGAGCTGAGGCGTGGCGATGCCCTTTGACTACGACCCAAGCACGGGCCTTTACACCTCGGCAGACGAGCCCGGCCAGTGGTTCCACTATCGGTTTGCATCGAGCGACTACGAACGCACCGATCCGCCGCCGGCTCCGGCCAACGGCCCCGGCCCCGAGTCGCCTCCTGAGCCCGAGGCGCCGGCCAACGCAGCGAGCCCAGCAGCTGGCTTCCCCAAGGATGCCATCGCGCTCATGCGGGCCTATCAGGCACTACCGACGAGCGAGCGCCAGCGCTTCTGGCTGTTTCTCAACGACGGCGGAGAAGAATTCACGCTGGCCGATCTGCGGGTACTGCACCGCAGGGTCAATGCCTCGGGCGTAGACATCCGCGACAGGAACGCTTTTGAGTCGTTCCTCAAGAGGCAGAACGCAGAGCCCGCCAACGGCAGCGAGCGCGCGTGCATCCTCGGCGCAGCCCAGCCCGCCAATGCGTCGGAGCGCGCCTACATCCTCGGCAGCTCGCAGCTGGCCAACGGCGCAGCCAACTATGAGCACCGCCTGATTCAAGCCAACAACGGCGATCCCTCGGTGTGGTGGGTTCAGAACGGGCAGCGGCACGGCGTGCCGGCGCCCCACGTCATGCGCGAGCGCTTCCACGCGGAAAACGTCGGCGGCCGGTGGACCAACACCCTCTACGTCGCCCCCTCCGAGGTCAGCAGCATTCCCATGGGCTCGCCCGTGCTCAGCCCTTATGAGGGCAAGCTGTTACAGGCCGGCAAGATTCACGAAAACTTTGGAATCGCGCTGGGCGCTGTTCTGGGGCCGGTGGCAGGCATCGCCACGGCGGCGGCCAACCTGGTGCCAGCAGACCCAACGGTCTGGCACATCGTGGACGGCAAGCGCCAGGGCATCGCATCCGAACAGGTGCTGCGCTCGCGCTACGGCTCGACCTGGGAAGATGGCCCGCTTGGGGTGGGGCATTGGACGAAAGTCCAGCTCGTCGATCCGGCGCTCATCAACGAATTCCCAATCGGGCCTACCGAGACGATGGCGGGCAACGTCGGCGGCGCCAGCGGTGGGGCCGGGGCCGGCGCCCCGCCGGGATAGAGCAAGCATCAATGCTGCCTCTCATCCACATAGGAGCGTTGCGGTAGATGCCCGTGCAGACCCAAGCACGCGCGCAGCTCGCTCGCTTGCGCACAAGGCTCCAGCCCGCCAACGCGGCGAGCTGGCTTGATCAGAAGCTCGATCAAGCGCTGGACCTGCTCCACATCGGAGGGGGCTCGGCCTCAACAGGTGCGGGCGATGCGGGCACCGCTGCGCAGCAGCCAAAGGCGCCCGCGGTGGCGACTCAGCCGAGCGGCGCCCCTTCGCCCGGCTCGCTCACGGCCGAGCTCGCACCAGGGCAGATCACCCGCGCCGAACAGATCAAACTCGTGCGCGCCTGGCCGCTCGGCAAAGTGCGCGACCTGGCCCGAGGTCAGATTCAGCGCACCAAGGATGCCTTCGCGCAGGCGTCGGATGTGCCCTGGTACACCGGGCTGTACCTCCGATGGATCAATCATGTGCGCTGGGGACCTTCGCTCAGGATGATCGCAGACGCTGAAGAGAGCTATGCCCATGCACAAGAGCGGGCCACCGACGCGGAAAAAAAGGAATCGTACATCTCAGCCTGGACCACCGCGCGCCTGGCCCTCACCTCCATAGCGCAAGAAGCCAAGTTTGGTGAAACCAGCTACGTGTACCTGGCCGAGGACCTCGGCCGCGCCGCCGTAGACGCAGCGGCGCCCTACGTCAAGCAGGCAGGTCAAGGGCTTGAGCTTGCCCTCTATGGGCTGCTCGCCTTCGGCCTGCTCCAGGCGGTGGGCAAATGAGCGCGCGCGCAGCTGGCGGCCTTGGCCTTCTGGGTCTTGGTGGACTGGCTTATCTGCTGCTGGCTGACACACGCATGCAGGCGCCCGATCGTGATGCGGGCGCTGGACACGCGCCCATCCCGGGGCCCGCTCCGGCGATGCCAAGCGGCGACGATGCGCACGACGATGAAACCGCCCTTGCACGCATGCTGGCATCTGAAGACCCGCGCAATCGAAACGCGCAGATCGTGATCGGCTGGCTGACGAGGGAGCGCGCGCATCGGGCGCACATGTCCATCTACGATTTTGTGACCGCCGGAAAAGGCTACGGCCACCAAGCCGGCCGCCACGCCAACACAGCCGAGCGGCCCACACAAAAAAATCGCGACCTCGCGCGGGCGATCCTGCGCGAAGAGGTGCGCCCATCCCTGGCAATCCGCCAGCATGCCCCCGGGAGCTGGGTGGAGCGCCAGCAGGGCGTCAGTGACGATGAGATTATCGCCCTACAGCAGCACTGGCACGAGGGCATCTATGCCCGTGTGGCTGGCACCAAGTGGGTACTCTTCAGCCCGAAAGCGGCCCCGATCCAGGTGGCGCCGTACTTGGGCGCTCGCGAGCGGCTCAACGCACTTCCCCAGGTGCCAGCCGTCGATCCGGGGGTCGCATGAAGCCGCTTCAGCTGCTCGGCCGCTTTGCGCTCGTCTGGCTCGTCGGCTCGCTCGTGGGCTTTCTGACGCCGGTCTGGCTGCTACTCGCCGGGCTCTGTTTTTTTCTGCGACGGCAGCACGCCCGCCTGTGGATGCGCCGCTGTCTGTCGCTGCTTCTCATTCCAAAGGAGAATGACCATGGCCATCAAGACCTTCCTTGACTCAGTGATCAACAACGTCGATATCGGCGGCGGCAGCACCAGCAGCGGCGGCGCGGGTGGCGTGCTCGGTTCGGGAGACTCGATCCCGACCGTTGGCGGCAATCAGATCGATATCAGCTTCCTCGACGCGCTGTATGCCGGCGGCAAGCTCACCCCGGCCGCCCGCGATGCGATCCTCAACGGGCAGGATCCGTCGCAGTTCGGGCTGAGCGCTTACGACCTGTTCTATCTGACCTGCGGGCGCCTGGGCAGCAAGAGCGCCATCGCGGGCGCGTGCTTCTCGCTCGTGCTGGCCTTCTCGCTCGCCGCGGCCTACCAGCCCGGCCAGATCGTGACCTACCAGCCGCAGGGCGCCTCGGGCGTGGGCCTCTACCAGGCGGTGCAGGCGGTGCCCGCCGGCACGCTGCCGACCAACACGGCGTACTGGCTCCAGCTGGCATCCCCGACCGCGCAGCTTGTGCCGACCTGGTCGTCGACTGCCACCTACCCCGTTGGCCAGATCGTCACCTACGCGGCCCAGAACGGCCCGATCGGTCTGTACCAGGTGACCAGCGCGCCCCCGGCCGGCACGCTGCCGACCAATGCAACCTACTGGGTGCCGCTCAACACGCCGGGGCCCCAGGCGCTGCTTGATACGGACGTGCTCTCACCGGCCCTGGCCAGCGTCTCGGCGCCAGGGTCTGGAATCCTGGCGGTGCAGCAGACCTCCGGCACCGTGCTGGCGGGCCTCATCGTGCCGGCTGGCCGCGCCTACAAGGTCACGGTCAGCGAGATTCGCCCCAACAACCGCGGCGGCTCGACCCCCACCGACAGCAACGTGCGCTTGGTGCCGCTCATCTCCGAGCAGATCAACGGCGATGGGTCCACCACGGTCACCATCACGCCGCGCTGGTCCCAGACCGCCACGGCAAACAACGCTTCGATCGCTGCGGTCAGCGCGCTCTCGCTGGCCGTGCGCCTCACCGTGACCTTGCAGTAAAGCGCACAAGCGCGGGCCGTGGCTGCATCTACGGCCACGAGCCCGCCACCTCGGGAGGGGGAGCCATGGACGTTACAACCAAGCGCGGCATCACCTGGGGACAGCGCACCGTTGAGCTTGAAGGGCGCAGGATAAAGTATCGCGTGCCCATCGCGGCCAAGCCCAAGAAAGCCAAGGCACCGAAGAAGAGCAAGCCGGCGAAGAAGCCCAAGCCGGCCTCCAAGCGCAGCGGCAAGACCAAGGCCCGCCGCGGCTCGGCAAGCCAAGGCCAGCAGCTCGGGCTGCTGTGATGCAAACGCGGCTTCGTGCTCTGCTGCTTCTGTGCCTGCCGGCCTGCATGCCCAGCCCGCAGGTGCTCGCGCAGCAGCTCGCCGAGCTGGAGCAGCTCGCGAGCCAAGCAGGCGCCAAGCACAGCGAGTCATGCAAGGTTGCACCTGGTCGGCCGTCACCGGCGGTCTGCGCGCCCCTGCTCGCGTGCCTGCACCAGGTGCAATCCGCGGGGCACGCATGCAAGCGCGCCATCGATGCCGGCGCCGTCTCGGACGAAGACCTGTACAGCACGCACGCGCGCAGCTGCATCGCGAGCAAAGCGCCTGCGGCCGAGCGCTGTAAGGCTGCGGGCATTGTTGACATGAGGGTCGCCAATGGCCGTTAGTGCGTTCATCTCAGCCGCCGCTGTCGCTCTGCTGGAAGCAGTGGGCACGCTCCGCGAGACCTACAAACGCCAGCGCCAGGCGCAAGCCGCGGCGCTCAAGCCAGAGGCAGACGCCGCAGCCGGCCGCATCGATGACCTGGTGGCCGCTGCGGAAAAGCGCAGCGCCGCCCCTTCCCAATCCCCTGGGAGCCAGAGCCCCGGGCTGGCTCCTGCACCCGCTCTGCCTGTCGGCGAGCCTCCCCTTGCGTCAGCAGGCGGGGCGGGTGCTTCTTTCACTTCCACAGTAGAACGCGAGCCCCCAGGCTCGCGATGACAGCCGGTCCCTCCGTGGGTCTGTGCTCACGCCGCAAGCCCCCGGGGAGCATGCA
>Ga0075163_10012015_pt1 | contig 11276 bp, 12 predicted proteins | sample JI1023141ADNA_FD_71478 | JGI IMG/M metagenome (GOLD analysis project Ga0075163, IMG submission 71478) | Wastewater effluent complex algal communities from Wisconsin, to seasonally profile nutrient transformation and Carbon sequestration -... | ecosystem: Engineered > WWTP > Effluent > Algae...
TCGCGCCACCATCGCCGACGTGCTCCGGGAGCTTCCTTCGGGCGTCAGCTCCGAGGCCTTCGCCCGCGCGGTGGACGAAGAAGTGAACGAGCTCGAGCCCTCGGGCATTCGCATTCTGGTGCGCCACGACGACTCCATCATCGGCGGCGACGCTACGCTCGACACAATGCTCCCGTCCCTGGTGCCGGGCACCTGCGACTCGCGCGCGGCACCGCCCAGCGGGGGGCGTGCCACTACCGTTCGCGCGTGCGCTGGCGAAGGACGTGGTCTCGTGGTGGTGGCCGGCACCGTTCGCTCGGCATACGGCGCCACCACCGTGCTCCTGGCGTGCTTGGTCTCCGCGGCCATCGCTGCGCTATGCGCGGCCATCGTGGGGCGCCGCGCGGCGCGCTGGGCGCTCGCTCCGTTGCTCGAGCTTCGCGGCTCCCTCGACGCGGTGGCCGCCGATGCGCCGGAGACCGCGACCCTCGCCGGCGACGACACGTGCGACGAGGTCGCCGCCCTTCGCGGTGCGCTCGCGCAGCTGGTGTCGCGGCTCGGTGCGTCGCTTCGTGCGGCGCGCACTTTCTCCGCCGAGGCGGCGCACGAGCTGAAGACCCCGCTCACCACGCTGCGCGCAGAGTTGGAGCTCTTGGCCGAAGAGCCCCTCGGTGACGAGGCGCGCGCCGCGGTGCAACGGCTCCAAGCGCGGGTGCTGCTCCTGGGGCGGCTGGTGGACCGCCTGCTGGTGCTCGCCACGGTCACCGACGGCTCGCAGGTGAGCCCGCAAACGGTGGCCATGGAAGACGTCCTCCGCGACGTGGTGGCGCGTCGCGATGGGCCCCAAGCGGCGCGCCTGCAGGTTGCCAGCGATGGGCCCGGTATGGTGCGGGGCGACGAATCGCTTCTGGGCGCGCTGGTCGAGAACGTCGTCGACAATGCGCTCAAGTTCTCCGTCGGACCGGTGGAGCTCACCCTTCGGGAGACCGACGATGCGGTGGTCCTCGACGTGCGCGACGATGGCCCCGGGCTTCCGCCAGAGGTCCGAGCGCGTGCGTTCGACGCCTTCTATCGCGCCGCCGAGGTGCGTGGCTCTCTCGCGAAGGGGCACGGCATCGGCCTGGCGCTGGTCGCGCAGGTGGCCGCAGCGCACGGCGGCCGCGTCGCCTTCGTCGATCCCGAGAGCGGCACCGGAGCGCATCTGCGCCTCGAGCTCCCGCCGTGGCGCCCCGTGCTCGAGACACCCCTTCGATAGGGTCTGTCGCTGCGCTCTACGCTCCGCGAGACAAGACCGGGCACGGGCACGGGCACGGGCACGGGCACGGGCACGTGGAGACGAGAATCCTTCGGCGGCCCGCCGCTTCGTCGCGCAGGTGCGAGCTTCCCTTCGAACTTCGCCCACTGCTCCTCATCGAGTTGACGTCGAACCATCACGGTGACCGATGTTCGATCGCGCCGGATGTTCGATCGCGTCCGATGTTCGATCGCGTCCGATGTTCGATCGCGCCGGATGTTCGATCGCGTCCGATGTTCGATCGCGCCGGATGTTCGATCGCGCCGGATGTTCGCTCGCGCCGGATGTTCGCTCGCGCCGGATGTTCGATCGTGACCGATGATGTTCCATCGCGACCGATGGAACACGAATTCGAGACACTGAATGTTGCGTGCAGTATGCGCAGAAATGACGCCGCCACTAAGAAAACCCGGTCTGCGTCACAGCTCGACCCCTCTCGGCCGTGCCCGTGCCCGTGCCCGTGCCCGTGCCCCACCTCTCTCTCCTGCGGCCTAAATACTCGCGTCTTCGCGACCGATGGAACACGAATTCGAGACCCTGAACATTGCGTGCAGTATGCGCAGAAATGACGCCCGGCACTGAAAGACCGGGTCCGCGTCACAACTCGACCCCTCTCGGCCGTGCCCGTGCCCGTGCCCGTGCCCGTGCCCGATTGCTCCGGCGGCCGGAATATTTCGCGTCAGGCGGCTTGCTGAAGCGCGTGCATCAGGGTGTCGAGCATGTGCAGCGCGCGCGCCGGGGCCGGAAGCCCCAACGCAGTGCCCAGGGCGTCGCCGGGCGCCGTGGCGTCGTGGCGCGCACGTTCGACGGCTCGGAGGTGGGCCTGGTGCACCCGCGCGCGCTCGCTGGGCGCCAATTTCTCGTCGAACCACGCGCGAAGGTCCCAGGACAGCGCGGCGTGGTCGGCCTCGTCGTCGGCAATGGCGGCGAAGGCCGCCCGAACCTCCTCAGACTCGGCATGCGCGGCCTGGTGGAGTGTCACCAGCGCCCCGAAGGTCTCGCGCACGCACCCTTCGGTAGCGTTCTCGAGTGCGAGCGCGAACAGCGTGGGCTCCTCGGTGGCGCGCTCGAGCGGCATCGGCGCTGCGCCGTGAAGCGCGGCCAGGTCTGCAAACACTCGCGCGTGCCGCGCCTCGTCCTCGGCGGCCTTTTGCGCGCGCGCCACCAGCCGCGCGTCGGCCCCGTGCGCCCGGAGGGCCGCCAACAGGTGCTCGAACGCCAACACGCTCGCGCGCTCGTAGTAGGCCTGACGGGCTAGCCGCTCACCCAGGCTCTCGCCCAGCGGGCAGTCGGGTGTGCCCTGCGCCACGCGACCGATTCCACACGCGCCGCAGTAGTAGCTGAGGGTGTTGTCATCGACCCAGTTGCACGAGAATGCGCTTGCGCCCGGTGCCACGGCGTCGCAAAGACGCTGACAGTCCACGGTGCACTTCTTGGGGGACTTGGGATCGTCGAACGCCACGTTGGGGCACGACGTGCCCTCGGGGCAGCAGTATGTATCCACCAAGGGCGCGTTGCCGGTCGTACAGCCACCCCCGCTGCTGGAGCTGGTGCTCCCGCTGCTGCTGGAGCTCCCGCTGCTGCTGGTGCTGCCGCTGCTGCTGGTGCTGGACGAGCTGCTGGAGCTCCCGCCACTGCTGGAGGTGGACGAGGTCGAGCTTCCACCGCTCGACGAGCTACTTCCCCCGCCTCGGGTGTCGACCGCGCCTCCGCACGCGAGCCCGGAACCCGTGGCCCCGATGGCGGACGAGAGCAGGGCGAGCTTGAAGAGTGCACGGAAGTCGGAGTGGCGCATGACCGCCGCAGAGCAAATGTCGCGCCACCGAGGTGACGTGCCAAAACTCGCGAGTACGCGGAGTTTCGAGTCAATCGGGTGGGCCAGTTCGTGCCAACGCTGGCCGCCGGATCCGGGCGGCGCGTCGGAAGATCGACTTCGCCGTCCCGGGACAGGCTGTGGGTGTCCAGGACAGGCGCCTCGCGCACCAGGAGCGCGAAATCCTTCGTCCGCGGCGCTGGCACGGGTCGCGCAATTCCCCTCGGCATGAACCGAACCGTTTCCCTCACCACCTCGTTCGCTGATCTCCTCGAGCCTGCCTTCACCACGACGGTGCGCCGATTGCGCTTCCCGGGCGAGCGCGACGATCAACACCGCTGCGCGCGGGGCGATCGCCAGCTCCCGGCCTGCTACGCGCCGCCTCCGCCGCCGCCCACGACGCTCCTGCCGCGGCCGCTCTACGACGCTCGGAGCGAGCTCGACGAGATCGACGAGCTCGACGCCATCGAGGAGGGCGAGGATATCTTCCTCACCGAGGCGGAGGCCGAGGCGCTCGCGAAGGGGACGATTCCGCCGCGCCTCGCGGCCCTGCGCTGAGCCTCAGGGGCGCGTCTCGATGAGCACGTTGTCGTATGCGATGTCGGTGTTCGCGAGGCCGTCTTGCACGATGGCGCCGAGGCGCAGCGTGATCGGCGATGGGCCGACCTGGGGCGCGAGCGGAGTGGCCTGGCCCACGTCTCCGTCCACCTGCACGCGGATGGCCGCCGCGTCGATGTCGACCACCACCGGAACCCAGCTATTCACCTGGATGCCGGCGCTGTTCGGTACGGCGAACTGGGAACCCTGATAGCCGCCGTCGGGGCCGACGCGACGCTGCGACACCGTGACACGGTCCGCGGCGGTGCCCGGTCGGAGCTCGAGGAAGGCGTCGTAGGGCGGGTTGCCCAGGGTGATCACCCCGAACGTCATCGCCGAGAGCGGCTGCGCGCCACGCATCTGAAACGAGACGCGAAACGCGCGCCCCGGCGGGGCGATGGTGTGGCCGATCATGCCCGTCAGGTACCCTGCGGCCTTCGCCACCTCCACCCGGTACGCGAATGGTGCCGAAAGATCGCTGGGCACGAACGACCCGCTCGCCCGCGGATCGACGAAGGATTGGGACCACCCCACGAGCCTGCGTCCGCCGTCGGGGTCCTGATCGAAGTCGTCGCAGAACCGTGCGCCGCCGTCGGCCACCGGCGACAAGGCGGCGCAGAAGGGCTCTGCTGCGTCGGTTGCACCGGCGTCGGCGGTGGGCGTCGCATCGAAGGCGGCAGCGTCACTTGTCTCCGCGCCCGCGTCGTTCGTGGGCGTCGTGGCGAAGTCGTCGCACGCCGCCACCGAGAGCGTCGCCGTGCCCACGAGGAGGGCCGCGACCCACGACGTTCGAGCGAGCCGTACTCGAAGAGCTGCCATCAATGGAGGCTACGTGGGGCGGTGGCAGCCCGCAATCGTGCAGCGTCGGCCTTCCACGCGAGCCTTCACTGCGGGACGCAGCGGAACACGTCGACGGTGCCGAGGTTCTTGGTGCCCACCGTCTGGGTGAGCGACACCTTCTCGCAGGTGAGCGGCGCCGGGCACTCCTTGTTGGCGGGGACGCAGCTCTTCGTGCAAATCTTCTTCTCGTTCTCCAGGGTCATGCACTCGGCGAAGGCGACGCAGTTGCTGTCTTCGTCACAGGCGCCGCCCACCTGGACGCTGCGGTCCTTCTTGCTCTTGCAGCCCGGCGCGACGGCAACGAAGGCGACGAAGGCGAGGGCGGCGATGGCGATGCTCTTGATCTTCATGAGCGGCCTGTTGGCCGCCGACTGTGGAATACATTTCCCCACGTCGAGATTTCTTACACGACGTCGATGACCACCGGATCGCTGCGGTACTCCCCGACCGTGCGCAGGAGGATGCACGGCACGGAGCCGGTGCGCCGCGTCGGGCGGCTCACGGGCACGCGCGAGAGCTCGGCCCACAGATACAGGGCGAAGCCCGCCACCATCAGCGCAACGAACGTGACGAGGGGCACGGCGCGACCCATGCCGCCACTCCCGCCATCGTGCGCCAGAAGGTGCAGCGCGGCGCCCCATCCGAGGCCTGCCACGACCACACCCATCACTCGACCCCCAAGACCGCCCACCAAACCGCGCCGGAAGGTTTGCACGAGGGTTGATTGGCCGCTCCCGCAAAAGTCCGTTGGCGAAGCCCCTCGACCCGCCGCGTCATGCGGAAGGCTTCGGAGGCATGAGGCGGGCGATGCCCGCGATGAGGTCGTGCGGCGCCAGGGGCTTCGAGAGGTGCAGGTCGAACCCGGCAGCCCTGGCCGCGTCGCGGTCCTCCGGACGACCGAAGGCGGTCAAGGCGATGGCTGGGAGTCGCGCCGCACCTTCCTCCACCTCCCGGCGCCGGACCTCGCGCAGCAGATCGTATCCGTCCCTTCCCGGAAGGCCGATGTCGCTCACCAGCACGTCGATGGCGCGGGGCCGAGCCGCGAGCGCGTCGAGGGCCGCGTCGCAATCGCCAACGCCGGTGACCTGTGCCGAGTGATCGCGCAGGATCATGAGGAGCATCTCCTGCGCCTGGAGGTTGTCTTCCACCACCAGGATGGTCGCTCCCGCGAGCGCGCCGCTGGGGCTGGGCGTGGCGGCAGCGTCGTCGACTTCGATGGCCATCACCTCGCGCGCGTCGACGGGGATGGTCACCTCCACGGTCGCGCCATGGCCCGCCCCTTCGCTCCGCACCGCCACGCCACCCTCGTGCAGCTCGGTGAGGTGCTTGACGATGGCCATGCCCATACCGAGCCCACCGTGTCGACGATTTCCCGGAGAACCGCTCTGCGCGAACTTGTCGAAGACGTGCTCCAGGAACTCGGGCTCGATGCCGCTGCCGAAGTCCTGCACCCGTAGCACCAGCCTCTTGCCGTCGGAGGAGACGGTGACGTGGAGCTCGCTGCCGGGGGTGGAGAACTTGATGCCGTTGTCGAGAAGGTTCCACAGAACCTGCTGGTATCGCGTCGCGTCGAGCCACGCCGTGATGCCCGGTTCGATGGCCGCTACCACGCGCAGCCCCTTGGTGCGCAGCGCAGCGCTCATGCCGTCGATGGCGTTGGCGATGAGCGACGAGACGTCCACCATCTCACGCGACAAGGTGAGCTTTCCCGACGAGATGCGCGATACGTCCAGGATGTCGGAGATGATGCGGGCCTGAGCTTTGACGTTCTGGTTGATGATCTCCAGCGCCCGGGCCATGGCCGGCGTCACCCCGTGGGTCTGGAGAACGTGCACGCCCATGGTGATGGCGTTCAGCGGGTTGCGAAGCTCGTGCGAGAGAACCGCGATGAAGTCGTCCTTCGTCTGACTGTGCTTCTCGGCTGCCAGGCGCGCCGCCTGCTCGCGCTCCAGCAGGTGTCTCTGCCCCTCTTCCAGGCGCCGTCGTTCCGAGACGTTGGTGGCCACACCCACGCGCAGCCCGGGCTCCACGTGCGGAGACATCACCCACTCGAGGTAGAGGGGCGCGCCCGCGGCATCCATCAGGGTGAACGCGTCGCGCCAGAGCAGATCACCGGCGCGCTCGGTCCGCTCCTGGACGGAGGCCGCCTCGTCGGGGGCGGCGAACTCCGAGAGGCGCCGCCCGACCACCGCTTCGGCGCCTCGCCCGAGCATGCGCAGCATCGCGGGATTCGCCTCGACCAGAGCGCCCTGCGAATCCATGAGGACGATGCCGCTCTCCGCCTGGTTGTAGATGGCCTTGAACTTGGCCTCGCTGCGCCGGAGCCCGTCTTCCGCCATCCGTGCGCGAATCAGCGCTTGCACGCTGCCGATGAGGACCGCCGGGTCCGCCGGGTGCGTCAGGTAGCTGTCGGCGCCGGCGTTGAGCCCCGCCACTCGGTACTCGTTGGTCACGTAGGTCGCCGACAGATGGATGATGGGCAGCACGGAAGTCTCTGCCGCGCCGCGGACGCGCGCACAGACCTCGAAGCCCGTCATGTCGGGCAGGTGCACGTCGAGCACCAGCGCCGAGACCTCTCCCCGCGAGCGCTCGATGGCGTCGGCGCCATTGGCAGCTTCGATGGTCCGGAATCCCCCGGCACGGAGCGCGCGCGCGGTCGCGTACCGAGTCGCAGGGTTGTCGTCCACGACCAGCACGGTGTGGCGAGAACGGTCGATGGTGACGCTGACCTCGAGGTCGCTGCCACCTTGCCTCGGGCGTTCAATCATCGGCAACTCGCGCTTCGGACTTGCGGAGGGGGACGGTCACCGAGAACGTCGACCCTTTCGAGGGCTCGCTGTGCAGGCTCACGCTCCCGCCGAGGAGCTCCGCCAAGCGCTTGCTGAGCGAGAGCCCCAGGCCGGTACCGCGAACCCGTCTTTGGATCGGCGAGTCGATCTGCGAGTAGTCCCTGAACACCGAGTCGTGGAGCTCCGGCGCGATTCCGATGCCGGTATCGGTCACCGCGAACGTCACCATGTCGCCCTCTTCCCGCCGCACCGAGACCCGCACCTCGCCTCGCACCGTGAACTTCAGGGCGTTGGAGATGAAGTTTCGCAGGATCTGTCCCAGCTTCTTCCCGTCGTTGTAGAGGGTAGGCAGGCTGTCCGGCTCTTCGAAGATGAGAACGACCTCGGGGTTCGTCAGCACCGGCTTGAACATGCCGCGCAGCGCGGCGAACAAGTCCACCATGTCGAACCAGGCCGGCGAAACGTCGATGCGGCCCGCCTCCACCTTGGCCAGATCGAGGAGGTCGTTCACCATGTCGGAGAACTCCAGGGAAGTGCTCTGGACGAACTCCACTTGCTTGCGTTGTTCCTGGGTGAGCGGCCCGTCGAGCTCGTCGAGGAGAATGCGCGCGATGCTGAGCAGGGAGCTGATGGGCGTTCGAAACTCGTGGCTCATGTAGGCCAAGAAGCGGCTCTTCAAGTCGTTGGCGCGCCGGAGGTCCTCCGCTTGAACGTCGAGCTCCGCGTACAGGGCGACCACGCCGCGGTTGGTCTCCTCGAGCTCGGCGCGGAGGAGGCCGATCTCTCGCTCGGCCTCCGCCAACGCCGTCGCTGCGGTAACGTCGGAGGCCACGGCTAGCCCTTTCTCCGGATGACGACCACGGTCGCATCGTCGGTGTGCCGACAATAGTCGCGCATGATCAACCCGGCCACGAGCGAGGGATCCCGGCCCAGGAGCGGAACCACCGCGTCGGACTTCCAGCGCGCCAAGATCCCGTCCGTGTGCAGCACGATGAGCGCGTGCGGCGGCCAATCGGTGGTCGTGACCGCGGGCTTGCGCATCTGCAGACCCACCGTGCCGTGCTGGGAGAGGACCGTACGATCGGAGGTGGCGGAGACGATGCGTACCGTGACGTTGCCTGCGCCGACCGAGCGCACCGACGAACCCTCGGCGTCGAAGGCGGCGAGCGATACGGCGGCCCCGCGGGTGCTCTTGAGGGCCGCGTGGCTCGCTTCGAGGACGGCGGCGAGGTCGGCGAAGGGCATGCGCGCGAAGACGGCGACCGCCGCGAGCGAAGCTTCCGCCGCGGAGGGCCCGTGACCGAGGCCGTCGGCCACCATCGCCGCGCCCCGCGTTCCGTCGGTGGCCACCGCCCACGAATCGCCGTTGGCGGTCTCGTGACGCATGGGAACCGCCAGCGCGCCCATCCGGTATCCGGTGGCGGGCTCGGCGCTCGCTCGCTGGTGAGGGCGCACGCGCGCCACCGAGATGGTGCCCGCGGGGACCGAGGAGTAGGCGTCGAAGTCGTCGGCCACGCGGCGAATGGCCCCGAGCCCCGTGCCCGGCGAACCGCCGGTGGAGAAGCCGTCCGTCATGCACTGCGCGAGGTCGTGAATGCCAGGGCCGCTGTCGACCGATAGCATCTCGATGTCGCCGCGGGCGTTGCCGCGATCGGCGATGAACAGAGATCCGCCGCGCGCGTGCTTGACCAGGTTGGTACCCATCTCGGTCACCACCAGGGCCAGTCGCCCGGAGTCCTCCGCACCCCAGCCGGCGGTCTGGGCGAGGCTCGCTGCATAGCGGCGCGCTTCGCCCACTCGGCTGGGATCGTCGATGGGGAAGACCCGGTGGTTCGTGCCGGAGACTACTTCCATCGGGTGATGCTGACGCAGGTGCCCGCTCCCGGCGCGGACTCGATGTGGAACTCGTGCACGAGGCGCTTGCTGCCCGAGAGGCCCAGGCCCATACCCCGGCCCGAGGACCAACCGTCCTTCAGCGCCAGCTCGAGGTCGGGAATTCCCGGTCCCCGATCGCGAAACTGCAGCCTGATGCCCGACTTGCCGTCGCGCTCCACGATCGTCCAGTCCATCTCGCCGCCGCCCCCGTAGGTGACGGTATTTCGAGAGAGCTCGCTGGTGGCGGTGATGAGCTTGGTCTGGTCGACCAAAGAGAATTTGAGGCGCTGGGCGAGCCCCCGCACCGTTTGACGGCTGGCGACGATGTCGGCTTCGTTGCGAAGCGGAACCGAGCCCTCCCGGTCACTCGACACGGAGGGATGCCTCGGGCGACTCCTGGAGCATGGCCATCCCGCGCGCGACGTTGAGCGCGGTACGGACGCCGTGCAGAGAAAGTCCGAGCTCCACCAGGGTGATGGCCACCGCCGGCCGCATGCCTACGACCACCGTCTTGGCGTCGAGGACGCTCGCGATGGCGGAGATGGATGCGAGCATCCTGCCGATGAACGAATCCACCATCTCCAGGGCGGAGATGTCGATGAGGACGCCGGACGCGCCCTTGGCCGCGATCTTCTCCACCAGATCGTCCTGGAGAGCGAGGGCGGTCTGATCTTCCATGTCGATCTGAATGGTCACCAGCAGCGCAGTGCCCATCTGCAAAATGGGAATCCGGTTCATCCGGCGACCCTGGCGCCCACCGGCGCCTTGGACACGGTGTAGCCGGTCTGTCGCAGGGCCAGCGCGAGCGCATCGGCCAAGGTCGCTTTGGTGCGCACGCCCTGGAGGTCGATTCCCAGGTGGACGATGGTCTGGGCGATCTGCGGGCGAATCCCGCTGATGATGCAGTCGGCGCCCATCAGCCGGATGGCGGTGACGGTCTTGAGCAGGTGTTGCGCCACCAAGGTATCCACCGTGGGGACACCCGTGATGTCGATGATGGCCAGCGACGCCTCGGTGTCGACGATGCGCTGCAGGAGCGCTTCCATGACCACCTGGGTGCGATTGCTGTCGAGGGTGCCGATCATGGGCACCGCCAGCACGCCGTCCCAGAGCTTGATCACCGGCGTGGACAGCTCGAGCAGCTCCTCTTGTTGGCGCGAGATGATGTCTTCCCGCGTTCGCTGGAACGTGGTGACGGTCCATTGCGCCATGCCGTCGACGACTTGGGTGAGCGTGGCGACCTGGCGCATCAGCGACGGGCCGTCGGTGGTGGTCGGGAGGGCCTCGAAGAGCGCGACCTTCAGCGCCAGCACGAAGGCGCTGGTGGTGCCGGCCGACTCGCCGCGCGCGGCTCGGGCCGCGGAGAGCGCTTCGAGCGCCGCCCGGGTTCCGGCCCACGCAGTACCATCGACGTCGAACCTCGTGGCGCCCGCCGCGGTCGCACTCTTCAGCGTGGCCAGCAGCCCGCGTGCCTCTTCGGCGAACGATGCATAGGCCTCCTGCGAGCGCTCGAAGCCCGCAGCCGCGAGCCATCGAGTGGTGAGCTCGCCGCCGTCGTTTCGAAGAATGTCGGCGAGCGAGTGTTGGCCTTGGTTCATGGGTTGCTCGAAGGCGTACCATGGAAGGGACGCGGGCCCCGCCCACCAAAGTGCCCGTGCCGATGATGTGACGGAAGCGCCATCGCGCACCCCACGCTTATTCCGAACTCGGTTCTCGGATCTGCCGCCGCTCCCCATATGCGACGACGAGGGTTCGATGTTCACCGCCACGGGCACACGGGATAGCCGTGGTCGGGGAGGAACGCTTGGAGACCGGTCGCCGGCACGTTCACTCCGTCTCGACCGCTGGGGCGCTGGGGACGTGCATGCCCACGGAGCGGACTGCGAGCACAACCGCAGAGGGGGTCCCTCACTTCGCTCCCAAGAAACCGGCCGGTGTCCGGCTCAGCCGGGCCCTTCGTTCCGCGACGTGGCAATCGGGTAGGGAGCCTCCGGATTTTCCCATCGGCCCCCTCCCACACCACCGGACGTGCGGGTCCGCATCCGGCGGTTCAGTGAGTTGAGGTATTGGCGAGCCTCGGCACCCCGAG
>Ga0075163_10012016_pt1 | contig 11276 bp, 15 predicted proteins | sample JI1023141ADNA_FD_71478 | JGI IMG/M metagenome (GOLD analysis project Ga0075163, IMG submission 71478) | Wastewater effluent complex algal communities from Wisconsin, to seasonally profile nutrient transformation and Carbon sequestration -... | ecosystem: Engineered > WWTP > Effluent > Algae...
AGTTACTGGCAGGAAAAAATCGGCGATAAGAGTCAGATCGAATTCATCGGAGCCGCTTGCACGCTTGTGTATGAACGATGGAGAGATGCAGGTCTACTGCGTGAAATGAGTATGACAAGCGCACGGCTGTTGGTATCTGGCATTCTCGATAATACGCTAAACTTCGGCGCAAAAATTACCACCCAGCGTGATATTGAAGCATATGATGCTCTACTCGCCCAAGCAGAATTATCCGATGGTTGGACAGCTCAGTACTTCTCTGAGTGCCAAGAGGCAATTCTGGATGATATTGTAGGAGCGATCCAAAATGACACAAAGGTTTTATCATTCAACTCATTTGATCATCCCATTTGTTTTGGCCAACTTGTTGTTTGGGATGCAGAAAAAGTACTGAGCGAACATCAAGCTGTGATCCAGAAAACGCTGGAGAATATGAACCCGAATTGGTTTATGAATCTTATAAGCGTGGGTGAACGCAAAAGTTATTTTGTTACTGACAATGAAGAAGTTCAAGCATGGCTTACCAAACTACTTAACGTACAATTTGATGGTAAGGTGGCAACTGCAGAACACTTATGGCTAAGGAAAGAAGTTATTATGCAGGATATCTCAAATACCCCAAGCTAATATAAATTTCTCTATCTTATTTGCTATGATATAGATATGACGACAACAAACAACAACCAAGACTTTTTACACAAATACACTGTTGGATATATGGTAAATGCATTGATCAGCGAAAAGATACATTATGATGTGTACCACGTGCAACATGCCTTTTCTACCGCATTTCCAGATGTCGTCTGGGCAACACCGGCAAATGCGCTACATATGACCGTCATGCAGTTGCTTGCCCCACAGGTTAACTACGGCGAGGACAAAGATGCCCTTTTCGAGAAGGTATTTCCTACGTATGACCCAGTTCTCCACCAAGTATTTCGACATGTCGCTCCTTTTGAAATTACCTTCGACCGCCTTTTCGTTAGTGAATCAGCAATAGCACTGTATGGTGATGATAAAAGCAACGCACTATTTAATGAAATTCGTCAGAAATTTCTATCACAAATAGAGCTACCTCCTCATACTGATCTGCCTCCAAACATAGCACACAGTACAATTATTCGTTTTGTAGGTGAAATACCCCTAGAGGATGTCCAGAAAGTCGCAGATAGTCTGCAGTTTAGCATCACGCAAAGTATAGATGAGTTCCGTGTGGTCAGAGAAACCGAGCTTCCAATGCTCAATTATTCTGTCGTTAAGACGTATCCTCTGTCATACTGAGTTCCATGATAACACCGCCAAAACTCATACACCTGAACGGTACCCCCGGCGCGGGGAAAACAACTATGGCCAGAAGGTATGTTGCCGAACACCCACTAGCTCTGATAGTGAGCACTGATGATATTATTTCGTATTTGGGTGAATGGTTAGACAATGAATCTGAAGCATGGGAATTGGCATTCTCACTCGCAAAAAGTATGATACAAACCCACCTGGCTACTGGCCGTGACGTAATCGTTCCACATTTGCTCATGTACCCGGAAGAAGCCGACGATATGGAGCGAATAGCAAGAGAATGCGGAGCCACATATTTTGAATTTGCACTACTTACCGATAAAGAAGAAAGTATACGACGAATGTACGATCGTGGAACTTGGGGAGAGCCGGGCTCGCCAGCTCTTGCAAAATCAGACAAACCAATAATCGAGGGGCTATATGACAAGGTTCATCTTACACTTCCAAAGCGGCCACTTATGGTGCAAATCGCTTCTGCCCGCGGGGATATAGATGGTACGTATCAGCAACTTATGAACGTCATCAATCCTGTTAGTCAGTAACAGTTGAAGATATTAGTAAGATCTAGCCTTTTCTGAAAAGCGATTGAGTGCTTTTATAATCGGGATTGTCTCCTGACCAAGCTCAGTCAGCTTGTACGTCACAGAGATCTTGTCGACAGTCTCTTCTGAGCGAACAACGAGCCTAGCGTCCTCTAGCGTCTTCAGACGCTTGGTGAGGGTCACTGGGTTTACATTGTCAAGTATTCGCTGTAGCTCGCAGAATCGAACTTCCTCTATTTTTAAAGCATCAAGAATTCTCAGTGTCCAAAAGTCACCGAGTAGTTTCATGGTAGTTGCACAGGATTTACCTGTTGTGTTCTGGTTTTTCATAATTATACTTGCTATATTTTCTATAGTAATCTATTATTGATAGTACTACATAAAATATAGCACTAAATGAAGGGAATATCAAATGAAGGCAGCACAAATAAAGGAATACGGGGATGCGTCAGTCATCCACCTAAATGAGATTGAGGCTCCGATAGCCGGCGAAGGCCAAGTGCTCGTTGAGGTTCACGCATCAAGCATTAACCCGTTCGACACTATTGTGCGCGAAGGATATGTCAAAGACATGATGCCACTCACCCTCCCTGCAACACTCGGTGGTGACATCGCAGGAACAGTAACACAGATCGGCGAGGGTGTTACAGGATTAGCAATTGGCGATAAAGTGTATGGTCAAGCAAACGCGGTCGCTGGGAACACTGGAGCATTCGCAGAATATGCCTCAACTTCCGCTGGCCAGATAGCAAAATCACCTACGAATCTTAGCTTCACTGAAGCAGCCTCTCTACCGCTCGTTGGCGTCAGCGCACTACAAGCATTAAATGACCATATCAAGCTGACCAGTGACCACAAAATCCTCATCGTCGGTGGTGCAGGTGGCATCGGCTCGATCGCCATCCAGATTGCGAAACACATCGGGGCTTATGTCGCGACCACGGCAACAGGAGAAGGCTTGGAAACAGTCAAGCAACTCGGAGCAGATGAAGTCATCGATTACCAAACACAACATGTCACAGAACTGCTGAAGGAATTTGATGCAATATATGACACAGCAGGTGGCGAAAGCTTTGATAGTACCCTAAAGATACTGAGAAGGGGTGGCGTTGCAGTAACAATGGCGGCTCAGCCAAACGAAGAACTGGCAACGGAGCTAGGCGTTACTGTAATAGCACAAATGACAAATGTGACGTCAGAGAAATTGTCTGAGCTAACAAAGCTTGTTGAAAATAACGTCGTTAAGCCTTTGGCAGATACGGTATTCCCTCTGGAGCAAATAACTGAAGCATTCACGGCCAAAGAATCAGGTAATGTCATAGGGAAAGTCGTTATCGCTATACGATAACAGAATAGCCTTGCAACTTTGACAAATAGAGACTTCATGGTCTCTATTTGTTATACTACAAGTATGAAAACATATCTCGTCACTGGAGCAACACGTGGAATTGGGCGCGCAATTGCAGAACGATTACTCTCCAAAGGCCATACGGTATACGGCGTATACAAAGAAAGTAATTCTCATGCTGGTCAGTTGACAAAGAAATATGGCAAGCAGGTACATCTCATACAAGCAAACCTCGCGGACAAGAATGAGGTCGATGCCGTAGTCAAACAACTATCTAAATTCAGATTTGACGGTATCGTAAATAATGCCGGGATAGTATACCTAACTCAGTGGGAAGACCTTGACTTTCAAGAATGGGAAGAAACGCTTACAGTAAACTTGACTGTACCCGTTAAGATTGTCCATGGGCTCAAAGACAGTATCAACGATGGCGCAGCGATCGTAAATATCGCCAGTGTAGACGGGTTCTGTGCCGCCTACGACACCATAGCCTATGCAGCAAGCAAGGCAGGCCTCATGAACGTTACTAAATCGCTTGCTGCCGTGCTGGGGCCTCGTAATATACGAGTCAATGCCATCGCACCTGGTTGGGTGGAGACCGAGATGACGGCTTACAGCATGCCCGACGAGAGCAAAGAGTTGACTCCACTGCAACGAAATGCACAACCAGACGAGATTGCAAAGGTTGCAAGTTTCTTGCTGTCAGAACAATCCAGTTTTGTATCCGGGACGACAATAACTGTCGATGGTGGACTAACGGCAGTTGACTATACGCTATATAAAGAAGCTGAGCGATTACGAAATGAGTAATCCTATCAGACCAAAAGATATATTTGGCGTGTTCATAATGACAATTACTTTGTTGTTGATTCCTTTTATCGCAATGCAGTCTACAAAACAAGTCGACTGGCAGGCTTTTGACTTTTTGATATTTGGGGCACTCATCGCATTAGCTGGTCTGGCTATAATGTACATCGCACGCAAGATTAGCAGAGCTAGTCTTCGGAATGCAATTATATTCGCTATTGTGATTACCTTTGTGCTCACATGGGGCGAGCTCGGCGTCGGAATATTCGGCACTCCATTTGCTGGTGACTAGTACGTATAATGTAAGGTACGAATTTGGTATCATAGAGCAATGAATATTGATGTTTCATTTTCGGCTAGTCTAGAGAAAATTAACTCAAAGGGTGGATGGACCTATGTGATATGGCCAGAATCGAAAGAATATTTTGGCACAGGAAGCACGGTAAAGGTTCTAGGTACTATCGACGGCATACCACTCAGGGCAACGTTTATGGCCATGGGCAACGGTAAACAAATGCTCCCGATTAAAGCCGAAACCCGCAAGCTGATAGGCAAAGAAGCTGGCGACAATGTAAAGATAACACTGAACGAAAGGCTTACAGACTGATATGAAACATCACAATCATGAGCACATGGCTCACCAGACTAATACCACTCATGAGATGAGCCTAAACAGCATGGCTGCAAGCGCGACGCTACACTGTCTTACTGGTTGCGCGATAGGTGAGGTGCTCGGGTTAATAATTGGCACAATTTTCGGCCTCAGCATTTTAATGACGATAGCGCTGGCTATTACGCTAGCCTTTGTATTTGGCTACACTCTATCTACTTTGCCCCTAATGAAGGCAGGGCTAACCTTCACAGCTGCGCTCCCGCTCGTGTTTGCTGCTGACACACTGTCCATCGCTACTATGGAAGTTGTAGATAACCTCGTTATGCTCAGTATCCCAGGAGCGCTCCACGCCGGACTCGTTGATCCTCTGTTTTGGATAAGTATGGCAATCGCACTGACTGTTGCGTACTTTGTGGCTCTGCCAGTCAACAGATATCAACTGCAAAAAGGTAAAGGACATGCTCTCGTGATGAAATATCACGGACATGACCATTAAGGATATTTATGGATACAAAATCATTACTCTACGGACTCATTGGCTTTTTCATCGGTGGGTTGCTGGTATCAATCGCAGCCACTACCTTTGAGAATGATCGCTTGCAGATGAATTCTATGCAAGATACCTCTCAGTCTAGATAATAGGCTATCGATTATTTTCGTCGTTCGCAACCGCTTGTGCAAGATTGAGCGCATTTTGTCGTTGTTGCTCCTCATCTTTTCTTTCTTCTTCTTGCTCTTCTTGGTCGGCTCGATCCAGTAAGTCTTGTTGCTCTCTTCGATACTTTTCAGCCTCTTCTATGTAAAAATTCATATCTTGTGTGAGCTTGTCGATTTGTCCCGCACGCAAATCGGCCTCACTTTGAGCTGCTTCTGCCTGCTTCCCTTTTCCCTCAGCATCTAGCCTCGTTTTTTCATATGCTTTCATATTATCTCCTTAACTAAATTAATTATACGAAGTTTACGTTCTCAAAACTGTGATACGGATCACAATCATGCGGCTTGCAGAAAGCACCCCTGTTACGATACAATTGTATGGTTACGATCGCATATACCAAATACGGCTCTTTAGCTCAGTTGGTAGAGCAGAGGCCTGAAGAGCCTTGTGTCCCCAGTTCAAGTCTGGGAGGAGCCACCAGAAATGTACCTGACGTTATGTCGGGTATTTTTTGTTTCTACTCAAGGCACTTCAGGCCAAGGCCTTACGAGCGTATATTTACGCTGAAGGCTCTGTCCCTAGTCCAAGTCTGGGAGGAGCCACCAAACAAACAGTCCAATCCTTGCGATTGAGCTCTTTGTTTGGCTTAAGTCCTACTTAAGAGGCTTGAACTGGCAGTTCGCGAAGCGAGACAAGGAACGCGGATGCTTGCATTCGACCCTTGTCGAGCGGAGGAGGCTTTAGCCGATAGTTCTGGGAGGAGCCTCAAAAATGTATATGCTATCCTAGATATATGAAGAAGTTGTTGTTAATCGCTGTGTTAATCATTGCTGCAATTGTCGGTGCATATTTTTATATTGATGCTCAACCAGACCCCAGCACCAAAACGATGCAAAAGGTATCGGCAGAAATCGGCAACGAAACGTTTTCCCTATACGCCCCTACAGGCGATGAAGAACTTCAGCGAGGCTTGGCGGCATTCAATGAGATTGGTCCGACCGAAGGTATGATATTTAGAGGCCTGCCTGTTGGAGTCCAGACCTTCTGGATGAAAGATATGAAATTTGATATAGATATCTTATGGGTCAGTAAAGAAAATGAAGTTATTCATATCGTGTACGAGGCATCTAAAGATAGTTACCCGACAAAGTATGAGAATCCTCAAGAACGGCCTTCGGCGTACGTCATCGAGCTTTCCGCCGGAGCCGCCGAAAAGAACGGCATTGCTCCAGGCACCCTTGTTAAGATAGCTGAATAACTACGACTTAGTAAGGATATCTTTAAGGTTCGTAAGCTCTGAAGGCAAGATAACCAAAGTCTTTTGGCTTGGTTCGACTGAAATCTTTTCTAGGGTTTGTAGTGTTCGGATGTTAATACCGCCAGGGATCTTACTCAGCATTGCAGCAGCATCAGCTACCGACTGAGCGGCCTGCTTCTCACCTTCAGCAGAAATTACAACTGCACGGCGCTCACGCTCTGCTTCGGCTTGTTTTGCCATCGCACGCTTCATGTCCTGTGGGAGTTCTATGTTTTGAATTTTTACGTTCTCTACATCGATTCCCCATTTGTCAGTCTCGGCGTCTACAATCTCTTTTATTTGCTGCGAGATTTGGTCTCGCTTGCTGAGGAGTTCGTCCATGTCGGCATTGCCTGCAACATCACGGAGTGCTGCCTGAGCAAACTGACTCGTAGCATAGACGTAATTGGTTGTTTCTAGCACTGCCTTAGGCGCGTCGATAACGCGGAAATATACAACTGCATCGACACCGACGGTCACGTTGTCTTTAGTAATCACTTCTTGTTTCGGAACGTCGATAGGAGTAGAACGAATGTCAACCTTCATCATGCGCTGAATAAATGGGACTACTAGACGAAGCCCTGGATCACGAACCCCAGTATATTTTCCAAGTGTAAGCACCACACCTCGTTCGTATTGGTCGATGATGCGTATACTCGCAATCACAATGACAATGGCGACAATTACTCCAAAACCTACAAATTCTCCCATATGATCTCCTTATTCTATCCCTAAAGTATACATCAAAACTGTTTAAGATAGTTCGTCGAAAAACTAGTTGTTCGGTTCTTAGTTTCTTCATGACGACGCTCAGCTAATTGTATCAGTTCTGTTACTAACTGGACGCTAGACACGCCTTTAGCGCGCCAGTTGTGAGAGTAGAGATCTCCAGGTAACGGGTTGATCTCATTAAAATATACTTTGCCAGCAACACTATCTATCAATAGATCTATACGCGCGGTACCTTCGCAGCCAAATGCAGTATATACATCTTTTGCGAGCAGTTCGCATTTTTCATACAACCCGTCAGGAAGCTTGGCCGGTAGCTCGCTATAACCTTGGGCACCGGATTTAGCACTTTTTTTGCCGCCCCCCTGTTTGAGATATTTGGTTTCAAAATCGAACGTGCTACCTTCAGCAATGAGTGGTTTCTCCACATATGCGACTTGTAGATCATCTGTGTTGCCCATTATAGGTACTGTGACTTCTATCAAATTCTGGACCGCCTCCTCCACAATGGCCAGATTGTCATAATGAAATGCAACCTCTAGCGCATTTGCTATTTCTTCATGACTCGCTACCCGCGTAATAGCGATACTTGAACCTAGGTGAACTGGTTTGACGAACACAGGATAATTCATACCCTCAAGTCTCGCGATGCATGCAGCTCGATTATTTTCGAAACCAGTTTTTTGTACGCCTCGATACTCATATTGCTCTATGCCCAGTGCAGAAATAACCTGATGAGAGAGTAACTTATTCATAGCTATAACACTAGCCTCCATGTCACAGCCTACAAATGGTATCCCAGCCATGCGTAGCAAGCCCATTAAGCTACCATCTTCGCCATATGTTCCATGAGTCGCAGGAAAGGCCACATCGATAGTGGCAGTCTTCTTACGACCCAGCTTTATGGATTTTGACAATGAAAGCCCGCCGTCAAATGTCACGCTTACTGCTGGGTCATTTTGTAAAAAGTCGGCAATGCCACCTTTTGAATATAGGTTTATGTCTTTTAGCTTATCATCCCAGTGCCATGATCCATCTTTCGCTATATAGATTACCTCCACAACATAATTCCCAGATGCTTCAAGAGGCTTAATGATACCCCCTAGGGCAGTCACAATGGACACGTCGTGCTCAGCGGATTTGCCGCCAAATATTACTGCAACAGTCTTCATATACCTAGTATAGCCTTAGGCGTAATTATCCGTCCAATCGTTTTGCATCAGTACAACGTCACCCTTTGCTACAAATTGATCTAGATTTTCATAAAACCGTAAAGGACTATCGACAATGAGAAGATCGCCAGAGAACCCACCGGTTCTTAAGCCGCTTTCTATAAACTCAGTAGTTGAGTTCTTCATCAGCACTACAACATCCGCTGAGATTGCAATTTTTTGACCGATTTTTTCATGAATGCTAGCGGATTTATCGCCAAGCTCAACCAACCCTGGAGTTACATAAATACGTCGTTTTGCATCGGATTCTCGCAAAAGCTCAAGCCCCGAATATATTCCCGCTGGATTCCCATTGTACGTATCATCAATAACAAGTGCACCGTGGAGATGGTAGGGCTGCATACGATGCTCAAAAGCCTTTGTATGTTGTACCCCCTCTGCAATTTCAGCGAGACTCAGCCCCAACTTATCAGCAATGTCGATACAAGCTACAAGCGGTCCAACATGGTGCTCTCCTACAAGTCGAGAGTCTACCCATATTGTTTTGCTCCCTTTGTTTACCACGAATTTTAAGCCGTGAAGAGACGATTCAATATCACTTACCACCCAATCATGGACACCTGACTTGTTATAAGCAAGCGGGTCGCTACTCTCTACGCGATTTGCAATAGGCTCACTATCAAGATTTTTGTACACCGACTTATTACCCATGAAATCAACAAGTTCGAATATTGTGTTTTCAAGATTTTTGAGTGTCCCAAAAGTCTCAAGATGTGCCTCTGAAATTCCCGTGATAATCCCCTTGTTCGGTTTGATAATTTCACATAACTCAGCGATATCACCGACATGAGACTCGCCCATTTCGAATATCACGATGTCTTCGTCGCCTGTGAGACTGTCTATGAATTCGCTTGTCCCAAGGGGTGTATTTTTGTTGCCTGGTGTTGCGAGTACGCTAAATTTTTCAGAGAGTACCGTTTTTAACATTTCTTTCATAGACGTTTTGCCGTAACTACCAACAATAGCAATCTTTATTCCTGATATTTCTTCTGCTTTTTTAGTGGCCTTGGCAATAATACTACGCTCACGCGGCCTTTGTATGAAGGTCTCACCTATCCATATTATTGGAACTACAATACAAACCATCAAGACTGGCCAAAAAAGAACCATTGTGACCATAATCAATGCATCTAGAACACCAAGATTGATTACAAATCGCCCTCCGAAAAACATTACTATGAAAATACCTGCTATGTATAGAATGCGTAGAAGCGCCAAAACGAGAGTCGATTTTGAAGTACGCTTTAAGGATTGCCTAGTCATCACGTGTCGGAAGTCATGTGTCCTTATCCACCAAGCGAGAAACTTAACAGTTTTATAATCGCTAGTCTGGAGCATATAAGCAAGAATGCTCGGATAGGCAGGATGCCAGAGACTTATCAGCTTATTTATCATCTAGAAAATCCTTAATCCATCGATTGACTTTGTCAGGATATTCGTTATGCACGAAATGACTTGCTGCCTCAATTACTTTGAGTGAAGCATTAGGCATCGCAGTCTTTAAAAATCGAGCGTCCTCTATCGGTGCTTGGTCATCATTCCCGCCCCAGATAAGAAGTGCTGGGATCGTAATATTTGAAGCATTCTGGCTAAGGTCTTCGTTGATGGTAGCTTGAAATATATCCTTCATGCCCCCCGCCTGAAGGTAATCACTTGCGCCAGCTTGCGCATAGAGCCTTTTTCGTGCTGCTTGCGAAAAGCGACTGAGTCCTGGGAGTGAAAGTAGCGCCTTGCCGCTTTTTGCAATTAGCCTATACGAAGAGTTGCGAAGATTATCACTATGCTTCACACCAGCTGAACCTATCAATACAATTTTATCCGGCGATATAATGCGTTCGCTAACAGCCTTTATACAAATGCGCCCTCCAAACGAGTGGCCGACAAGAGTATACACCTGTTCAATGTTCAATTTTTTTAGCAAATTGTTAACATATAACGCATAATCACCAACCCCCCATGCCTCATGAGGTTGTTCGCTGCGGCCAAATCCCGGCAAATCTACGGCAACTACAGTATATTGATCACCGAGACCCTGAGCGATTTGTTGCATGTTAGATGCATCAGTGCCCCATCCATGGAGTAGTACGACAACTGGTCCCGATCCTCGTTGTGTATATTCGGTCATAAGACCGTTAACGATACATTTCATTGTTGCCTTCTAGTATACTACGGATATGACACGCATCCCATTAGCCGAACAAATGAGACCATCTTCTCTCGATGAAGTAGTCGGCCAGGCCCATGTAATTGGCAAGGATGGTTTACTAAGACACATCATAAAGAACAAAGATCCTGTAAGTTTGATACTATGGGGGCCTCCAGGCACAGGCAAGACAACCCTTGCGCGGATTATTGCAACCGAGCTTGATGCCGAATTTATAGAATTAAGCGCTGTCACTGCGGGCAAAAAAGATGTGATGACCGTCATCGAGCATGCAAAACAGAACTGGAATCTTGGTGTTCGCACGATTCTATTTGTCGATGAGATCCATAGATTTAACAAAGCTCAGCAAGATGCGTTTTTGCCCCACGTTGAGTCAGGTTTATTGTCCCTCATAGGCGCCACAACTGAAAATCCAAGCTTCGAAGTAATTACTCCACTTCTAAGTCGTATGCGTGTGGTTGTGTTGAACCCCCTCTCGAAGGAAGAGATGAAGCAGGTTATTCAGCGAGCTATAGATATCTCCAAACAAAACAAGCGAGTTGCAGCAGACGTTGTGGATTATCTCGCAGAGCTTTCAGGCGGTGATGCGCGTG
>Ga0075163_10012017_pt1 | contig 11275 bp, 12 predicted proteins | sample JI1023141ADNA_FD_71478 | JGI IMG/M metagenome (GOLD analysis project Ga0075163, IMG submission 71478) | Wastewater effluent complex algal communities from Wisconsin, to seasonally profile nutrient transformation and Carbon sequestration -... | ecosystem: Engineered > WWTP > Effluent > Algae...
CGCAGCTGGTTGGCGTTGATCCCGTTGGCCAGCGCAACACCCGCGACCGAGGCGCCGGGCTCGCCGCAGGCTTCGATCAGGGACTGCTTGAACGCCTCGGAGTGGGTACGACGGGTACGGAGAGGCTGGGTGATGGTCATGTAAGTGTCCACTTCTAATGCGTAGTGGACACTATGGTTAGCGAGCTAAGCGGTCGGGGGAAGATGGGTTTGCCGGGGGCTTACAATCATGCCGGTCGAGGAGAATTCATATGACCACGAACGACACATTCGAAGATGGCGCGTCCCCCGGGCTGCGCGAACATCATATTGACGCGTTTCTTGAGCATCTGCGCCAGGCCGGCTATTCCGAAGTAACTCTGGGTGTTGGCACCGGCCTCAGATTGACCAGGTGTGCCGGTGAAGAACTGATCAGAGGAGGCTCCTAGATTTCAGTTTGGAATCATGGCGTTCTACGCTCTGCTCTTGTTCAATTTTTATCCGGAATATTGCCCCTAATCTGGTCAAATTGTGAGCGGTGCCAACACCCTGACCTCTCTATCGGCATTCGAATGCCAGGGCAGCTCATTTCTGCGCCACAAAAATTATTTCTTCAGCATCGGAACTGTATGGCGTACCACTCCAGTCCCCCATGGCGGAGCACGATGCAAAACCCACATCCAAGCACATCCGGACAAATTCGGAGGCCTCGTACACACGAACGGAATAGGCCCTGGATGACTTAATTGAGCCGTTTTCGATCATCCACTGTCCCTCTATTCGACGTATTTTCTCGTCAAATCGCTCGTCAATCCAAAGTCTGCCACCACCTACAAGACTTCGGGCCTCATGTGTCTTGTAGCTGCCCCCCCGGATACGCGGCACATTGACATCCGTGTGCATCAGGAACTTTCCCCCGGGCAGCAATGCTTGGTAGAAGCCCCGCAGGACTTGTAGATTTTCTGCATCCGTTCCAAAGAAACCGAAGGAATAGAACATATTGATGACTGCGTCAAACTCCTCCTTGTAGGTTGAAGCGAGCATGTTCTGCCGTTCAAATTTGACTGAAACACCCTGGCATTCGGCGTCCTCGCGAGCGCGAGCAAGGTGGACTGCGTTGATGTCAGCCCCCGTGACAATCTGACCCCGCCGAGCAAGCTCAATCGAATGTCGTCCGTAGCCGCAGGGCATGTCGAGCACGCGACAGCGTCTCGTCAAGTTAAGTAAGCGAACCACGCCGTCTACTTCTACAAGGGTTCGTTCGGAAAGCGATAATCTGCGCGCGGCCAAGTGACCCTCTTTCGAGTTGTCTCCTTGTATGTAGAAATCGCCGAAAAACCCTGCGCCCTCATCCCACCAAGACGTTTCAGGTAAGAATTTGGTCATATATTCATTCACTAGGATGTAGTGTCATCACTGCCTTCCCCTTGGAGGACATTTACCCCCCACCGGATGCAGACCGGTTTCGCTCTTTACCCGTATGATCGTAAAGAATACGACCAGCATTCAGTGCGACAATCCGGTGACCAGTGGTCCGCGCAGCATTCATATTGTGGGTAATCTGCAATATGGTGCAGCCAGCCGAGCTCATCGAGGCTATCAACTGCTCACATTTTGGCACTCGTGATGGATCAAGTGCCGTCAGAGGTTCGTCAAGCAACAGAATCTGCGGATTACGCAGCTTGGCAATTATTAGTGCAACTTGTTGCCGTTCCCCGCCCGAAAAGTATCTAAGTAGTTGATTGGCTCGCGGGGCCAAGTCAAACTGCAACAGCAGTTCCATATAGTAATCCCTGCGCACCTCTGGTGCCGTCCCTCGTTGCTGAGGGAAAGGATCTGCCACGACAAGATTTTCAATAAGGGTTAGACCCTCGGCCGTTCCCAGTAAAGGATCCTGACAAACGTGAAACAGGTCACTGTCGAACCCAGCTACGCCCCCAGCGTTAGGCACACCATTGATTTCAATCTTGCCGGTCGATACTTCCTGCTGCCCTGAGACCACCTTTAACAATGTCGACTTCCCCGATCCGTTGTGGCCGACAATCATCACCCACTGGCCTGACTTGACCTCCAGGTCGATACCAGCCAACGCCGTAAAAGATTGGCCCCAACGCTGATACGTCACATGGACGTCCTGCATGTTAATCAGTGTTTCTCCAAACATTTCACACGCTCACAAACGGATCGTCATGTCGCCTAGTGCGAACTATGACCAGTATCAGCACGAGCACTGCGGTAATCAGTTTCAGGTCCACCGGATTGAGTCCTGCACTCACGGAGAGAGCAATTAAATACTGATACACCACGCTGCCCACCATTGACGAAACAACGACAAATATTGGAACCGAAAGACGCCGCTCGGACAGCAGTCGATCACCCAAGCTCATTGACGCCAAGGCAAAGATGAGAACCCCTTGTCCGAGTCCTACGTCAGCGAATCCCTGGTGAACAGCTAGCAAAGCCCCGGATAACGCAGCAAGTGCGTTCGTCACAGCGAGACCTACCATTGTGCTGGCTACCACACCGATGCCTAGGGTGCGCGCGTAGGTTGGGTTACAGCCTGCGACGCGCAATTTCAGACCAGTGCGCGACGAAAGCGCCAGCACAATACCGCCACCTATTGCGCACGCAATTCCTAATAGAAACAAAATCTTGCCGAAATGCAGGCCAAAAGACTCGCTCCACGAATCAAGTTGGTCGAATACGGAGGCGCTCGATAGCAAGCCGATGTTGGATGTCCCCATTAGACGCAGTGCCACTGAGTAGCAGATCGATACGACGATGACGGCAGCCAGAAACTTGTTGATATGGAACCGTGCATGAAGGCTGCCCGTGAATACCCCTGCGAAAGCCCCTAGCACTTGGGCCGTCAGGATGGCCGACCACATGTCAAACCCACTCCTGCGCATCACCGCGAATCCCACTGCGCCTAGCAGAAACGATCCCTCTATTGTCAAGTCGGGGAAGTTGAGCAAGCGGAAAGCAATTGCTAACCCGAGCACCGCGAAGAACATGACGAGGCCCATTTCGAGCCCGGTTTGCAGTGGGGTAATCCAGTTCATTCCTGAATCTCGCGGATGACTTTTGCTCTGGCAAAGATCGCCGGAGGAATGGTCACACCCATCATCTCGGCGGCCTTGGTGTTCACAACAACCTCGGAGCCTTGCGGGCTAACAATAGGAATCGACCGCTGCCCGCGAAGAACCTGCGCGACCAACTTTCCTGTTTCCTTACCTAACCTATCATAACCGATGGAGACAGCTGCAAGCCCCCCCTTCGCTACAGTTCCACTGTCGCCGACGTAGAGTGGAATCTTCCGCTTTATTGCGATACGCAGCGCCCCGGCAATACCGCCGATCGCCGTGCTATCGCTGGATAGAAAGATTGCATCCGCCTTGCCCGCAAGGTTTTCCGCGACCGAATACACCTCGCTAGTACTGCCGACTGCCCCCTCAACCAACTCGAATCCATGTTGAGGAGCAAATTGCCGGATGTGTTTCATCCCATACTGCGAAGCTGCCTCTCCCGGATTGAAAATGACGGCAAGCCGCTTCACTCCCGGAGTCATTTCCTTGATAAGCTTCAATTGATCTTCGTATGGCCACGCATCGGTAGCTCCAGTCACGTCGGGGACTGGCTGCTCAAGCGATTTCACTATGCCTGCGCCGACCGGATCGGAAACAGCAGAGAACACAACAGGTCCTCGAACGGATTTCGTCACTGCCTGTGCCACCGGAGTGGTAATTGCAACGGTCACATCGGGCTGGATAGATGCCAAGTCGTTGGCGATTGTTGCAAGAAGCTGCATCTGGCCATTCGCATTACGTGACTCGTATCGAATTAACTCTCCTTCGCGAAAGCCCTCAGCTGCCAACTCTTGTTTCAAGTTCTCTTGCAACGCGTCTAGCGCTGGGTGTGAGACGAGAGTTGCAATGGCAACAACCCTTGTCTGCTTTCTTTCCGACTCTGATTGTTTCCAGTATGAAAACGAAAAATATCCAGAAACAACAAGGGCGACCACTGTGGCAATGGTGAAGCTTCTCTTTTTCAGATTCATTGGGATAACCTTTCAACCTTTGTCAAAGTCGTCATTTAGTTCTTTGGTAACACTTTGAATGCCCGATCCGCTACGCATTCCAACATATTCAACCAGCAATGTTTGCGCCCCATCATATTCGGGGGAGCAATCAATTAACTCAAAGCCAAATTTTTTCAAAAAATCAAGATAGTCACTCTTGTAATGCCTGCTTGATTGCGCCGTAATAACTCTCGTTACAAGATTGTCGTGGCTGGATTCAAGATCAGCAGAAAATTTTATAGTCAGAGACGAAGATGTGTTGTAAAAAGCAAAAGAAGACACCTCTGCCCCTAGAAATCTCTTGAGGCTATAGGACTGAAGAAACCCAAATCCTGCCTGAGCCAGTTCCGTACCTTCATCGAATTGATAGCTGCTCAGAAGGTTGCTCTTAAATTTTTCTAATGCATCAGAATCTTTCTTTGCCGCATCAGGAATGAACTGCATTGGAAACACAAACAAGTCGCCCTGCTGACAGTGTGTCGAGTACTCCACAAAGAACCTAGATTCATTTAGATTTGACAAGGTAAATCCAAGAATAAAGAATACTTTCTTTTTGGAAAATTCCGGAAAAGAAAGAAAATTATCCATATAGAGTTTTCGCAACTTACTTGGGTATTCGAAATCAGCCCTCATTGCCGCAAAACGAACATTTGGAAATGAATCTTGCGAGTTCACTTTTTCTTTTATTGTTCTTCTAAGCATCTCAAAACTCGCATCAACCCAAACGTAAGCGATCTGCTTGGAACTAGATGATCTTAAGTACTGCAGAATCAATTTATCCTTCGCCCACGCCCCGACGCCCAGAATGAAGAATGCGTCAAAATCCCTGCAACGGTCAGCCCACGACTTCTGGCGAAGGATGTAGTTTAGACCCTTTGCACACGCATTATGCAGAGGATAAAAAGGCGATGTCTTCACCTTGTCCCATAAAGCTGCAGCGACTGGAGATTGGTATAGCAAGTGTGCCTTTAGCTCTCCAGTCGTCCTGTTGCGAACCTGTGCATCTATGTCAAGCGGATCAATATGAACATCTACAGCAAATGGAACCCCGTCGTAGTTAAGCTGCTGCCTTTTTGGATTTAATTTATCTTCAACGGCATAAATAATTTCATTTGAAAATCCGATGCCCTCCAAATCAACATCATAAGAACGCGGGGCTTTAAGTTCTCTTTGTGAGCATGCAGCCTTAATCGCCAAAAAAATTGCTTCTCCATTCTTGTTGTTTGGAGGCATCTTCCCTGCGTCAAAATACTTTCTGAAATTATCCTTATAGCTCGAATCATTCATGTGGGCATTTTTGGTTACTTCGAATAACACTTGGCAAATATCACTTGGCCCGATGTTTCTTTGTGTTCCACGATAGAGAAAACCAACTGCATACGCTAGGCGTTGAAAATTTTCACTGTTGGATAATGTTTTCTTTGCCATTTTTGTCTCGATAATTTCTCGCCTACCCACCCAATAGGTTGCCATTGAAGCCGTTAAAGTTTGCGGGCACAGCATATACCATCGAAGTCCAAAGCAAAACATGCTGAACCATATCAAACTTCATCTTTCCTGAGCCCACCGGATGCAGGAATTCCCGGTGGAATTCCGAGTAGCGCCGCAGAGTGCTCATTTGTTGAAAAATACCACAACAAGGAATTCCACGCCGAAGCTATATCGGCGCTTTCCTAAGTTCGCTGTAATGCCCCTAGGACGCTAAACGTCACACGGGTTGAAGGCGACATACCTCCGAGTCTCCAACCTGTCCCACCAAAGGAGGCTAGGAGATCGAGATAGTGGCTAACGAATTCGGCAAGCACCGCTGCTCTGCTGATGCAGGACTCGAGTACGGTGGACGCCTCATTAGGAGCAGCATCGAAGCCTGCATCATCACCGGCCAGAGCATGCGATCAGCATCGTGCAAATATGCCTGGAATGCTCGCTCGCTCACCCCTTCCGACCGGCTTCACGTTTGCTCCTATGGCTGTGGCGGCATTGACCCGCAGGACGTCTGCTGGGCACAAAGCCATGACTGTAACCAACATCCATGCAAAGGAAGCGCGGCATGGTGAACGCTGGCTTCCAGGGCGATTTTGATCTATTTCGGGCACGCGGGCAGATCGGTGCAACGCTCAGCATCGAGGTGACCTCGGATACACCTGAAGTCGGTAGTGTGTGCCCGGTCACCTTTCGCACTTGCGGAATGGCTGCATCAGCGAGCATCGATGGGCAAGGACGCTTCGGTGTTAGCGACGGGGAAGTCATCCGTTTGCGGATGCGGGAGGACCGTCCTTACAGAATCCGGCTATTTAGTGACGTTGGGGCAGAAGCAGCAAATGTAACTCTGACTCCCCGTGTATTCGAACCTGAAATAACCGCACTGACGCTCCCCGTTTCAACAACGTACGCCGACAACCTTTTGAACGCGAAAATTTCGTCGCGTCACGCAGTAAACATTCGTATTCTCTACCGCATTCAAGATGATCAGGACGTGCGCTGGCAGGTTGCTCACTTGGATCAGGGGGGCTACTTCACCCTCCCCATCGCCCAGCGGCCGCACAGTCTTTTTGTTCGTGTTGAGCTAGCTTCCAGGCACGCGGAGTACTCAGATCGTGCGCATAAAGTCGTTGAGCAGAGGGTTGTCATTGACCACCCCGAGCCTCATTGGTGGACAAGCGCGAACCATCCGGTTTATCGACTCGAGACAGTGCAGTTGCCGCTCCATTTCAAATGGGTCCGGTCTGCACAAATCAATTACAACGGCCGCATCGTCCAAGCACAGTTGCATGAAGGCCTTCATCACGCCGCTGTTGATGTTGCAACCAGTGAAGTTGGTGCCCAGCAAATTCCCGTCGAATTGACCGATCTCGCGGGGGTGCAACGGCAGATCACTATCCCAATCGACGTTTTGCCGCGTCAATTTGCGATGAGTGCAGTCGAAGGCGACAGCGCTATCGAAATCACGATTGAGGGCGGAAGCCAGCCGCGTCTATCCATACCGGCAAGGTCTGTAGAAATGGACCTACCCGATACGGGTGGCTTTGTAAGTCACGGATTCCTGATGCCGACACAGGCCCAGATAGTGGCCATAGATGACCTGGGAATTGAGCGGCAGATCCAGTTCTTGTTGAAGCCGCCTGAGCATAAATGGCGCGACCTTCCGACCTTTTCTCAACTTGGCGATTGGAGGATGTGAAATGAACTGGTTGCTCAACTCTTTGTGGTGGTTCTCCGGTACTGACTCGGAAACCATCAAGACCTGCCCAGCTCGTGATAAGGCACTTAGGAACGCGCTGGGTCTGGTGTTCCTACTTAACTACGCTGCCCTCCTTCTGGCCTGGATCAAGGTTGGGGTGCGCTATTTCGGCTGGGCTGGATTCATTCCAGGGCTGATCGTGCCGAGTATTTTTCTCGCGCTCGACCGAATCATTGCCATGCGGCATCGCCATTTGTCAGGCATCTTGGCTGTCTACAACATTGGCCAAGCTGATGACAAAGCGGAGGTAAAGCTCCGAGTCGCAATGGCGTTGGCGCTTAGTCTGGCCACTACCTTCACCTTTCAGCTCGATCAGGCGAACTCGCTCATCCGCGACAAAACGCAGACGCAATGGAAGGCTGCCAACTCAGCACTCCGGCAAGAAATTACGGCGCAAGTTGAGGCTGAATACACACAGAAACTCGCCTCCTTCGATCAGCGCCAAAAGTCACTGGCTGAGCAGCGAGCTATCACAGGCGAGTCACTTGCGGACGCAACGGACACCGTCAAGGAGTCATCTGCAAAAGCTCGTGCCGCGCGAGACCAACAGAGCTATGAGAAGGGGGGGCTGGACGGTCGCCCAGCAGGTGAAGCATTGAAATTCCACGCCCAGCGCGAACTTGCTGAACGCAATGAGGGGATTGCTGCAGAGGCTCATAGCCGCCAACAAGTAGCAACCAAGGCACTGGAGGCCATTGATGACCAGTTGGCCAAGATCGCGCTTGACCGCCTCAATGCCGAAAAGGATAAGACCACCCGTTTAGCCCAAGTGGACGAGTCGATGCGACAAGACAGCAGGTTTGTCGCTGAGAAGGTTGGACTCTTTAGTGACGCGACGATTTTTGTCGGATTTTTTTTTGATCCTGATGTTGCAGCAGGGATGTGGGTGATGAGCTTGTTGATGTGGGGAGTTCTCCTTGCGTTGGAGTTATCGGCTCTGATAGCCCTCGCCATCCTCCCAGCAAGCGCCTACGACATCGCACTGGTCGCAAATCTACGCGTGGAAGCAGCCAAGCTTGTCGCCGCAGCGGAAATCAAACTCGCGCAGCAAGCGTCGCAATCTCCTCCGGTTCAGGTGCGCGCACGACCCAGGCCAGGAAATCAGCGTCCGAACCAAGGCAACCCAATCAATGAAGGAGTTAATCGTGAACAGAATTGAATACTTACAGCACGATAGGGCGATGACTCACAAATGGCTCTCGTGCTTTGACGGCAGCGTCAACGCAACAGTCGGAATTGGCCCTTCAAGTGAAACGTTCTGGATTAAAGACTTTCCTTTGCCTGACAAATACCAGCCCGACAGACTGAGTTTGGTATTGGAAGTCCGTAATTATCCACAAGACCCGCCCAAGGGCATTTATCTGCTGACTACTGAAACGAATAGAAACTTGATTGCCGCGCTCAAGCGCAAGTTCAACGTTTTTCAGGATGCCGCTTTTCACGGAGCCAAGAGTATTCAAGGATATGAATGGATCTGTATTGGGTACCTGAACGGGTGGCGTTTCAATGGTCGAGCGCCCCACAAAGGCGACAACATTTGCAAGATGCTTCAACACTTTTGGTGCCTACTGGAGGAATAACCATGGATCGAATTCGTATTACCCAGCCGGTTGCTGAAAAGCTTTCGGCATATCACCTGTCTGTTGGCAAAAGCAAGGAAAGCCTGAGCTTTGCATACGCGACGGCAGTAGAAACTTCTGACGGCGACTTGGTGATTGTTCTTGCAGATCCGGATGACGTGCTTCTATTGGCACCTGACTGTTATATCAGCAATGGCGCGGCTCACTTGAGTGTTCCCGCTGACGTGAGGGCGGGTGTCGTGATGCGCGGGATTGCGAAGAATTTGAAGGTCCTTGTACTTATCGACATCCACGATCATTTTTTGGCGGAAAAAGCCCACTATTCAGGCACCGATGATCGGGATGACCTACGAACAGCAATTCAGTACAAACATCATCTTTCCCGCTACTTAGGAGAAGGGCAATCCATTATTGCAATTTCTCTGCTCCTTGGTCGTCGCGAATGGGCTGCTCGTCGGGTTGTTTGGAACACAGGGGGAAAACCTGCATTTAAATACCTGACGGTTGATGTCTTGGGGGAGTCACTTCATCGGTATGGGATTGTGAATGCTTGTTCCGAACCGTGGAGCGTTCGCCAGAGTGGGCTAATTTCGCAGCAACAAAGCGCAATCATCAAATCAATGCGGCTAGTCATTGTCGGCGGCGGCGGCACTGGTTCGATAGCTTTCGAGACAGCCTGTCGTTTGGGCTTTGCCTCCATTGATGTTGTCGATCAAGACCGGATCGAAGTATCAAACTTGAACCGGTTTCAGGGCGCATCTACGCGCGACGTTGGAGAGCAAAAAGCAGAATTCCTGGCAAAACGAGGTAAGGGCTTATTCCCAAGTAGAAATTTTTGCGCGATCAATACCGATGCATTCACCGAAGCTGCCACAAAGTCTCTGATCCGTTCAGATGTCATTATAGGCTGTGTCGATAATGCAGAAACGAGATGGTACCTCAACCGCCTCGCGGTTCAATTTGCCATCCCCTATTTCGACTGCGGCAACCTCATTCAGCTCGAACCGGATGTTGTTCTTCATAGCCGCGTCAACGCAGTTATTCCTGGGCTCACACGCTGTGGACACTGCTCGGATATCGAGTTTATGCCACGGAAAGTTCCAGACAGTTTTGTAGAAATAAATACCTTACTTGCCCAACGAGAAGCTGGGTATGTACAAAACCAGCCCGTCGACACTCCGGCGCCCGCAATCTATCCCTTGAATCTTCAGACAGTCAGTTGGTTGATGGGCGAATTACTGAACTGGTTATGTGGACGGATTGTCGCGCATTCGATTTATTACCGGAGCAATCGCAACCTCATCGAGCGGCTGGATCGATCGAATTATCCAGTCGGACCTGCCGAAGATTGTCCGGTTTGCTCGTCCTTGCTTGGCACTTGTTTCGAAAGCAGGCTTCCTCGTCGCGGGGGCGAGGTCTGCCTGTCCAATATTGCCCCCGAGATGGAGATCAATCATGGCTAAGCCAAATTTTGAAAAACTCAAAGAGGTCTATATCGACGGAATCGCAACCCAGGTTCCGGAAAAGGCACGCATCGTCGATGTTGTAGGTAGCGATGTTTCTGCGGTTGAGGCGTTCAATCCGAACGCTGGCAAGATGGAGCTGATTACTCGAGAGCGCTTCAATCAAAACCTGCCAGAAGGGATCACAACTCACCTGACGCCTATTGAAAAAGGTGGTCATGACGATTGGGATTCCGTTGGTGACGGGTGGCATCTCAACAAGCGCAACAACGGTTGGCTGATCTGGCACGAGAGCTGGGGTGGAAACAAGAACCGCAACCACTATCACCTCCTCGACGATGGCAGGTCGGTTCATAAGCCTACGCGGCAGGAGTTGAACAAACTCAAAGATGAATTGCGTCGGTGATATCCACAAGTGCCCTTCTGATCATTGATCCGAAGGGCATCTACCGCTTAGAAGCCCTAACAAAAAGACCAATTCCTCCTGTTCACGATGGTCGAATTTCGTTAACCTCGGCCTTGTTTCTGTGAGCAGAGGACATGGCCAAAGCACTTCTCGACGACGATCTGTGGGCCTTGATCGAACCGTTGCTACCTCCCGCCAAGCCCCGTCGGAACAAGTACCCAGGGCGCAAACCGCTCAATGATCGAGCGGTTCTGACCGGCATCCTGTTTGTTCGTAAGCCCCCGGCCAACTCATCTTCCCCTGGCCCCTTAGCTCGCTAACCATAGTGTCCACTAGCAGGTTGATGCAAAACCCAGTGAACGATCCGGCCACCCGCCTGTCCTAGCCGTATCCCCGAACCCCAGGCAGGACAACGATGCGCGGCGAAGTCGATCCCCAGTCCTCGATGTTTCACTATTTCTCGGTCGAGTCCCGGATTCCGGCCGATCACCCGTTGCGCCGGGTGAAGAAACTGGCCGAATCGGCACTG
>Ga0075163_10012018_pt1 | contig 11275 bp, 10 predicted proteins | sample JI1023141ADNA_FD_71478 | JGI IMG/M metagenome (GOLD analysis project Ga0075163, IMG submission 71478) | Wastewater effluent complex algal communities from Wisconsin, to seasonally profile nutrient transformation and Carbon sequestration -... | ecosystem: Engineered > WWTP > Effluent > Algae...
GCTTGATGAGGGTTTTGATTGAAAAAAGCCAAAGCCTTTGGCAAGCTCATCTGGGATGAGATTTCTCAGTGAGACATCATTAACAAGCATTAATAATTTAATATGGCTGGCTGCGGCCTCTTTGGTCACGCCCATAGGTACATCATCGACAATGACGGCCACTTCTGACTCAAAATCTATGCCATGTGCCTCACTAATTGCTAATATCGGGTCTTTGGGGCCTAAGAAGCTATCAGAGCCACCTTGATACATTAAAGGGTTAGTCCAAAAGTCTTCAGGCAAGATTGCCCCACGCGCACGCCTTACAAGCTCAACATGATTAACATAGGCACTGCCATCGGCCCACTGATAAGCACGGGGTAGGGGGGCACTCAAAGCGTTTTGGTCAAGTAAAAATGCGCCTTCACACGCTTGATTATTCAAGGCTTGGGATATTTCTTTTAAGGCAGGATAAACTTCAGCCCAATTATCAAGTGCAAATTGCAGCGATTTTGCAATGGTCGGTACCTTTATCGCATGCGATAAGGTGCGATTGACGACACATAGCTCACCATCACGACAAGTCGTCGATTTGAGTGTGGCTAATTTCATAATGTGCCCCGGCGGATTTGGTCGCGCTCAATCGCTTCAAATAAAGCTTGGAAATTGCCCTCACCAAAGCCATCATTGCCCTTGCGTTGAATAATTTCAAAAAAGACCGGGCCGAAAATATTTTCTGTAAAAATTTGTAATAATAAGCCATGCTCTGGTGTATTTTCACCATCGACTAAAATTTGTAAGTCTTGTAATTTAGCTAGAGGCTCCTGATGCCAAGGAATTCTGTCACCGAGCATCTCATAATAGGTATCAGGCACGGTTAAAAAAGAAATTTGTTGCTGTCTTAAGCCTGAAACGCTGTGATAAATATTGTCAGTGTTGAGCGCAATATGCTGTATGCCTTCGCCATTATAATCATGTAAAAATTCTTCGATTTGTGATTTGTCATCTTTGGATTCGTTCAATGGGATTTTAATTTTTCCACAAGGACTACCCATCGCACGACTGATGAGGCCTGTGAGTTTGCCTTTGATGTCAAAATAGCGAATCTCAGAAAAATTAAATAAATCACTGTAAAACTTTGCCCATTTATCCATATTGCCTCGTTGAACATTATGGGTAAGATGATCGATAAAGACGAGGCCCGCATCAAAAGATGCGGCTTTTGTTTGCTGATTATCCCAGTCGCCATTAAAGGGGGCGCTATTATCATCGACAAAATAGATTACGCTGCCACCTATGGCTTCAATGGCGAGTAGCCCGTGAAGAGGAGAGCCTAAATAAGGTTTTGCACCTTTGTCTATGACATATTCATAAGCCATTTGGGCATCTTTAACTTTAAATCCCATGGCACAAGCGCCTGCGCCGTGAGTTTTGGCGTGATTGGCGGCTTGGCTATTGGGGGTGTTATTAACGATAAATTGAATATTGCCTTGGCGGTATAGGGTGACATCTGCATTGTTATGCTTGGCTACGCGATTAAAACCCATACTCATGAATTGATGGTCAAGTGCTTTAAAATCAGGGCCTGAGAATTCGAGAAAGGCAAAGCCATCTAGACCTGTTGGGTTATACGTTGTTGCATCTTGCATCACTTTCTCCTTATTAAAAACACCCCGTCAGCAATGGGTAATAAACTTACATCAACGCGCTCATCATTTTTGATAAGTTGGTTGAGCTTTCGAATTTCTCGCACTTGTTGGCCGTGGTCATCTGGGTCAATGACCGTTCCACCCCATAAGATATTATCGATAAAAATTATGCCCTGAGGATTAATGAGTTCAAGTGCATATTCATAATAGGGGAGATAATTGGTTTTGTCAGCATCAATAAAAATAAAATCAAATTTTAGGTTTTGCGTTTTAATCTCAGCCAGACTTTTAAGGGCCGGGTTGATGCGTAAATCAATTTTATGGTCAAGACCCGCTTCAATCCAAAAGGGCTCAGCAATGTCAGTCCATTCACGATTGATGTCACAGGTGATAACTCGGCCGTCATCGGGCAAGGCAAGTGCCATCGCAAGTGCTGAGTAGCCAGTAAACGTTCCAAGCTCAAGGACGTGTTTTGCGCCAATCATTTTAAGCAAAAATTGCATAAATTGCGCTTGTTCGGGGGCGATTTGCATGTTAGCCAGCGGCATGGTGGAGGTGCGTTCGCGAAGCGTGCTTAATACCGGATGCTCTCTGAGGGAGACGTCTAATACATAGTCATATAAGGGAGCTGTGAGTGACAGTTGTTTCATTGTATTGTCCGTTTGTGTCATCCCGAACATAGTGAGGGATCTCCTGGCTGTAGCGCTGAGCCGAGTCAGGGAGATCCTTCGCTACGCTCAGGATGACGAGCGTTGAGTATTGGATTATTACGCTAATTTTTCTTTAGCGATTAAATCTGCAATATCATTCGTCGGTTTGTTTTCTTTCGCACTCCGTATAAAAATATTTAACAATAGCTGATTAATATTATCGACTTCTTGTAAGATGGTCGTATCACTTTGCATAAGGTATTTATGCCCTGCAAAAATCAACCCACCGGCATTAATGACATAATCAGGGGCATATAATATGCCTTTATCAAAGAGGCTTTCACCATGGTAGGTGTGCGCTAATTGATTATTGGCAGCACCGGCAATAATGTTTGTTTGTAATTGTGGGATGCTTAAATCATTTAATATGGCACCTAAGGCACAAGGTGCGAAGACATCACAGGCGACTTTGTGGATACTGTCAGTGCTAACAGCTGTTGCACCAAATTCATTAACCGCTTTATTAACCATGTCTGAATTAACATCAGCGACAGTTAGTTTAGCGCCTAGCTCATGTAAATGTGACGCCAATGCAAAGCCTACATGGCCTAAACCTTGGATAGCAATATGAAGACCTGAGAGGCTGTCTTTATTGAGCTTAAAAGAGACCGCGGCTTCAATGCCTCGCAATACACCACGTGCGGTATAAGGGGAAGGGTCACCTTGGTTACGTTTGCTAGCAACATAGTTTGTGTGTTCAGCAATGATTTCCATATCATCAAGTAGTGTGCCACTATCAAGCGCTGTAATATATCGCCCGTTAAGCTCTTCTACAAATTTACCAAACGCATGAAAATAAGCATTTCTGTCAAAGGCTTGTTTGGGTTTAATAATAACAGATTTACCACCACCTAAAGGTAAATTAACTGAAGCGGCTTTAAAGCTCATGCCGCGAGCAAGGCGCATGGCATCTTTGATGGCAGAAGCTGTGTTGTCATATTCAATGAAGCGACACCCACCTAATGCAGGGCCTAATTTGGTGTTATGAATCGCAATGATTGCCTTCATACCAGTGGCTGGGTCTACTTTGAAATGAAGATCGCCAAAACCATGCGACATCGCATAATCTAAAAAATCTTCATCAGTAAGTGAATGGGTATTGCTATTTAATGTATCAACGGCCATCATCAATAGAGTCCTTTAGAAAAATTTGTAATGTTATAGTCTTAAATGAATTGTAAATCAATGGCCTGGCAAAAAAATAGTGGGGAATAATCATGAAAAAAATCATTATGTTATTGATGATATTAGGTTTTCCAGTGATGGCTTTAGCGCATATGCAGCCTTTGCCGCTAGATAAAGTGGCATTTCAGCTTTCTGCTAAAGATTGGGTTAAAACACAACAAGCCTTATTGCAAGTCAATATCAGTGCCTCGTTAAGTAATATTGATTTAGTCAAAGCGCGTGCTGATATCATGACGCGTCTTGGGAAAATTGCAGAAGGTGATTGGCATTTAACGGCTTTTGATAGGTCACAAGATAGCTCAGGACTTGAGCGCTTATCTGTCAGTGCCGAAGTTCGTGTTTCTCAAGAAAAATTAACCAATGTCTACCAAAATGCTAAGGCTGTTTCTTATCCGGGCGCCACTTATACCATTGCAGGCATTGAATTTGAGCCAAGTTTGAGTGAGGTTGAGCTTGTACGCACACAATTGCGTGCAGAATTATATCAATTGGTTAATGCCGAGCTTGATAGGCTTAATAAAGCTTATCCTACACAACATTACACGGTTAATCGATTGGTCTTTACAGAAGGCAATGCACAGCCCGTACAGCGTCCTGTTGCAAAAGCCATGATGGCGATGGCCGCAGCGTCGACACCTAATCCTGTGATGACACAAAGCCAAGCGTTGATAATGTCTGCTATCGTAGAAGTGGCTTCTAATAGAGAGTTGATCCATGCGACAACACCTGCCAATCCCTAAGATTATCGCACACCGAGGTGCGAGTGCTTATGCCCCTGAAAATACATTAGCAGCGTTCAAGCGTGCTTATGAGTTAGGGGCCACGGCTGTTGAGTTTGATGTTATGTTAAGTGCAGAGGGTAAGCCTTTTGTGATTCATGATGAGACATTACCTCGCACGACCAATGGTATGGGTATTGTCGGTGAAGTCTCAAATGATTATTTAGCGTCATTAGATGCAGGGGCTTGGTTTTCTAAACGTTTTATCGGTGAGGGGATTCCTGCTTTTGATATGCTGGTATCTTGGTTATTGCAGCATAAGATGGTTGCGAATATTGAGATTAAGCCTTGTTTTACAAGTCATGACACGGTGATTAAAACCGTAGATGCCATCTTAGCAGTGTTAGATAAGATGCCAAACCTTAAGCTTTTGTTATCAAGTTTTGACTATGATGCGCTTCTGTATTGTCACCAAGTAGCACCTCAATATCCCTTGGGCGTATTATTTCATGAATGGGATGATGAATGGTGTGAAAAAGCAAAAGCCGTTGATGCTTATTCGGTTCATTTTAATCAGGCAATTTTAACTAAAGCACGTGTGGCAATGGTAAAGCAGGCTGGGTTTCAAGTTTACAGTTATACGGTCAATAGCCAAAGGCGCGCCAAAAAGCTTTTTTCTTGGGGTGTTGATGCGGTTTTTAGTGATTATCCGGATTTGTTATCAGAGCCACGACCGTAAGGGAGTGTGACACAGGTTTCAGCGTAACACTCCCTTACGGTCGTGGCTCTGATAGTGGCATTACCTAAAATATTTCTCCATTTGCTCATTCACAAGACTCATCTCAGTTACGGCCAAAGCTACATGTGGGGCGCGTGCTCTTAGGCCCCTGAAAAACGCCATGGGGTTTCCGTTTCCATAGATACTGCATACGGCCGTGCGAATGGTTACAGGTGTCGAGGGTTGTGCATTTTGCTGAGCCGTTTTAACGGTATCAAAGGGCTGAGAAACAACCGCTGCGGCAATTCCTGATACAGCGCCTGCGAGCAATGATGTACCATGGTTATCTCCCGTATAAGGTTGAAACATCGACCTTATCATGGGGGCCCCTAAAAAAAACATGGAAAATTTCCCCTCGCGCATCGCAGTCATTGTTAAGCCTGTATATAAACTGCGAACACCGCGTTGAGTCACATGTTGTGCCGTAGGATAAAACGCTTTGCCAACTCGATTTTGTTGAATCATCACTCGCTCAACAGGGCAAGATACAAGCGAGCTGCCAACGCCTGCAAAAAATGCACTGGCAATACGCTGACCATAAGTCAAATCTGTGCCAAACCATTGTTGAAAACAGCGGTTTAATCCGACTTGAATCGCTGTTATTGGGATCATACTGGCGGCATCTGCAATTGTTCCACGGTACAGTATGCGAGGATTAAAGGTAAAAGGATCGCCATTTTGAAGCCTGATTTTAATCATCATCAAAGGATGATTAAGGCCGACTTCAACGGCGCCAGCTAGGCTTCCTGATACAATGGCTTCAGAAACGGTTAAAGGTCTTTCATTTTTGGACTGTGTCATGATTCTCTCCATCAGTGATTAATGTGATGATTATCCGCTTAAGGCTTCTCCCTAGAGAAGCGCGAATAATCAACAACTGACAGCTCTAGGGCATGAAGAGAAAGAGAGAGACGACCTTCTTAATAGAAAGTGATAGATTTAGGGCGAGCGAGACACCTGCAGTTAAAACTGCTTTGAAATTTGCATGTTGGTGTAACTGGCAAGTTTTCATGGTGATTCTTTGTTAATAAAATATACAGTTAGTAACAAAATATCAAAATTATTTCAATGTGTCAATAGTGTCAGAAACATACTGTCATCCCCGCGCCGATGTCATCCCCGCGCAGGCGGGGACCCATTCATGACGCGGCAACAATGCCAGTGCAAAGATGGTTCCCCGCCTGCGCGGGGATGACAGTGCAGGTGGCGGGGATATAAGAGCTTAGAGCTTCTGCAAATTCGCTTTAACATCCGCATGATTATTCAGCCTAAACTGATAAACCGTATAAAACGCCATGACGTTTTTGAGATAGTTGCGCGTTTCTTGCCAAGGGATGGTTTCTATCCAGATATCGACATCGGTGATACTATGGTTTCTAAGCCAATAACTTGCCATATGTGGACCTGCATTATAGGCAGCCGCAATCAATATTGGGTGGCGTTTAAATTGTTTAGCTAATACATTTAAATAAGCGACGCCAATTTGTATGTTTTTAGCGGGTTGAAATAATTCTTTTTTATCTCGATAGCTGATATGCGAATGGCGGGTGATAAGACTTGCTGTTCTTGGCATAATTTGCATCAACCCATAGGCACCGGCAAATGAGATGACATCTTGTTTGAACGATGATTCCTGACGAATTATCGCATAAATATATTCTTTTGGGATATGATAAGCTTTGGCAAAATTATCGATATCGCTTTGGTGGGTTAGCGGAAATCGTAAGGATAATTGATTGTTAAGAATGTCATTATTACTTAAATAAATCGATTTAACATGCCAATCTAGCGTACTGGCTACCCAAAATGCCAAAGCTGATTGCTCGTTTTTAGGGAGCTCAGAGATAAAGTCATTTAATAGGTGAGAGGCTTGGCCGTCTTGCTTGCTCTGATAGTCTGATTTTACTTTATCTAATATGACTTGGTAGGGCTTTAACAAGGACAGATTAGTCGTCACCGTTTCATTTTCAAAACTGGGTTTTTTATTAAGCCTGAGACTCGCCATAAACCCATAATATTGACGTTTTTGTGCTAATTGTTGATAGATGGCCTTCGCTTTTTCGCTTTGTCCTTGGGCTTCAAGGGCACGAGCTTGCCAATATTGCCAGCAAGGATCCTCTTTATATTGCGGTAAGCTTGTTAAGCGTTCAACTTGTTTCCATAATCGCTTTTTAAGGGCAAAACGAATCTGCCAATCAATCAATACATCATTGTAATAGGCAGGCTTAACTTTGTTAAACCAAACAGGCGCATCCTCTTGACCACGCATAGCTTTATAGAGGGCGACATGGGCTAAAAACGCTTGTTGATGTGCTTCATCTAAAAAGCCGCGTTGTAAGGCTTTTTGATAGAGTTTTAAGGCTGTATCCATATTGATAGAGACTAGGCGCTTTAAACCAAACAGATATAAGGACTGATGCAATGGGCCTGGCGTTAATTGCGCGATATAATTGGGATTTTGATTTACACGCATTAACAGCTGCTCTTCAGCAGGCCTTGCGATTGGAAATTGTTTCGTTAAATAACGGGCCAGTGATAAATTTCGTTCTTTTAGGGCGAGCGCTATGCGCTGAATAATAAGGCCATCTGTTAAGGCGCCTTGTTTTTTTAGAATAGAAAATAAATCATTACAAGGCTCAGGCATTGATTTTGGGTTTAACCATAGAGATTTGGCGGCATTCAGTGCTTGTTGCTGCAGGCCTTGGTTAAATGCCGCAATTTCTGAATAACAGCTCAGACTTAAGTCATTACTGGGTTTATAGTACTGAGAGAATTCAGCCCAGTTTTGTTTTTTAGCGAGTTGATACAGCCATTTTTCGCGAAGCTTTATTGATAAGGGTTTGTCTTGATTGATAAAAGAGATAAAAGCGTCATCAGGTGTCGTGGGTAAATTTTGACTATAGGCTTGAAAGGTTTGAAATCGTGCTAAATAATCTTGTTGAGCATCAGCACATAACGTGGTTGAAAAAAGCATCGCCATAATGCCAAGAAAAACATACATCTTCATGATGACCCCAGTTATAAGCCAAGTTTTGATAAGGCTTCTCTCATTGTTCCAATGGTATCTTTATAATTGCCGCTATTAAATATAGCAGATCCGGCAACAAATTCACTTGCCCCGGCACTCGCGACGGTCGCGATGTTTTTAACTGTGATACCACCATCGACACAAATGGATAGTGTGGGGTAAAGCTTATGTACGGCGGTTATTTTAGGTAATACGTCTTCAATGAGCGATTGCCCACCAAAGCCTGGGTTTACCGTCATGATAAGTACAAAGTCCAGCTGATGGTGACACCATTCAAGACAATCTAAGGGTGTTGCGGGGTTTAAAACAAGGCCTGCTTTAACGCCTAGTTGTTTAATCAGCGAAAGACTTCGGTTTAAGTGAATCGTCGCATCCGGGTGGATACTAATGCGATAAGCACCGGCTTTAGCAAAAGCTTGGATTAAATCATCAACCGGTGTCGTCATCAAGTGTACGTCTAATTTGACATCAGGAAATTGTTTGTGAATCTGTTCACAGACAAAAGGCCCAAGTGTTAAATTGGGCACATAATGATTATCCATCACATCAAAGTGCAGCCAGTCTGCACCCGCTGCCATCACCGCTTTGATTTCATCACCCAGACGGGTGATGTCTGCTGATAAGAGCGAGGGTGCGATGATGGCTTTTTTTATATTAGTCATTTGATGTGTCAAAGCTATAGTTAAATGAAAGGTTGAGTGTGTTTGCTTTGAACTTTTGACCGCTGTTAATATCGTTGTCGTTGCTGCTTGATTTTAAAACGGCAACATAACGATAGTCTAAGCCAAAAGAGGTGTAATCATCTAAATAGTAGCTCGCACCTAGTATTATCTGGCCCATAGGATTAGATTGTTTTTGTTGAATATCGGCTGCATTGATTTGGATATTGTTTTGCCAGAAATTCACATGGCTTTTCGTTTGACCATAACCTAAGCCGAGACCTACGTAGGGGACAAAACTTGCGTCATCTTCAGGGGTAAATAGATCGTAATAGCCATTTAGGAATAGCGCATATTCATCTGATTGGCCTTTCATGCTAAAACCTGCAGCATCGTTGTCTTTTGTTATTTCATAGCCATTAAATGTCACGGTGTCTAATGAATTGGTATTAAAGAAAAATTGCCCTTCCGTGCGAAATTGACCATAACGATAGCCAAGCATCAGACTGGCACCACCGCCTAAACTATAGTTAAAATTACCTGTGGTAATAACGCTTGTAACAGGGTTAAACGCAGTAATATCAATAGAGCTTCTATCACTCCCTGTACCCATTATACCGAAATACCAGCCTTGTACGGGATTAGCCGCCATCAAGGGTGATGACAAAATTAAAGCTAAACTGGACAGTAATAATTTATTTTTCATGGTAATCCTTTATTATTTATAACTGGCGACATCAAAGCGATAGATAGCACCGACGGATAATTGTTGTGCTTGGAACGTTTTACCAAACTCATCACCACGAGCAGTTCCTACATAGCGATAACTGGCATCAAGCGCATAGTTTTCAGAAAAGTTATAGGTGACGCCTACGGTTGCATTATAAGCAAATACAGTATTGGTCGCTTTAAAGCGATTAGGGGTTAAGGGGCCTTCGCTATAGAAACGACTGTCAAGCCATGCACCACCAATGCCTAAACCAAAATAGGGCTCAAGTGAATCAGATAAATCAGAAAAGTCATAAAACACATTGGCAAAACCAAGTGTTGCATTACCATTGCCTGTAACACCCGTTTGTGGGATACCATTGACTTCAAAGTCTTTGGTTTGTGTCGTGAGATAAGAGACTTCTGCTTCATAGCGTAAGGGCGTGCTTTTATACCCGGCTTTACCGCCAAAATGATAACCAGAATCATACTGACCATTGGTGAAAACGGTCGTGTCTCTCGTCGTGCTGATATTATTAGGAAGATAAGTGTAGCCGCCAAATGCTTCAGCATACCAGCCATCAACAGGCGTTTGAGCTGATACAACAGATGAAACCAGCAAAGCGGAAATAATGAGTTGCTTTTTCATAACATTCCTTTTTTGTTTTTTTATCATGTTAACGCTTTGCCATAAATTTTCAAGTTTTATATTTTGAAGTGTCTTTGGTCTATTGTCTCATTATGCAATGAAATCAGCAGACACAGCAGGATTATTTACATCAAAACTCTCCTCAAATAATGTGATTCCACCAAGGTTATAACTACCTGTTTCGGTATGTAATACGGCTGATTCATCCGCTAAGGTTGCTTTAATTTCAATGAGACCTACCGTTACACCTGCTTCTGCATAAACTTCAGCAGATAGAAGCTTTAAGAGGTAGCCAATATCAAATTCAAGTGATGTATCATTTTTAAAGATGGCGTTAAAATCCAACCTTGAAGTATAATCAATGTTCCCATCATTATTACTGTCTAGTGCGCTTGCACCGGCGATTCTTTGGGTTGCATCGCCTAAGTTTTCACCTAGTTGGTAACTGTCTGAAGCCCCATTTTCATAAGTTAATCTCGCCTGAACGTTTTGCATTTCCATGGAAAAATTTTGCTCAAAAAAGACTTCACCAAAGACATCAAAGTCAAGCAAGTCGATTTCAAATCCTGCTTCTATGGGGCCTACACCAACAGAACCATCCAAATGAAGTGGATTAATTTTAATGGTCAAGAGGACGACGATATCATCAACATCAAGGGTTAAATTTAAAATTTTATCTCGACCGGTAGAATCAAAATCACCAAATGTTCCATTCACATATTGACTTGACGTATTTACTTCAGGAAGTTCTGCGGTAATACTGCCGTAGTGACCAAATTCAAGGGTTGCATGGGAATCTGTGCCTGAACCAATGCTAAGCAAATCAACCCTTTCATCTATATTCACATTAACATCAAAAATTTCTTCACTCACGCTTATCTCACCAACACTACCTTCGATTTCTAAATTTGCATGAGCATTAACATCAAGCACTAAATCGACATCATAGTTGGCAGCAGGTCCTACAGTTGTAAAATAGGTATTTTGATTGATGTAATCTTTGTTGTAACGGGACTCAATATCTAGCGTATCAGTGGTTCTATTATAATAACTATTAAAATCAGCTTGATATCTTAAGTACGAATCATAATACCCTGATGTGATACTTAAATCAGAGATTAGGCCTACAAGGCCATTGACATTATAATCTAAAAAGCCATTAATAATACTTCCTGATGTATTCAACGCGAGTGACGCTTCTCGGTGGTCTG
>Ga0075163_10012019_pt1 | contig 11274 bp, 10 predicted proteins | sample JI1023141ADNA_FD_71478 | JGI IMG/M metagenome (GOLD analysis project Ga0075163, IMG submission 71478) | Wastewater effluent complex algal communities from Wisconsin, to seasonally profile nutrient transformation and Carbon sequestration -... | ecosystem: Engineered > WWTP > Effluent > Algae...
AAATATATTTGTCTTAGCCCTTTAAAAAATTAATTATCATAATATCATAATAACATATATACATATTTAATTTTAATTAACTTAAAATATAATGTAACATTTATCAATACAATTTTGATTTTTATTTAATTGTTTACAAAAAAACACAACAATTTTGATTTAATTGTTTACAAAAAAAATACAATAATTTATAAATACTAATAGTTAATGATTAATTATTAATTATTTGTTTGTTATGTGTTATGTTAATAATTTTAATAAATTAAAAGAATAATATAATATTTCATTATAAAAAGTAACTAATTATAAAATAATAAAACAATTTAAAATATATAATTAACTTAATTTAGGATTATGTTTATTATATATTTGTCAATAATAATGATATTTTAATTTATCTTAATAGTAAAATAAATGTTATTAACTTAATATTTTTATAAATTTATTACGTATTTTAATAACAAAAAACCAGGAAATAGAATTTAAGAAAAAATGAATGAATAATAGTTAAAATAAAGTATTTTTGAGAACTGATAAATAAATTAATAATTATCAGAGAATTATATTTTCTATTATATATTTGGAATGGAAAATCGCCATTAAAAATCCGAAAGAAGCTCAGAAATATCATATTTAAAATTATAGAATACGAGAGATGTACAAACACCTTAAGAAGGCAATTTTATCTTAAAGCAAGAGTTTCTTACTCATTTATTACAAATGAACTTAACACAATCAAAACCCATACATCAATAACATTAGAAAGATAACTTTAATTATTAAAGTGATTAGTAATTTTTAAAAGAAGTATTTCAAATAGTCGAAAAACATATGAGCTCAATTTCTAACGAAGAGAATAAAAAAGAGCTTCCTTAATAAATATGTAATTAAATTCATTAAAAATGTATCAGGCATAGATAAGCTAATATGTTTAATATGAATACAAATTATCACTTCGAAATTGATCCTTCAAATAAAAAAGATGTAAAAAAATTAGATTAAAAAATTTAATTAAAATGCTTTTGTGGATGTGGAAAATATTAAGGAGATCCACTCCCTCTTTGCACTGACGAACTCTAGTATTATTTTTTTGGCCCTTTAATTCTAGTATTTTTTTATTTACGTAAAATGACAACACTTCTCACAGTTATTGCATTATTTTATGGAGTTTATTCTGTCGTAACCAATTTAATTTTAGCCCCGACCGATATATAAGCTAAATGTGCTTCAAATGCTGGGATGTTATCTTTTTTATGCTACATAAAATATCAGGCAAATACAGTAAACAAGATAGATAACGATACATATGAAAAAATTCAAGTTTGTTTAGGAATTATATTGTGCATAATCTGGATACTTTCGGTTAGGGTTATTAGAAGTATGGGTCGAAATTTAAATAAAAAAATTGACGGCTTTTTGGATAGTTCTTCTGATTATGTTATTCAAATTTAAAATTTACCTTATACTAGCTATACAGAGACGGAATTATTGAAATATGTTGCTTCACTTTGGCAGAATTTGAAAGGGAAATCTGCGAAGCTGCCGTAAATTAAGAGTGTTCAAATAATTTATCAAATGGATTAATCAAGAAAATTGATCAAGGCAATTATTGAAAATGCTTGTAAATTATCTGCTAATCTTATTAAGAGACAAAAAAACTAAAAAATATGCTATTAAATAAAATAAGGCCAATTATAGACATATTTAAACTGCAAAATGTAACTTATAAAATCCATAATAAAAATTTAAGATTATAGATCAAAATTTATCAACGATTCAGAATTTAGAAAACAGCTTGCAACTGACATAGCATTTATTGAATTTAATGATTCGAATGATCAAGCTGAACTATTAAAAGTAACTAAACAATATCGAATAACAATACTTGGCGAGATAAAATAATATATTATGAGCAAAATTGCTACTACACAAGATGATGATTCATATGTTTTTAAAGGCAATAATATCAGAATTACTAGAGCTCCAGAACCTTCAGATATTAATTGGCTAAATTGTGAGAAAAAAAATAGTTATAAAAGAATTGCTTTAGTTTGGTTGATAGCTCTATTTATGGTTTGCATCAGTTTTGGTTTCCTTATGTTTATTAGATTTCTTAGAAATACTTTTTCTACTTTAGCATTTATGTCTATTCTATTTTCTATTTCTCTTCAAGCTTTTAATAGAATTATTTGGAATACTTTAGTGGATGCTGTAAGTTTATAACAAAATAATACAAGTACTGATAACGTTATCTCTATTATGAGTAAAGGTGCTTTCGCTCAAGCAATAAATGTTTTAGTTTTACCCTTGATATTCAACTATGTGATGAAAAATAATCTTTACGGTCCTGAAGGTTTAATAGGTTCAACTTTAGACTATCACTTCACATTTTTCTTTATGCAAATATTTTTAAATGTTATAAATATTCCCTACCAAATCAGAAGGTTCACATTGCTATTCCCATGTGTCCGAAATTGGATCATAAGACGTTATTCAAATGTCGTCGGGGTTGTTGATACGGGAGAATAAATTAAATAGGTATTAGCATATTATTAGACTCCTCCATTTTCAATTGCTTCAGTTTATACATCAACAAACACAATCATCTTCCATACAATGTTTTACATTCATATTCAACCTTTGCTTATTTTCACATTAATTTTTAACGTCCTAGCTGTTTACATTATCCAAAAGTATTTATTTTTAAGAAGATATAAGATTCCAGCTTTGGTTGATTTCATAATATTTGAAAATAGTTTTTCTTATCTCCAACATGTACCACTCATATATGCAGCCGGTAGTCTTACATTTATTTATTTGACATAATTATCAGTTTCAAATTCAGATAGCTTTAATATTAACTATATTCCAAGTATATTATGTATTGCTCTATGGTTTGTTGGTGTAATGAATCCTTTATCTATCTTTAATAAATTTACAAAATATATAATTGGAAAATTAGGTTACGGTGACAACTAATCAAATTCTAAATAAAATGGAGCTAGTTCAGAGAAAATGGGTGAAGATATTATAAATGAAAATCCTGATGACAATAATGTTTATGTCCGTAGATAAAGTTATTATAAATCTTGTGGAACTAATGACCTCCTTGAATATTAAGCCAAACTAACTTAAATTTTAAGAGATGATGAATATGATAGTGTTAATAAAGCCTTTTGCTAAAGGTTTAGCATTAAACCATTTGAAGCAATGCCGAACAATTCAGAATACCTTAAAAGTTCTGGTAAGAAAAATTCCATGAAATTATTGCCAAGAATGAAACAAAGTTTTGCAATCGTGAAAGAAAGTAATAAACCTTTATATGAACCGAAAAGATTGAATAACAACCGTATCCTTCCAATAGATATTTATAATTTTAATGAAAATACTCAATTCAGAAATTCAGTTAAATTTTCAGAATCCAAAGAGCCTAGTACATTACGAGTAAATAAATAAGCCCTTGAAATAAAATAACTAAAATAGAATAGATAAATAAAAGACAAAGATAAATAAAAATAAAAATAAAAATAAAAAAGTCAAAGAAAACCATTAACAAAAAGAGGATAAAAATAAAACACAACTCGTGATCGTTAAATTGTTGGTTAGTCAAGAAATAGACTTGTAATAAGCAAAGCAAAATAAAGTATTGAATGATTTTTAAATGTTATATTTTATTTTTTTCATTTGGTTATCTAATTTATGTGAGCTTAATAAATATAATAAATTTGATTGATTTGATAATAAAAATAAAAATCCAATAATAATTAAATCTGACAATAATACAAATAATGATTGAACATAAAGCAATGGAAGCAGATTAATTATCAGCATTAAATTAAATATTAAAATAAACAAAATATAAACCAGTTAGTAAAATATCCTATGGTTCATTCGGCTAAATTTTTAAAATTCAAGATTCATAGAAATAATATGTATTAAAAGTTATCAGTAAATAAAAAATGGCAAAATAATCAAAAATACATGAAGCTGTTATTTAAGGATTTGTATTAAGTCGAATGAAGCATACTGGAGTTATTAAGTATTATCAGACTATCTAGACCAAATAGTATATATGTCAAGTATTGGAATATTGTCAATATGGAGATTTGTTTAGTTTAATGAAAAAAGTTAATAAAAATATGTAGTTAGTACAAAAGAAAAAATAAATTGCACAATTTTATCTTGCTCAGATTTTATAAGGATTATCGTATATTCATTAAAAAAAGATAATACATAGAGATATTAAATTATAAAATGTTGTAGTTTCTGCAGATTTGAATGCCAAAATTGTTGATTTTGGAACTGCCAAGCCTGTTAACATGTAGGATTTTTATTCTAAATAACAAATTTAGTTTATTTCCAAACTCAGAAAGAAACCAAGTGACGTTTAAGAATAAGTTGTTAGGAGCAAATCATTTGTTGGTTCTGCTAACTATTTAAGCCCTTAATCAATTGGCTTGTAATATTCTTTAGCTTCTGATATATGGTCTTATGGAATATTAGCATATAAGCTCTTTCATGGTAAATTACCTTTTGAAGGATAAAACAATTTCTAGATTTTTAAGAAAATAAAATAAAACTAGATTGTCATTAATTAAAAAATGTAACCAGATATTCAAGATCTAATAAAAAAATGCTTAAAAATTAAGCCTGAATAACGCCCAACAGCTTTATAACTTAAAAAACACCCATATTTCAAAAATATAAAATTCTAGTAAATATACACAAAACCATGCCCAATTAACAAATAAATTTTATTAAAAATGTATAATGCAGGATCTTCAATAAATAGGCAATAATCAACAATAGAAAAGGATGTTCAATATTAAGTTGGTTTGTAAAAGAAAATGTTTTTTGGCAATTATAAACCTAGAATATTAAAAGTATATAAAAAAGGAGAAGGACTTTATATGTCTTATTGGTATCTTGATGGTAAAACACCAAAGAACTAATTTTAATTAATGATTAATGATTATGCTATTTCTACAAGTAAAGTATAATTTGATGTTTGTAACAGGGATGTTAAATATACTTTTAAAGTAACTAAAGGAACTACAGTCTAAGAAGTTGTTTCGAAAATTAACTCAATTATAAGAAAACATTTTTAGTTAGATTGATTTATATCTGTTTTATTAAAGAATTATTTTTGTGTAACATTTTAAAATTATTATAATCATTGTGAGCTCAAAATTACAAAATTACAAAGTTTTAAATTTAAATTTGAAATATGGACACTATTTAAGAAAGGATTTGCGCTTTAGCTTAACAATGGCAAGATTATTGTTTACCTGACAAAACAGAACAAATAAAGCCGCAAATAAACAATTTTGTTGAATAAATAGACAAACTACTAGCTGAAAATAGTAATGCATATACAATGTAACTTAGGCGAAAATAAAAAATAAAAAGCTAAACTGTATTATCTTAAAGGAAGAATACTTGATTTGTTACCAGTGTATTAAAAATCTGCCTAATAGCTATTAACAAAATCAGTACAATAAATTTGATTTAGGTAAAATTAAACCCTGCTAATGGAGATTGCTGGAATGTGCTTGCACATGTTTTATTCAAGAAGAAAGATTATGAAGGTGCTAGTAAAGCAATTTAAATGGCAATACAATCAGTAAAATTTATTTTTATACAGAAAGGTAAAAATAAAGTATCACTCCGCTATCAATCAGTATTAATGCGAGTTCAAGGAAGTAAAAATACAAATTATTTAGAATTACCTGAATAAAAGAGAAAAAATATATAATAATCATTAAAAATAATTAAGTAAGCATTAATGATGGATCTAAAAGATTGGCTTACTTGGTATTTCTTAGGAAATGCTTATTTTAGTAATTTTATTGCCAATTGTAAAAAAATATAAGAGCTTGAAAATGCAGCAAAGGCTTATAACGAAGCAGTAATTCTAACATAATTATAGGAAAAATATATAAAATTTAAGTACCCTGATTTAAATTTAAATCGGGCAACTGTTGAAGCTCACTTATAATCATATGATAAAGCTGTTTAAGATTTAATAGTTGCTGAGCAACTAGATTCAAGTCTTGGAGCTAAGGTTCAAATTGAGCGAATAAAAAATAGAATGTAATACACAAAAATATCCTTTTAAAGAGCAGTAATAGATTTATCTATATTAGAGTGAAATAAAGGCTGCTAAACTTTAATAAATCGTGAAAACAATACCTAACTCAATAAACAAAGGAAATTCATCTCAATAACTAAAATTTCAGATAGTTTCAGTAAAGCAACTTAAATAGAAATAAAACCCAAACAAAATGTTATCAACTAAAATTCTTTTAAAATTAACAAAATAGAATGATATTCCAGCATCATTTTTAGCAATAGATTCATAAGGAAACTTTTTATGTATAAGCATATATAATGTAAAAAACGAAACAATTGATGAGAAAATAAAAAAAGACACTTTAGTAACTATCAGAGATCCATACATAAAGAAAATAAATTTTGAAGGATTTAGTTATTTATCTGCTTTAACTTTTGATTTCACAAAGATTTGGGCTGATAAAAAAAGTTTTACACATGAAGATTTTAACCCCAACACAGTGTATAACGAAGCCTTTTAAAAATGAATATTATGAAGAGTTTAAATTTAATTCGACAATTTTATTCAATATTGTTTAATATAAATATTAGCCTAATAAAACAGTAAATTAAAAAAAATGGGTTTTTTTGTTATTAGAATATCAAATATATTAAATTAATGAGCATATGTGTTTAAAAATAAGCAAATATTACCTATCTTCTTATTTTTAAATGTACCGGCTTATTAAAATTCCTTTATAATTAAGATTGAATATAATAATATAATAGTTAAATAATTAATGCCTGAATCCTAACATCGTGATAATAATATATTCTAAAAATTGTTATATTCTAATAATTGGTAATATCTCTAGACGATACAGAGAAGCGAATTATAATAGAAATCTAATCGTATCTTTTACAAATTAAATACCCGTTTGCAGAATGAACTAGATTTTTTGCTAAAACTCAGATATTCATTCAATATGTAATTGGATTTATAAGAATTATAAAATTAATTTTTGTATCTCAGCTCTATAGCAAACATTCATCAAAATCAACTTGCATGTCACTGGATTTCTAAGAATAAAATTTTAAGACAGTCTACTCTTCAACATTACAAATGATTTCATTTTTTTAATTTATTTATCTTATTATTTAAAATCAAATCAAATTAAATATAAATTCATGATTTATTAATTTAAAAAACCATCGTAATTGAATAAAAAGAGAAAAAAAATTTTATTATTAAAACAACATAAATATAATATATCAATCTTTAATTGTATTAATTGTGACATTGTCAAGATATGTAAAAACTAATTCCATTAATCTCTGATATTCAATAAATCATTCGCAAATCAGATGTAAACATCGAAATCAGTCTTCCTGTAATAGCTGTTGTTGGTTCACAATCAACAGGTAATAATATTTTTACAATTAGGAAAAAGTTCATTGTTGTAAAGTATTATTGGTAAAGAATTTTTACCAAAAGGTAAAGGAATTGTAACTAGAAGACCAATTTAAATTCAATTGGTACAAATTCAAAGTGATAAATAATATGCTGAATTCGTTGATCGTAAAGGATAATACTTTGAAAATATGGAGTAATTCAAAAAATAAATATAAATACAAACAGATAAAGCATGTGGTCAGAATAAAGGTATAAGCAGTGTACCTTTAAGAGTTAGATTTTATTCTAAAAAAGTTCTTGATTTGTTGTTGGTAGATTTACCTGGTATTGTAAAAGTAAATTTTATATTTATTTAAAGAACCCAACTGGAGATCAACCTAAGGACATCGAATAACAAGTCGTAAAGATGGTGAAAGGATATATAAAAAATCCAAATTGTATAATCGTAGCTGTATCAAAAGCAACTGATGATTCAGCAAATTCATAATCATTAAAATTAGCTAGATAAGTTGATAAATAAGGAGTTCGAACAATTGGAGTATTAACACAAATCGATCTCGTAGACTAATCAGTCAATATTTTAAAATAATACAGTACATTAACAAATCAACTTTCATTAGGTCATATTTGCGTATATCTTCGTCCACCAAAATCACCATTATCAATCGATTAACAATTAAAAAAGTAATCATAATTTTTTAATAACCATGAACAATATCGTAATATGGCTGATAAAATGGGAGTACAACATTTAGTTAAAATAATGAATATGGTTTTAGTAAAACATATTAAAATATAATTACCAATTATACGATAAAATATTATTTATATGCTTTAAACTAAAAGAAATAAAATTGCAGAATATGGGCAATATGATACAATAAAAGATAAAAAAGCTCAAGGAATTTTAATATTATCTTTAGTTAATAAATATGTTAAATTTTTTATTTAACTTATTTAAGGAAGATCGATGTAATCTAGAGATTGTGTTGTTGGTGGGGCTAGAATTTAGTATATATTTTCACAAGTTTTCATTAAATCGATTAATAAATTGAATCCTTTTGAATTTCTTAATGATAATGACATTCGTACAGCTATTAGAAATGCAAATGGGTTGAGAAAATCTTTGTTTTTACCATAAGCAGCATTTTAAAATTTACTTCGTACTCAAATATGCAGACTTAAACTTCCATCAATTTAATGTGCTCAACTTATCCATTAATAACTTCGTAGATTAATTCATTCAATCCGTATTTCTTAAATCGAAAGGTTTTAAAATCTTAATCTACGTATTTATGATGTTATGTAAAAATTATTAATCAAATCTTTAAATAAAACTGAATAGATGATTAAAAATCTAATCTAAATCGAACTTGGCTACATAAACACAAACCATCCAGATTTTATTGATGTGATTTCTTTAGTAAAATAACATCCTGAAAATAAACCTAAAAAATAAGATCCATTAAATCTTAGTTTTGATTCTTAACAAAAGCTATAATCAGATTAGCCTGGCTTTACTCAATCGATATTCAAATTTAACAAAAAGAAAGCAGAAATGAAGAAAGGATTGGTAGATTAATCTGAAATAATGGATGGTAGGCTTAAAAATATAGGAACTCAAAATGATAGAAAATTATAAATCTTGAAAAAAGAATCAAAAGAAAGTCCTTAATAAGTTACAACAAAAACTTATTAATTGGATAATTTTTATACTTCCTTTGCAGAGCATAATACTCTTCCTCGTTATCGTTTACCATGCGTACCAACAGTAATAAAAGTAAGTGATAATGCTAAACTTCGTTAACAAACTGAAACATAAATGATTAAACGATTAATTACTTCATATTTCAATGTCGTAAAAAAGAATATAAATGATTCAGTTCCAAAAACAGTTGTAACATTCCTTGTAAATCATTGTAAAAATTCATGTTAAAAAATATTAGTTAATAATTTATATGTCTAAAATTAATTTGATCAATTACTTGAATAAAGATAATACATTTCAGGATAACGTGAAAGAATAAGAAAATAAATAACTGTATTAAAATAATGTTTAAATTTAATAAATGGAATATAATCAAAAATTAGTGTATGAGAAATAAATACTAAGAAAATATTATTTAAATATTTGATGTAATTTAATTCTTATGTTTTTATTTATATTTGTATTTAATATTTTTAAAAGTATTTTGTAAAGAGGGTTTATTATTCATGTTTTTTGTTATGGAGGTTTATTGATTTATTGGATAGTTTTTAAATATATGTAATGATATATTAACTTGTATTTTATTAGTATAGCAATCTAGTCTTATAACAAAATAGCTAGAATATTAAAATACAAAAATTCCAAAAAAAACAAAACACATGGATATTGAATAAAATTAAAATAATGACAATTAGCATATCCAACCTCAATCACCAACAAAATCTGGTAATCATAACCATGCATATTTACGCCAATCAATAAAAAGTAGAATGTCTAATTAATCAATGATGAGTATTCCTGAACCTAAAATATATCCATAAAAGTTTATATTTTTTTATGTAGGATCAGTTTATAATCGAATGTATCAGAGAAATTAAGGCAAAAACAAGGCTAAAGAGGATTGTTTTAACAATTGATAAATAATGAAAATTAAATGGGGTTCTTTCAATTTGGTCATGGTAATTATATGAACCAGTTAAGAACTGGCGGATCAAATCCCATATAGTATAAAATTAATAGAATGAGCGACTAAATTAAATATCAACCAGAACAGTAATTTTCTATTCTATGTAGAAATGCAATGATAGCTGAATAAAGTAATTCAATGTCACAACAACAATAACCAATAGTTATGCTAAAAATTACATGTAAGTGTGAGAAATCTAAATGCTTACTTATGTATTGTGAGTGTTTCTCAAAAGGATTAATATGTAACGAATAATGTGGATGCAATCAATGCCGAAATAATAGTCAATTTTAATAGAAAAGAGTAAAAGCAAGGCAATCGGTCTTAGAAAGAGATCCTAATGCATTTACTAATAAATTATAGTTAGTTGGAGGTGAGCAGACTGAATTGGCGCACAAAAGAGGCTGTAATTGTAAAAAAACACGTTGTTTTAAAAAATATTGTGAATGCTTTCATGCAGGAGTCAAATGCACATATTTATGTCAATGCTAAGGATGTCTAAATGGAGGATAGAATGCTTACAAAGAATGAATATACCAAAATTTTAATGAATATGATCAATATTTTATTTTTATTTAACAACCATTTATTTACTTTATTAATTATATAATTGTAACTTTATCAAATAATCAAAGTAACATATGGCTGGGATTTTCAAGATATTTTTTAATTCGAGATAACCATTGAGCAGCAACTGCACCATCAACAACTCTATGGTCAGCTGAAACAATAACTTGCATAACTTATGCAACTCTAAATTAATTTATGTGTTACCTATATGGTTTTTATGGATTCTTTGAATTTTAATCAAATAATATTTTTTTCTATGTTTTTCCAACACCAACAATTGTTGATTGAGGTGGATTGATTACTGATGTAACTGAATCGATTCCAAACATTCCAATATTGCTGACTGTTGTAGTGCCACCAATATATTCTCTAGGATCAAGCTTTCCTTCTCTTGCTCTTTTAGCGATATCCTTTGTTCTTCTTGCAATATCTAAAAGTCCGAGAGTATCGGCTCTGTAAACAATAGGAGTAATAAGCCCTCCTTAAGTGGCAACAGCAACACTGACATCAGCATATTTAAATTTTTTAACAACATTACCATGCCATTGAGCATTAACTCCAGGA
>Ga0075163_10012020_pt1 | contig 11273 bp, 6 predicted proteins | sample JI1023141ADNA_FD_71478 | JGI IMG/M metagenome (GOLD analysis project Ga0075163, IMG submission 71478) | Wastewater effluent complex algal communities from Wisconsin, to seasonally profile nutrient transformation and Carbon sequestration -... | ecosystem: Engineered > WWTP > Effluent > Algae...
AAAGCCATCCGCACGCAATTCCTGAATTACTTTCCCGATCCGGATAAATTCCGCAAGCAGAAAGAAAAAAGTCCGTATAGAAAAATTACCAATTGGTTTGGCGATGGCAACAGCATAGACCTGTTGAACGAATTGCCACAAGCCGATTATGAAAAAACATTAAAATCAGTTCCTGGTCTGGCCGATCTGGTAAACGAGTTTCATAAAGGTGGCGACAGTGTATTAAAACTTTTCCTGATGGAGTTTGCTTTGCATGGGCTTGCCGAATTCAGCCTTATCAGCAAACATACGCTTACTTCGGGCTTGCAGTTTAAGGATTTGCTGAGTAGTATGTTTAGCTTGCCAACCGATGAAGACGAACCGGAAGACGATGAAGACTTCGGCACCGGCAAGCGCTGAGGGCCAAAATCTTTTTGACATCCGCAAGCTGGTGTTGGAAGGCGAAGGCCAGCACCTGGAGTTTAAACGCAAAGCGGCACATCCCGAAAAAATTGTGCGCGAGTTTATTGCTTTCGCGAATACGGATGGCGGTACTTTGTTAGTTGGTGTGGACGATGATGGCTCTATTCCGGGAGTAAAATATCCGGAAGAAGAAATTCATGTAATAACCTCTGCACTTCAGCAAACATGCAGACCATTATTGGTTTATCAGGAATCGGTGCTACCTATTTCTGAGAATCGCTCGGTAATCCGCTACGATATTTCGCCCAGCGAAAAACTTCACTTTCTGATTTTAGGTAAAACCCGCGAAACATTTGTGCGTGTGCAGGATATGAGCATTAAAGCGAGTGCCGAAATGCAGGAAATAATTCGCAGATCTAAAAAGAAACGCGATGTGCGTTTTGTGTTTGGCGATGCTGAGAAAAATCTGATGAATTACTTCGAGCAGAACCCACAAATTACCTTGTCGCAATACATAAAGTTTTCAGGACTTAACCGCTTTAGGGCCAGTCGCAAACTGATTTTGTTAGTACTGGCCAACGTGCTTAAGATTACCGCTTCAGAAAAGGGAGATTTGTATTCAAGGGTTTGAAAAACAAAAAGAGGCTGCTTTTCGGCAGCCTCTTAATTACCAGATAATAGAAAACTATCTCACTGGAAAAGCAGCACGGTTAACCAACTTTGGAAAATCGGCCTGCGTGGTCAATTCAAGTCTGAACGTTAATTGAGTTCCTGCAGCCTGCGTAATGTTGTATTCCACAGTACGGGTAAATTCTACGCCCGTATCTTGATTTGATTCATCAAAAGTCTCGATCGTTGTAAAATCGCCTGTAGTTCCCTCGCGCAGTTTCAGTACCAGTGTTTTAGCCGGATCGCTGTTAATGTTTACATACCGCAACGTTACTGTTACAGTTGAGCCGGAAGTTGGCGCCACTGCTGTTACCGGTGACACCGTAATAAATGCATTGGTAGATGTGGACGTTCCGATCTTTTTATAAGATGGCCCTACTGGGTTCTCTTCGCAAGCAACAACTGCTGCGAAAGCAAATAGTATAAAAATTCTTATGCAAAATTTCATAATCATGTTGGTTATTAGTTTTGATCCCACCAGATTCTGTTCAACAGATTTATCTCCGGCACATTAGCTGAATTGGTTGAGAACTCGCTTGAAGGATATTGTAATCTTCTGCTAAACTGACCTCCCAGTTCTGGGTTTAAAAGTGCAGGAGTGGTCATGTCGGTATATTGAAAATTATACCTGCGGGCATCATTCCAGGTTTCAGGATCCAGAAACATGGCTACATACTTCTCTTTCATAACCAAGTCAAGCGTTATGTTTGCATCACCCACAGAAACCACCGGATCATTAATGTACGTATCCTTATCTGTTGAGGTAACGCCCAGCATATCCATGTGTGCAGCAATTCCAGCGAGATATGCTGCGTATGCTTGCGGTCTAAATGTCACTCCCTTTGCCAGGTATGCTTCTGCTTCAATAAACTTCTGCTCGGCAAACGTCATTACCATTACCGGAGAAATTCTATTGGCATAGTAAGAGGCTTCCACTAATGTTGAAGCATCCAGTCTAAGGTCCATTACATCCGCATCGCGCCCGGCACCATTTTCTGTGCCTCTGAAGTTTCCATGGCGAGTACGGCTAAACATAAAAGGCATGCGTGGATCAACTACGCCAAATGTGGTACCATCCATAGCCTCCACAATTTGTTCTGAAATCCAACCATCTAAGGTTAACCCTGCCTGGTTCACTGCTATTGTTCCCCACGGATTCCAAACGGCTGTTGAGAAAGTAACTTTTGCGTTGTCGATATTACCTACAAGACCATTGGAAATAGCAGCAAGTACATCATCTGGATTATATGCTGATGTTTTGCTTAAGTGATTAAGAAACCGTGCGCGTAATGCATGGGCCGTTTTTACCCACCTGGTCAGGTTGCCTCCAAACATGAAATCATCAGCTCCCATCGTTAATGCACTTGGTGTTTCCTGAAGTTTGGCTATACCATCGGTTAACAACGTAAATATTTCGGTATAAAGTTGTTCTCCATTATCATACGTTGGCTTAATTGTTTGTGCAAAAAAGGCATCAGTATAGGGCACATTGTTCCAGGCATTTACTAAGAGTGCAAGGTTAATGGCCTTCATTACTTTAGCTGCGCCTACATAGTTTGGCGCTCCCTGTGCCTGAGCCAACAATTCCATATCGCTTAAGTTACTCAGTACATTGTAAATGTTTACCCATGTACCATTTGCATTTATCTCCATGTGGGTATCTGTATTACCGCCCGCATTTGGGCTGGCCAGGTATTGTACAAAATAGGAAGTAGTGTTTCCTACGTTAGCCGTGTTAGAGGCTGTTCGTACACTGGTTACAGACATTAATCCTTTAACAGGAACAACAGTTGGGTTGTTGGGGTCGGTATTAATGTCAAGGTAATCTTCACAACTCGTGAAAACCCCTGCAATAATTAATAATATAAATAATTTCAGTTTCATATTTTACGCATTAAAGGGTAATGTTTATAGAAAATAACGCGCTTTGTGCTCCGGGATAACCCATGCCTGAAAGGCCAGTGGCATTACTGCCTGAGCCAAGAGAATAAGATTCAGGATCGAAATTACGCCAAGGTGTCCATAATATGATGTTGTTTACAGACCCGGAAACCGATACTGCTTTCAAAGACAAAGGTGTGAGCCATTGTTTGGGTAGGTTATAAGACAGAGTTATGTTACGCAGTTTTACAAAAGAAGCATCGTACACAAAGTTTTCGGATATAACCCGGTGCATGTTTCTGTAGTACCCGGCAGCATAATCTCTGCCATCAGGACCAAGCCCCTGTCCTAGCCAAACCTGTTGGGTGTTGGCTGTTCCGTCTGCCAATACGCCATCAAAAATAACCACGTCATTCCTGTCGTTGGTAAATTCGGGTTTGAGGAACGCTGCCAGCCAAACACCATATTGATCATACTGGTCAATTCCCCAACGGGTGTCAATCAGAACCGAAAGTGATACACCTTTATAGGTAAAGGTGTTTCGAATTCCAGCTAACCACTTGGGCATAGCATTTCCAACCACCAGTTGTTGGGTCGTATTCATGCTTGGAAATCCGGCAAAGTTTCCAGTGTTGTTAATTACAACTGGTCTGTCTCTATCCAACACCACAGTTCCCTCTGGTTGTCCACCCTCATAATAACGGTGGTACGAGGTTCCATATAAATCGCCATAAGGCCGGCCTTGTGCAATTCTCATCGTTACGGCAGAATTCACATAGCCACTTTGCGTTGCTAATGCGATATCTGTAACGCCTTCTGATATATCCACTACCATATTTCTGTTGCGGGTGAAGTTGATCATAGCATCCCAGCGAAAATCTCCTATCTGAATGGGGGTACCCGACAAGGCCATTTCAATACCTTTGTTTTCAAGTTCACCGGCATTAATCCAGATGGATGAATATCCGGTTGTGTTGGAAACCGGCACGGCCAGAATCTGATCTCTACTGTTGGCTTTGTACCAGGTTAAATCTAATCCTAATCGGTTCTCAAACAGTTTTAGCTCTGTACCAAATTCAAGCGTGGTTGTTATTTCAGGCACAAGCTGATTACTTCCTTTAGCGGCAGAGCGAACATACCCCACTTGATTATTTAGAGGAAAGCCTGTTGCTGTGGTATAGGTAGCTGCCGTTCTGTAAGGGTCGGTGTCCTTACCTACCTGTCCGTAAGCAGCCCGTATTTTTCCATAGCTTAGCTGGCTGGGTAGGTTAAGCACATCGTTGAATATAAAACTCACACTTGCCGAAGGGTAAAAGAATGAATTATTTCCTTTTGGAAGCGTGGATGTCCAGTCATTTCGTGCAGTAAGATTCAGGTATAAAAAGTTTTTATAATCAAATGTGGCATCAGCGAAAGCGCCAATCAAACGCCTTCTGTACGTATTTTCAGATACTCTTACAAGTGTTACGTTACTGAAACTGTAGAAGCCAGGTGTTACAAAACCTTCGCCATAGTTGTAGCTGTAATTGTTTTCTGTTTCAAACAACTCATGCCCTACACGAACCGTAGCTTTTAAATCAGGCATTACTTGTTTTTCAATAGTGGCGAAAAAGTTGGAGTTAATAACCCGGTTAATAATTCTGCGTTGCTCCATATAGCCAACTGCGCTAAGCCCACTGAGCGACTCACCGACTACACCTTTGGGGCCCGGCACAATTTCATCGCGCTTATCTACGTAAAAATCATGGCCAAACCGGTAAGTAAACTGTAACCACTCAACTGGTTTATAGTTAAAGGTAAGGTTACTAATAGTGCGGTCTACCTGGTCTTCATACGGCCAGAACTCGGCTGTCCACAAGGGATTAGCGGACAGAATACCGGGCACCTGGGTTCCATCGGGTTTTTTATAATTGGTTATATCCTGAGTATGCGACCAGTACATTAGGCGCTCGCCCATGCTGGTATGCGGCACCCTGTTTCCGCCAGAATTAGAATAATTCACACTGGCTTCCATATTAAATTTATCACTAAACTTGGCCGATCCTCTGAACCGTGCGGATGTTCTTCCCCAGTTGGAGAAGGGAATAATTCCTTCCTGTTGAGTATTATTTACTGATGTATAAAAAGTAAACACATCATTTCCGCCCGACAAATTAAAATACGAATCGCGCATACTTCCCTTCCGGTAGAAGTTCTTGTAATTGTCATAGTAAACATAGGTGGGATCAACTACGGATTGTGCTTCAATCAACGCTCCGGAGGCAGAATACACGCTGCCGTCATCAATGCCATACCAGCCTCGTCCAAAATTCTCCTGAAATTGCGGAAGCTTATTAATCTTGTCGGTACCAAAGGTAGAGCCCACATTGATGGTGATTCCTTTTCCTGATTTTCCATTTTTTGTTGTAATTACTACCGCTCCGTTAGCGGCCCGCACACCATAAAGACCGGTTGCCGCAGCACCTTTCAAAATGCTGATGGTTTCGATATCGTTCGGGTTAATATCGGCTGCTCTGTTTGACATACCCCGTGAGTTAGTAGCATTTTCGTTTGTTGTATTGTCAATTGGAACACCGTCTATTATAAATAGAGGCTGGTTATCTGCTCCTGGGTTTAATGACGTTAAACCCCGCACCACAATTCTGGCACCCATACCTGGGCCACCACCCGTATTGGTTATTTGTACACCGGCCACCTGCCCTTGTAGTGCCGATACAATGTTGGGTTGCCTGGCTTCGGCAAGCTCTTTTGCTCCTACCGATTGAACTGCATAGCCCAGTGATTGTTTACTCTTCTCAATACCAAAAGAGGTAACTACCACTTCTGAAAGCTGAGTAACATCTACATTTAATTTAACATCAATTTCCGTTCTGGCACCAACCTCCATTTCTTGTGTTTGGAAACCGATAAACGAGAAAATCAAGGTTGTTCCACCGGTTGCAGGTAAGCTAATGCTATAATTACCTGATCCGTCCGTTACCGCTCCGATTGATGTGCCCTTAACCATCACGTTGGCTCCTGGAATACCAGAGTCGTCTTCGGCTGATGTTACCTTACCCCGCACTATTCTTTCCTGAGCAAAAGAATTGAGGGCAATAACCATAAGCAATGCAGACAGGAACCATACTGTGCTTTGCCTCGGGGTTTTGGAAGCATGCCGTGGTCCCTCTTTCAAGTTGTAATGTTTTTTCATTGGCAATGAATTTGGTTTACATTTTGGGTTAAAAATTTATAAGCATCTAATATTAGCAAAAAATATAATTACAAAAAAGCAATACTTGATGAGCATTTGAAATCCTTATACATTTTAATACCTTCACCTTGATTTAAGAATGGAGGGACAACCAGAACACTTTTTAAACTATACCCTGTTTCTAATAAGGGTACGCTACACTCCATTCATTAAGCCATTCCATCCGAACACAACCACTAACCTGCTCATGTTGTATGCCTAAGACTAAAGGAGAGAAGAAAATTTTTGTACTCGATACTTCGGTTATCATTTACGAACACAACAGCATTCTTAATTTCGATGAGCATGACATCGGCATCCCGATAACGGTGCTGGAAGAACTTGACAACTTTAAAAAAGGTAACGATACCAAAAATTTTGAAGCCCGCGAGTTTATCCGACTGATTGATAAGTTGGCTAAAGATCAGATGCTACACCAGTGGAATCCCATCAATGGAAAGGGTAAAGGCAACTTTAAAGTAGTGATGGATACGGGTGGCACTGCCCTGATGGATGCCAACAAAATCTTTAATGAAGACAAAGCTGACCATCGCATTCTAAATTCTGCTTTGCTTTTGCAGAAAGAAGAAAAAGGACGTAAGGTTATTCTGGTATCAAAAGATGTAAACCTGAGACTGAAAGCAAAAGCTCTGGGACTACAAGCCGAAGATTATACTACCGGAAAAATTCAGAACATCAGTTCACTCCATACGGGCCGAACTGTAATTGAAGAGGTTGACCCCACAGTAATCAACCTGATGTATGAAAAAGGATATTGCCCGCCTGAAGATGTACTGGGTAAGGATAAGCCTATGAAGAACCACTACTACATTTTGAAGAGTGGTAAAAAATCGGTGCTGGCTTATTACAATTCCATAAATGGAATGGTTGAGCAAGTTGAAAAGCGAAATGCGTACGGTATTAAACCACGTAATGCCGAACAGGCTTTTGCGATACATGCGGTGTTAAAGCCAGAAATAAAACTAGTATCCATACAAGGTGTGGCCGGAACAGGAAAAACGTTAATTGCATTAGCAGCGGCCTTAGAACAAAAGCGCGAGTACAAACAGATTTATCTCGCGCGGCCTATTGTACCCTTAAGTAATAAAGACATTGGTTATTTACCGGGCGATATAAAATCGAAACTGAATCCCTACATGGAGCCGCTTTGGGATAACCTGAAGTTTATTCAAAACCAATACAGCGAATCTGATAAAGAATATTCTAAGATTGCCGAGATGGTACAGAACGAAAAGCTGGTGATAACACCATTGGCTTATATCAGAGGCAGAAGTCTATCTAATATTTGTTTTATCGTGGACGAAGCGCAGAACCTTACACCACACGAAGTGAAAACCATTATTACCCGTGCTGGTGAAAACACCAAGATCATTTTTACAGGCGATATTTATCAGATTGATACCCCGTACTTAGATGCACAAAGTAATGGCCTCTCCTATCTGATAGACCGATTGAAAGATCATGAATTATATGCGCATGTAACATTGGAGAAGGGTGAGCGCTCTGAACTGGCTAATCTGGCAAATGAGTTGTTGTAGCCTGCAGCCCGTTTAAATTCTTACCGACAAAGAACCGCGGTATTCTTTGTTCGTGAATTTTATTACGTAGTAATAAACTCCTGCTGCTTGATTGGGTGCATACCACCTGAACTTGCGCTCGGTACTTTCAAATACCGGATTACCCCAGCGGTTAAAAATTTTAACAGATTCAAACTGCCCTTGGCAATTGTCTGGGGGAAATGCTACTGTGGCATCAGGGTTGGGATTGGAAGCAAATGGATCAATGCCTTCCACCGCAAAGTAATCGTTGTGGCCATCGTTATTGGGTGTAAATACATTGGGTGGAAAAAACTCCGTTTCAAAACCTACTATATCTTTCAGTTTAATATTAAGGGAAACGGTATCGGCTTTGGAACTAAAACACCGGTTATCGCCTACACGAAACATAAACACATAATCATTTTCGTAAACACCCTCGCGAAATACGGAGCAGTCCGGAGTCCATGTAAATGTAGTTTGAACGGGGCCAACACCTTGTACAGATGTAAACTCATAACCTTCTGGTGTTACATTTCCATTGGCCTCAATCAATTGTAAGGAAAGCAAATCAGGTTCTGGAAAAAGATCAACATCCGTTCCCGTAAGGGTAAGCGAAATGGTGTTGCCCAATTCGTACGATAAGGTTTGATCGTTTACCGCTTGATTTTCTTTCTGAATGACAAGTAGTGGGGCGGTATTGATGGGCGGCAAAACTTTTACCTGAACATCAACAGTATCAGCTTTATAAAAGCGACACTTATTGGCAGCATCGGCTACAATAAACGTAAATACGAATGTGCTGCGTTTGCTCAAGTCAATTTTTGCACAGCGTAAATCCCATGTAAATTGAGAAGTAAGATTTCTATTTCCGCTTTTGGCTGTGAAAGATGCTCCATAATATTCCATCGAATCGCGCTTCAACACATCTAACGTTAGAAAATCATTGTCCACCAGATCGGTTCCGGTAACGCTGAATGCAAGCGATTCATTTATTCTTCGCTGAATGCTAAGTACCGTTCGCTCCTGCGGATTGGCGGTAAGGTCAGTATCAATTATAGGATCTGCATTACCAGGAAGCACCACTTGAAATTTATACGCCACCGAAGCAAGTGTCTTGTTATCGCAGATGTCTCGGTCGTCAGCTAAAATCTTTACCTCAAAAAAAGTGCGATTTGTAAAATCGAAAATATTGCAGAATGCATCCCACCGGATTTTACCGGTAAGCTTTCCATTAACGCGAGGTTCATCGAACGTAACTTTAAATCCGGCATCGGCCAGAATAAATCCATCGGTAGTTATAAACGGAATCAGTTCATCACCATCGTTATCCCTAACTTCAAACTCTGCCTCGTATACACCGCCTTCCAAAAGCGTAACCTGTGTAATGGGTTGTGTAGGTTTTACAAAATAAGGTGCCGTGTTGGTAGGTGGTTGTGTGTTTACAATAACTTTAAGTGTATCGGTTAAGGGTAAACTGCACGCATCATCAAACGCGATTACTCCAATCTGGTAAGGCCCATCAATAAAAGGACATTGCGGAAAGCAGATTTTGAAATCGTGCGTACTTCCATTGGTAAGCACCGTGGTAGTAGTGGCTGGCAAAATATTATTGATGTCTTTTCTAAAATTAAGCGGCACCACACGAATCGAAACCCGTTCTGAAAAATTATCGCTGACCTTGCTTGCATCTGGATCGCTTATGCGAACATCAATGCATCTGTTGGCATCGGTAACAACATTGCTAAACGACACCGACATGTTTTCAGAAAAGGTGAAGGCGGCATCAGTAAGTTTTTTTCCGGTTATAGCCGGTGGTTCCGCTTGCGGGCAGGCATCTACTACCAGCATTTGAAAATCGCGTCTGCTTTCACCAATCTTTTGTCCAGCCCGGAATTCATCAATCTTAACTGCAAAAACAAACAGGCCTTGCGTTCGCGGAGTTGCGGTAAGTAATCCTTCTCGGCTTATGCGTAAATCAGGTTGGCCATTGATAACATTATTTAGACTATAACCTGGCCGCCAGATAACCGATGGATAAGGTCCTGCAGAAACAGGCGGCAAAGCATCGGCTGTTGTAGTGTTTAGTGGTGTAGTTAAAGAATAGACCAAAGAATCTCCATCGTCATCAACACCAGCAAAGTCGACATAATAAGAACGAAACGGGCAAGCGAAATCATTAAGTGGCGGAAACAAGCGCGGTGAAGAATTTATGAATGGCTCACCGTTTTTAACTACCGGGGGAAACTCCAAATAAAATGTTTGGCCAGCAGCGATATTGGTTCCACCCGGTACGCTACTGAAGATATTAGAAATAGAATAATTCCTGCAACAACGTTGCCATACTACATAATAGCCTTCCGGATCATTAAACTGAGCTGCCGATAAAGTTAGTTCGCTTGTGTATAGAAGTTTTGTGGTTACAATCTCACCATTGGAGCATTCGGGCTGAGTATAAGGTACATTGCTTTCGTTTTGAAGTAAAAGTGTAACCGTACTCATCAGCATTTTATCGCGTTTGCGGAAAATGGAAACATTGGCACCTAAATCTTTGGCACCAAGCGCACCATTTATCTGATCGAAATAAATGATCAGGTTAAGCCGATATTTATTCCCCGCAATATGAATTAATTCAAATTCACCACCCACAATGTGCGAGGCGAACACGGGAAACACAATCAGCAATAAAAGCGTGAGTAAAATCTTTCTCATACAACCAACTCCATTGGAAAGGTAATGAATTTAGGCGAGTGCTAAAACCTGTACATTTCTGTAATTTCGCACCTTGATTTTAGTATGACAATGAAAAAGGGCGATCGGTTGGAAGGCATTACAATAGAGACAATGGGTGCCGAAGGCAAATGTGTAGCTAAAGTAAACGGGCTGGTACTATTTATACAGGGGGGCGCACCGGGCGATGTAGTAGAGGTAGAGCTAACCAAAATCAAGAGCAACTTTCTGGAAGGAAAAGTAACAACCGTTCAAAAACTATCACCCCTACGCTCCAAACCTTTTTGCGAACACTTTGGGCTATGCGGGGGTTGCTCGTGGCAACACATTAATTACGAAACTCAGTTAAAATATAAACAACAACAGGTGGTTGATAACCTGGAGCGATTAGGCGGTTTAACATTACCTGCTATCTCGCCCATACTTGGTTCTGCACAAACACAACATTACCGTAACAAACTCGATTATACCTTTACGGCCGGGCGGTGGCTTACTCTTGAAGAGCTTGACGCGAAAAAGAAAAGCGGAACTGAGCCCTTACCAAGTGGTCGTTTTCCAGATGAGCCGGGACTGGGCTTTCATATTCCACGCATGTTCGATCGGGTGTTTGATGTACACACTTGTTATCTTCAACCAGAACCCTCAAACAGTATAAGACTACTGGCCCTAAAAATAGCGCTTGAAAATAATATTCCGTTTTTTGATTTACGGAAGCAGGTTGGCTTTGTGCGCACGCTAACCATTCGCACCACCAGCACAGGCGAAGTGATGGTTATACTTCAGGTAACGCACGATGAAAAAAA
>Ga0075163_10012021_pt1 | contig 11273 bp, 8 predicted proteins | sample JI1023141ADNA_FD_71478 | JGI IMG/M metagenome (GOLD analysis project Ga0075163, IMG submission 71478) | Wastewater effluent complex algal communities from Wisconsin, to seasonally profile nutrient transformation and Carbon sequestration -... | ecosystem: Engineered > WWTP > Effluent > Algae...
CCACTCGGATTGACGATGATGACGTTGCCGTTCGCCGAGAGCTTGCCCATGATCTGCGAGGCATCACCCGATGAAATACGGTTGAGGGCAATCGAGCCGGAGTTGGGCTGGTAAAACTGGGTGTGTTCATCGGGAGCGATGTTAAACGCGCGCCAGTCGATGACGACCTTGTCGGTCGATTGATGGATATCGAGCTTCTTACCGGCTTCGCTGATCGTCGCAGACCCGGCCGCAACAACTCCGTCTTCGGGGTTCGCGTGGGCGGCATCTCCCATCACCAGGGAGGCGAGAAAAATGCCAAGCAGGCCGGTTCCCTGAAAATATTTCTGTCGTGACATGGTGACCTGCATCTGTTCTGGCAGCTGGAATAGGATGAATTCAGCTTAAATTTTACCCTTTAGAGGTTAAAAACTTATGAGAGATTCCTACTTTACGTCTAACCAGCTGATTCCCTTCTGATTTTCTATAATTCATAAAATTTTAAATATCCTTCAGTCATAATTAAGATGGGTAGATCAAAGAGTTTTGAGAGGGAGTTTTTATGCGCAAAATATATTCCGGGAATAGAACGCTTTTAATGGCGGCCTCTCTTCTCCTAGCCAGCACGTCAATGTCTCTGGCATCCGGAGCGGTGATAGGGCCATCAGGCGCAACATCCTCATCTTATAGTGGCGCGGTATTTGGGCCTGCAAGCTCATCCCCGAGCCCCTTCGTCATCGGACCCTCGGAAGCACCGGCCCAATATAGTGGTGCAGTGTTTGGGCCAGCGGCAACAACATCCTCCTATAGCGGTGCTGTGATTGGCCCCTCAGGATCAACATCTACTGCGTCAAGTGGATTTGTATTCGGCCCTGCGACGACATCCTCTTATAGCGGGCCCGTGATAGGGCCTTCCGGTTCAAGCCAGCCTTCCTATTCAGGTGCTGTGTTCGGTCCGGCCAGCACATCACCAAGTCCGTTCGTCATTGGTCCCTCAACTTCAACTGCTTCCAGTGGGGCGGTTTTTGGACCTGCAACAACATCCTCCTATAGCGGTGCTGTGATTGGCCCCTCAGGATCAACATCATCAAGTCCATTTGTCGTGGGACCATCTGGTACAACATCGACGGCTTCAAGTGGGGCTGTGTTTGGGCCTTCCAGCTCTTCTCCAAGCCCGTTCGTCATAGGCCCGTCGGGGTCAACCTCCACAGCGTCCAGCGGTGCTGTATTTGGACCAGCAAGCTCCTCTCCAAGTCCGTTCGTAATCGGCCCCTCAACTTCAACTGCCTCAAGCGGCGCAGTCTTTGGACCATCAAGCACCTCCCCGAGCCCATTCGTCATTGGTCCCTCAGGGTCAACCTCCACAGCCTCGAGTGGTGCCGTATTTGGACCATCTAGTTCATCACCAAGTCCATTCGTTATTGGCCCCTCAGGGTCGACAACTACCGCATCAAGTGGTGCAGTGTTTGGGCCTTCTACCTCTTCTCCTAGTCCGGTTGTGATCGGTCCATCAACATCAACGGCTTCAAGTGGTGCTGTGTTTGGACCTGCCACCTCTACAGCCTCAAGTGGTGCTGTATTTGGCCCATCGGGATCAACTAGCTCTTCAGGAGGGTATACCTCAACTGCGTCTGCTGGATCTTCTTATACAAGCAGTTCAACATACGGAACCACGACCAGTGCCTCTCCTAAACCAGGCTCCTCAGGTGGATACTATACGACCAACCGGAACCCATCACCGGTCCCTGTTAGCGGCGACCCTATGAAGAATACCTAAAATAAAGATATCAATTCAGGATTTAGAAGCGGGGGCCCGACCATCAGGCCCCCGCTTCTCCATTCGATCTTGACTTGCGGCAGTTGTCGCGAGACTCTGGGACATATTTAGTTTGTATTTTCGGGGGGAAGATTTTTAATGGCGTATTTTCAGGCTGAAGATAGAAAAAACATTCAGTTCTATTTTGGTGTATTCTGTATCAGCGGCATCTTGATGGCCTTGCAGATCATGCAGTCTAGAATTTTTTCCGTCACAACCTGGTATCACCTTTCATTCCTGGTCGTCAGCATCGCCATGTTCGGCATGACGATGGGGGCTTTGCGGATTTACCGCGGAAATGAGGCAGAGCAGCGAAAGGATTACGCCGACCTGATGGCGACGGCTTCGAAAAAATTCAGCGTCTTTATCATCATCGCGCTTACGGCCCAGCTTTGCATTCCCATCATCATCGATAGCACGATCGGCTTCCTGCTGACTTTGCCGTTGATGGCAGCCCTGACAGTCGGAGCTTACTATCATGCCGGGCTGTGCCTGAGCCTCGCTATCACACGCTCTCCTTTCCCCGTACCTAAAACATACGGCATTGACCTTGCGGGCGCCGCTGCCGGATGTCTGGGAGCAGTGATTATGATGAATATGATGGCCGCACCAACCGCCGTCATGATTTTATCGCTTCTGGCCCTAGGAACCGCCAGATGCTTTATCTCCCAGCAACCCGCCCCTCAAATCGATACTCAGAAGAAAAGAAGAACCGAAGCGTTTTTCTGTGTCGTTCTGGTTCTTATCATCGCCAATTTGATGATGCCAAAATATCTCGTGTATCCGTTGTGGGTTAAAAATCTTCAGCTGGATCAAACATCGATTTCCCACGATCAATGGAATGCAATCTCACGCGTTACAGTCAGCACCGAGTACAAAGATATTCCTCCGCTTCTCTGGGGTGGGTCACCACATTTCCCCAAAGATATAACAACGTCTTTCTATCTTTTGAGGATTGATGGCGACGCGGCAACCCCCATTCACAAGTTCAACGCCGCTTCGAGCAATCTGGATTTTCTTGATTATGATGTCACAACTATCGCTTATTCTGGCCCGCAGCTGGAGAGCGCCGCCATTATAGGTGTTGGCGGCGGCAGGGATGTTTTGAGCGCCCATCATGCAGGAATTCCGTCTATTACGGCACTTGATATCAACAGCATCCAGATCGATCTCCTGACAAAAACAGAGCCTTATAAATCCTATGCCGGCCTTTATGATCTGAAAGGCCTGACACTGATCAATAGCGAAGCGAGAAGCTGGTTCAGCCACACCCCTCAGACTTTCGACATTATACAAATGAGCCTGATCGACACCTGGGCCGCAACCAGTGCCGGAGCTTTCGCTTTATCAGAGAACGCCCTTTATACGGTTGAAGGCTGGGAAACATTTTTTAAGCGCATCAATCCTCATGGCATTCTGACTGTCAGCCGGTGGTACTTTGATGATGCGCGCAGCGAAACAGAACGGGTCTTGTCCCTTGCTGTATCAACCCTGATCAATCTTGGGGAAGAAAATCCGGCAGCCCATATATACATGGCAACGTCAGGGCAGATCGCAACCTTCGTGGTTGGGCGAGATCCTCTTACTTCGGCACAGCTTGATGCGTATGACAAACGGGCCAAACAGATGGGATTTACAGTCCAGATTTCTCCACGTCTGAAGATAGAAGACCCAACAATCAGCGCTATTCTTCACGCTAAAACTCAGGAAGAAATTCAGAAAATATCCGATCAAAACGCTTTGAATATCAGCCCCGCTACGGATAATGCTCCGTTCTTCTTCAGTCAGGTGCGACTGACAGAACCGGCACAGGTTCTTGCGATGAGCCGCGACACACTTCATGCCGCCCAGCAAGGGCACGCGCGAGCCATTCTGAACCTCTACCTTATCCTTGGTCTGTCGTTCTTTATGGTCAGCGGAGTTATCTTATATCCGCTCCGCAGTTCGCTCCGTCACGGGACACCTCGCCTGATCTGCGCTGGAACGCTTTGGTTCCTGTTGATAGGGATTGGATTTATGTTTCTTGAAATGGCCATGATGCAGAAAATGAGTTTGTATCTTGGTCATCCAGCTTTTGGGCTGGGCGTTGTCCTGTTCAGCCTTATTCTGGCGACAGGGATTGGCAGCCTGATCAGCGGCAAAGTCCCATTATCGACGCTGTCACGGCAACTGGTCTGGATCGTAGCCATCACAGCCTTGATTGCAGCCAGCATCCCGCTCAGCGATGCAGCCTTCAGATATTTTGCCGACGCAGGGCTTGCTGTCAGAACTACGCTCTGTGTTGCTTTGATGGCACCCATCGGAGTGCTGCTGGGCTTTGGATTTCCGGCAGGGATGGAACTTGTCCGACGCGGCGATAGCCGCATGACCGTCTGGTTCTGGGGGATCAATGGGGCCGCTGGCGTTCTCGGGAGCGCCGTAGCGATTGCGCTCAATATCGGATTTGGTCTCAGCTTCACGATCACCGCGGCAGCTCTATGCTACGCGGCATTAGCGATCCCCGCGATCTTGTTGACGGGGATGCAAGGGCAAGAATCTAAAGCCTAGCTGGTTTTAGCGAGACGCTCTTCAAGCGCCCTGACCGCCGCGAAGAATTTTTGCTTGGTTCCGTCGACGTAAGGATTGTCACGCTGGATGGCGTTAAACAACTCCTCGCTATCATAACGGATCATTTCGACCATTTCATCGAGCAGCGTATAGGTCTTGGTCTTCTGGTGAATCTCGGGGATATCCATATAGGTAAATATCTTGGCGATCATGTGCGTCAGCCCCTGCACATACGCCATTTCCTGATCATGACGTTCCGGCGTTGTTTCGTGAACGACAAGACCCAAAGTCTTGGTCAGGAAGTCAGTGACACAGGCGGCCCGCTTGCTGTTGATATTGCACAAGGCGACATTCATGCCGTGGATACCGAACTTGCCTGATTTCGGTCCAAACAGAGGGTGAAGACTCAAAAGCTCGACGTCTTTATCAAACGCGTCTTGCAGAATTTTAATCGGCATACACTTCACGGAACACAGATCAATCACCAGCTGGCCCGGTTTGATGAAATTTTTGATGTCGGCGGCAGCGTCCGCCAGATGATTGACCGGAACACATAAGACCACGATGTCACTTGCGCATACGGCTTCCAACGTATCGACTTTCAGATTGTAAGATTTCTCAATCTGACTGAGATCGCGGTGACGATCACAGACCACGACATTAAAATACGGGATGAGGTATTTGAGCATGAACTCACCGAATGCCCCGACCCCGATAATGCCAACCTGTTGCTTATCCATGTTTTAAAAACCCTGATTTAAATTTCTTCAGACGCGTACGCTACTGCATCATTCTTTAAAAAAACATTGTAAAAGCAGTGTTTAGGGAGTATACACAAATTTCAGTAATTACTGAAATTTGAGAAAGATGCCCCTATGATGAACCTGCCCCCGCTCATTCAGACTTTTGTGCTGCATTTTGGCGAGATGGGCAGTCGCTGGGGGATCAATCGCACTGTCGGACAGATTTACGCCCTGCTCTATATCTCAGGGAAACCCCTGACGGCTGATGATATCTGCGAGTCCCTTGGTTTCTCTCGGTCAAATGTCTCGATGGGCCTGAAGGAACTCGATAGTTGGAATCTAACCCGACTTAAGCACATCCCCGGAGATCGGCGCGATCACTTCACTGTCCCGGAAGACATTTGGGAAATCGTGCGCACCCTTGTTGAACAGCGCCGTAAGCGGGAAATTGAGCCTACATTAACCCTGCTGCGTGCAACACTTCTTGAGAACCCAGCGGACCCCGCTGAACAAATTGCGCAGGAAAAAATGCGCGAGATGCATGACATGATCGACATGCTCACCACCTGGTACACAGATATGCAGAAAATGGATAATGACCGTCTCGTGCATCTCCTGAAACTGGGAGCCAAAGTCTATAAACTCTACGAGATGAAAGACAAGCTCACCCTCATCCCTGGCGGAAAGAGCAAGAAGAACTCGAAAGCACAGGAGGAATAAATAATGGACGGTCTCGATCCTGTCATTCTGGCCCGCATACAATTCGCAGCCAATATCACCTTTCATATCCTCTTCCCGACCATCACCATCGCCATGGGCTGGATCCTTCTGTTCTTTAAAGTCAGGTTCAACCTGACCCGCGATGAAAAATGGATGAAGGCTTATTTCTTCTGGACGAAAATTTTTGCACTCAGTTTCGCCATGGGTGTCGTCAGTGGTATCACCATGTCATTCCAGTTCGGCACCAACTGGCCAGGTTATATGGAGACCGTTGGTAATATTGCTGGGCCGCTTCTGGCGTATGAGGTCTTGAGCGCGTTCTTTCTTGAGGCGACCTTCCTTGGTATCATGCTGTTTGGGTTCCGCCGCGTTTCCAACCGTGTCCATAACCTTGCAACCTTTCTTGTTGCCGCAGGAACGACGCTTTCCGCTTACTGGATTTTGGTGCTCAACAGCTGGATGCAGACTCCTGTTGGCTTCATTATGATTGACGGGCAGGCCCATGCGACTGACTGGCTGGCCATTCTCACCAATCCATCCCTTCCCTATCGTCTGACGCACATGCTACTGGCCTCAGGTCTCACCGCAGCGTTCCTTGTGACTGGGGTGTCTGCCTACCGCTGGCTGAAAAATGACAAAGGGCCAGAGGTTCTGGCGGCCCTTCGCACCGGCTTGACCATCGCAGCGATCTTGATCCCCGTCCAGATTTTCGTCGGTGATCTTCATGGTCTCAATACTCTTGAACACCAGCCACAGAAGATCGCGGCGATGGAAGGGTTGTGGGAAACCCGGACGAAGGCTCCGCTTGTCTTATTCGGATTTCCTGACGAGAAAAATAAAACAACCCATGCTGCCATCGAACTGCCCGGAGTTGCGAGTCTGATCCTTCGTCACGACTGGAATGGGGAGCTGAAAGGACTGAATGAGTTCGTGGACAATCATCCCCCTGTTGCGCCAGTCTTCTGGGCCTTTCGCATCATGGTCGGGACGGGGATGGTGATGTTGCTATGCTCGTGGATCGGAGCCTGGATGGTGTGGAAAAAGCCTTCAATCCCAAAACCTGTTCTCTATACGCTTGTTGCCACGACTTTCGTCGGCTGGATAGCAACGGTGTCAGGCTGGTACGTTACTGAAATGGGCCGCCAGCCTTATCTGGTGCAGGGGGTTTTGCTGACCAAGGATGCAGTATCCGATGTTCCGGCCCCGATGATAGGGCTGACGCTTGTGATGTATCTGGCCGTCTATGCCCTGCTTCTAGTAGCCTACATCACAACGATCTTCTATCTGGCACGCAAGGCTGGCGACAAGACACCGGACGATCCCGAAAAGAACAAAGTTCTTGGTATTGAACGGAACGCTTCAGCTGCAGAAATGGCAGAGGAAGTATAACATGCACGACATCATCACGAGCGGCGACTGGTTGCCCTACACCTTCGTTTTCCTGATGGGTCTTTCGATGCTCATCTACGGGATCCTCGATGGCTATGATCTGGGCGTTGGCATCCTGAGCATCTTTGTTCCGGAGGATAACCTCAAGGATCGTATGATCGCGTCGATCGGGCCGTTCTGGGATGCCAATGAAACTTGGCTGGTTCTAGGCGTTGGACTTTTACTGGTCGCCTTCCCGATGGCACATGGCATTATCCTGTCCAATCTGTATCTACCTGTGGCCCTCATGCTGATTGGACTGATCTTTCGTGGCGTTGCGTTTGATTTTCGCGCCAAGACGTCAGATCGTCATAAGCACTACTGGAATATAGCCTTCTTTGGCGGCTCTGCCCTCGCAGCCTTTGCTCAAGGATATATGCTTGGGTCTTATATTATCGGATTCGCCGGTGGCCTCTCAGGAATTCTGTTTGGCATCCTGACGGGGTTTTGTCTGATGGGCGGGTATGCCCTGATCGGAGCCGCGTGGTTGATCATGAAGACAGAAGGCGTGTTACAAAAACGTGCCGTTTATTGGGCGAGACGGGCCTTATGGGTTGGGGTTGCGGGTATTCTGCTGGTATCGATTTCAACACCGCTGTTGAGCCCCGCCATCTTTGATAAATGGTTTTCGGTTCCGGAAATTTTCATGCTGGCCCCAATCCCGTTGATGACAGCAGGCCTTTTAATCTTTCTTGAGATTTTATTGCAGCGGCTGCCGAAAGAGAATGACCGCCATTGCTGGACGCCGTTCGCTCTTGTCATTGCCGTTGTGATCTTGTGCTTCCACGGACTGGCCTATAGCTTCTTCCCGTATATCGTTCCGGGTCAGCTGAAAATTGTTGATGCAGCCAGCGCGCCTGAATCTCTGATGATTATCCTTGTGGGCACGATGGTCGTGCTGCCGATGCTGATCGGCTACACGGCCTTCGCGTACAAGGTCTTCTGGGGCAAAGCAGAAGACCTTCACTATCATTAGAATTTAAAGAGTCGCCATATCAATCACGAAGCGATATTTCACATCACCCTTGACCGTCCGGTCATAGGCTGTGTTGACGTCCTTCATGGCAATCAGTTCAATGTCACATACGATGTTATGCTTGCCACAGAAATCGAGCATTTCCTGAGTTTCCGGTAACCCGCCGATCAAAGATCCGGCAACACTTTTCCGTTGCATCACCAGCTTGTCGGCACGCACACCTTCAATCGGTGCAATCGCCCCGACGATGCACATGGTCGCGTCGCGTTTCAAAAGATCGACATACGGATCGATATTGTGACCAACGGGAATTGTATTGAGAATAAAATCAAACGAATTGGCGTGCTTTTTCATGGCCTCAGGATCTTTTGAAATCAGAACCTCGTCCGCGCCGAGTTTTTTGGCATCTTCACCTTTTTCAGGAGAGGTTGTGATCATAACGACATGCGCACCCATCGCATGAGCGAATTTGACGCCCATGTGACCAAGGCCGCCAAGACCTACAACGCCAACTTTTTGGCCTTTAGAAACATTCCAGTGACGCAGCGGCGAATAGGTCGTGATCCCGGCACAGAGCAACGGGGCAACAGCCTTTTCATCAAGGTTTTCAGGAACATTCAGAACAAAGCGTTCATCGACAACAATATGATCCGAATAGCCGCCTTGCGTGACTTCACCCTTTTTATCGAGAGAGTTGTAAGTCCCGACCCAGCCATTTTCGCAATATTGCTCAAGACCTTCATTGCATGAGGCACAACTGCGGCAGCTATCAACCAGACAACCGACGCCAACTAGCTGACCTACTTTGAATTTTGTAACCTTACTTCCTACACTCCGGACACGACCCACGATCTCGTGACCCGGTACCATCGGATACATCGAATTGCCCCATTCATTTCGGGCCTGATGGATATCGGAATGGCAGATGCCAGCGTAAGTAATTTCAAGATCAACATCTGTCGGCCCGACCTCGCGGCGTTCAAATTCAAACGGACCCAGATGATCGGTTGCTGAATGAGTGGCGTAGGCTTTGGCGTGTGACATAATAGAGGCTCCCTTGGATGAAATCGGTGCCACCAATATACAACCCATGCGCCCCAAAGAAAGCCCCGAGAAAAAATAAGAAAAACCCTCCGGGATTAACCCGGAGGGCAAAGTCAGCACAGATAGTGTCGCAGTTTAAATCTTTTCGATACGGGCAGAAGCCGCATGCAAAGGCTCTCCGGTGCCGCCATAAGACGACCACGGAATGGTCTCGCCATGGAGCGCAAGATCAAGCCCGCTTCTTTCTACCTCAGGACGAACCCGGAGGCGTTTGAAGGCGCTCATCAGACGCAGCAGGATATATGTCGCGGAGGCCGAATAGGCGCAGACAACCAGAACGGAGAGCAGCTGTGCAATAATTTGCTGGCCATTCCCGTCAACGAGACCGGATGCTCCGGAGACTGTATGCGTAGCGTAAACGCCCGTGAGGAGAGCGCCAACTATCCCGCCGACGCCATGGATGCCAAAGACATCGAGGCTGTCATCATATTTGAGCCAGGCTTTGAGCCATGTGACCGCGAAGTAACAGACGCACCCCGTGACAAGGCCGATCATGAGGGAGGCCGGGAAATTCACAAAGCCAGCCGCCGGAGTGATCGCCACGAGACCCGCAACGAGACCTGAGAGAGCACCGACGACACTCGCCTTTTTCTTATGCAGAAGCTCGATCACAATCCAGGTGATACACCCCATCGCAGCGGCAGAGTTCGTGACCAGCATCGCCATCCCGGCACTGGTTCCTGCCGTCAGAGCAGACCCGGCATTAAAGCCAAACCAGCCAACCCAGAGCAATCCTGTTCCCATCACGGACATGACGAGGTTATTCGGCGTTGAGGCCGTCCCCGCACCGTAATCGACACGGCGCCCCAAATGTAGAGCGCAGACAAGCCCTGCAATCCCTGAGTTAATATGAACAACCGTGCCGCCTGCGAAGTCGAGCGCGTTGCCAAACCCCATAAAGCCGGTATAGCCGTCGAGACCAATTCCCCCCAGAAAGCCTCCCGGACCCCAGACCCAGTGAGCGATCGGGGCATACACCACGACCATCCACAAAGGAGCGAAAACAAGCACGGTTGTAAATTTGATACGATCAGCGACCGATCCCAGAAGAAGGGCTGTCGTGATCATCGCAAATGTCATCTGGAACATGATGAAGACGGTTTCTGGAATTGTCCCGGTGAGGGACGTGGCCGTTACGCCATCGAGGAACGCAGCCTTGAGACCGCCGATAAATCCATTCCCTTCGGAGAAGGCCAGCGTGTAACCAACGACCGGCCATGCGATCCCGATCAGCGCGCATACAGCGAGTGTCTGCATCAAGGTCGCAAGCACGTTATCTTTTTTTACAAGGCCGCCATAGAAAAGCGCGAGGCCGGGGATGCTCATCATCAGAACAAGCAGGGATGACACCAGCATCCAGGCTGTGTCACCGCTATCAAGCGTGGGGGCAGCGTCCTGCGCAAAAGCAGGAGAAGCAGAAAGAGTGAGGAAAAGAGCGAGAGAAAGAATCAGCTTTGTCATTCCATGAGCCTTTTGAATAGCAGGTATGCAAAAATAGCTACGCTGCGGCGCGAAGAATTGCAATAATTTTTTGTGCTTCACAATATAATTACATTATGTCCAATAAAATAGGTTCGATTTCAGCGATGCGACCCGCTATCTCTGATCGCAGAAATCCAGTCGCTCCGGAGCACCCACTGCCATGACATCAACCTTTTATCAGACAAATCTCGCAGCCCTCAGGGAACAGCATCCTGAGGCCGAGCTTTCTGCCGTCACTTATCAGGTCGGGGAGGAATTTTTCGAGGCTCAAAAGGAAATCGAACTCGAAGAAGAACTGAAGGGGTTTACGTCGGTGATCGTGCTCTCTCAGGATTCTAAAATCGTTCTGGCCCGCAAATCTTATGGCACGCCCGGCTGGTGCCTGCCGGGTGGCGGCGTCGAACTTGACGAGAGCTTTATGGAAGGCGCGAAGCGTGAGATTCTTGAAGAGCTGGGTGTCCGCCTTGAAAACGTCTCC
>Ga0075163_10012023_pt1 | contig 11272 bp, 10 predicted proteins | sample JI1023141ADNA_FD_71478 | JGI IMG/M metagenome (GOLD analysis project Ga0075163, IMG submission 71478) | Wastewater effluent complex algal communities from Wisconsin, to seasonally profile nutrient transformation and Carbon sequestration -... | ecosystem: Engineered > WWTP > Effluent > Algae...
CGAAAAAACCCTGTTCCAATCCTTGGGCATCGGCACGCCCGCCTTCCGCGCGGTCGATACGCTGGCAGAGCTGCGCGCGGCCGTCAGCGAAATCGGCGTGCCCAGCATCCTCAAGACCCGACGCCTGGGTTACGACGGCAAAGGTCAATACCGCCTGCGCAACGTAGAGGACGTGGATGCCGCATGGGCGGCGCTGTCGAGTGGACGCGATTCTGCGAGTCTGATTCTGGAGAGTTTTGTGCGCTTTCAGCGCGAGCTGTCAGTGGTCGCGGTGCGATCGCGCAGTGGCGAATTCCGCCACTGGCCCTTGACCCGCAACTGGCATCACGAGGGCGTGTTGTCACTCAGTCTGGCGCCCGCTTCGGTGACCGATACGATGACTGCCGAGGCGCTCAACTATGCCAAGGCGGTGGCCGATCAACTCGACTACGTTGGCGTGTTTGCACTGGAGTTGTTCGAGGTCGACGGTCGCCTGCTGGCCAATGAAATGGCCCCGCGCGTCCACAACTCGGGACACTGGACCATCGAAGGCGCGGAGTGCAGCCAGTTTGAAAACCACCTGCGTGCCGTCATGGGCCTACCGCTCGGCGAAACCGCCGCGCGTGGTCACAGCTCGATGCTCAACTGGATCGGCGACCTGCCCGACGAACGCGCTGCACTCGCCATCCCCGGCGTGCACTGGCATGACTACGGCAAGACCTCACGCCCTGGTCGAAAGGTGGGGCATGCCACCGTGTTTGGACACGACGCCGAAGAATTGCTGAGCCGCTTGAGGCGATTGGGCGTCGCCTTGGGTCGCGAGACACAGACGGCCCCCGCGCTCGATTTGACCCACGCTGATTCCAGCATCTGAATACCTCCCGTCCAACGCACAAGTCAACACAGGATCTGGCACCGATGCAGTCACCTGAAGTCAATCCTTTGCGAACCTATTTCGACAACAACCCGGGACGGTTGATGACGAAGTGGGATCACTACCTTGATGTATACCATCGCCACTTCGCTCGCTTTCGAGGGCGCGCGTGCACCATCGTCGAGTTCGGCGTGTTCCACGGCGGCTCATTGCAGATGTGGCGGGATTACTTCGGACCCCAGTGTCGCGTGATCGGCGTCGACATCAATCCGCGGCTCGTTGATCTCGGCGAACCAGGCATTGAGATCATCATTGGCGATCAAAGCGACCGGCAGTTTCTGCGCGCGCTCGCCCAGAAGGTGGGACCCATCGACATTCTTCTGGATGACGGCGGCCACCAGATGACGCAACAAATTGCGACGGTTGAGGAGCTGTACGGCCACGTCAAACCCGATGGCGTGATTCTGGTCGAAGACACCCACACCAGCTACTGGCGCAGTCATGGTGGCGGACTGACGGCAACCTACACGTTCATGGAAATTGCCAAGCGCCTGGTCGACGAATTGAACGCGTGGCACAGTCGTGACCCGCACAGCTTCCCCGTCGGCAACTTCACTCAAACTGCCCAATCCGTGCATTTCTACGACAGTGTGGTGGTGATTGAGAAAGGCCCTCATCCGAAGCCGCATGAGCGTCACAGTGGCGTTCCGAGCTTTGATCCCAATCGTCTGACCAACGAGACTCTGCCCGGTCGGTAGACCTGTTGAAGTCGCGTTCGGTCAGCGCTGTTCTACGCGCACCAAGCGCATCTCGAAGGCGTCCTTGCCTTCCTCGCGCTGTAGCACGCGGATTGGGGTGGGTACGCCGAGTTCACGGCTGATCCAGACCGTCGTGTCTTTCTGGTGCTCACCTTCACCGCGGTCGTAGGTCAACGCCTGCGCGGTATAGCGACCTGCAGGCACGTCGATGGTTTCTTCACCACGTGAGACATAGGCCACTTCCTTGGCCTTGCCACGTTCAACCATGTGGTAGTGCAGCGCGTCGCCGACCGCCATGTCGGCAGGCAGGTCGCGGCTGATCAGTAGATTCAGGGCCTGTCCGCTGACACTGTCGTCGCGCAGCGCGACCGGCCCACGCTGATCCGATTTGACATCGCCAGTCCAGCGGACTTCGCGCCGCGTCCAGTCGAAGACGGTGTCGATCACTTTGTGTTTGAACAGCACGCCGCCCTCACTGTGCGCGGACACGGGAGTCAGGCGTTCACCCTGCTCGCGCAGCACTGTCGACTGTTGCATTTCAAAACCCGCGACGCGGGCCAAGCCGGACGTGCCACGTACGTTCATGTCATAGCGCCACTCGCCGCGCCCTGCCGAGGACAATTGCAGGGTGGCTTCGCCCTGCTCTTTACCTCCCTCGAACACCTGGTAGTGGGCTGCAAAAGGCGTCAACGTCGATGCCTGAATGGTCCCGGTCATCAGCGCGCCTAGCAGGAAGGTCATGCCACGCATTGCGGTTCACCTGTACGAAGTTGGCCGTCATGGTCCATCCACAACGGTGCCGCGAGTGTGTTGCGGCCGAACTGAATGGGTGCTGGCGAGCAACGCAGTTCGGCCTTTGCCCACGCCGCGAGGACCGCGATCAACAAGCGCCGCTCGACGCTGCGCACGCGCGCCTCCAGCGCAGCCGGATCATCCTCGGCTCGAATACCGACATGCACTTGGGCAAGGATCGGGCCGTCATCCAGTTCTGCCGTGACCAGATGCACGCTGGCACCGTGGCTGAGATCGCCCGCATCGAGTGCCGCGCGGTGCGTGTGCAGGCCACGATGCTTGGGCAGCAGCGAAGGATGCAGGTTGATCATGCGACCGGCAAACCGGCGCGTGCTGGCGGCTTCGATAATGCGCATATAGCCCGCACACACCACCAGATCGGGCTGCGCATCAGCAACCCGCGCAAACAACGCCGCATCGTGAGCCGCGCGGTTGGCATAGCCTTTGGGCGACAGGGCGCAGACCGGGATTCCTGCGCGCAAGGCGTGTTCCAGAGCAGGTGCCGCAGGCTTGTCGGAAAACAGGCCGACGAACTGCACCGGCAACTGTCCGCCGTGCTGGGCCTCGATCAAGGCCCGCAAGGTGCTGCCAGCACCCGAGGCCAGCACCGCGACACGCGGCAATGCGTCAGGCATTTCAGCGGATGTGTACGCGATGCTCGCCTTCTGCGCGCACCACTCGGCCAATGTCCCAGTGCGCCAGATCCATGCTCTGCAGATCGGCGGAAATCGCGCTGACCGCCGCCTCGGGCACGATCAAGGTGTAGCCGATGCCACAGTTGAAGGTGCGCCACATTTCACGTTGCGCCACCGCACCTTCGCGCTGCAGCCAGTCGAACAAGGGCGGCAAAGTCCAGGTGCTGCTGTCGATGTCCAGACCCAGGCCATCCGGTATCACGCGAATGATGTTTTCTTCCAGTCCACCGCCGGTGATGTGTGCCATCGCGTGGATGCCGTGCGGCTGCGCCTCGGGATTGTGGGCGGCCAGCAGTTGCAGCACCGGTTTGACATAGATGACGGTGGGCGCCATCAGTGCATCGGCCAGCGCGACGCCACCGATCTGCAGGTCGAAGGGCCGACCGGCGCGATCCACAATGCGACGGATCAGCGAATAGCCGTTCGAGTGCGCGCCGCTGGATGCAATGCCAAGAATCGCATCGCCTTCGCGCACGGCACTGCCATCCAGCACGGCAGATTTTTCCACCGCGCCGACACAGAAGCCCGCCAGATCGTATTCGCCCGGCGGATACATGTCCGGCATTTCGGCGGTCTCGCCACCGATCAAGGCACAGCCTGCCAGCTCACAACCTTTGGCGATGCCGGAAATCACGCTGACCGTGGTGTCGACGTCCAACTTGCCGGTGGCGAAGTAGTCGAGAAAAAACAGCGATTCCGCACCCTGCACCAGCACATCGTTGACGCACATGCCGACCAGATCGATGCCGATGCTGTCATGGCGATTCAACTGCTGGGCAAGCTTGAGCTTGGTGCCGACACCGTCGGTGCCAGAAACCAGCACTGGCTCACGATATTTGCCCGCCAGATTGAACAGCGCACCGAAGCCACCGAGCCCGCCCATCACCTCGGGGCGCGTGGTGCGCTTCACCAGCGGGCCGATGCGACGAACCAGTTCATTGCCCGCGTCGATATCGACACCGGCCTCGCGATAGGTCAGAGAAGTGGGAGCAGTCACGGCAGCGCACCGAAACAAAGGGGCGCGAATGATAGCAGGGCGGTTGACCCGGACCTTTCATGAGGTCGCTTGAAGACGTGCACGCTGCGTTGCGGCATCGAACAATCCGGGAACGTCGTCCCGATGACAGACGGCCCGCCGCGTTTCCCCGCTGGCACGGCCCTCGCTTGGTCCTTGCGGCAATCACTGCGTTGCTCCTCGCACCCTTGGGCCCGCCATGGGAGCTCGTCGCGCCTTGCGTTTGCCGCAATGCCCGGCGCGATCATCCGCGCCCCCTCACGAAATGTCCGGGTTAAACTCAAGCCCTTCGCCACGCTGGAACGACCCCGTGCCGCCAATTCATTCCACTGCCACACCTTCCTCCACGCGCCCGATCCGAGCGGCCTGCCTGCGCTGCCTGGCAGCGCTCTTGCTGCTGACCATCAGCCTTGGCAGCACAGCACAGAGCATCGACCTCTATGAAGGCGAGACGCGCGTCGAAGACCAGTCGGAAGGGGCACGCGGTGCTGCCCTGCCGCAGGCCCTTGCCAATGTCGCGATCAAGCTCAGTGGCGATCCGCAAGTCGTGCAGAACGGCGCCTTGGCGAGCGGCCTTGGCAATGCGTCGGAATGGATGCAGAACTACCGTTACCGCGAAGACGCGCGCATCGAGAACGGTGTGCCCGTCCGCACCCAGAACCTGATCGCGAGGTTCCGGCCCGACGCCGTAGACCAATGGATGCGCGAATCGGGAATCGCCGTCTGGCCCGCACCACGTCCGGCAATCACCGTGTGGCTGGGGATCGATGATGGGCGCGGCGCACGTCTGGTGGCCGAAGCGCAGGCCCAGGCCGTCAACGCGTTGACCCGACGCGCCGCCGAGCGCGGCATCGCCCTGCTCTACCCGCTGCTCGACATTGAGGATCAATCCGCAATCCAGGTGGATCAGGTCTGGCGCGAAGACCTCAGCGCCTTGCGCGCCGCCAGTGCGCGCTATGACAACCGCGCGGTGTTGGCCGGTCGCCTGCAGCGCAACGACAATGGCTGGTCTGCCGGTTGGGTATTGCTGGATGGCGACGACGCGTTGCAGCGCTGGTCCGACGCCGGCCCTGATGCCAGCGCACTTTTGGCGCGCGCGGGTGACACCGCGGTCGATGCGCTTGCCAAGCGCTATGCCCGCGCCGCATTGATCGGCACGCCGGGACGCTATCGCATTGCCGTCAGTGACTTGAGCTCGGGCGTCGACTACGCCCAGCTGAGCACGTACTTGCGCAGCTTGGCTCTGGTGCGCGACCTGCAGATTGATGCCACGCGCGACGGCATGCTGTGGATCACACTGGATCTGGCGGCGGGCCTGGAATCGCTGGATGCGTCGTTGGCGGTTTCGCGCCAACTGATTCCCGTTGGACAGCGCCTCGACGACGTACCGGTCTATCGCTGGCAGCCTTGAGCAGCGCTCAACGGTCACAGTGCGTCGATAGCCTCCGTCGCTGGCATCTTCACGGATACGGTAGCTGGTCCGAGCGCCGCGATGCTCGCCCGCAAGTTCTAGGAAACCTCCATGACAGACACACAGAAATGGCAATTGCTGGCGCTGACCGTCGTGCTGTCGGCCCTGCTGTATTTGCTGGCACCGGTGCTCACGCCATTTGCCGCCGCTGCGCTGTTCGCCTATCTGGGTGACCCACTGGTGGATCGCCTGGAAACTTGGCGCCTGTCGCGCACGGCGGCAGTGGCCGTGGTGTTCGGTTTGATGACCCTGGCGGTGGTTGGCATCGTCCTGCTACTGATTCCGATGCTGCAGAAACAGATCGTGCATTTCGGCGAACGTTTCCCGGTTTACCTGGCCTGGTTCGAAACCGTGGCGCTGCCGTGGCTGGAGCAACAAACCGGCTTCGACCTGGATCGTTTGCAGGTCGGCAATTTGCTTGGCATGGCCAAGCAATACTGGCAGCAGGCCGGGTCAGCAGCGGCGACCGTGTTTGGTGGCCTGTCGCGCTCGGGCATGGCGGTGCTGGAGTTCATCGCCAACCTCACCCTGATTCCCGTCGTCACTTTCTATCTGCTGCGCGATTGGGACGGCATGGTGGCGCGCATTCGCGAACTGTTGCCGCGCGCCATCGAACCCACCGTCGTGCGCTTGGCCAACGAATCCGATGCCGTGCTCGGCAGTTTCCTGCGCGGACAGGTCAGCGTGATGCTGGCGCTGGGTGCGATCTACACGCTTGGCCTCAGCCTCATCGGCATCGATCTGGCACTGTTGATCGGCATGATCGCAGGGCTGGTCAGCTTCGTGCCCTACCTCGGCGTCATCGTCGGTTTTGGGGCCGGCCTGATCGCTGCTCTGGTCCAGCATGGTGATTTGCTGCATGTGCTGCTGGTCGCCGGCGTGTTCGGCTTCGGCCAGATCATCGAAGGCTTCGTGCTGACGCCCTGGCTGGTCGGCGACAAGATCGGCATGCACCCGGTCGCGGTGATCTTCGCCATCATGGCGGGCGGGCAGTTGTTCGGGTTTCTCGGCGTCTTGCTGGCCTTGCCGGTCGCCGCCGTCATCATGGTGGTGCTGCGCTGGCTGCACGAGCGTTACACCGAAAGCAGTCTGTATGGTGCCGCCGAGCGCGCCGTCGAAGACGCGGTAATCCATGAAGTCGCCCAGGCCGCTCCCGTCGACAGCGCGCCTGCAGAGGTCGAGTCCATCGTGACCACGCAGAACGGCCCGACCCCGCCAGCCACCACCGGCGCATGAACACACCGCAACTTCCGCTAGCCTTGCGCTCGCAGAAGGCGTTCAGGCTGGATGATTTCATCGGCAATGCCGACCTTTGCGCCCTGCTGGCCGCCACCGCGCGAGGCGACAGTCGGGACAGCCTGTTTCTGCACGGTCCGACGGACAGCGGCAAGACTCACTTGCTGTTCGCAACCCTGAGCCTGGCTCGCACCGGTCAGCGCGACGTGAATTACCTGCCCTTGCGCGTACTCGGGCGGGCGGCGGAAGACACGCTCGACGCTGCCGACGGCCACGCGCTGCTGTGCGTCGATGATGTGGATGCCATCGCGGGACACCGCGCCGCCGAAGAAGCCCTGTTCCGCCTGCACAATCGCGTCCACGATCTCGGCAGCACCGTCCTCTACAGCGCCAACGTCGCACCACAGGCGCTGCCGCTGAGCCTGCCCGACCTGCGCTCGCGTCTGCAGCATGGCCTGCGTTTTTCGTTGATGCCGCTGGATGATCAGGGTCGTCGTGACTGGCTTCGCCAAGCGGCGAGCGCACGCGGAATGAGCATGGATGATGTCGTGCTGGACTACCTGTTCCGCCACTATCCGCGCGATCTGGATAGCCTGCAGCGCCTGCTGGATCGCCTCGACCGCACCAGTCTGGCCGAACAACGCCGCATCACCGTGCCCTTCGTGCGCGGCGTGCTGACGAACGTCTGAGCTGCACGCCAAGCGCCTTTGCCGACCGCAGACTCCAATTGAACGACCTACGGAATTGCTAGGTCAGCGGTTCCGTACTGCCTTGGCGAAGTCACCCAAAATGGCGTCATACCCGCGAAAGCGGGTATCCACACCATGGAATTCGTAGGCGCCCGTTTTCGCCCAAACGACGACCATTCGACATTTCAAAGCTGCCGTCATCTGAGGCAGCACCCACTCACCCCTTGCCGAGCTTCGCAACCAATGCCTTCAACACGGCCTGCGTTTCCGGGTGATACCAGCCGTCGATAAACGCGCCGATGTCCTGCGCGGCGGGCGCGCTGATGGCATCGAGCAAACCACGGCGGGACATCCGCCGCGTCGTCAGCATCGCCTGACGCGGCAACGCCAGATGCGCCTGCAACCACGCCAACGCCTGCGGCACCACCGCATCGATCTCACACAGCGCATCGACCATACCGATCTGCAAGGCACGGCTGGATTCGATCATCTCGCCCGCCACAAGCAGACGTTCGCCAATCCGCTCACCCACCAGACGCTTCAAGGCGTACTGGATCGCCTCGGGCACCACCAGGCCCACCTGCGTCTCGTTGAGACCGATTTTGAATTCGCCTTTTTCATTGCCACGCGCCATCACCCGGTAATCGCAGAACAGACTGATCACCGCGCCACCTGCCGGACTGTGACCGGTCAAGGCCGCCACCACCGGAACCGGCAAACCTGCCAAGGTCGAGCACACCCGCATGAACATGCCCCAGGTCGCGATCACACCCTCGCGATCCAGCGTCAACAAGGTCGGCACATCCAGGCCACCGGAAAACAAACCCGGCGCACCCGACAGAATCACCGCCTCACACCCCTCGTCCTGCGCACTTTCCAGCGCGGAGTTCAGCGCCGTCAGCAGCTCCAGATTGAAGGCATTGGCCGGTGGCCGCGCCAGCTTGAGTTCGAGAATGCGGTCGTGGCGGATGTGCTGAAGCATCGGAAACACCGTCAGTGGGAAAGCGGAGCGGCATCATAGCGTGAACATACGATGGCGTATGCGTTGACCCGTTCGCGCACCCGCGACCACCATTGCACCGCAACGGACGGATGAGCGTGTCGCCGCACCATCGGCATCCAAGCCATTCCATCCAAACCCACGCACTTCGCCGCCGCTTCCGGCAGCAAGCTCAAAAGCCCCGCGCTTTCAGCAAGGCCATTTCGTAATCGCCATCGTCCACCAGCCGCTCCCAGCCGGGAAACCGTCCAAGCCCGAGCACGCGCGCCATGGAAAGCAGCAGGCTCTGGCCTGCCACCGGGCGATCCGGTTGCAGACGATAGATCGGGTCGGCGAAGGCGGTTTCCGGGTCCACGAAGGTCCAGCCCTGCGCCTTCAATGCCGACAGCACCTCGTCCAGCCACAGCGCATTGATCAGGTTGTGATGCAACAGCAGCATCTGCGGAATGTCGCGTCCTTGCAGTTGCTGCGCCAGCGCGCGGTAGGCGGTCGCCCGTTGCAGCACGTGGGCGATGTACTGCGCCTTGATCGGCTGCACATCGGCATCGGGACGCGAAAGCAGCGTCTTCAGCAGCAACTCGTTGAAGCGCCAGTCACTGGTATCCAGCGTCACGTAGGCATTGCGATACCCCTGAGCCTGCAGAAAGGCACGCATGCCATCGCGCTTTTCCGGCGTGTTGCCTTCGCGCAAATAGGTGAAGCGGAACCAGCGGCGATACCCAGGCAAATCGCGGATCACCGCATCGCAATCCAGCAACTCCTGCTGATACGCGGCAAGCGTGGTCTCCGCACCATTCAGATCCAGATGACTCATGGTGTGGTTGCCGATGACATGCCCCGCGTCGCCCCAAGCGCGCGCCAAGGCCAAGCCCGCAGGCTGGTTCGCGCCGTTGTTGGCGGTCACAAACAGAAAGGCCTTGGCATGATGTCGCGCCAAGGCCGCGAGCAAAGCCGCATTGCGCTCCGCTGCCGACAGTAGCGGTGTCTCATGCAGATGCGGACCATCATCAAAACTCAGCGCCAGCGTTTGAGCGACAGCGCGCGGCGCCGCGAAGGTCAAGGCAAAGCCCAGCCCAACCGCCAGCACACCAGACCAAGCGAACAGCGTTGCAAACAATCGACGGCCCATGATTTTGCCCTTGAATGGATCGATGGAAATACACCCGAACGGGTCGACGCCATCATGGCTGAGGCGAGTTCCCACTGAAAAACGGGTGACGATCATCACCGCGCGACCTTGAAATCCTTCATGCGGTCACGCCAAACATCGAGCCCACGCCGGCCGTTACCCCCATGGCCAACGCACCCCAGAACGCAACGCGGAAGACGGACACCCAAACGGGGGCACCGCCTGTGCGCGCCGACACCCAGCCCAACAGCGCCAGGAAGATCAACGAGCTTCCCGCGATGCCCCACAACAGACCCACCTTCGGCAAGATCAGCACCATCAGCAGTGGCAAGGCCGCACCGGCTGCAAATGTCCCTGCCGAGGCCAGTGCCGCTTGCACGGGCCTGGCTGCGAGCGTTTCAGAAATGCCCAACTCATCCCTTCCGTGCGCGCCGAGCGCGTCGTGGTTCATCAGCTGCACAGCAACACTTTTCGCCAACGACCTGTCCAGACCACGACGAACATAGATGGATGTCAGCTCTTCCAGCTCTTGTTCGGGATCTTCAGCCAACTCCTTCCGCTCGCGGTCGAGGTCCGCGCGTTCGGTATCGGCCTGCGAACTTACCGAGACATACTCGCCCGCCGCCATGGACATCGCCCCTGCCACCAGGCTTGCCACCCCTGCAACAAGAATGGATTGGGTGCTGGCACCCGCAGCAACGACACCCACGACAAGGCTGGCCGTCGAAACCAATCCATCGTTTGCGCCAAGTACTGCGGCACGCAGCCAGCCAGTTCGATGCGTTCGATGCCGCTCAATATGCCGCATACGTTCTCACCATTTTCAAAGATGCATCGCTGGATGCCTGACGAACGGAAGGACCTTGCCCACCGAGGACTTGACGCGGCGGTAGTGCGCCTTGCCAAGGCATCATGCGTAGCGATGGGAAGTGCTTCGTCCCCACTGATTCCGGGGGCGATCAAGGCGATTGTGGGCGCTGGGGTGATTCCTGCCAAGGCGAGACCACGGGCAGTGAACTGCGCGTTCAACGCGCAACTCGACGATTGAACCGAAGACCCGCGCACGTCCTTCCTCGGAGTCCGTCGTCTCACCCGACAACATGAGCGTCGTCTGTCGTCTCGCCAATCCTTCCCTCTGGCCCACGTTGACGCGAGACATCAAAGCAAGGAACGAAGCGCTACCAGACAAAACCATGCCGACTTCGGCTGCAGTGGGACATGCGCATGACGGCGAGGACGGTGCTAGTCGTTCCATACAACCGGCGCTCCACCACCCCATCCACTTGTCCCTTGGCATGAGCGTCACACCGCTACGCGCCGGCCTTTGCCATTTGAAGTTGCTGAAACACGCCAAGCCGATCGGTGATCTGCCAATGGCCGACAAACTGGTCGCCTTGGAAAAAGTAGGCCGTGGCGCCCGACATGGTGATCCGCTTCCCTGTCGCCGGGAAACCGGGAATATCGCCTTGATGTGTCGCCGACCATAGCCACGTCATGACGACGGCATCGCCATCGGCGAACAGTCCTTGAATATCGAAGAACTGGTCGGGAAATGCGGCACGCAAGGTCCGCACCCGCTCTTTGTACGTCGCGACATCCAGCTCCTTACCTTCCCACGGATCGCCTGGATCATG
>Ga0075163_10012024_pt1 | contig 11271 bp, 8 predicted proteins | sample JI1023141ADNA_FD_71478 | JGI IMG/M metagenome (GOLD analysis project Ga0075163, IMG submission 71478) | Wastewater effluent complex algal communities from Wisconsin, to seasonally profile nutrient transformation and Carbon sequestration -... | ecosystem: Engineered > WWTP > Effluent > Algae...
GTCCGCTCGCACCCGCAGGCGCTGGCCCAGTGCCAGGCGTTCTTCGCCGCCCACCCGCACCTCACCGCCCGGGTCGATCTCGACACCGCCGGCGCCGCCCGCGCGGTCCGCGACGGCCGCGATCCGACCCAGGGCGCGATCGCCAGCAGCGCCGCCGCCGCCACCTACGGCCTGGTCGTGCTCGCCACCGCGATCCAGACCGAGCGGGCCAACGCCACCCGCTTCGTCGAGATCGCCCGCCACCCGACCCCGGTCGCGGCCGACACCGTGGCCAAGACGTCGCTGGTGCTGACCCTCGCCGATCGGCCGGGCGCCCTCGGCGCGATCCTCACCCGCATCGCCGCCGCCGGCCTGTCGCTGACCAAGGTCGAGTCGCGGCCGGTCGCGCACACGCCCTGGCAGTACCGCTTCTACCTCGACGTCCTCGGCCACGCCGCCGGCGCCGCGCTGCAGCAGGTGCTGGCCGAGCTCGGCCCGCTCACCGTCGAGCTGCGGGTGCTGGGCTGCTACCCGGCCGAGGTGGTCGGCCCGGCGTCGCCGTCCGCGCCGCCCTGAGCCTCGCCGTCGCCCATCCATAGCTCGGGCGCGAGGTGCCACGGCATCGGCGCGGGGATCCGGCCTTCGAAGTCGATCCACACCCGCGGATCGCGACGACAGTCGTAGGCCCGACAGGTGCCGGGCCGCTCGTCGTAGACGTCGCAGCGCCCGCCGTCGCCGAGGTAGGCGCAGTAGCCGTGGTCGGGATTCTTGGCCAGGAGGTACGGCTGGCGGACGTCCCAGCGCAGGGTGCGCTCGGCGAGGTCGCGCTCGGACAGGCTGACGTCCATCGCGCAGCACCGGCCCTTGCACAGCGGCAGCAGGCTGGCGCAGTCCGGGCCGGACGACGGCACCGTCCGCTTGTCGTCGAGGACCGAGAGCCGCACGCCGGTCGCCGCGCCGGCCTTGATCCGCCGCAGCAGCGCCCGGTGGCCGGGCGCCAGGTGGCCGCGGCCGATCAGCAGCTCGATGAGGCTCTCGAGCCGGGCGGCGACGTCGGCGTGGGCGGGCTGACCGGCGACCGCGTCGACCAGCCGCTCGATCGTGGCGACCAGCTCGGGTCCGACCTGCTGCTCGTCGGAGATCGGCGGGGGTGTCAACGGCCCCTCGGCGGGATCGTCGGTCGTGGTCATCGTCGCTGCGAGTGTACCGCGCGCTCGGGGCGCGCGCTTGACCGGCGCGCGCGCCCTGCCACACTGCCGCCCCGATGTCCGCCCCTGGTCACGACCCCGCCCGCGATCTCTCCACCCGGCAGAAGGTCGCGGCGATGGGCTCGTCGCTGCTCGGCATCTTCCTCGCCGCGCTCGATCAGACCGTGGTCGCCACCGCCGGGCCGACGATGCAGAAGGACCTGCACGTCGCGCCGTCGCTGTACGTGTGGATGACCACCTCGTACGTCGTGGCGTCGACGGTGATGGTGCCGCTGTGGGGCAAGCTGTCCGACCTGTTCGGCCGCAAGCGCACGCTGCTCATCGGCATGACGCTGTTCCTGATCGGTTCGGCGCTGTGCGCCTCGGCCGGCTCGCTCGAGGCGCTGATCGCCTACCGGGTGCTGCAGGGCATCGGCTCGGCGGCGCTGTTCACCAACGCGTTCGCGGTCACCGCCGACCTGTTCGCGCCGGCCGAGCGCAGCAAGTGGCAGGGCCTGTTCGGCGCGGTGTTCGGGGTCGCCAGCGTGGTCGGCCCCTACGTCGGCGGCTTCCTCACCGACCACGCCGGCTGGCACTGGGTGTTCCTGGTCAACATCCCGGTCGGCGCGATCGCGCTGGCGGTCGCGATCATCAGCATGCCGCCGCTGCGCCGGCCGCGCACCGGCCCGGTGGTCATCGACGTCGCCGGCGCCGGCCTGATCATGGTCGCGATGGTGCCGCTCCTGCTCGCGCTCAGCCTCGGCCACGGCGACGCCGCGCGCTCGGCGGGCGGGCCACCGGCCGGCGGCCCGCCGACCGTCGCAGCGACCGGCGCGCCGGCCGCCACCGCGGGCGCCCCGGTCGCGACGCCGCAGCCCCCGGCGGCCACCACCCCGGTCGCGGCCGCGCCCGCCGCCCCGCCCGCGTCCGCCCACGGCGACGAGGACGCGCACGGCACCACCGGCTGGCCGTGGGGCTCGTGGCAGATCCTCGGCCTGTTCACGATCGCCGGCCTCGGCGTGGTCGGCTTCATCCTGGTCGAGCGCGGCGCGCGCGATCCGATCCTCGACCTGCGGATGTTCCGCGCCCGCGAGTTCTGGCTCGGCTGCACCGCCGCCTTCACCGCCGGCCTGCCGTTCCTGGCCGCGATCATCTTCTTGCCGGTGTTCATGACCCGGGTCGCCGGCGCCTCGGCCAGCGAGTCGGGCCAGGTGATGATCCCGCTGACCCTCGGCATCGTGGTCGCCAACATCTCGTCGGGCCAGATCGTGTCGCGGATCGGCCGCTACAAGCCGGTGTTGCTGGCCTCGCTGGTGGTGCAGATCGTCGGCTTCGCGGTCCTCGGCTTCACCCTGAGCACGTCGTCGACCCAGCTCGAGGTCTCGCTCAAGATGATCATCCTCGGCCTCGGCCTCGGCCCGGCGATCCCGCTGTACACGCTCGCCATCCAGAGCGCGGTGCCGATGAACCGCATCGGCGTCGCGACCTCGACCGCGGTCTTCTCCCGCTCGGTCGGCGCCACCATCGGCGCCGCGATCCTCAGCACCGTGTTCGCCACCGCGCTGATGTCGATGCCGCTCGGCGCCCACGGCCCGACCGCCGCCGCCTACACCCACGCCGCCCGGGTGCTGTTCCAGATCTCGGCCGGCATCGCCGCCCTCGCCCTGCTGGTCACCCTCGCCTTGCCGGCGGTGCCGCTGCGCAAGCACCAGGCGCCGCCGCCGCTGGCCGAGTAGCCGCCGCCCGGGCCCGCTGGCAGGGTCCGGCATCCGGACAGCCGCGCGCGATCGCGGCGGTCGCCGCTGGCGCGCCGCGGGTGGCCTGCCCTATATCCCGAGGTCATGAGGAACCAGCGGATGTCGGCAGGGTGGATGGTCATGATCGGGCTGGCGGTCGCCGCGTGCGGCGATCCCAAGCCCGGCGAGGACGGCGGCGTCGCCGCGGCCAAGGCGGCCGGCGCCAAGGCGGCCGGCGACAAGGCGGCCGGCGACAAGGCGGGCCCGGCCGCCGACCGGCCGCCCGATCCGAAGCCGGCCAAGGGCGTGGTCGCGACCGCGGTCAAGGCCAGCGCGCCCACCACCGGCGGTGGCACCTCGGCGGCGGCGGCGGCGCGGTTCAAGGCGTGGACGCCGATCCACGCCTTCCTCGGCGCGCCGGTCGCCGCCGGCGCGGTGATCAGCGCCACCGAGGCGATGGTGTTCACCCGCGACAACCACGTCGGCCTGACCCGCGACGGCGGCGCGACCTGGGGCTTCGAGCGGATGACCACCGGCACGGTGTGGGCGGTGGCGGGCGCGCCCAGCGGCCCGTACGTGGTGGTCGGCGGCCGCGGCTTCGCCGCGATCTCGGCCGACGGCACGCTGTGGACCGATCTGCCCCGCTACACCAGCGACGACCTCAAGGCGGTCGCGGTCGGCGGCGACGTGCTGGTCGCGGTCGGCAAGAACGGCGGCTTCGTCAAGGTCAAGACCGACGGCAGCGCGCCGGTGATCGGCTGGCTGCCCGACAAGGCCAAGGCGACCGCGGTCGCGCTCGACGGCGGCACGATCCGGCTTGCCGCCGGCAAGGTGTCGTACGAGAGCACCGACGCGGTGACCTGGACCGCGATCGAGCCGCCGGTGATCCCGGCCGCGGTCCGCGCCAACGCGACCAGCCAGGGCCTGTGCGGGCTGGGCAAGCTCGGCAAGCGCGGCGCGGTGGTGTGCACCGTCACCGGCAAGGCCTACGGCATCGGCCCGTCGGAGACGCTGGTGGTCGGCAAGTCGTGGCTGGCGCTGACCACCAACGGCAAGCGCTGGGCGATGGCGCCGCTACCGCTGGTCACGATCAAGAACGTCGCCGGCCAGCCCGGCGGGCCGTACCACGTCGGCGACGGCCGTGGCGGCGTCGCCACCAGCACCGACGGCGTCAACTGGACCCGGGGCGACGACCCCACCGTGCTCGACGGCGTGCCCGAGTTCACCGCCCGCACCGACAAGTGCGAGGGCGCGCTGCCCGGCCCGCAGGAGTCGTGCGTGATCACCCGGGTGGTGACGTCGCCGGCCGGCCTGCCCGACGTCCGCGCGGTCCGCTTCGCTGGCGAGGTCGGCCTGGCGATGGGCGACTCGGCGCTGGTGGCGGTGACCGCCGACGGCGGCGCGACCTGGCAGGCCCGCAGCGGCTTCGGCCTCGGCGGCGTGTTCGGCTTCGACGTCGAGGGCAGCAAGCTGGTCGCGCTGGGCAAGACCAAGGTCGCGGTGTCGACCGACGGCGGCGCGTCGTTCCGCACCGTGCCGCTGCCGGCCAAGACGCCGGCCTTGTTCGTCACCCACATCGCCGCCGACGGCAGCGTGTACCTGGCCGGGCGCGCCGGCACCATCCTCAAGGCCGACCCCGACGTCGCCGGCTTCACCCGCCTGGCCACCGGGGCCAAGAACAAGATCGACTACATCTACCTGCACGAGGTCGGGCCGTCGCTGTACGCGGCCGGCGCGCGCGGCGAGCTGACCCGGTCGACCGACGGCGGCGCGACCTGGACCGCGATCACCACCGGCCTGGCCGAGCCGATCCAGCAGATGACCGGCGCCGGCGACACCGTGCTCGCGATCAGCGCGCCGCCCCGCTACGGCGGCAACAAGCTGCTGCGCTCGAGCGACGGCGGCGCCCGCTTCTTCGTCCAGCGCGAGCTGTCCGATCAGGGCAAGGTCCACAGCTTCGTGCTCGACGGCGACACCCTGCGCAGCGACAACCTCGAGTCGAAGGACTTCGGCGCCACCTGGACCCGCTACACCGAGTGGTTCTGGCCCGGCTCGGTCGACATCGGCGACGGCTCCGGCGTGCGGATCGCCAACGTCAGCTCGTACGCCGGCAAGGATCGCTTCTACGTGATCGGCACCGCCAAGGACGACCTCACCATCGTCGACAGCTTCTACAACAAGGGCGGCTTCCTCCGCTGCTCGGGCCCGGCCGGCTGCTGGATGATCGCCGGCGGCCAGCTCTACCACCCGCGCGGCTGAGCCCGGGCGGTGGCCGCGGCCACGTCGCGCGCTGCTACGTCCAGAGGATCGGCACGTCGTACGCGGCCAGCAGGCGGTCGTGGCTGACCAGGGTGAGGCCCTCCAGGCGTGCCTGGGCCACCAGCATGCGGTCGAACGGATCGCCGTGGTGAGGTGGCAGCGCTGCAGCCTCGGCGGCGTGCTCGAACGCGATCGGCAGGCGCTGGAAGCCGCTCGCGTCGACGCCGACGGCGAAGGGTGCGGGCAGAGTCAGCCTGCCGAGGGCCTGCTTGATCCCGGCCTCCCAGGCCGAGGCGGCGCTGACGAACACCATCGAAGCCCGGGCGATGGTGTCGCGCGCATGTGGTTGGAAGCCGGGCGGCGTTGGTCCGCCACCAGATGACGACGTGGGTGTCGAGCAGAAGCAGCTCATCGAGCGTCGCCGTTGAACGCCGCCAGCAGATCGGCCGGCAGCGGCGCATCGAAGTCATCGCTCACCTGCACCCGCCCCTCCCAGCCACCGGGTTCGCGCGGCGTCGCGTGGCGTGCCAGCGGGACGAGGCGCGCCTGCGGCACACCGTTCTTCGCGATGACGATCTCTTCGCCCGCCGCGGCGCGATCGACGAGCTGCGACAGGTTCGTCTTCGCGTCGTACAGGTTCGTGAACACCGGTGCCATGAGAAACGGTAGCGCGACCGCACATGTTGGTCGAGGTTGACCAAGTGCACGGGCCGCGCCACCGCCCGCGTCCTCCGCCGCGTCATTCGGCCGGGCAGGTGCGGTTGATGAACGCCTCGAGCCTCGCGATCCGCATCGGCAGGAACAGGTCGGTCAGGGCCGGCGATAGCGCCCCCGACTCGTCGATGTGGACCGCGCCCAGGCTGGCCGGCCAGGTCAGCCCGCCGCCGAGCGCGACCCCGCTGCTGACGCCGTGACAGCCGGCGCAGGTCTGGGTGGTGGCCCGGCGCAGCGCATCGTCGATCGTCAGGTCGCCGCCGTTGTGGTTCAGATCGAAGCCGATGAACCGCCGGAGGTACGGGCTGGTGCGGAGGTCGTAGCGGACCGCCGCGGCCGTCGGCGGGGTCGCGACCACGCTCTCGAGCTCGTTCCAGTCGTCGGGCGTCGGCAGGACGAAGTTCAGGCGATCGAACTGCAGGCTGCTGGCCCGGACCGCGACGCCCAACGCCTTGCGCTCGGCGTTGGTCAGCGGCGACGTGTCGGCGAACAGCTCGTCGGCCGGCGTGCTCGGCAACGGCACCAGCTCGAAGCGCAGGCCGCAGCCGGTCGGCGCGCAGGTCCGCCGGAGCTGGTAACGGCGCAGGTTCCACTCGACCTCGTCGACGAAGAAGTTGCCGGTGATCTCGCCCTCGCCGTGGACGGCGTCGACGCCGTCGGCCAGCCCGTAGCTGGCCGCGCGCACCACCGCGCCGAAGCCGGGCACCGCGGTGCCGAGGTAGAAGAACCGCTCGAGCTGGTCGGCGCGCGACGCCGGATCGGCGTCGGCCGACAGCGCCTGCCAGAAGCGCCACACCGGCACGCAGCCGTCGGGCCCGCCAGCGACCAGCCGCGGATTGTAGAGCGCGCCGTCGAAGGCGAGGAAGGCGCGCCCGCCGACCGCCGGATCGGACGAGCGCATCGCGTAGATGATCCGGTAGACGCCGCAGTGGAAGCCGGAGCCGGGGCCGAGGTCGAAGCGGTTGACCAGCGCGACCGGTTCGAACCGCACCCGCGACGTCGCCGAGAACGGGTCGACCGCGGCCAGCGTGGCCTCGGCGGTCCGCGGGCAACGTAGGCCGTAGCCATGGACGTCGACGTCGTCGCAGTCGCCGGGCGCCGGGCTGGCCGCGAACGTCCGCATCCAGGCCTGCCACAGCGAGCGGGTGGTGACGTCGGCACCGACGCGGGCCGTGGTCCGGATCTGGCCCATGGTCCGGGTGAAGCCGAACCGGGCCAGCACCTGCGGATCGGTGATCACCATCGATCCGCCGACGGTGGTGCCGCTGACGGTGCACGCGGCCGGCGCGTGGGCGACGACGGAGGGCGTGACCCGGTCGGGCGCGTCGCAGCCGCTGGCGACCAGCGCGGTGGTCACCAGCCCGACGAGGACACGCAGCGCGGTCATGGCAGCCACGCCCCTTGGGGCGGCGTGACCCGGATCGGCGCCGGCCGGCAGACGTCGAACACGAAGTGACAGTCGACGCCGCCGCCCGGGGTCGGCACGCACTCCTCGCGGTGGGTAACGCGGCACAGCGGATCGGGGGCGCAGGCCGCCTCGGTGAGCAGCGCCGCGCACGCGTGCAGGCACTGTTCCTCGGGGATGCAGTAGCCCGCCCAGCAGCCGGCGGCGATGCCCGGCACGGTGCCGGCCGGGCACGCCGGCGGCGGTTCGGCGCAGGTGACCGGACCGCGGCACGCGTCGTCGGCCGGCCCGGTGCAGGTGGTCACGCAGGTGTCGAGGCACCCGTCGGCCGAGGTGCACGTCGACGCGCAGGTCGTCCCCGGCCAGCACATCGTCAGCTCGCACGCGTCGGCCTGGAAGTCGATGCGCTCGCCCGGATGGCCGTAGGGGTCGACGAACGGATCCTCGGTGCACAGGGCCGGGCTGCCGCACCCGTCGGGCGCGCAGGACGACAGCCGCACGCACTCGGGCTCGCACACCGCCCACTCGCAACCCGCCGTGGTGCAGGGGTGACACCACACCCGACAGGCCTGGCCGGCCGGGCAGGTCGCGGCGGCACAGACCGCGGCGCCGCTAGGGACGCACGCCGGGTGGGTCATCCCGGTCAGCGCCGCGGGGTCGCCGCCCAGCATCGGGACGTGCTGGCAGGTGGTGCCCGCCGGGCAGGCGTACGGACAGAGGTCGGCGTCGGGGACACAGGCGTCCTGGCAGACGGGCGTGCACGGCGCGCCGGTCTCGCACTCGCTGCACTGCTGCTCGCGGTGCAGCCCTGGCCCGCACGGGTCCGGCGCCGCGGCGTCGGTCGCGGCGTCGGGGTCGGTCGCGGCGTCGACGGCGCTGGCGTCGAGCGTGGCGGCCGCGTCGTCCACCGTGGCGGGCGCACCGGCGACACAGCCGCCCCACCCGATGGCGCTGGCCACCAGGCTCGCGATCGCGCCGTTCCACGGTCGAGCCATCGTTCTCATTGGTTGTCGCCCGGCGACCCGGTGTTCATCACAGCATAGTCGGTCCGACCGGCCCCGCGGGCGTCCTCACCGACGGCGCGCGCAGCCCGCGGCGGTCGGGCGTAGGATGGGGCCATGGCGATCGCGGATGGCTCGCGTCAGCGTCAGCGTCAGCGTCGACGTCGCGGTCCGGCATGGCCCGGGCCGCGGGCCGGCGTGCTCCTGGCCGGCGTGGCGTGCGCGGCGTGCGGCGGGACCGTCGACCCGGGCGACCTGCGCGACGTCGTCGTCAACGAGGTGATGCTGCGCGACACCGACACGCTCCCCTCACCCGACGGGACGTTCGGGCCCTGGCTCGAGCTCTACAACCGGGGCCCGCAGCCGATCGATCTCGGCGAGCTCGGCATCGGCTTCGGCGACCCGGCGGCGGCGACCCGGCGGCTCGCGGCGCCGGCCGAGCTCGCGCCCGGCGGGTACCTCGCGATCCGCGCCGACCAGACCGTCGGCCCCGCCGGCGAGACCGCCTGGCCGGCCGCCGACGCCATCACCGCCGTCACGCTCCATCGCGGCGCCGACCTGCTGTCGACGCTGCCGATGGTCGCCGACGCTCGGCGCGAGGACGTGTCGGTCGGCCTCCGCCTCGACTCGTTCGCCCCGCCGGTGCTGGTGCTCGACGAGGCGACCCCGGGCCGGCCCAACTCCGACGGCGACGTCACGTTCTGGCCGCGACCGCCGACCTTCAGCGTGCCGCGCGGCCACGTCGATCAGCCGTTCGAGCTGCGGCTGCGGGCCCGCGGCGGCGGCGAGATCTACCTGACCACCGACGGCACCCCGCCGCGACCGATCGCGGCCCAGCGCTACACCGCGCCGCTGGCGATCACCGGCTCGCGGACGGTGCGCGCGTGGGCGACCTACCCCGACCTCGGCTACACGACGGCCGAGGTCACCAACACCTACCTGTTCCTCGACGAGGCGATCGCGGCGCCGACCATGCGGCGGCGGATCACCCAGGATCCGGTGTACGGGCCGAAGCTGCGGCCGGCGCTGCAGGCCTACCCGTCGATCTTCATCACCTCGCCGGCGGCGCTCAACCCCAGCACCAAGGTGGCGGTCGCGGTTGAGCTCTACGATCCGTCCGGCGCCGAGCCCGGCTTCTCGATCACCGCCGGCGCCAAGCTGGTCGGGTCTCACAGCCTGGGCGCCTACCCCAAGAACAACATCCGCCTCCACTTCGAGGCCGAGTTCGGCCCGTCGAAGCTGCGCTATCCGCTGTACGCGGCGTGTTGCACCACCGCCGGTCACCAGCCGGCCGACGCGTTCGACGAGCTGACCCTGCGCAGCGGCGGCCACGACTCGGTCTTCTACCTCGGCGCCCGCGGCCAGCCGGTCGGCAACGGCCAGTACGTCCGCAACCGCTTCCTGCAGGAGACCCAGCGCCGGATGGGGCAGATGAGCACCGACGGCCGGTTCGTGCAGGTGTTCCTCAACCGCGCCTACCTCGGTCAGTTCGATCTGCAGGAGCGGCCCAACGCGTCGTTCATGGCCGCCCACCTCGGCGGCAGCAAGGACGACTACGCCGACGTCAACGGCGCGGTGCTCGGCGACCTCGACGTCTGGGGCGAGGTCAAGGCCGCCACCGCGAGCTGGGAGCAGGCGAGCCGCTGGATCGACATCGACAACCTGATCGACTACCAGCTCCTGCAGTACGTCGCCGGCAACGACTGGGACTGGCTCACCAACCAGAACTGGCTCGCCGCCGGCCCGCGGGCCGCCCCGGGGCCGGGCGGGGCCGGCTGGCGCTTCTTCGGCTGGGACTCCGACATCACCTTCCTCAACCCGCTGGTCGACGTCACCGACCCCCGCGCCGTCGCCCGCACCGGCCTGCCGATCAACCCGCCCGACGGCGTGTTCACCGCCCTGCGCGCCTACCCCGAGTTCCGCGCCCGGGTCGCCGCCCGCGCGGCCCTCCACTTCGGCCCGGGCGGCGCGCTGACCGACGAGGCCATGGGCGCCGCCTACGCCGAGGTCGCCCATCGCGTCGAGCTGTCGCTGGTCGCCGAGTCGGCCCGCTGGGGCGACTACGCCGGGCTCGACTGGACGGTCGACGGCGCCTGGCGGCCCGAGCGCGATCGCATCGTCAATCAGTTCTTCGCCGGCCGCGCCGCCCGCGTCCTCGCCCAGCTCCGCGCCCAGGGCATCCTGCCGCCCTGATCCACGAGTCCTCGCAACCGCCGCTTCTTGCGCAGCTTCTTGGCCCTGGGTCCGAGCCCCCCGTGGCGTGAGCTGCTCGGGGGATCCCTTCCACACCGCTCGTCCTGAGCGAAGGGCGAGCGCAGCGAGCCCGGAGTCGAAGGACGGTCGACGGTCACACCGCGAGCGCGTGCCCCTCGACAAGCTCAGGGCGATCAGTGGGCGGCGGCGGTCGGGGCGTGGTGGCCGTCGCCGCCCTGGCCGATCGAGTAGGCGCGCTCGCCGTGGAGGGCGCCGTCGAGGCCCTCGTACTCGACCTCGCGATCGACCCGGAGGCCGACGGTGGCGTCGATCAGCTTGAGCAGGCCGTAGGTGACGACCACCGCCCAGACGCCGGCGGCGAGGAGGCCGAGCGCCTGCTCGCCGACCAGGCCGACGCTGCCGCCGTGGTGGTTGGCGGTCAGCGCGGCGCTGGCGAACGCGCCGGTCAGGAGCGCGCCGGCCGCGCCGCCGACGCCGTGGACGCCGAACGCGTCGAGCGCGTCGTCGTAGCCGAAGCGGCCCTTGAGCATCACGCCGCCGTAGCAGGCCAGGCCGGCGAGCAGGCCGATCGCCATCGCCGCCCGCGGATCGACGAAGCCGGCGGCCGGCGTGATGCCGACCAGGCCGGCGACCAGGCCCGACGCCACGCCGAGCATGGTCGCCTTCTTCATCCGCAGCGCCTCGATGATCACCCAGGCCAGCGCGCCGGTCGCCGCCGCCAGGTGGGTGTTGACCAGCGCCAGCGCCGACAGGCCGCCGGCGGTCAGCGCCGAGCC
>Ga0075163_10012027_pt1 | contig 11270 bp, 7 predicted proteins | sample JI1023141ADNA_FD_71478 | JGI IMG/M metagenome (GOLD analysis project Ga0075163, IMG submission 71478) | Wastewater effluent complex algal communities from Wisconsin, to seasonally profile nutrient transformation and Carbon sequestration -... | ecosystem: Engineered > WWTP > Effluent > Algae...
CGCGATCATCGCGGATGATTTCACCGTGGACAATGTGGCGCGTGTGAGCGTGGCCGTAGCCCACTGGGTGAAGAAGAACTTCCCCGGAACGCCCAGCATCGTGGTGGGCCACGATTGCCGCTTCGCCGGAGAGTTGTTCGCTGAAACCGCCACCAAGGTGTTCGTGAGCCATGGCATCACCGTGCATCTGGCCAAGGGTTTCGTGAGCACACCGATGGTGAGCCTGGGAGCCTTCAACACGAAGAGCGCCATGGGGGTGATCCTCACGGCCAGCCACAACCCACCGAGCTACAACGGCTACAAGTTGAAGGGCATCTACGGTGGACCATTGGTGCCCGAGCATGTGCAGGAGGTGGAGGACATCATCCCCGCCACGCATGGCTTGGATCTGGCCAACATCGACCTGAAGAAGGCCAAGGCAGATGGCTTGATCAAGGACATCGACCTGGAGACTATGTACGTGAAGCATGTGGAGGCCAACTTCGATATGAAGGCCATCCGCGAAAGCGGGCTGCGCTGGGGCTACGATGCGATGTGGGGCGCGGGTCAGAACGTGATCAAGCGGATCCTGCCGCAGGCAACGATGCTGCATTGCGACTACAATCCCTCGTTCATGGGTCAGGCCCCCGAGCCGATCGACAAGAACCTGCAGGAGTTCAGCAACCTGATCAAGAAGGGCGGCATCGATTGCGGCTTGGCCACGGACGGTGATGCGGACCGGATCGGGCTGTACAACGGCAAGGGCGAGTTCATCGATTCGCACCACATCATCCTGCTCCTGATCCACTACCTGGTGAAGTACAAGAAGTTCACAGGCAAGGTGGTGGTGGCCGTGAGCACCACGCCCAAGGTGAAGAAGTTGTGCGAGCACTACGGGCTCGAGTACCAGGTCACCAAGATCGGCTTCAAGTGGATCTGCGGCATCATGATCAACGAGGACGTGTTGCTGGGTGGTGAGGAGAGCGGTGGCATCGCCATCAAGGGGCATATCCCCGAGCGTGATGGCATCTGGATGGGCCTCACCATTTGGGAATTCATGGCGAAGAGCGGCAAGAGCCTCGACGACCTCATCGCTGAGGTGTACGCGATCGTGGGTCCTTTCAAGTACGAGCGCAACGACCTGCACATCAGCGAAGCGCTGAAGCAACAAGTGCTGAAAGCCTGCACGGACGGGGCTTACAAGAGCTTCGGGGACTATGCCGTGAAGAGCGTGGAGACCATCGATGGCTTCAAGTTCCACATGGAGAAGGACCAGTGGATGATGATCCGGGCGAGCGGTACTGAGCCGGTACTGCGCTGTTACGCGGAATCGGACACCTTGGAGAACGCCCGCAGGATCCTGACGGCGACGCGCGCTGCGATCGGCGCTTAGCGCTTCAGGAACCGCGAACGCGCCACGGTGGCACCGTGCTCATCGAGCAGGAGCAAGCTGTACGTGCCGGTAGCGAGTTGTTCCAAGGACCGCCCTTGGATGGAATGGCCTTGGACCGGCGCGTCCACCAACGTGCGCCCGAGCGCGTCGTGGATCAGGACGTGCGTGACCTGTTCGTCCAGGGGGCTCCAGAAGAGGGCATCGTCCACGGGGACAGGGTAGAGTAGGATAACACCTTGCTCACGCATCACGGCTACCACATCGGAGTACTCTTCCGTGCCATCGAGATCGATCAAGCGGAGGCGGTAGTAGCTGATACCGTTGGGTGCGTTCACGTCCAGGAACCTGTAGTCCACGGTGCGTGCACTGGTGCCGGCAGCATCCACGGAACCGATCACCGCGAAGCGATCACCATCGGTGCTGTGTTCCACGAGGAAGTGGCTGCTGTTCTGTTCGGACCCGGTGGACCATTGTAGCTGGTTGCCTTCGGTCATCGGCATGCCGCGGAAGGAAATCAATTCGATCGGCAGCACACCGATATCGCCCACGCCCGAGGCATAGCCGTAGAACCAGCGGCTGAAGCGTTGGCCGTCGAAGGACTTGTGCATCGGATACTCCACGCGCACGCGCCACCGGTTACGGTAACGACTGGGGATCTTGGTGACCACCTCCTTGATCTCGAGACCGGAAAGGCCGAGGTTGGAGTAGGCGACACTGACGGCTGAAGCGGACACGCTGTTGGTGATCGGTGTGCCTGAGAAGGGCTGCCCTTCGTGTACCACCTCCCACCGCAGGCGGCCAGTGGTGCGCTGCATCGGACTGCGTGCCCGGTGACCGATGCCGAAGAAATAGCGGTTCAGGAAATCGGCGCTATTGGTGGCCAGTGGGCTCACAAGGTCCACCATGTACTGCCGTGTGAGGCGGTTGTAAGCGAGTGCATTGTTCCCGCGGTAGGCACGCACGGTGCCTTCATTGGCGGCGGTAGGTGCGGCGTTGGGCGAGCCGATGATGACATCGCTGTAGCCATCGCCATCCACGTCTCCACCACCAGCTACAGCGGTTCCGAAGGCTTCGTTCGCGATGTTCGGTTCCAAGGTCGTGTTGTTCGCCGCTTGCAAAGCCATGGTTCCGCCGAGATAGACCCATGCACGGCCTTCATTCGCTTCGCCATTGGTGAATCCCGCGCCGCCAACGACCACATCGGCATAACCATCACCGTTCACGTCGCCTGCCTCTGCTACGCTCGTGCCGAACCGAGCATTGACGGAGTTGCTTTGGAAGAATGTGGATGCTGTGAAGATCCCGGGGTTCGGTGAACCGTAGAAGGCGTATACGATCCCTTCGTTCGTCTCTGGGTTCGTAGCGTTGGGTGCTCCGGCGATGATGTCGTAGAAACCATCGCCATTCACATCGCCAGCACCCGCTACGGAAGCGCCAAGGCGACGTCCTGGTACATTGCTTTCGTAGGCATATGCTGGTGTCGTTGGCAACGTGATTAGTGCGCCGATGTACACATAGAACGCGCCTTCAAGAGCCTGACCATTGGAGAGTTCCGGTGCGCCGACGATCATATCCGAGAAACCATCGCCGTTCACATCGCCGGCTGTGCAAACCGAAGCTCCGAATGAACCTCCGGCAACGGGTGCGCTGAAAATGACCGGTGTGGCGACCAAGCCAGTGCCTGACCCTGGATAAACGAATACGAGATCCGCCCCCGGAGCACCGATGATCACATCGGAGTAACCATCCACGTTGTGATCACCTGCCTTGAAAACGGAGGTCCCGAACAATGATCCAGAGGTGCCGGACAGGGTTAGGACTGGAACAGGGTTGAGGCCACCCGGTCCACCATGGAAAATGTATGCCCGACCGATGCCGCCACTTTGTGGAGCACCCACGACCACGTCGGCATAACCATCCCCGTTCACATCACCGGCGCTGGCCACGCTACTGCCGAAAGCGGCTCCGGCCACGTTCACTTCCAAGGTGAGTGACGGAACCACGGGCAAGCCAGTGAGACTGCCGTAGTGCACATAGGCCAAGCCTTCGCCAGCTTGTCCGTTCGCGGCACCGGGTGCCCCCACGATGGCATCGGAATAACCATCGCCGTTGATATCGCCGGCATTCGCAACGGACGAACCGAGTTGAGCATTGGCAATGCCAGAGGAGCGTGTAGTAGCCGGTGTGGTGCTCACGTTGTAGGTGCCGCCGTGGTAGATGAAGGCTCGGCCGCCACTGAGGCTTGGTGCGCCTACGATCATATCTGAAAAGCCATCGCCGTTCACATCACCGGCTGTGCTAACCCACTCGCCCATGAAGGCGTTCGCGATGTTGGTTTCGTATCGCAGGAATGCAGAAGAGCTTATCCCTGTTGGTGAGCCCAAGTGGAGGAAAGCGGCCCCTTCATTACTCTGGCCATTTGCCCATTGCAGGCAACCGATGATCACGTCCGCATAGCCATCACCGTTCACATCACCAGCGGTGGAAGAGCTGTGGCCAAAGTACCTGTTCGCCAAGCCACCATCAATGACAGTGGCTGGAATGTTGCTCAAACCGGTAGCCGAGCCGTGGTAGATCAGCGCTGCACCTTCCGATACCTCGGGGCCAACTTGGTCCTGCCAATCACTGATGATCACATCGCTATACCCATCGCCATTGACATCACCCGCTGAACCGACGGACCAGCCGTTCCTGGTCGAATACCCCGTTGTCGTGAACGTCAGGGTAGCGGGAGGATTAAGGCCAACCCCGAGCGCATTTGCCGAGCCATGGTAGATGTAGATACCACCAGTGATCGCTGGTGCCGCCGTGGGGATCCGGATCTTATGAGCTCCGATCACGACATCGTTGAAGCCATCACCATTCACATCGCCGGCAGCGCCTACGGCGTACCCGAATTGTGCGCCACCGAAGTTCTGTTCCAGCCGATGGCGAAAGACCGGGTTGAGTCCCGTGGCTGATCCTAAGAAGATCCAAGCCGCCCCCTCATTGCTTGTCGGTCCATACGTTGCCAACCACCCTCCGGCGATGATGTCACTGAACCCGTCACCATTGATATCACCAAGGCCAGCCACACTTGATCCCATGTAGCTGGCATTCGTATTGTTCTGAAGGATGTAGTTCGGCGTCGTGGCGATCCCCGTCGCGGAACCGTGGTAAATGAAAACGCCACCTTCTGTTGGAGTTGCGGCGTTGTCCCTCCATGTGGAAGATCCAACGATCAGGTCCTCAAAGCCATCACCGTTCACGTCGCCGGCGCCATCCACCCCCAAACCAAAATTATCCGCGATACCAACAAGACCAGAGGTCAAGGTGACATTCGGAGCTGCACCGATACCACTAGCACTGCCGTAGTATACGTAGGCCGCTCCTGGAGTGGTCCCTGTTGGTAGATTGTCGAATGGAGCTCCCACCACGACATCGGAGTAACCATCTCCATTCAGGTCACCGGCTGAGGAAGCACAACGTCCGAATTTGGAAACTCCTAGATTATTCAGTTGCCTCTCCACCGTGGTGCTCACCGGATCCACGGTAACGGGATAGACGGCATGCTCATCATCCACCATGATGCGAAGCGCCTTGGAGCCTTCCTCCAACTTGAACCAAGCCTTCAGGGGGGTGCCATTGGCATCCCAAACGGCGAGACCTTTGTACGCATGCACGAAGCCCTCCTGTTCGTCATGGAAGAGCAGGTCACCCCCGAAGATGGACGGAACGTGGGGTGTTCGAATGTCTATATGGACTTCCAGGGTACCTACACCTTGTTCCCTTTCAGGGAGGATGAAATTCTGCCGAAGGCCTTCCCGCTCAAGCAGGTACTCCACCTGAACGTGATCGCCGATCCAAGTCAAGCTCGTATCTGAACTGGAGCTGGAATTCGAAACCCAGGGACTCGTGATCCGACCATTGCGCCCGACGCCCTGGAAGGTGAAGGACGTGGTCCAAGTGGGGGCGGCGATAGGTCCGCTCAACCGCATGGTGCCGGGTGCGATCTCAGCGACCATATCCGAATGCGGCACCCAGGTGATGTATCCGCCTTTCCCGTTCGGCAGGAGCAAGCGTTCCCCCTCCGCTTCGGCGACAGACGTCGCTTGGGCGGCAGGACCTGCGATGACCAGCAGGAGGATCAGGAGCGTGCGAAGGCGGATCAACGTGGTGGGATGGCCGAGTGGGTGGTGATGCCTGAGCAGGCTAAAAGCCAGCTAAGATACGTCGGGGCTTTGGTTCGCTACCTTTGCGACGGATGCTATCGATGCGCGCAACTGCTTGTTCATCTGTGCTTTGGGTAGCTCTGTTGGCATGGTTTCCTGCACTTGGGCAAGTGGAGATCGGGGCGCCTGGCAGCGGTCCGTCACAGCGCTTAGACGAGACCTCCCCCCGAAAGGTGGCCTCCTGCCGTCGTGCAACGGCCTTGGTCTCAGGTGGTTCAATGGTCGGTGCCATCGGTCTCTTGAACGGGGCATGGTATACGCAGTATGACCGGTCCGCGTTCCATTCGTTCGACGATTCGGCTGAATGGCTGCAGATGGACAAGGCGGGTCACTTCTTCAGCGCGTACACCTTGGGCCGCTGGGGGCATGCTGCTTGGGACCGCTGTGGCACCTCCTCCCGTGAGTCCATTTTGGTCGGGGGAAGCCTTGGCCTGATCTTCCTCACCGGGGTGGAAGTACTGGATGGCACCTCGGCCGGCTGGGGCTTTTCATGGACCGATGTGGCCGCCAATGTGGCCGGGACTGCCTTGTTCATGGGCCAGGAAGCCTTGTGGAAGGAACAGCGCATCACGGTGAAATTATCGGCGCGGCTGACCCCTTTCGCGGCATTAAGGCCCGACCTGTTGGGTGAAAGTTTGGGTGAGCGGGTGCTGAAGGACTACAACGGGCAAACCATCTGGCTAAGCGCAAGCTTGACGAGCGCACGCAAGGCCAGTCGCATTCCACCTTGGTTGAGCCTGGCGTTCGGCTATGGCGGAGATAATATGCTGACAGCATTCGCTGAGCCCGGCGATGGCCGGTTCCGGCAGTTCTACTTCGCGCCGGATATCGACCTTACCCGGATCAAGACCGGTTCAAAGCTGCTACGCACCGTACTGTTCGTGCTGAACGGGATCAAGGTGCCCTTGCCGGGCATGGAACTGCGTTCCAATGGCCGGGTACTCTTCCACGGTCTGGTCTTCTAACGAGGAAGCGAGCCTTCCATCAGCATCAGTTGCACCTTCAGAACCGCCGCCACGGTAAGGCTGTCGCGGATCTCGCCGCGTTGCACCATGGCGTAGAGTTCATCGAAGGGCAGCTTGCGCATGGCGAGTTCCTCGTTGTGGTCGGGTTCCGGTTCGTAATACGTGAGACCTTGGGCTACGAAGAGTATGGCCACTTCATCGCTCGCTGAATTGCTCAGGTCCATCTGCATGATCTCGGTCCACCGTTCCGCCTCGATGCCGACCTCCTCGCGCAATTCACGCTTCGCACTTTCGATAGGTGGGAGGTCTCGTCGTCCACCGCCTTCGGGGATCTCCCAACTGTAAACGCCAAGTGGGTAGCGGTACTGGCCCACGATCCAGGTGTTGAGGTCCGCATCGAGCGGCACGATACCCACGGCGAGGTTCTTGAAGTGGATGACCCCATAGATGCCCGGCCTACCGCTGGGGTCGATCACCTCGTGGTGGGTGACGGCGATCCAGGGTGTGCTGTAGCGTTCTTCGGTGCTGACGGTCTTCCACGGCCCACGTTCTTCCATATTCGCTCGCCGTAGCTGGTGCGAAGGCGAGGCGGTGAAGATAGACCGGTACCTTTGTGGCATGGCAGGGCGGGTGTTCCGGAAAGGTGATCGCGTCGCGTTCGTGGACGAGGTGGGTGGCGGCGTGGTGCTCGACGTGCCCGCACCGGGGAAGGTGAAGGTGCGCACGGACGAGGGTTTCGTACTCGTACGTTCCGGGAAGGAGCTGGTTCCCTACGATCCGGAGCATGTGAAGCAGGCCTACCGCATCAGCGATCATCAGGCCGGTATGGTAGCCGCGAACGATGTGATGGAGGAGAAGCGGCAACGACGCAAGGGAGACAGCAGACCTGGTAAAACCCCAAAACGACCGGAGGACAACAGCGTGGCCGAAGTGGACCTACACCTGCACGAACTGGTGGAGGATGAGACCCGGTTGAGCCAGGGAGAGAAGCTGAAGTACCAATTGGCCTATTTCGAGCGGGCCTTGGAGGCGGCGATCCGCGATGGCAAACGCAAGCTGATCGTGATCCACGGGGTGGGTGAAGGGGTGCTTCGCGAAGAGGTGCGTCGGATCCTTCAGTATTACGACAGTGTGCGGTTCCACGATGCCAACATGGCGCGTTACGGATCGGGCGCCACGGAAGTGGAGATACTCCGTCATTGATCGAGTTCGAACGTGGTCGGTGAACGACCAAGTTCTTTGATATCCTGTGCATCGCTTCACCGCTGTTCGCCGCAAGGCGAAGGGAGGAAAGTCCGGGCAGTGTAGGGCAGCGTGCTTCCTAACGGGAAGGGGGCCATTTGGGAACGGATGGTCCACAGAAAGTGCCGCAGAAAGGGAAACCGCCTGCCGCAAGGTGGGTAAGGATGAAAAGGTGGGCCCGCCTTCGCGCGGGATAGGCGCTTCGGCGCTCAAAGTAAGAGCCCACCAGTGCTTCTGGCGACAGGGCAGCTTGGTAAACCTCACGCGCTGAAAGACCATGTATACCGTGCGTTCCGTAGTGTCGGAACGAGGAAAGCCCGTCCTTCCAACACAAGTTGGAGCGCGGAGGGTAGGTCGATGGATCCCGTTGGTGACGGCGGGACTAGATAGATGGTGGAGGCTACGTCGCGAGGCGTGGAACAGAACCCGGCTTACAGATGCACAGGACCTTGAATGAAGGGCCTTTCCGCCGGACGGTGGAGGGGCCCTTCGCCTTTTCACTTCGCCCGGTCGGCTACCTTCGGCCGCGATGGACGGGAGTAGACCTTCATGGTTCAGGCGTTGGCGATGGCCGCTTTTGGCGTTCGCCGTCCTGTTGACCGCCGAGGTCGTGCTTCGCCTAGGCTTCGGGTTCTGCGATGCGGTGCTGATGCAGGCTGATCCGCTTTATGAGTACATCGCCCAGCCCTTGCAGGAGCGGCATCGCTTCGGCCGTCACATCGTGTACAACTCCCTTTCCATGCGCTCGGAGGAGCCGGACAGCGCGGCGATCGTAGTGTTGGGTTGTGGCGATTCTGTCATCAATGGTGGTAGCCTGACCGACAACGACTCGCTGGCCACCACGATCCTCTCGCGGCGTTTGACCGATGCTATGGGGCGCAAGGTGCAGGTGCTCAACATCGGGGCCGGTAGCTGGGGCCCTGATAATTGCGCGGCCTATCTGGCCAAGACCGCCCTGCCACGCAGCCGTGCCCTGTTGCTCGTGGTGAGTTCGCACGATGCGCACGACAACATGAGCTTCAAGCAAGTGGTCGGGGTGCGCAAACACTTCCCTGCCCAGCAGTATGGAAGCGCGCTGCACGAATTGATCGATCGGTATCTACTACCCAAGCTGATGAAGCCCAAGACCACCACGAACGAGGAGTTGGGGATCGATAAGGGCGAAGAAGGGTTCAACACCGGTTTCATGGCCTTGAAGCGATACGCCGAAGAGCGTGGGATACCCTTCATCCTTTACCTGCATGCCGAACGTTCGGAGATAAATGCAGGTCGGTACAATGCACAAGGCCAGGAGATCCTGCATTTCGCAGCACAGAACGGGATCCGATCGATCCGCGATCTGGACCATGGAGCGCGGGTGGAGGAGTTGCGGGACAACATCCATCCGGATGAAGCTGGGCAACGGCGCATGGCGGATATCCTGCAGCCAGTGTTGTTCGAGTTGGTCCAGGCGGTCCCGCGCTGAGATCGGAACGGCGTTTGCCCCGGGTGCCGATACCTTTGTTCCGTGCGAAGTAGCCTCCTTCTCATCCTGCTGGCCATCGGGCCCTTGTTGACCAGTGCGCAGGAACTGGTCACCATCCACGGTAGGGTGATCACGAACACGGATGAACACACGTATTACGACCTGATGATCGTGAACCGGCGCACGCGCTCGGGGACCTTCGGGAATGCCGATGGCACCTTCACCGTGCAGGCCTTGCGCACCGATACCCTCATGATCGGGTCCATCGGGCACCGTACTGGGATCCTGTGCCTCGCCGATAGTGTGGAGCGCGCGATCTACGACGTGAGGATCCGCTTGGTGCCGTTGCGTGTACAACTGGCCGAAGTGGAGATCCTGCCTGAGCGCACGTTGAAGGAGATCCAGGCCGATATCGACAAGCTGGGTTACAAGGCCTCGGACTACAAGCTCACCACCGTGAACGCTTTCGAAAGTCCCATCACGGCGCTCTACCAGGAGTTCAGCCGGCGCGAACGCAGCAAGCGACTGGTGGCGGAGCTGGAGAACGAGGACCGCAAGCGCGCGATCCTACAGGAGCTCCTGCACAAATACGTGGAATACGACATCATCAAGCTGAACCCCGAAGCTTTCGATGACTTCATCGAGTTCTGCAGTGTTCCGGACGAGGTGATCAAGGGGCTCACGCAGTACGAGTTCCTGGTGTACATCAAACGGAAGTACGAGTTGTACTCCAGCTTGGGGCCCACCCGCAGGCATTGACCATGAACGGTCTCCGGGTCATCGTGCTGTTCGCCTGCTCAGCGGTGCTCGGCTCCTATGCCCAAGTGGATCGCATTGCCACCAAAGTGGAGTTGGACGAGGTGGTGATCACCGCGCAGAAGGAAGGATTCAATGTGGAGGCCTTCATCCAGCAGGTGATGGAGGATACCACCTTCCACAAGGCCTTCCTGAACACACGCTACCACCCGCATCGGTTACGCAGCGTGTTGAAGGTGCGCGCGAAGGACGAGCAGGAGACCGCCACCCTTTATCGTACCGGCCATTTGCACCGCAATGGCGATAAGGTGTGGCTGCAACTGGATACCGTGCATGAGTCTGGCAAGCTCCGCAACCGCGACAGCACGTTCCGCTACCTCACCGCGGAGATGTACGACGAGGTGTTCTTTCCCAAGGGCGAGATCATCGCCGACAACACGGTGGCCTCGCGCAAGTTGGAACTTCATCGCGGTAGCAAGTTGGATAAGTACAAGAGTGAGCTGAAGAAGTTCATGTTCGACCCAGGCAGCGAGATCGCCAGTGTGCCCTTCATCGGTCACAAGCTCGCGCTCTTCAACGATGACATGGCCCCGCTGTACGACTTCCGCATCAGCGCCGATGAACGAAACGGCCACCAGTGCTGGGTGTTCAGTGCCGAAGCCAAGCCCGAGTTCCGTGATGGTCGCACGGTGATCAAGAAGATGGATACCTGGTTCGATCACGTGACGAACAACGTGATCGCACGTACTTACCGCATCGCCCACAGCTCGGTGATCCTTGACTTCGACATCACCATCCGGGTGGAGAACACGATCATCGACGACGCACTGGTGCCCACCTTGGTGGACTACGATGGCGATTGGGACATCCCGATGAAGAAACGCGAGCTGGTGCGGTTCGTCTTGAACTACAGCGGTTGGCGGATCATCGGGTGAGGGTGGTCGGCCACTCCTGCTCGTACGTTCATGATGCGACCAGCAATGTGTAGAAGATGATCACATCCTGAATGAAGTGGATGGCCCAACCCACCAGTAGCCCTTTGGTTTCCATGGTGGCCTTGCACAGCACGTAACCCAGTACACCGGCCATGACAACACCGACAATGCCACTTGGATGTCCGAAGTAGTGCGGTAGCCCGAAGAGCACTGCGGAGAGCACCATGATGGCCCGCGAAGGAAGCAGGCCTTGTAGTCCGGCCACGAGCGCGTACCGGAAGATGAGCTCTTCGGCCAACGCATTGGTGCAGGAGAACAACAGTA
>Ga0075163_10012028_pt1 | contig 11269 bp, 11 predicted proteins | sample JI1023141ADNA_FD_71478 | JGI IMG/M metagenome (GOLD analysis project Ga0075163, IMG submission 71478) | Wastewater effluent complex algal communities from Wisconsin, to seasonally profile nutrient transformation and Carbon sequestration -... | ecosystem: Engineered > WWTP > Effluent > Algae...
TATGAGCGAACTGGTGCCGGTGACGCCTATGCCTCGACACTTGTAGCGGCGCTCGCCAAAGGCCATGATCTCGAGAGCGCTCTTCAGTGGGCTCCAATCAATTCAATGAGTGTTGTTCAGAAAACTGGCGCACAACAGGGTTTGCTCACAGAGGAAGGTCTTGAAAACTGGCTTAAAAAAGCTCCCGACTGGTATCATACTGAAAGTTTCTAAGGCTACCCCTTAACTCGCGTGGCTAATCGTGCTAATGTATAACTAATTATGTCGAGGGTTTTAAGTCAACTTCTGGGGGCGGATGAATCTAAACTCGCGCTACGACTTCGTGAGCTAGAGCGGTCTTCCGGTAACCCACACGCTGATCTGCGGCTGGTCTCAGATGTCGCCATCGCTACTCGTAGCAAAGTGCAGGCACTCGGACTTGACCCCCGTGACACAACCGGACACGAGTTATTTCAGACACTCCAAGTGAAGCTTCGCGCAGACGAGGCCGAGCTACGCAAGCAGCTGGGTGTAGAGAGCGCACCACAGCAGGCCGTTATTGAAGCCGTACAGCGTAAACTCAGCGAGCAAAAGAAGCAAGCCAAAGTGTTTGTGCTGAAACAAGCAGCTCTCAAGAGAGTGCTCAAACAGCTTAAGCCCAAGGCGACTATGAAGGCGCTTGGCTATCGAAGCATGGATAGCATGCTCAAACACGAACCGGCCGCTCAGCTTCTTGCGGCAACATATATCTCAGAATCACCAGAGTGGCACACGAGGCGGTTCGCTGCCTACCAAAAGTTGCAGCCAGGTGACTTCGAGTTACGGCATATACACTTTATTGCTCCCAGCACAAAACATTGGCCAGAGTTATGTGATACCTATGTTCAGCAGAGTCGTCATCACGTAATCACGCTTCCAGAGACCGGTGCCGTTGTGCTTCTGCCGCACAAACATGATCTAGAGGTTGTTGCGACGATTTCATTTGTCTTGGGTTTGCAGGGCATGAATACTATTAGGGCGTTGTCGAGCTATCTTAAGCTGCACCAGGTCGAACCAAATTTTGGCCAGATTTTGTCTAGTAGCCTTACATGCACGCCTCATATGGATATACAACTAGCAGGGGCAGTGCTGCCATGGAAAACAACACACTGGTTTTATGCGAATCGTGAGAAGCAGCTCCCTGAGGCATTTGAACCTCATCTGCAAGCGGATGATTTTGTCTGGCATTCGGTAGGCAAGACGTTGGCCGCAGTGCATAGCAGCTTCGCTTTTTGGGAAGGTACCCATGCGCTTGGCCATGTAGACGGCAGGGATGTCGTATCGCTTAACATATTGGACGTAGCCGTTGGCGTCAGCAATGGTTTTCACTACGCCGAACGAGTCCTCCATGATATGCAGGAGCAGCTAGGGCGAGAATTTTTAGCTCGCTACCTCCACCCAGAAAATCTGCGAAGTGCGCTCAATGATTCTCTCAGCAAACGGCTCTCTGCCGCGAACGACGAAGACCTAGAACTCGCTAGCTAGCTACTTTGCGATTACTTTAGGAATGTCGCTTGGGTTTTCTTCGTAGCCTTTGTTGAGCAGGCGCCGAGCATAACGAATATCGTCAGTTATAACATACAACCGGTCATCACCGTGACTGATGAGATCGTTTTTTAGCAGATGCTTTTTGATGAATTTGTCGAGTGGCTTCCAATACTTTTTGCCAATCAAGATCACTGGTACGCGCGGCATTTTGCCCGTTTGAATGAGCGTGATGATTTCAAAAAACTCATCGAGCGTGCCAAATCCGCCAGGGAAGCATACAAAACCGTGTGAATAGAAAGTCATCATCACTTTGCGGGTGAAAAAGAAGTTGAAGGCCAAATTGTCAGTGGTATATGGGTTAAGGTTTTGCTCGTGTGGTAAGACGATGTTGAATCCAATCGAGACGAGCTGTTCGTCGAAGGCTCCGCGATTGCTTGCTTCCATGATTCCTCCGCCACCGCCCGACAAAATAGCGAACCCATCTTCGGCTAGGTCGCCTGCGAGGTCGTGTGCCCACTGGTATGATTTAAAACGAGGGCTGAGCCGAGCAGAGCCAAAAAAAGTGACACGCTTTGGGTATTTCTTAAGAATCTTAAAGGCTTTTTCAAACTCTTCTTCGGCCGTCAGGAGCTCTCGGGTTGACTTTGCAATTGCCGCTTTTTGCGCCCGGCTCATTTCCCAGACTTTGTCTTCGTGCATGTGTTTGTGTGTCATATCTTAGGCACTAGTGTACACGCTTATGACTATTTACGAAACAGTGAGCCGAGCATATACTGAGGTTTGTATTAACTCAATCTCAAGGGAAAACATGAAACTTTCTCGCAATCAAAAAGGTTTTGGAGCCCTCGAAATCATCTTACTTTTAGTTACGGCAACGGCGCTAGCATTCGTTGGCTGGTTTGTCTGGAAGCAAAATGAAGTGAAACCCACCGAAGTTAAAAACCAATCCCAGGTGAAAACTGATGCAAATATCGAAGATGTGAGTCCAGACTACGAGATAAAAGATGTAGCAGGGAAACTAAAAAAGCAGTTCACGCATCATAAACTTGGGTTTTCCTTTCGTTTTCCTGCCGTGGTGGACGGGCAAGTAGGTTGCGAGAAACAAGACACTTGGAATGACGAGTACGGAAACCGAGTAAAATCACCCGTGGAGTGGTATGGGGCGAAAAATGGGACCGCACCACTCACTGTACTTGCGAGTGAAAATACATTCACAATTACACAAGAAAAAGCGCCAATGTTTACAGAGGCAACCTACGGTCCTTCTAAGCGAATGTATAACAGCAGCTGCCAGTATGTGACCGTAACTCAAGATCTCATTGATGGCAATAAACTAAATGCGCTCGAAGAACGATCCTGGCAGGTCTACAAGCTAGATAACGCCCAACAAATTGCTGAAAAAGCGCTAAAACTTCGGTGGCTACCAAGTGGAACTTCTGCAGAATACAGTTTAGGAACGCTTGAAAATGGGCGTCAAAATGTCACGATTACTATAAAGGGGAGTGAAGAACAATTTGGTGGTGGCCGTACGGTGACCTGGTACTATCCTGAGCAAAAGCTACTGGTGCATATTGGGCTTGGGCAATCTGTTGCATTTGCTGTTCCAGGCACAAATGGCCAAGAGTACTACATAGAAGATATTGTGAATAGTTTTGAGGTTTTGTAGGAGTACTGGTCGCCTGGCTGGTACAATAAAGGGGTGAAGTTTCAGCTTAAGAGCCACTATGAACCCAGGGGGGACCAGCCGGAGGCCATTCGGCGGCTGACTGATGGGCTGAAAAACAACGTCAAGGAGCAAACGTTGCTTGGTGTGACCGGTAGCGGCAAAACCTACACCATGGCAAACTTGGTGCAAAACTTGCAGAAACCAACCCTCGTTCTCAGTCACAACAAAACGCTTGCCGCGCAGCTTTACAGTGAGTTCAAATCTTTTTTCCCAGATAACGCCGTCCACTACTTTGTAAGCTACTTTGATTACTACCAGCCAGAGGCATACATTGCCCGCAGTGACACCTACATCGAAAAAGATTCAGCTATAAACGAAGAGATTGACCGCTTGCGTCATGCCGCGACCGACGCGCTGCTGAGCCGCCGTGACGTGCTTATCGTCGCGAGTGTGAGCTGTATATACGGCATTGGCTCAGTGGAGGACTACGGCGGGCTTTCGGTAGACGTGCAAACAGGTGAGCGGCGCGTGCGCGACAAGTTTATGCGCCAGCTAACCGACATACAATATCAGCGAAACGACATCGACTTTCATCGCGGTACCTTCCGCGTGCGCGGCGATGTGATAGACGTGTATCCAGCGGGCGAAGAGCTAGCATACCGCATCGACTTTTTTGGTGACGAAGTTGACCGAATTACACAGATTGACCCGCTGACCGGTGAAATCTTAAAAACGCTCGAAAGCTACAAAATCTTCCCCAGCAGTCACTATGTCACGGCGCAGGACAAGCTGAAAGTTGCGCTTGGCAAGATTGACCAGGAGTTGCAGGGCAGGCTTGGCGAATTCCGCGATCAGGGCAAACTGCTTGAAGCTCAACGGCTCGAGCAGCGAACGCGTTTTGACCTGGAGATGCTCGAGGAGACGGGTTTTGTAAAAGGCATCGAAAACTACAGCCGGTACCTTACGAACCGCCAGCCAGGCGAACAGCCAGCAACGTTGCTTGACTATTTCCCCGACGACTTTTTGCTGCTGATAGATGAAAGCCATATGACCATCCCGCAGCTGCGCGGTATGTATAACGGCGACCGGGCACGCAAAGAGATTTTGGTTGAGCATGGTTTTCGCCTGCCGAGTGCACTCGACAACCGGCCACTCAATTTCACTGAGTACGAACGCCATGTAAACCAAGTGGTGTACGTGAGCGCTACGCCTGCTGAATATGAGTTGAGCCGCAGTCCCGAGCCTGTCCAGCAGGTCATTCGCCCGACCGGTCTCCTTGATCCGCTCATCGAGGTCCGGCCAATAGAAGGGCAAATAGACGACCTCATCGCCGAAATCCGCGAGACGATAGACAAAGGCGAGCGTGTGCTGGTGACCACACTCACAAAACGCATGAGCGAAGATCTGACGGAGTATCTGCAAGACCTCAAGATTAAAGTAGCCTACCTGCATAGTGATGTCGACACGCTCGACCGCACCGACATTCTCCGCGACCTGCGGCTTGGGGTGTACGACGTGCTGGTGGGCATCAACTTGCTGCGAGAGGGGCTTGATCTGCCCGAAGTATCACTCGTCGCCATTCTTGACGCCGACAAAGAAGGTTTCCTCCGCAGCGAGCAGGCGCTTATACAGACAGTCGGACGCGCCGCCCGGCATGAAAAGGGCAGGGTCATTATGTATGCCGACCGAGTTACTGGCAGCATGCAGCGTACCATCGACGAAACAGCGCGCCGCCGCGAGCTGCAAGACACCTACAACCGCGAGCACGGCATCACACCGACAGGCATTAGCAAAGCAATAGAGAAGGGCCTGCGCCCTGACCTGCCAGAGGAGGCCAAGCGCGCCAAACTTGATCTAAAGAAAATACCAAAAGACGAATACGGCAGTCTCATAAAAGACCTAACAGCCCAAATGGATCTAGCTGCCGCCAACCTCCAGTTCGAAACCGCCGCAGAACTCCGCGACCTCATCAACGACCTCAAGTCAAAGCTCTAGTCAGCTCAAAATAATGATGTGAACATTATAGTCTTAAGTGGAAGCTTAAATAGTGAAAATTAACTATCTTGGGGCTTGTCTTGGATATCCGGCGGGAAAAGTAGTTGGCCGGGGTGTGAACATAGGTGGTAACTTCGGCATTTTTTTGTGCGTCAAGTTGGGCTTGCAGGACATCTAGTTGGCCTAAGAGTTGAGCGGTTTCTAACTGTTTTTGGGCAAGCTTGATTCGTTTCCTTGCTATATCTTTGCGAAAGTCCTCGGCCTCTTCAGGGGTTTTGATGCCAGCCTCCCTGTATGAACACTCACCACAGGCGACCGTAACTGTGTCTTTTGCCAGTTCGTTTAGGATAAGACGACGTGACAATCCTGGATTGGTGCGGTCGATCAAACCATTTTTGGTTTCTACCACTCTCGCAGTATCTTCAATAAAAGGACATGTGACAGTGGCAGTACTGCGTAAAAAACCAGGAACGCCCGGACTTGTGCCAGTTTCTACGGTTTTTAAACCGCAATTAAAAAAAGCATCATTCGATAAGGTTTCGGGTAAATGGGTGACGCCTGTAGTAATAAGGCCTTACGCTTTTTATTAAAACCAAACATGATGTCTCATTTTACAACTAATCTATAAAAATGTCAATATTAAAGTTAACCCCCAAGCTTGGTATACTAGTAAGTAACTATGAGTAAGCTCTCTCGGGATGATGTATTAAAATTGGCTCGTTTGTCGCGGATTTCGCTGTCCGACGACGAGGTAGATGCGTTTGCCGAGGAAATAAGCGCTATCTTGGGCTACTTCGAGCAGCTGTCTAGCGTCGACGTCTCGGGCCTCGAGCCAACCAACCAAGTAACCGGACTGACCAACGTTATGCGAAAAGACGATGTGCTGCATTACGGCTATGAACCCAGTGATTTGCTGAAAAATGTGCCGGCCGTGCAGGCAGACCATATTAAGGTGAAAAGGATGATCGGATGAGGACATTGAACATTGACCGTAGATCATTGATCAATGCTTTGTCATTTTTCCGGTATTCATTTTCAGCAAAAGGCAAAATGCTACCTGATCAAATAATGATCAACGATCAACGATCAACGATCAAGGAGCGAAGCAAATGAGCGACTGGAAGCCTATCGCCGAAATAGCAGATGATGTCCAGAGTGGCCGCGTAAAAGCCACTGACCTGGTGGAGCAAAGCCTAGCCGCTATCGAAAAGCACCAAGAGTTCAATGCCATTATCGTCACACTTGCGGAGAACGCACGGGCACACGCAAAACGGATTGATGAAAAAGTCCAAAGTGGCGGTAACGTTGGCCGTTTAGCCGGCGTGCCTTTCATCGCCAAAGACAACTTCCTCGTGTTTGGGGCAGAAACAACGGCCGCAAGCAACATCTTGAAAGGCTTTACCGCGCCGTACCAAGCGACGGTTATCGAAAAACTCGAAGAAGAGGGCGCCATATGTGTGGCCAAAGCTAACCTCGACGCATTTGCACACGGCAGTAGCACCGAAAACTCCGATTTCTTCACCACGCTTAACCCACATGATAAAACACGCGTGCCAGGTGGCTCTTCTGGTGGTTCGGCGAGCTCCGTCGTACTGGAGCTCGCGCCTTTTGCACTTGGCACTGACACCGGGGGCTCCATACGCTTGCCCGCAAGCTTTACTGGTTGTGTAGGCTACAAACCTACGTATGGACTTGTCAGCCGAAGCGGCGTGGTAGCAATGGGCAGTAGTCTAGACTGCGTAGGTCCGTTTGCGGCGACTGTGGATGATGCTGCGCTTGTCCTCGATGTGATGGCGGGCAAAGATGCACTCGACAGCACCACCATAGACCGTGACACTAACGGGTATGTTTTAAGGAGTCAGGCGCCCGATGCCCCACGCCCAAAGATCGGCATTATCAAGGAATACATGGGTGATGGGCTTGAGTCTGGGGTTCGGGAGCAAATCGATACGGCGATTCAAAAACTCAAAGATTCGGGCGCAGAAATCGTCGAAGTCAGCTTGCCGTCACTGCCTCTGGGCCTAGCCGTATACTACGTGCTTTGCCCGGCAGAGGTCAGCAGTAACCTCAGCCGCTACGACGGCCAGCGCTATGGTCATTTCACCTCGGATGCCGAAAACCTCTCTGATAGTTTCACCCGGACACGCCAATCGGGGTTTGGGCGCGAGGCAAAACGACGGATCATGATCGGCACCTATGTGCTTAGCAGCGGCTATTACGATGCCTACTACCGCAAGGCACAGACGGTACGCACCAAAGTTATCAAAGAGTTTGCCGAAGCTTTTGAACAAGTAGACTTTTTGCTTGGGCCCACCGCTCCATTCACCGCTTTTAAAATTGGTGAAAACACGGCTGATCCACTCAAGATGTATCTAAACGACATCATGACTGTGGCGGCAAACCTGGCGGGCGTTCCGGCCATATCAATCCCATGTGGGAAGTCAGAGGGCTTGCCAGTTGGTCTCCAGCTTATGGCCAAACAGGGCAGTGACCGGGCGTTATTGCAATTTGCTCATAAAACCGAGGAGTTATTAGCGTGAACCAGCTAACCGATCTGTCATTTAACCCTATGTACGCCTCGTTGCTCGGCGCCGCACTACTTTTACTCGGCCTGGTGGTTATGGCCATACGACGGCGCCGCCCGCAGACACTCGATACCGCATACTACAAGGCTGAGTGGAAAGTGATTGAGAAAAAACTAGCCAAAAAAGATCTCTGGGCACTCGCGATCATCGACGCCGACAAGCTGCTCGATCACGCCCTAAAAGCTCGTCGCTACAAAGGTAAAACCATGGGCGAACGGCTTGTGTCTGCCCAACACGACCTCACGGACAACGGCGCTATCTGGTTCGCGCACAAGCTTCGAAACAAACTTGTCCATGAGGAAACACCAAAGCTTGCCCAGCGAGACGTAAAGGGTGCACTACTTGGACTCAAAAATGCACTGAAAGACCTGGGAGCACTATGAGCAACGTCAGGGAAGAGACTCGCAAACAGTATGCTGTGACCATTGGCATAGAATGTCACGTGCAGCTCGCGACACGCACCAAACTTTTTAGTGGTGCCGACAATGATGCGCGCGAGGCAGCACCCAATACGCTTGTGAACCACATTGACTTTGGGTTGCCTGGCGCATTGCCAGTTCTCAACGAAAAAGCCGTAGAGCTTGCTAGCCGAGCAGCCTTTGCTCTAAACTCTCGCCCCGAGAAGTTTAGTAAATTTGACCGCAAGCACTATTTTTACCCAGACCTGCCCATGGGCTACCAGATTACACAGTTTGACGAACCCATCATTCTTGGTGGGCACATCGACGTCGTCGTTGACGGCGAAAAAAAGCGAATAGGCATAACGCGTGCGCATCTCGAGGCAGATGCAGGCAAATCTAGTCATCCGACTGGCGGTGACTACAGCCTCGTTGACCTAAACCGTGCGGGTACACCGCTGCTTGAAATCGTCAGCGAGCCAGACATGCACACCGCCGCCGAAGCGAAGGCTTACGCCCGCGAGCTCTGGCTGCGCATGCGCTACGCCAAAGTTTCTGAAGCCAACTTGTACTACGGCAACATGCGCTTCGACGTAAACGTCAGCGTCAGCAAGACTGACCAGCTCGGCACACGTACCGAGACCAAAAACCTCAATAGTTTCCGAAGTGTTGAAAAAGCCATCGAGTACGAAATTGTGCGCCAGATAGACGTACTGGAAAGCGGTGGGGAAATTACCCAAGAAACCCGCGGCTGGGATGACGGCAAGCAACAAACGTTTAGCCAGCGTAGCAAAGAAGATGCCCACGACTACCGCTACATGCCCGATCCAGACTTACCACCGGTGCTGCTGAGCGAAGAATATATTGCTAGAGTTGAGGCTGACATGCCTGCTTTGCCTGACGTGTATCGTGCCAAATGTGCGGACATGGGGTTAGACGCTAATACGACAGAAGATATCGTGGTCGACCCCGCAGTTGCCGCTTTGGTTGGTGAAGTGTACGACCAAGCTGGTGCCGATCACGCCAAGCGCGTAGCCTTTTGGCTCATGCGTCCCGTCGACGAAGACGCTGCTCATGCAGAAGCTGAAAATGAAGTGAAATCTACCGAAGTAAAAAATGAATCCCAGGTGAAATTACTGATTTTGCTGTCTCAAATGGTGAGCGATAATAAGCTCAGTTCGACGGCCGCAAAAGAAGTGCTAGCCGACATGCTAAAAACCGGCGAAGACCCAGAGAAAATCGCTGAGGCTAAAAATCTGCTACAGGTCAGTGATGAAGGTGCTATCGCCGAAATTGTCGCAAAAGTGCTGGCAGACAATCCGCAAGCGGCAAACGATGTGCAGAATGGTGAGATGAAAGCCATCGGCTTTCTCGTCGGCCAGGTGATGAAAGAGTCAAAAGGCAAGGCCAATCCCGCCCTAGCCACTCAGCTCATCAAAAAACAACTCGGCGTTTAAGAAGTTTTCAAGGAGGGGTAAGACATGGTACAGCCAGTTACAAAAGCGGTGATTGCGGCGGCGGGGTTTGGCACGCGGTTTTTGCCTCAGACCAAAGCCATGCCCAAAGAAATGTTGCCTCTGCTCGACAAACCAATCATTCAGTACATCGTCGAGGACCTGGTAAAAGCCGGGATTAAGGACATTATCATTGTCGGTAGCAGCAACAAGCGGTCTATAGAAGACCACTTTGATTTACCAAACGAAGATTTACTTAATAACTTGCGGGCAGGCGGTCCCAAAAAACAGCCGTTCATAGACGCAATTGAGGCGGTAGCAGAGTTAGCAAACTTCGTGTACATACGCCAAAAAGGGCCATATGGTACGGCGACGCCCGTCATGAATGCCTCACATCTTCTTGGCAATGAGCCGTTCATCTATGCATTTGCCGATGATCTGACGGTACATTCACCCAATATGTTTGAGCAGATGATTGCGTGCTATAACGAATTTGGTGGCACGGTGCTGCCATGCATTAAGGTGAAAGAGCCTAAAGACTATAGCCGATATGGCATTGTCGCAGGAGAACATGTGCGCGACGACGTGATTGCCATGTCGGGAGTCATCGAAAAGCCAGGGGAGGCAAACGCTCCTTCTGATTTTGCCGCAGTTGGCGGCTATCTACTCACCCCTGATGTTTTTGGATACATAGACAAAGGGTTAGCCAGCTTAGAAGAAGGACAAGAGTTTTATGTAACCGATTGCTTGCTCGACCCCATGGTTAAAGATGGCAAAAAACTCTTCGCACAGCTCATACAAGGTGATCGATATGATACGGGCGACCCGTTGGAATATATAAAAACGGTCGTAGATTTTGGACTCAGGAGCCCTGATTTGGGGTCTGCTTTGCGAGAACATCTGCAACAAAAAATGCAAGAACTGTAAGGTAACTCACTGTTTTGCTAGGGCGCGGTTGTGGTATAGTACGCCGTATGGAAGCAGATACCGCCCTCAAAGTTCTCGTTATTATTCTCAGCATCGTACTGAGCATCAGCCTTCTCATATCGATTGTAGCGGGCGTGCTCCTCATCAAACTGGTCAAAATGCTCAAGCAGATCGCCAGCAAAGGTGAACAATTTGTCGACTCCGCAGAAGAAACGGTCGTGACATTTCGTCAAAATATCGGCGCTGCTGGTTTGGTACGCTCACTTACGCAGCTCGTTAAGTTTGTAAATAAGGTCAACAAGAGGAGATAAGATATGTTTAAAAAAGAACAACCCAAGCAAAATGTCGCCGGTAAGGTTGCGGTTGGTGGTGCTATTGCCGCCGCTGTTGGTTATGCTGTAGGCTTGCTGACTGCGCCTAAAAGCGGCCGCGAAACCCGTGCAGACATCAAGACCAAAGCAAACGAGACGTACGGTGTAGCTGAAAAAGAACTAAAGGCTCTGCACACCGAGCTTGGCACGATGCTCAGTGATGCAAACGGCAAAATAGCTGAACTACGCGGCCGGGGTGGCAAAGCACTTGACGAGGCTGTAGCTAAAGGCAAAGACGCCAAAGAAAAAGCTCGTGTTGCGCTGACTGGTCTACACGACGGTGACGTTGAGGACAAAGACCTCAAAAAAGCCATCGCCGAAGCCACCAAAGCCGTAGAAAACCTGCGCAACTACCTCAAGAAATAAT
>Ga0075163_10012029_pt1 | contig 11268 bp, 10 predicted proteins | sample JI1023141ADNA_FD_71478 | JGI IMG/M metagenome (GOLD analysis project Ga0075163, IMG submission 71478) | Wastewater effluent complex algal communities from Wisconsin, to seasonally profile nutrient transformation and Carbon sequestration -... | ecosystem: Engineered > WWTP > Effluent > Algae...
TCCTGGCACGTTCTCGAGCTCGGACGACGTGTGGGCGCTGATGGCATCGCCCAACCCGGCCCGCTTCACGACCCTGACCAGTGCCGGCGGCTCGATCACCGTCGACACCTGCCCGAACGCCTACACGAACCTCAACGGCCGGCTTCCCGCGCAACTGACCCGCAGTCCTCGCGCGGCGCCCGCGTCACGCGCCGGCCCGCACCGAGCTGCTGCGCGACCAGCAAGGTGACCTGCCGGAACGAGCGGACCGCCGGCATGTCTTCCTTGGACCGCAGCCATCCCAGCGCCACGTGCACCGGCTCGGGCGCGTCGACGATCTCGAGGAAGTGAACGCCCCGCGGCTGCAGGTTGCGCGCCGTCCCGGGGATGATCGCCAGCCCGATGCCGGCCCCGACCAGCCCGGCCACCGTATGGATCTGGGTGGCTTGCTGCACCACCCGCGGGGTGAAGCCGGCGCGCTCGCACATGGCCACGATGCGCGAGTGGAACAGCGGGCTGCCGCGGCGCGGGAACATCACCATCGGTTCGCCCTCGAGCTCCTTCAGGCGCACGGCCTTGCGCCGCGCCAGCCGGTGCTTGTGCGGGACCGCCACCAGGAACGGGTCCTCCAGCACCGCCTGCACCTGGACTTCGGAGGGCGCCGGCTGCGGCCGCAGCACGCCGACGTCGATCACGCCGCGCGTCAGCGCCACGTGCTGCTCGGTGATCGGCATCTCGTGCAGTTCCAGCTCGATGTCCGGATACAGGTGGCGGAAGCGCTCGATGATGGAGGGCAGCAGCCCGTAGGTCGTGGAGTGGATGAAGCCCACGGACAGGCGCCCGCACTCGCCGGCGCCGGTGCGCCGCGCGTCGATCGCGGCGCGTTCCACCTCCTCGAGGATGAGGTTGCTGCGCTCCAGGAACAGCTGGCCGGCGGGGAGCAGTTCCACCCGCCGCTGCGTTCGCCGCAGCAGGGGCGTGCCGATTTCCCCTTCCAGCTGCTGGATCTGGCGCGACAGCGCCGGCTGCGCGATGCACAGGCGGGCCGCGGCCCGCCCGAAGTGGAGCTCCTGGGCCACGGCCTGGAAATAGCGGAAGTGCCGGAGGTCGATCATTCCTGATGCCGCGCAAGTATCAATCGAGGCCCAATTATATATTGGACGGATATGGTGGCCCCGTGGAACACTGGCCCCCGCGTTGCCGTGCAAGCGGCAGCCAGCAACCCGATCGAACAAGGCAACCGAGACAAGCATGACCTCCTCCATCACCTCCTTCAGCTACCACAACCCCACGGCGATCGAATTCGGCTGGGGTGCGCTGGCGCGCCTGCCCGAGCTCGTGAAGAGCGTCGGCGGCCGGCGGGTCCTGGTGGTCGGCGATCCCGGCGTCGCCAAGGCCGGCCTGGTCGAACGGGTGGTCTCCGCGCTCGGTGGCGCGTTCCCCGTCACCATCTTCACCGACGTCGAGAGCGACCCGGACGCCCGCTCCGTGGATGCCGGCGTGCAGCTCGCCCGGTCGAAGGAGTGCGACGTCATCGTCGGCATCGGCGGCGGCAGCGCGATGGACGTGGCGAAGGTGATCGGCGTGATGCTGACCAACCCCGGCAACATCCGCGACTACAACGGCATGGGCAAGATCGGTCAGCCCGGCGCCCCCGTGATCGCCATCCCCACGACCTCCGGCACCGGCAGCGAGCTGACGATCTGGTCCGTGCTGTCGGACAAGGAGAAGAAGACCAAGTTCGGCGTCGGCAGCGTCCTGAACTGCGCCCGCATCGCCCTGCTCGATCCCGAGCTGACCATGTCCCTGCCGCCGGCCATCACGGCCGCCACCGGCATCGACGCGCTGACGCACGCGCTGGAGTCGTACGTGAACACGGCCACCCAGCCGATCTCCGAGGCGATGTCCGAGCAGTCCATGGCCCTGATCGCGCGCAGCCTGCGCCTGGCGGTCGCCCAGCCGGGCAACAAGGAAGCCCGCGCCGACATGCTGCTGGCCAGCACCATCGCGGCGATGGCGTTCAACAGCACCCGCCTGGGCCTGGCGCACGCCTTTGCCATGCCGCTCGGCTCGCGCTTCCACATCCCGCACGGCCTGGCGAACGCGATCATGCTGCCGGCGGTGATGCGCTTCAACCTCCCGGGCAACCTGGCGAAGTTCGCACGCATCGCGCAGATCTTCGGCGAGCGCACCGACGGCCTCAGCCTGCGCGAGGCGGCGGAGCGTTCGGTGATCGCGATCGAGCAGCTGCAGGCCGACATCGGCATCACCGCGAAGCTGGGTGACTTCCACATGACGGAGGCCGACCTGCACGACGTGGCCGCCGAAGCCATGCTGTCCGGCAACGTCGCGGTGAATCCGCGCAAGCCGACGCTCGAAGACATGAAGGCGCTGCTGCGCGCCAAGCTGTAAACACGACACCACCAAGAGAGACAGACCCATGGACATGCAGACCTGGCTCGGCCAGAACATCGGCGGCCGCTACGGCAACTACATCGACGGGGAGTGGGAGCAGGCCGGCCCCGACGCCGTGGCCATCACGAACCCCGCGCGGCGCGACCAGGTCCTCGGCCACTTCGCCGAAGGCACCGCGGAAGACGCGGATCGCGCCGTCAGCTCCTCGCATCGCGCCTGGAAGGCGTGGCGCGAGGTGCCCGGCCCGGAGCGCGGCGCCATCCTGTTCCGCGCCGCCGAACTGCTGGAGAAGCGGGCCGAGGAGTTCGCCTTCCTCGTCTCGGCCGAACAGGGCAAGATCCTGGCCGAATCGCGCGGCGAGGTCGGCCGGGCGGTGAAGGAACTGCGCTTTGCCGCCGGCGAGGCCAGCCGCATGGAAGGCTGGACGTTGCCAAGCGAGAAGCGCAACGGCCTGGCGATGACCTTCCGCGAGCCGGTGGGTGTGATCGCCTCGATCGCGCCCTGGAATTTCCCGGTCCTGACGCCGGTACGCAAGATCGGCCCGGCGCTCGCCTACGGTTGCACCACGGTGATGAAGCCTTCCAACTTCACGCCCTGGTGCTCGGTGAAGCTGGTGGAACTGTTCAAGGAAGCCGGCGTGCCCAAGGGCGTGATCAACCTGGTGCTCGGCTCCGGCCGCACCGTGGGCGAGGCGCTGGTCAAGCACCCGCTGGTGCGCGGCATCAGCTTCACGGGCTCGACCAGGACCGGCGGGGACATCAACGCGCAGGCGGGCCGTCGCATGGTGCGCACCCAGCTGGAAATGGGCGGCAAGAACCCCGCCGTCGTTCTGAGCTACGCCGACGCCGCCAACATCGCCAAGCAGATCGCGCAGGCCGCGTTCACCACCACCGGCCAGCGCTGCACCGCGGTCAGTCGCGTGATCGTCCTGCAAAGCCTGGCGGCCGAACTGGGCGAAGCGCTGGTCGCGGAACTGGCCGCCATCAAGGTGGGGCCCGCCTGGGATCCGGCCAGCAGGATGGGCCCGCTGGTCACCGACCAGCACCGCGCCTCGGTGCTGCGCAACATGGCCAGCGGCCTGGACCAGGGGGCCCGCATCCGCTTCGGCGGGCGCGTGCTGGAAGACGGTGAGCTCGGGCGCGGCAACTTCCTGGAGCCGGCGCTGATCGAGAACGTGTCGCCCGAGAACCTGCTGGCGAAGCAGGAGGTGTTCGGCCCGGTGCTGTCCCTGATCTCGGTGCGCGACGCGAACCAGGCCATCGAGGTGGCGAACTCGGTCGAATACGGCCTCGCCGCCTCCGTCTTCACCCGCGACGTCGACGAGGCGCTGCGCTTCGTGCGCGAGAGCGAGAGCGGCATGGTGCACGTGAACCACGGCACCAACAGCGAGGCGCACATGCCCTTCGGCGGCGTCAAGGGCTCCGGCCTGGGCGCCTACTCGATCGGCCACAGCAACCTGGAGTTCTGCACCAACGTGAAGGCGGCCTACTTCCAGGGCTGACCGGGCACACGGCCAGGGCAGTGGCCGGGGCACGCCGGTGGAGGCCGGCGCGCCCGCAACCCGTAAGGGCCTGCCAGCGCATTTCTTCCCGTGAGACCAATTACTACTCGATGGAGACAACACAGATGAAGAAGGCAGATTCCCAGCTGCGCCCGAACCGGCGCCAGGTGCTCGCCACGATGGGCGCGGTGGGCGCCGTCGGCCTCGGCGGCGCGATGATCTCGCGGCCGGCGCTCGCCGCGCCGATCACCATCCGCTTCAACCACACCGACGGCATCGGCGGCGAGGCCTTCCACTTCGCCGAGAAGCTGAAGTCCCTGCTGGCCGAGCGCACCAGCGGCCGCATGGTCGTGCAGAACTTCCACTCCGGCCAGCTCGGCGCGGAGAAGGACATGTACGACTCGATGCAGATCGGCTCCATCGAGATGGGTCGCAGCGGTTCGCTGATCATCAGCGTGGCCGCGCCGCAGTTCGGCGCGCTGGAGCTGCCCTACGTGTTCCGCAGCCAGCAGCACCTGCGCAACGTGCTGGCCGGCCCGATCGGCCAGGCGATGCACCAGGACTTCCTGGCCAAGAAGGGCGTGCGCGTGCTGGGCATCGTGAACCGCGGCGCCCGCCAGCTCACCACCAAGAACCGCGCGGTGCGCACGCCCGCCGACCTGGCCGGCCTCAAGCTGCGCGTGCCGGAGATCCCGGTGTACGTCGCCGCCTGGCGCGCGCTGGGCGCCAGCCCCACCCCCATGGCCTTTCCCGAGGTGTTCACCGCGCTGCAGCAGGGCACCATCGATGGCCAGGAGAACCCGCTGGGCACCATCAACGGCAACAGCTTCCACGACGTGCAGAAGTACCTGGTGCTGACCTCGCACGTGCGCGGCAACGGCTGGATGGTCGCGAGCGAGCGCTTCTGGCAGTCGCTCGCCGAAGCCGACCGCAAGCTGCTGCAGCAGGCGGTGAACGACTCGGTGGCCCATGCCGACGAGCAGATCGCCAAGCAGGAAGGCGAGCTGCGCAAGACCCTGCAGGACAAGGGCATGACCGTGGTCGAGCCGGACCTGAAGGCGTTCGCGAACGTGGTGCTCAAGGAAGTGCCGCCGAAGTTCGCCGACAAGTGGAAGCCCGGACTGCTGGACGAGATCCTGAAGACCGCCGGCTGATCCCCGCCGCGCGCCTGCCCTCGCGGCCGGGGGCGGGCGCAGCCATGGTTGCGGCCGTCCCCCGCGCGTCCATCCGGTCCGCGGCGCGCGCATTCACTTCGAGATTCCAACATGCAAGTACAGGCATCGCCCGAGCCGCCCCCCGGCGGCCATGCCCCGTGGGGCGGCTATCCGGTCAAGGCGCTGCGCCTCGTCTGGCGCTGGGGAACCGAAACGGCCGTCGTCCTCCTGACCGCCGTCATGGTCGCCACCATCATGCTGCAGGTGTTCTGCCGATTCGTGCTGGGCAACCCGCTCTCCTGGAGCGAGGAGCTGGCCCGCTACGCCTTCGTCTGGATCACCTTCCTCGGCGCCGCCGTGGCCTACCGCCATGGCGGGCACATCGTCGTGGAGACGGTGGTCGTGCTGCTCCCGCGCAGGCTGCAGGCGATCCTCGCCTGGCTCGTGGACGCGCTGATGGTCCTCGCCCTGGTGGTGCTGCTCGTGCAGGGCCTGAACATCGTCGAAGTGAACTCCAACGTCGAGTCGACCATGCTGGAGATCCCGATGTCGTGGGTGTACGCCTCGGTCCCGGTGAGCGCGGCGATCATGCTGGCCTACCAGGTCGAACGCACGCTGCTGCGCGCGCAAGGCAGGCTGGCGCTGGCCCGCAAGCCCGGCGAAGGGAGCGTGGCATGACCTACCTGCTGCTCGGGAGCACCCTGCTCCTGTTCGCCATCGGCATGCCGGTCGCGTTCGCGATGGTGGTGAGCGCCGGGGCCGCCTTGCTGTCGCTGGGCAACGTGCCGCTGATGGTGCTGCCGCAGCGCATCGTGACGGGCGCCGACAGCTTCCCGCTGATGGCGATCCCGCTGTTCCTGCTGGCCGGCAACCTGATGATCGGCGGCGGCCTCACCGACAAGCTGAGCCGGTTCGCCACCGCCATGGTGGGCCACTTCCGCGGCGGGCTGGCGCAAGTGAACGTCGTCAACAGCATGGTGATGGGGGGCATGACCGGCTCCGCCATCGCCGACGCGGTGTCCGACTGCAAGATCCTGGTGCCGGTGATGGTGAAGTCCGGCTACAGCGCCCGCTTCGCCGCGGCACTGAGCGGGGCCACGGCGGTGATCGCCCCGATCATCCCGCCCAGCATCCCCTTCATCATCTACGGCTCCATCGCGGGCGTCTCGATCGGGCAGCTGTTCCTGGGCGGTGCGATCCCCGGCATCCTGATGGGCGTCTACCTGATGGTGGCGGTCAACGTGATCGCGCGGCGGCGCAACTTCCCCCGCGGCGAGCGCCCCACCCTGCGCGGCATCGTCCACGCGCTGCGCGTCTCCGGCCCGCCGCTGATGCTGCCGGTGATCATCCTCGGCGGCATCCTGGCCGGCGTGTTCACGCCCACCGAGGCCGGGGCCGTGGCGGTGGTCTACGCGCTGGTGCTGACGATGGTGTTCTACCGCTCGCTGGGCGCCGCGGACATCCCGAAGATCCTGCTGGAGACCGGCGTGCAGGCGGGCGTGATCATGCTCGTGATCGCTGCCGCCTCCCCGTTCAGCTGGCTGCTGGCCCGCGAACAGGTGGGCCAGGCGGTGGTGCAGCTGCTCGCCCACATCGGCGACAACAAGATCCTGTTCCTGCTGGTGCTGAACGTGGTGCTGCTCGTGCTCGGCATGTTCCTGGACGCCACCGCGATCCTGATCATCGTGGTGCCGGTGCTGGTGCCGGTGTTCGCCGCGCTCGGCCTCGACCCCGTCCACATGGGGGTGATGGTGGTCATGAACCTGATGATCGGAATGGTGACCCCACCGTTCGGACTGGTCATGTACGTGGTGTGCGACATCCTGAAGGTGACGATCACCGACTTCACCCGCGAGCTGTGGCCGTTCCTGCTGGCGCTGGTGGCGATCCTGCTGACCATCACCTACGTGCCGGAACTGGTGCTGTTCCTGCCGAAGCTGGCAATGCGCTGACGCCGGCATCGGCCGGCCGCTGCCGGCCCGTGCCCCTCACGCCCACGATACCGCAGCGGCATCGAACGGGCCCGCATTATGTATTGGACGAGTGGCCGGGCCGCCGCGACACTGCGAAGGCCCGGTCAAGGGGGCGCCGCGCCCGGCTCCCCAGACGAACACGAACGAAAATGCAGATCGATCCCTCATCCGACGGTGCCGCGACCGCGCAGCCAAGACCGATGTCCGACGAGCGTCCTTCCCCGCAGGCCGGCGAGTTGCCGGCGCGGCTGGGGCACATCCTGTGTCTCGACGACTTCGAACGGGCGGCCAGCCGCCACCTGCCGAAGCCGGTGTTCGCCTACATCTCGGGCGCGGTGGAGCGCAACTACAGCCTGCGCGCCAACGCGGCGGCCTTCGACCGCTACGAATTCGTGCCGCGCATGCTGGTGGGCACCTCCGCGCGCAGCACGGCGACCACGCTGTTCGGCAAGCGCTGGTCGGCGCCCTTCGGGATGGCCCCCATGGGCATCTGCGCCCTGTCGGCCTACCGCGGCGACCTGGTGCTGACACAGGCGGCGGCGCGCGAGAACGTTCCGATGATCATGAGCGGCTCCTCGCTGATCCGGCTGGAGGAGGTCGTGCAGGCCAACCCGGACGCCTGGTTCCAGGCCTACCTGCCCGGCGACGAGCCGAGCATGATCGCGCTGGTGGAGCGCGTGAAGGCTGCGGGCTACCGCACGCTGGTGGTGACGGTGGATGCCAACATCGCCTCCAACCGCGAGAACAACATCCGCGCCGGCTTCTCCACGCCGCTGCGCCCCAGCCTCTCGCTGGCCTGGGAAGGCATCACCCACCCGCGCTGGCTGTTCGGCACCTTCCTGAAGACGATCGCCCGGCACGGCCTGCCGCACTTCGAGAACAACTACGCGCGGCGTGGCGCCCCCATCCTGTCGCAGAACGTGCTGCGTGATTTCTCCGACCGCGGCCACATGAACTGGAACCACTTCCGGATGATCCGACGCCTGTGGCCCGGCCACCTGGTGATCAAGGGCATCCTGGACGTACGCGATGCCCGCCTCGCGGTGGACAGCGGCGCCGACGGCATCATCGTGTCGAACCACGGCGGCCGGCAGCTCGATGGCACGGTGCCGCCGCTGCGCGTGCTGCCCGGCATCGTGCAGGCCTGCCCCGAGGTGCCGGTCATGATCGACAGCGGCTTCCGCCGCGGCACCGACGTGCTCAAGGCAGTGGCGCTCGGCGCGAAGTTCGTGTTCGTCGGCCGCCCGTTCAACTACGCGGCGAGCGTGGCCGGCGAGGACGGCGTGCGCAAGGCGATCGGCCTGCTGCGCGAGGAGGTCTCGCGCAACATGGCGATGCTGGGCGTGAACGGCCTGTCCGAACTGGACGCGAGCTACCTGCTGCCAGCGCACCCCGTCTCCTGAACCCGTCCCCCGGGACAGTACATTCCCTCCAGAACCAAAGGAACCCACGACATGGTCGGACTCCAGATCCTCCAGCGCCGCCGCAAGGTCGCCGAGCGCTACGTCCAGGCCTTCGCCGACATCCCGGTGGCGAACGTCAGCGACTGCATGACCCGCATGACCGCGGGCGGGCCCCGCCTGCGCCCCATGCACAAGGGCGGCCGCCTCGGCGGCCCGGCCCTCACCGTGAAGTGCCGGCCCGGCGACAACCTGATGATCCACAAGGCGCTGGACATGGCGGAGCCGGGCGACATCATCGTGGTGGATGCCGGCGGCGACCTCACCAACTCGCTGTTCGGCGAACTGATGATGTCGTACGCGATGCAGCGCAAGCTCGGTGGCGTGGTCCTGAACGGCGCGGTGCGCGACGCCGACATCATCGCCGCGGGCAGCTTCCCGATCTACGCGGCGGGCGTCACGCACCGCGGCCCGTACAAGGACGGCCCGGGCGAGATCAACGTGCCGATCGCGCTCGACGGCATGGTGATCCAGCCCGGTGACCTCGTCATCGGCGACGCCGACGGCCTGCTGTGCGTGCCGCACGACGACGTCGAACAGGTGCTGGCCGCCTGCCGCGAGAAGGTCGCGCTGGAGCAGAAGACCATTACCAACATCCGCGCCGGCAAGCACGACACCTCCTGGGTCGACGCCCGCCTGAAGGCGATCGGCTGCGACCCGACACCGCGTTGATGCCGATGACCCAAGCGAAACGCGTGGTCCGTTCGGACCTCTGGCTCAACCCGGTGTTCGATGCGCGGCTGGCGCAGGAACAGGACATCTCGCTCGGCGTGTTCCCGGTGCGCGGCAACCCCGCGGCCGCGTGGGACATGCTCGCCGGCGCGCACGTGTACCACGTGTCGGCGGCGAAGGACGAACTGCCGCAGGAATGGTTCGCCACCGGCGAGCTGATCGCGCGCTGCCCGCGCCTGTTCTGCGTGTCCTCCAGCGGCGCCGGGTACGACACGGTGGACGTGCCAGCCTGCACCGCCGCCGGCATCGCGGTGGTGAACCAGGCCGGTGGCAATGCCGACTCGGTGGCGGAACACACCCTGGCCATGCTGCTGTCGCTGTCGCGGCACATGATGCAGTGCGACCGCCGCATGCGCCGCGAGACCGGCTTCACGCGCGAGGACATCATGGGCCACGAAGCCCGCGGTCGCACCGTGGGCCTCGTGGGCATCGGCAACGTCGGCACGCGCGTGGCGCGGCTGGCGCGCGCCTTCGGCATGGAGGTGATCGCCACCGACCCGTACGTGCCGGCCGCGGAAATCGAGCGCCGTGGCGCCCGGCCGGCGACGCTGCAGCAGGTGCTGGAGCAGTCGGACTTCGTCTCGCTGCACTGCCCGCGCGACGCCAGCACGCTGAAGATGATCGACGCGGCCGCCTTCGGCCGCATGAAGAAGGGCGCGATCTTCATCACCACGGCGCGCGGCGGCATCCACGACGAGGCCGCGCTGGTCGCGGCGCTGCGGTCCGGCCACCTGGCGGGCGCCGGCGTGGACGTGTGGGACCGCGAGCCGCCCCCGCTGGACCACCCGCTGCTCGCGATGGACAACGTGTTCGCCACCTTCCACAACGCCGGCGTGACGCACGAGGCGCGCCGCAACGTGGCCCGCATCGCGGCCGACCAGATCGTCGACGTGCTGGCGGGCGAGCTGCCGCCACGGCTGGTCAACCCCGAGGTGTGGGCGATCGTCGCCGAGGCGAAGCGCCTCCTGCAACCCATGCGCTGAAAGAAGAGAGACCGACCATGCACCGAATCGTCTTCCTCGACCGCGCGACGATTGCGCCGCAGATCACGCTGCGCGCCCCGCGCTTCGCGCACGAACTGATCACGCACGACCACACGCGGCCCGACGAGGTGGTCGCGCGGCTCGCCGGCGCGAGCGTCGCGATCATCAACAAGGTGACGCTGAGGGCCGACGCGCTCGAGCGCCTTCCCGACCTGAAGCTGATCGCGGTCGCTGCGACCGGTACCGATTGCGTCGACAAGGCGTATTGCGAGGCGAAGGGAATCGCGGTCGCGAACATCCGCGGCTACGCGATCCACACCGTCCCCGAGCACACGTTCGCGCTGATCCTCGCGCTGCGCCGCAACGTCGTGGCGTACCGCAACGACGTGCTCTCCGGGCGCTGGCAGGCCTCGGGACAGTTCTGCTTCTTCGACCATCCGATCCACGACCTCGCCGGCGCGCGGCTCGGGATCATCGGCGAAGGTGTTCTCGGCCAGCGCGTCGCCGAGCTCGCGCGCGCGTTCGGCATGGTTCCCCTGTTCGCCGCGCACAAGGGTGTCTCGGGACTCGGGCCGCTGTACACGCCGTGGCAGGAGGTGCTCGAGACGAGCGACATCCTCACGCTGCACTCGCCGCTGACTCCGGCGACGCGCCACATGATCGCCATGCCCGAGTTCCGCGCGATGAAGCGCCGCCCGCTGCTCGTCAACACCGCGCGCGGCGGCCTCGTCGACGAAGCCGACCTGGTGCGTGCGCTCGACGAGGGGCTGATCAGCGGCGCCGGATTCGACGTCGTGACCGGCGAGCCGCCGTCGCCCGACAACCCGCTGATGCGCGCCGCGGGCCGGCCCAACGTGATCCTGACGCCGCATGTCGCGTGGGCGTCCGACGAGGCGCAGCAGGCACTCGCCGACCAGCTGATGGACAACATCGAGAACTTCGTCGCCGGCAGGGCGCATAGGAATTTCAAACGGTCTGGTCTGTGAAAAGCCTGGAAAGCCCGACTCAGCCCTGGGTGGGCAGCCGATGCCTGCCTGGATGGCTTGGAACTGGCGCCTGGGCCGTTGCCTT
>Ga0075163_10012030_pt1 | contig 11268 bp, 7 predicted proteins | sample JI1023141ADNA_FD_71478 | JGI IMG/M metagenome (GOLD analysis project Ga0075163, IMG submission 71478) | Wastewater effluent complex algal communities from Wisconsin, to seasonally profile nutrient transformation and Carbon sequestration -... | ecosystem: Engineered > WWTP > Effluent > Algae...
TTGGGAAAAGTTATGATCAATATTACAAATGGTGGAGTAGCTCCTTTTCAATTTCGGCTGTTCGGTAACAACACGTGGTTCTCCGACCCCGTCATGGATGTTCCTGCCGGAACGTTTCGAGTTGCTGCGAAGGACTCTTTAAACCGTACCATGTTCTCGTACAGTGGTCAAGTGTACAATGTGGATCCTATGCCGGTAATTCAGTTGGTCGAAGTTCGAAACGTCACTTGCTTTGACGACAAGACTGGTTTGCTCAGCGTTGCTGCAACTGGAGGTTTGCCGCCATATTCTTTTGTGTGGAATCGCGGCGGATCCACGAATTCGTCTACGAATGTCAATTTGTCAGAGGGCTCTTATTCTGTGACGGTTTCCGATGGTCGGTCGTGCAAAGCGTCCGCGTTGTTTAGCGTTTCATCGCGTTCTCACCTTAAAATTGAGGGTGCTGCTTTTTTTGAAAAATGTCCTTCTGGTGGGAGCATCAACGTAACTGCTTCTGGGGGAGTGGGCTCACTCTCGTTCAATTGGTCGAATGGAGCTGCGTCGCAAAACATATCTGCTCTTCCCCCAGGGATTTACAATGTGTCTGTCAAAGACTCGTTGGTTTGCATTCAAAATGCGTCATTTCTTGTGTCCGAGCCTACGTTTCAAGTTTCCATTGACGAGAGTTTGTCCATTTCATGTGACGATTCACGAAATTTCACCGCTGTAGTGTTTGGTGGTTTGCCACCGTATTCATTTCTTTGGAACAACGGAGCAACACGTCGTGTGATTGAAGTTTCTCAGCCAGGATTGTACTCTGTCACAGTCGTGGACTCCCGAAGCTGCGTCCGATCTGCTTCTAGAACGAAAACCTCAACTGCCTTGTCTGTGTTTTTGGACAGTCGATCGTCTTGTTTGTGGACTGCATTTCCAAGTGGCGGTCTTCCTCCCTTTCGATATGCTTGGAGCACTGGATCAACAAATCAGTCGATTGCCAATTTAACTTTGGGATCTTATGCTGTCGTTGTTATGGATGGAAACAATTGTTCGGTGGCAGCTGCAGGAAATTTGACTTCATACATGTCCGTGTCACTGTCCCGTTTTGTCAACTGCTCTTCCTCACTTTCAACAGTGTTTGCAAATGTTGTCGGTGGAGCTGCACCTTTCCGTTACATTTGGTCAGGCAATCTGTCGTCAACTTCTCAGCTTGCAAACGTTCCGTTGAATGGAACTTATTCAGTGCAAGTGGAAGATCAGTTTGGATGTCGAGCGTCCTCCGAAACTTCTATCTCGACCACAACTTTTCAATTTTCAGTCACTTTGTCCCAAGTCACATTAGTGTGTGGCTCAATCGTTAACGTAACTATAATTCCCATAGGCGGAACTCCGCCGTATCGTTATTTTGTGAACTCCGTTATGACTGCGAGCCCGTTCTTTAATGCATCAAATGGGCAAAGCTATATTATCCGCGTTAGTGACGCAAATAATTGCAATGCCACGACAGGCGTGACTGCTTTTGCCACCCCTTGCGTTGGGACCAATTTTAACCGTATTTCCGTTTTTTCGGATGCTCAATGCTCTTTCCCTGTCATACAATTGGGGTATTCCAATGCAACGTGTATTGTTGGAAACAATTCTGGGTGCCAACCGGGAACCTTGGTTGGATTTTACTCGAAGGAAGAATGCTTTTCGAGTTTTGTCGAAAATGATGGAGCTCTCTCTTTTCTGCAACTGGGCTTTGCTGGACCTTCTTGCACTGGAGAAAGAACGGCTTATCAAGCGATTCGGCCGGGAACATGCATTCCGCAATCGGTCAACGGACCGTCGAGCTTGTTTTCATGCAACTCGACGCATTTACTCTTCTCTTCAATTTCCGGACCAAATTGTAATGGAACGAATCTTTCAGCGCAATCTTTTCCAAAGGGTTGCTCTTTGTCGAGCGGAAGTATTGTTTCCGCAACGTTTCGAACAATGAACCAATCGTGTTGAGATAAATGTTCATGCCATCTCTTTCAATCCCTGTAAACTTCCCGTCTCCAAATTTTCTTTGCTATGTGCTGAAAACAACGCCGAATGAGATAACAGGAGTTCTGAAAGAATAAAAATCAAGAATTTATTGAAATCCGGAGACTTCAAGATGTGATGCCAATGTTACCCCTAACCCTTCCATCGTTACGGCTTTTTTGTGATTCGTTACGGCTTCTTGCGATTGCTGGGGCTTTTCAAGGGTTCTTCATGTCGGCGAATCGATTGCAAGTTGTCTTGTTTCCTGAATTACATAATTTGGCCAAATGGTTTTTGAAGTTTGAGCTTTGCATTGACCGGCAGTGAGGCGACCTTTTTTCCTTCTTGAATTACTTGAAACGAATGCAACCTATTTTGTTAACTGCATTTTTTGGGAAAACGCTCAAAGGCTTTTACTGCTTCCACTTAAGAAAACTGGATTCTTTCTTAATTTGTTCTTTCTTTTACGGGTATGCTTAGGCCTTGCAACTATACCAAGTTCATCTTCTGCACCAACTCGCCAATGTAGTCGCCAAGTTGCGACGCGCGCTTGACGCCTAGAACGTTGCCCATTATCTTCATCCAAAATGCTGGAATTGAATGGAGCTTTTCAAACGTGGAAGATTTAAGTCCACTTGCGAGGACTTGGCTGTTGAGGCAGTTCAAGCCAAAGTACTCATGCGGCTGAGACTCCTTTACGACGCTTGTCACTTGGCACTTTGTGGTCTCCGCAATATCGGCGTAAAGCGTGTCTTGTCCGGATTTCAGGTCCCCAGCCGCTTGCAACCCGCGCTGAGTATACACCAGATGACCGCCGGTGAGTTTGAGAGTCTTTACCGCGATTCCGCACTTTGCAGTGACGATGACTCCGTATGCACGGACAACGTGAGGAATTGAGCATTCCTCGTAGGCGCGAATGTCCTTCATCGTGAAATCCTTGCCGTCATAGGTGATTACAGTGTCAACGTGGAAACAAGGTGCCGAACTCGGATTGTTGCATCCGTTAGGAGTGAAGGAACACACACATGCAAGCCCAGTAGAATTGCACGAGCAAGTAAAATCAACAAAACTCGTATTCGTCCTGATGTTGCATGCGTTGCCAGGGGGACAGACACAAGAATAAGAACATCCAGCAAGGTTGTTTCCACAGCAAGTAGCTGTCCCACATTGCCCGCAAACGGACTCGACCATAAACATCACCGTTACAACAAGAAGGAAAACGAACATTCTGCAAACAGTCGTTAGAAATGCAACAAACCGAAAAAGAGAAGAGAAAAAGACGAGTGAGACGAGACAAAACGAAACAACACCAGAGGGCAGCGACGCAGCACTCTTCAAAGATGCAAAAACGGAAGCAAAAAACAAAACAAAGTAAAACGAGCCAAAACGCGCCAAAGGAGCAGCGGAAAATCCCAAGACGCGGCATCTTTCCCTTCAATGAGATATGAGAACAATAACTGGTTCCTCAAACAAGAATAGAAGTAACGGGGGGAATGTGGGACCTGTTGAACAAGAAAGAGCATACCTTTATCAACAAAATAGACCAAAACACCGTGGACCGTGCACCTTCAACTTCAAAAAGATCAAAATTTTTTCAGAAAAATGTGTACTTCACGTCTTCAAAGACGGCTCGAAGCACCACCTAAAACCACATTGGAGGCTGAAGCAGTCGGTCTGTCAGTTTTTTGTGTTCAGTTTCGCCGTTTACTTGTTTGATCGGAGCCGCTCACTTTCGGCGAGCAAGGATGCCGACAGCTGCTGGCACGTTGGCTAGGTCATCAGCAGCGTTTTCTTCCAGCCACACGGAAGCAACCTTTCCATAGCTTGAGCTTTTGTTTGCTTCGTTATGGGTCTTATGCTCTAAGAGATTTTTGGGGCTCACAGGGTTGTTGAATCGTTGGCATATGATTTCGTTCGTCAATCTTTGATGATTGAATTGCACGTTAGGTCTTGTGCTGAAGTGTGCTCTACACATGCGTCGCTTGATTGTTGTTTGCTCAAAGATTTATGTGTACTTTGAGAGGTAGGAGCAAGTAAAGATCCTCTGTCAAGAAGCTTCAAACAAAAGAGCGAACAAATTTTGTGTCCTTAGAATGCGGCAAAAGTAAAAGAGTGAAACTTGAGATCATTCAATACGGAAACGGCCTGTTTGGCACAGGAGCAGGAACTGCGCGGGCCTGCAACGGGTTTGGAAACATAGCAGGAAAGTCAACGTTCAAGCGCTGGTGAAATACCCGAACGAGAGCTTGATACACTCGAGGCATCCAGGTTTGTGTTCCCCAAGAGAAGTGAGTCGGAAATGATGCATGCTGTTGCGGCAATGGAGCAAGAGGAAACTTGGTTCTTCTGTTCTCAACGGGTGCGTTGGGATCAGAAGAAAGAAAGCTTTCCAAATCGTCTAAAATGACAGTCATATCGACACTCCAAGACACTTGGTCGTCAACCTCTGAGTGACCAGCAATCCAAGCAAAAAAATTTCGCATTCGCTGCCGCCGAGTTCTGTTCAGCACACCATTCACTCCGAGATGGACTTCGGGTGGCACGCCATGACTGTAGATGCAGCGAATTCCATATCCAAAGCAGTGCCAATCAAGCCAATCAAGTCTCGACGGTGGATTGGTAGCATCATTTGAGGGAACAGGATGGCAAATGCTAAAACGAGTCCCATCCTCTCCGTGCTGAACTTTGATGTCCAAAGCCAAAAGAGCAGGTTCATCGGTCAGCCAATGGTGAGGCGTTCTTGCATTGTAATGAGGAGGAGGAACCATGCCTGCAGTCCTTGCTTCCTCAACAAACCCCACTAGAGCTTCTTCATAGAGAGCATAAAGCAAAGGCATTCGCTCTCGAACATCATCCGGTTGCAAATTTGGAAGCGCAAAACGGGCACGCGTACGGCGACGCCACCAATAAAGCGACTCATGGAATATTCCCCATGCACATGTGGGAGCAATGGGAGCAATTGGTACTACAGCTGCATCTTGTGCATCGTTCGCGGCAGGAGCGGGAGCGTTCACGGCAGGAGCAGCTCCATTTTGCGCATCGGCAGCAGCGTTTGCGGCAGGAGCCGACTTACGAAAAAAAATTTTTAAAAAAATAAAAAAATTATAGCTCACACAAAAAGGACCACCCAAGAGCCCTGCGTTCACACAAAACAATCACAAATTACCATATCTCCACTCCTCTTTGCGGCTTATTGGTTATTGCATTTTTGATTTTGTTTTGAGAGATACCTTTCTGCCGTTTGAACATGTCTCCGTTGTCGACTTTCATGGAGTATTGACGCATCAGCGCTCCAGTGCTCTGGATGGTTGTTGGTTGATCGATTGATCTCAAATGTTGAATGTGTTGATCTAAGATTTGGAGGATGGAAAAAAAATATCTTTGTTTCAACACATGGGGCACGAGTTGTTAGCTGCTTTGTTTTGTTTTATGCTTGTTGTCTTTTTCCCGTTCTTTTCTCCAGATTTTTCGTGGCTCTTTGCTTGTTCGTTTGCATATCAAGAGCAGGAACGTACACGCCAAGTTTGGGAGCAGCAAACCCGTTTGCCATACTGGCTGGAACCAGTGTGAGTTCGTCTGGTCCAACTTCGATCATCGGAGACGTGGGGTCCGTGTTAGCTCTGTCAGGGTTCCCCCCGGCAACTATTGCTGGATCTAATTTTACTGGATCTTCCTTCACGCAAGCTGCACGTGACGCCAAAACTGCCCTTCGGAACGATTTTCTCGCTTTTGGTTGTGGTGTGAACAACACAATAGTTACTCTTTCTGGTGTTACCTTGTCCCCCGGTGTTTATTGCATCAATGGCGCAGCGTCTGTTTCAGGTAACCTCACACTCAATGCTCAAGGCAATGCTTCTAGTTCTTGGGTGTTTCGTATTAGCCAAGGACTGTCTTTTACTTCCAACTCCCGAATATTGCTGGTCAACAGTGCTCAAGCATGTGCCGTTTATTGGGTCGTTGGCACTGCGACTTCGATTTCTGCGAATTCCCATGTCGTGGGCAACATGTTGGCCGGAACATCAATAAGCGTTGAGTCTGGAGCTTCCTCTACAGGAGGCCTCTTTGCAAACACTGTGGTCAATTTAACGTCGTGTTCCGTTAATGCCAGTGGAGCTTGCGGAATTATTGTTGTGCCTCCACCTGGTACAACTCCACCAAGTGTGACTATTCCTGCCTCATCTGCCTTGCTCATGCCTTTCTTGACTGTTCTTGGCGCCCTCGTGTTTGCTTTTGTGTGAAAAATTAATGATCCAGAAGAGTTGCACAATGGATGACTCTGGCTACAGACAATTGGAAACTGAACCCGAACGTAAAAGAGCTTGTCAACACACCACGATGCGCACTTGGTTGACGATTTGCACAACGCTTTTGTTCCTGGCTGGTCTCGTGCTTTTCTGGGTCGGGATTGGCGTTTTTATCTATTGCAGTGCCATACAGCCTCAAGCTTGCCAAACCAGATATGAAGGAACTGAGCGTTACTGGATTCCTGTTTTGATTTCTTTAGGGAGCCTACTTCTTGTAGGTGGCGTAATTTTGTCTCTTATTTGGTGCACTTGTGCGAAGTGTAATCCAGACAAAGCGTGGCTTTGCCAGTGCTGTGGAAAAGAGAAGAATGAAACTTAATTTTTTCGTATTTCGTTCCCCGTCTTGTTTGAAGTGCTTGTGCGAGGAGCCCTTGGTTCGGCAGTGATATTGAACGCTGCCACATCGAGCCATTGGTGATGCACGCAGAATGAAGGTGGGTGACCGGTCTCAGCAGTATCGTCGGATGTTGGAGGCGTGCAGAATCACACGCCTGAAACGCTCGTGATTGATGAAATTGGCGCGTCCAAGGAGGTCAAAGAGGCTGTTGGCGTGCAGCAGCGAGGCGTTCAGCTGATTGCCACGACACATGGGCGAACGTTGGCCGACGTGATTGTGCGGTTTGCTTGGAGGAGTAAAAACGGTTATCTTGTCTGCTGGTGAGCGAATGCACGATCAAGCGTCGTCAAAGACACGAGATGAGCGCAAAATGACTCCGACGTTTGACGTTTGCATTGAATTGCTTGGTTTGCATAAGTGGAGACTGCATTACGATGTGGCTGGCGCTGTGGAGTGCGACAACTCGGCGAGGTGGTGGATTGCCAAGTCCGTGAACTGCATCCACTGGTGTCATCAAGGTCACGCACGACCCGGTAAGACGTTGATGAGTGGCGTTTTTGTTTTGTTGCTAATTGTTCTATTGTTCTGCTGTTAGTTTCCAGACCGTGAAGCCAGATCGGCAGCAAGCCATTTTGACGAATCGGAATCGGAATAAATTGAGTTTTGATTCGAGTTTTGTGATGCAGCAGGAAGGGTCTCCCATTACTCCTGGTGTGGTGCCTAGTCCAGGGCATGAGACACCAGCTCAGCGCGAAGAGCGAGACAAGCTTTGGAAGGTTTTAGATGCTGGCACGATTGAGCTCTTGTCAACCCACTTTGAAACCGAGTTTGGTGTGAAGCTGAACCGAACATCAAAGACAGGGAAGATTTCACGCGTTCAGAGTGCTGAAGGAGTGCTTTTCTTTGAGCTCGCTTTGACATTTGTTCCGGTGCTGACGGCAAACAATCACATGGATGCACGTGCCCGTTCGTACAAGCGCGTGTTCCAGCCAATTTTTAGGATTCTTCCGAGAGCTTATCAGATGCTGGTAAAAATTGTGTTAGTTGCATTAAGTTGTTCTAAATCTCGTCCTCAGTTTCCTCGATCTGCTGAGACTGGATACTTGATGCCAAATCGTCTCGGACTGCTTGCTCTTCATATCGGCGAGTTTAAAGTTCAGCAAAGCGGAGTGGCATTTGCGTGTGCAAATCCGATTGACAAGATTTATCATGCTTTGGAAACTTCAATTCCAGGTGTTCATCCGATTGATGTTCTCGCATTGCAAATTATGCTCCGAACATACGCGTATTTGCGTTGGCGACGCGAAGGTCCAACAGAACGAGGTGATGCACATGCAATGCAAATTGTTCGCCTGTGGAAGGCCTTTGACAAGCGCCGAAAGAGCGAAGCCAGTGTTATTAAGCAAGATCAGCAGTCTATTGCCAAACCACTGAGTGAGAAAGATGGCGAAGAGGAAGCTGTGATTGTGTTGGTGGACACAAACGAAGCAAGCGAAGATGATGATTTTGATGATGGACTTAGCTATGACTTTATGGCAAACTAACTCACTGCAACCACAAAACTTGAAGAGAAAAGTAACTTTCATTTTTAAATTTCTTCCCTCCAAGGTTTTTTGTTTTTCTTTCTTTTTTTTCTTCTTTTGTTTTCTTTTGTTCTTTTTTTCTTCTTTTGTTTCTTTTGTTCTTTTTGCCCTTTTCGTCCTCATCATTCCAATGGAGCATCAACTGCGGCACGGTTCATGATGACAAACACTCGGGCTTCGGGGACCTTCGTGTGAGCCTTGCAAAGTGCGGCCGTCACCTGCGGATACTTGACAGTGACAATACCAGCATCAATGCTGAGGACATGAGCACGAAAGAGGCCACCATATCCATCTCTGACATCCTGAATTTCGACAAGAACGAGCTGGCCCACTGCTGGACGAGTGGCGGAAATGAGAAACATGTCTCGTTCGTTGATTGTGTCCACATCCGCCAAACTGATCTTTGCAAGATCCATGACACCCCTAACCGATTCTTGCAAGACGCACAAAGCGACACGCACATCTCCTAGCGTGACGAGAGTCAACGGTTTCAACGACGAGGCGTAGAAGCACGAATCGCCATCTTCAGGTGCCTTTAGACCATCGAATATCACGTCCAGAAAATCATCGCGAAAAGCGCAATGAAACAAACCAAAACGCAGAGTTGACCGCAGATAACTCACGGAAAGTTGATCGGCCAACGGCACCACGTCTTCAGTTCGACGAATGTTGTTCACCACAATCAGCCGCTTCTTCGCCAGCCAGACCAAGCACGAGCCCTTTGAGCCAGGAACCTCATCCGGAACGTACTGAACGAGGAGACCAGACTTCACGCCTTGGCAGCCAGGATACGACCCAGCATTCAACTTAGGGAGGTTCACAAGCTCCAAGCGAACTCCCCCGTCTGTGCCAATCAAGCCAGCAATTGGCGCAGCAATGGGTGCCCCAAACAAGGCGCGATGCATGTCATCGAGTCCGTAAATGGTACGATGATCATGCAGTGGAACAGCAGGCAAAATGGGACCCTCTGGACCCTCTGGACGGACACGATCACCTTCCTGATCCACGGGCTCCTTCGACAAAATCAAGTTGGGGTGCTGAGAACCAGCGGGAGCTTCGAGTCCCGGCGCAGCGTTCAATCCTTCGCGATGTTCGCTGTCGACAGCAACCGTTGGAGGGACCACAGGCGCTCCCTGATCTCCTCCAATTGTACCGGTAGACGCTGGGGTGGTGTTGTGCGATTCCTGGACATCGCCTTCGATCATCAAAGGCACGTGAGCCATAGGCACTCCTCCAATTGGACCAGTTGGTGCCACGGTGCTGACTACAGGACCAGCGATCTGAGAAATGGTCACGGGCACTCCTTGATCTCCTCCCGTTGTACCGGAAGATGCAAGATTGTCCGCAAGTTGCGCTGGTCCATCCACCACGTCTTGACCATCATGCACTTCGTCAGGCTTTGAGCGCTTGGAGCGATCATCGCCGCTCGGAGGCACCACTTCATCCCCAGGTCGCTTTCCAGACGCAGCGTTGACAGCACCGTCGACGCTCCCAATGACGTTCTCACCCACGTCGCCGTCTGAAGACGTCTTGGACACTTCCGTCTTCGTTCGCTTCAGGCGATCATCGTTAGGCTTGTTCTCGATCTGACGTTCTGCCTTCTTCCTGGAGTGACTGCTTCGCGGACATTTGAGTTCATGAGGACCCCGAAAGACGTGATTCAAACAAGTGCATGCTGATTTTTAAATTTTTAGAAAAACGAAAAAAAATCAACAACCTATTCAGAAACGGCACGCACAAACGATCACCATCTGCAAAACACGACAGAGGCACTCACAAACATCAACGCAAACACCCAACCAAAGTTGAGAAAAAGTCAAGAAGAGACAAAAAAACGTGATCGCCAGGTGCCGGTTTGACAACAAAGCACCGGACACTCGATCGCACGCACACCCATGGGTGAGGCAAGGTATGGTCGAGCCAAAAAGAAAAGAAAACAAAGAAAGAACGACAAAACAAGAACAAAAAAAAGAAAACAGTTTACCTTTGCTCATGTTGGTTGATCGAGGATAAAACCCCTCTCTTCCTTTTGAGAAAATTGGCGAAACCAGCACAGACCCTCATACAGTCATTTTGGTTTGCGCCTAAAGGTTCAAACCTTTGACCGTTTTTCTTTTCTGCGACAAAAATTTTTTGTACTGTTCAGTGTTTTCATGGAAGGATCACCTGCGAAGCAAGTTTCAGAGTATTATTGTCTGGTTGGCTGGAATGGTCGTTGTCCTTCGCAAGTTTTCCTGTCAAAGGCCAAAGTCACATGTAACGACATCGTTGTCGCAGCTGCGGCACAGTTGAAGCAACCAACGCCGGTTGGGAATTTTGTGTTTACTAGCGTGCAAGCGAATGCTGTTTGCGGACTGAACGATGAGTTCGACATTTCCTTTTGTGATCCGAGCGATAAGAGAGCCGTTCCTTATGTGTTTGAGCTTAGTGACGATCATGACACCACATGGGAGCCGGGCAATAAGCGTGTTGAAGAGGCTCATCTTTTCCCTGCTTTGCCAATTGAAAGGTTTGTGTTTGGCGACCACATGCACAAGAGAATCAAGGAAGAAGGTTTTACGTGCTTGATGGCAGTCCCAACGGTTTATTTGCCGAGCTCTTTTGGAAATGGGTACATGTGTTCGAAGATGCAGCACGAACTCAAAGGAGGCAGGACTAAACATGGTCCAGTTCCGATTCTAGCGTCCAAAGTTCAGAATGGAGGCGAGGCTGCGAGTGAACCAGTCGCATCTGCAATGAGTGGTGCATCGAACGAAGCGGTTGTGGCAGAAGACGCCCATGCGGAAGACGTGAAAAGGAAGTCAAGTAATCGTGCATTGGTGTATGCTGTTGTGTTGATCAATGGCAGATGGGTCAAAACAGCGATCGATTTGGTCGCTAAAGAAAAAAGTCTGAATTGTTGTAATGGTGAACCTTACTACGAGTGCTTGAAGACTAAAAGTGATGGTTTCGTCCGGAACGAAACAAGGGAGTGGACGTTTTTTAAGGTCAGAAGAAGCGCGTGGAAGTATGATACACACTTAGATTGGATCGGCAAGTTGCCGACATTGTCCAGTCCGGA
>Ga0075163_10012031_pt1 | contig 11267 bp, 4 predicted proteins | sample JI1023141ADNA_FD_71478 | JGI IMG/M metagenome (GOLD analysis project Ga0075163, IMG submission 71478) | Wastewater effluent complex algal communities from Wisconsin, to seasonally profile nutrient transformation and Carbon sequestration -... | ecosystem: Engineered > WWTP > Effluent > Algae...
GTGAAGACATATCAATCTGGCGATGAAACTGACCGGAGACTTGCCGCTCACTCCATTGCATCACTTGCTCGCCCCGAACATTCGTCACAGAAATTTCTACGTTCGTTGCCCGCTCAAAACTGCCTTTTATTGTCATTGCATCATGGACGGGACTTGGATAAATGCTGAATCCGGGCAGGGTGTTGTCGAGAACTGCACCGGCAGGCGAAACAACAAATATTGCCGACGGAGTTGCCTGACCATCACTATTCACAACGATAATCAGGTTTAATCCCGTGGGGGACAACAGCGGCTGTTGTAGAGAGTTTGTCGGAACGATAGCTCGAATAGTTGTGGAATTTTGCGAAACAATCTCAAGCGGCTGTCCATTGAAGAGAACCGAAGCGCCCGTTGTGAAATTAGCTCCCGAAATAGTTATCGTAAAGGGGCGACCGGGATTTGTTCCGGCAGAAGTTATAGAAGGAGCAAACGCGCTCAAAACAGGAGCGGGTAGTGCAGTACCCACCACCACTGTTGCCGATGTGGCTTGCAGGTCAGGATTTTGAAGCACCACGTCAAGCGAAGCGGGTGAGAGGTTCAAGCCCCCCGGCACTTCTACTGCAAAGCGATTAGAGTCGAGAATGCTTGGCATTAGCAGTACTCCTCGAACGGTTACGAGTGCACTGCGACTGAAATTGCTGCCATTCACAACGACGCTGTATGCGCGGCTGCTTGCCGTCGTTGTTGTGGGTGAATAGCTTGTAATAACTGGAGTTGGACCCGGCGGCACACGTGGAAGAATACTGAACACATACCCGATAGATTCCGCGTCGGAATTACTGATGAGAATGGAAGGAAAGCCTGTCATGGTCAAGAGATTTGCCGGAACAGTAATAGTAATGCGGGTTGAACTGATAGCGTTCACTTCCACCGGCGTAGAACCAAAAAGCGCTTTAACAAAACCGGAGCCGAAAAAGCCGGAACCGTCAATCGTAATAGTAACACCATTTGTTCCCGCAAATACCGCACGTGGGCTAATTGCCGTAATGCTTGGTCGTGCTGCTCGCTGAATCGTGAACGGCAATTCTGCAAACTGCCCGTCGGTATTGGTCAGGCGCACCCGAAGCGTAGCGGAAGTACTGCTAAAGGAAGGTGGTACTTCCAGCGCTGCTGTTGTTGCATTGGTAGCGCTCATCACACGGACAAGATTGCTGTTGATGGTCATTTGTGCTTGCTTGAGAAAGCCGGTGCCGGTCAACGTCAATGTAAAAGCACGACCGCTTGCGGTGGTCGTGGGCGCAAGGGCAGTCAACGTCGGTGCTGCAATCGGTGTAACGGTAATTTGCGCTGTGGTTGTTCCTGTCGATGTCGTGCCAGCAAGTGTTATACGAATTGTCCCGCTAATACCACGAATGATGCCGGGAAAATTGACCGTCAGAAGTCCGTTTGATTGCGCCCCGACAATCGTACCAAACACCGAGCCGTTATTTGTGGTATTTTGTGCCGTAATAGTGCGAATCAAGCCAAGGTTTGTACCGAAAAAAGTAAGGGAGAAATCATCATTGCTAACCGGCACAGATAGAGGCGTGGTACTGCTTACCGTAGGTTGCACCACTTCGGCAATAGGAACGACTATTTTGGAAAACACGACAAGTGGCGTGTTGTTGTATGTGGCATTGAAGGTAGCTCGCGTACTAAAATACCCACCGCCCGGCACAGCTACTGAAGCTGCTGTTGCCGTTTCTACATACTGGTTGTTGATAAACAGTGCTGCTCCGACCGCATTTGTCCGAAAGTTTGTCCCGCGCTGATTGCTTGCTGCCCACTGCGGCACGAGGGTTAGATTTCTGTTGCCTGAACCCGCTTGGGAGATAATCCATTCGATGTTGACATAGTTTGGATAGCTCGCGAGGCTGTTGGTAATGCCCGGTTGCGCCCGCACGGTGAAAATGTCCGGCGTACTTGCATTGCTGATGGTAAGCGGTGTGTAGCTTGTAGCTGAATTTCCAATCGGAAAAAATACGGAAGACAAAGCGCTGTTGTTGATAGTCAAGCCGCCGCTTCCATTGGTTACCACAAATGCGGTGGAGGTCGTGCCGCGAATTGCCGTCGCCACCGAAAGGCTTGCACTGCCAAGCGTCAGGGTGTTTTGTCCACCTCCGATGTCGAGTGCGCCCGTTGCTCCGAGTGCCATGGAGCCGTTCAGGGTGAGCGAAGAATTCATCGCAAGAATTCCGCCAAAGGTCGTGAAGGTTGCGCCCGGAAGAAGGCTGTTATTGAATCCGGGAGCAAGGGAGGCTTGCGACGTAGCTGCCGCCGCGATAACGCGACCCGCTCCCGAAAGAGTATTTGCCCCCGTCATGCCAAGATAGAGATTCGTGTTTGCCGGAATAGTCAGGTCGCCGCCCAGCGCTAATGAAGAAGCCGAACCGAAAGTCATTGTGCGGCTCAGGGTCATTGCTGCGGCAGTGGTAAGTGCTCCATTGAAGGTTGATGCAAAGCGATCAACCGGAATTGTACCACCATTAAAGCTCGCTCCAAGCGCTATGACAGACTGTGTGTTTGTGCCGTTCAGCAGACCACCACCGCTCAGAAGGGAATTGACACCACCATTCAGTGTCAGGGTGGATGACGGGTTCACGGTCAAATTGCCGTTCATTTGCAGAATACTGGTCGCACCCATCGTGAGCATTCCCGTTTGGGTAAGACCACCCGACGGAATCACTATCTGACCCGCAAACGGCGATGCAAAGAGCGCTCCCGGCACAGTGCCTCCATTAAAGCCATTGCCCAGCGAGACGATTGCGGTGTTGTTTTGCCCTTGAATTGTTCCGGTGCCTGTGCCCGTCGCCGGAGTGTTCGTTGTGTTGAGGGAAAGTGTGTTTCCTGCATTGACTGTCAGTTGAGCACCGGATTGAATGTTCAAAATTGCTGGTTGGTTAATAGCAGTATTGGAAGTAATCGCGTACCCCGTCCCAACAGTGAGGCGACCGCCAAACTGTGCTGCTCCTGCTCCCGTAGAAATTTTTGCCACACCCGGCACTTGCCCCGTCAGTGCGCCATTGGCAAGGACAATCTCAGGAGTACCCGTCACTGTGGGCTGCCCAACAATCAAACCTGCGCCCGTAAGCGCGGTCGTCGGTACGGAACTCATACCAAGCGTTAGTTGTGAGGTTGGGCTGAGTGTGAGATTTCCACCAAGATTAAGAACACTTGTAGCGCCCATGTTCAGATTTCCAGACAAATTCATTGCGCCTGTGGTGTTCAGTCGTCCCAGATAGCCCGTCGCAAGGCTTGCACCCGGCACCGTGCCGCCGTTCGCTCCGGCAGCAAAAGTAACGATGCTCGTTGCGGATTGTGCTTGTAAGCGTCCCACGCCACTGAGTGTGTTGGTGGCAGTATTGGTGAAGGTAAGCGTTACGCCTGTATTGACTGTACTTGTGCCGTTGAGTTGAAGCAGGGTAGAAGTAAGAACGTTATAGTTTGCTGCAAAATTTACTCCATCGCCAAGAATGATTCGTCCGCCAAAATTCGCGGGAGCCGTGCCGCTCGGAACATTTGCTGCGGGAAAGGTGTTGTTGAGCGCGGCATTGCCGAAATTCAGTGTGCCTGTGCCGACAAACGTTCCCGTGCCGCTCAGTCCGGTGGAAGCCGTAGGATTGAGGTAGAGCGTGTCGGGGGCGTTGACGGTTGTGGTAAAGGTTGCATTGCCGTAAATAGAATTGACCCCCATACGAAGGCTTCCTGACAGAGTACGCGCTTGAATGAGATTCAACCGTCCATCGAAAGTCGGAGTACCGAAAAATGCACCCGGCATATCAGTAGAAGGCGGGTTCCCAAATGAGAACGTAGCGCCCAAGGCAATAATAGCCGTATTATCCTGACCATTCATACGACCGGAGCCAAGAAGACGACCACTGAGCGTGAGGGTTCGAGCTGCCGCGACTGTCAGCACAGAACCCGGGTTCAAAAATAAAAATGCTCCGTTATTGATGGTGTAATTTGCATTCAAAATTGATGAACCGAGAACGAAAAGATTTCCTGCAGCCCATGTTGTTCCTGTTCCCAAGCGCGATTCGGGAAGGATGTTGTTGAACGTACCTGCGCCAACAGATACACGCCCTCCGGGACCGGGAGCACCCGTGCTGGGACCTCCCGCCAGAGCAGCGATAAAACTCGCGCCACCCTGAAAAGCCGATGCAACACTTTGGGTACAATTCAGTGCAAGACTGTCGTTGACCGTTAGAACGCCCCCCAAATCGAAAATGGCGTTTGGACCGGCATTCAGAACAGATGTACTTGCCACACCAAGCGTTGTACCTAACTGTAAAGCTCCATCCAGACGAAGACGACCGTTCCAAGGATTAGAGAACATATTTCCTGAAACGATTCCGCCATTTGCTGCCGCTACAAATCGAAGAATTGACGTGTTGCTCGCCGCAGCAAATTGCCCGGTGCCGGGCAGCGAACCTGCAGCGGTATTATTCATAAAAATCGTTTTACCCGAAGCAATTGTCAGTGTGCCGGTGATATTGAAAACGCCGTTGGTATTGTTGAATTGCAAAATCGGTGTGGCTGTTCCGGTGGCAGTCAGGCTACTTGCAGTATTGAGTGCTCCAGTGATGGGGTTTAGAAAGCGGTCGCCGTCCAGAACTCCATTATTGAAGCCTACACCAAGATTCACAATGACTGTATTGATGATATTGATTTTTCCTGTTGCTACTCCCAAAAGAGAATTTGCGGCGGTATTGTTCAGGATAATTGTTGTGCCCGCAGCAGGGTTAAGCTGCTGACCAAGATTCAAAATACCCGTCGCGCCGAGAGTGAAAGCGCCCGTCAAAGAAGAAGCCCCCGCGGTGGACGTATTCAGTCTCCCATTAAAAGGATTTGCAAAGCGTGTTCCTTGCAAGGCAATCGGACCCGTCGCAAAGCTAACGACCGATGTTCCGTCTGTGCCTTGCAGTGCGCCTGCTCCGGGGAATACGGTTGTCATAGCGGCAGTATTATTCACTGTGAGGGTAACGCCGGGGTTCAAGGTGAGGTTTCCCGACAAACTCATTACGCCTGCTGCACCAATAGTCAAATTTGATGTTAATGTTACTGCTCCTCCGGTTTGGATTCTTCCGCCGAAAGGATTTTGAAAAAGACTACCCGAAAGGGAAGTAACCGACGCACCGAGTTGTACGGTAGAACCCGCAGCAGCAGCCGTAATAACGCCGGAGCCGCTTTGCGTAACGGCACCGTTGAAGATGATTCTGCTCGTTGCCGTTTGCAGGTTAATCGTTCCTGCAATAGTAGAAGCGCCATTGACCACGACCGTCGTGCCGGCTGGGATATTGAGCGTTGCTCCGGCATTGAGCGTAAAAGCATTCGTGATGGTCAGTGTGCCCACACCGAGCGTAACAGGCTGCGTGCCGCTCATGGTCAGGGAGGAAATAGCAAATACGGGCGGAGCATCCGCAAAGGTAAGTGTCAATGATGGCGAGAGCGTTACGTCGCCGTTATTGGCTGTGAGTCCCGGATAGCCCGTAGCGCCGCCGCCCTGCGTCCATGTACCGTTCACAGCAGAGTTTTGCCATGTTGTGCCGGTGTTATAGGTGTATGTTTGTGCATGGCTGCTTGCAAGAGCAATTGCAAAAAATACGAAAAGGAAGGTAGTAAACTGTTTCAACATACTGCTACCCCAAATTGAATTGATACGATAAATGTAGTTCACGGTAATACGCTTGCCCTCAAGCACTCGAACGGTGCGTGATGTGGCTATTCACAAATGACAGAGAAACGTGAGGTTTGAAACAGAGAGGGTAGTTTCAAGATACGGTAAAATAGGAATTTATCAATTAAATTTATATCGACAGAAAAAGACTGGTGGTTTGTCTAAGGATTGGTCAAAAAATAAGATGTCAAGTTGGAGTGGGGTATTGTAATTCTACAACAAGTACATCAAGCATTGAAGCGGTTGTCTGGTGTGCCGGCGGAATTAAAATTCCGCACTCCATCATTCCATAGTTGTGCTTATCGTGCTCGCCTAAGCAGTGTGGTAGTGCTATGACCTTCACGGGTCTATATCATCCAGAGGTGTACCGCGTTCAAACGGGTCTTATGGTCTGTTAAAGTGTGGCAGCATAATGGTAACGGTGGTCTCTTTGTTCGGGATGCTTTGAATATCCATCGTGCCCCCATGGAGCTCCACGCAGTGCTGTGCGATGAATAGTCCCATGCCGATACCTGGTAAATTCTCCGCATTTTTTCCCCGAAAGAATGGTTCGGCGACAGATGTAATATCTTCTGCAAGGATACCGATACCGGTGTCGTGGATAGTAATACAGACGTTGCCATGCAGCATACCCGTCCACACGTAAACTACGGAGGCTTCATCGGAATAATTGATGGCATTGGTAAGAATATTCCGCAGAATAATGTGAACAAGGTACTTGTCGATCACGACCGATAAATGCTCACTAGATGAGGAAAATTCTATGCTGCGGGTATTGCGGTGATAACGACGCAGCGTATCTATTTCTTGCCGACAAATTTCAATAATATCATTTGGGGCAAAGTTCGTTTTGAGGGTTTGTGTTTCCACCTTCATTGTTACCAGCATATTGTCCAGCAGGGTTTCAATTTCGCGGACAGAAGCGTTAATTTCTCTGGTGTGGTAGAGAAATTCCGCAGGCGTGAGGCTGTCCAGATAGCGCTCCACGATGTCGGCGGACATTTTTACCCCAGCCAGTGGGGTGCGAAGCTCGTGCGAGATGACTTTTTGAAACCGCATCTTGAATTCTTGCAAATCTTTTGCTTCGGCGAGTGTTTTCAGAAGAAATTCCTGCGCCGTGATTTCAGTCGTAATATTAGATGCAATGACCACAATCGTTTCTAAGCGATTCTGCGCGTCAAATTCCGGTACTGCCTGAAGCGCGAAGGTAAGTTTTCCTTGTGCTGTGTCAAAACTAGCGCGGATATGCGCCTCGGTTCCCGAATCAATGACTCGATCCAAAATATGATTCACTCTCTCCATATCGGAGTTTGATTCCATCATGGTCTCAATGGAAAGTCCCACAAAGCTGGAGCGAGAGACGTTAAATACCGATTCCGCTATTCGATTGACAAATACACATACCTTCTGCGGATTGAAGCGGGTAACGATATCCGCCGAGTTTTCGATAAAAATATCTGCCTCGCGGCGCTTACGACGAAGTTCTTCTTTCATGCGCCGTATTTCAGAAACGTCATGGACAATCAAGGAAAAGCCGATGTGCCGTCCCAAGTAGTCGTACAGCGTCGTTAGAGTATTTTCGGTATAAAAAATTCGCCCCGATGACGAAATACGGCGGCTCTCGTAGTAGAGTTCTCCCGTATTGAGGGCGGGCGTTAAGAAACTACCCGTAAAACCGCCAATTCTGCCGGACTCATCCGCGATTGGCTCTAATATTCCTACGTGCCTACCAATCATCGCATCGGCATCGTACTCGAAGATGCGCTCTGCTCCGTGGTTCCACGATATAATCGTGCCATAATTATCCAACTGCACAAAAGCGTATTGCTGCACATTTTCGATGATGAGCCGCGCTATACGCTCGCTTTCAATCAATCGCCGCTGAACGGCTTTCTGTTCTGTTCTATCAATACAAACAAAGACGTATTCCTCTATATCTTCATCCTCTTTACGCTGCCCAATCACAATGACCGATGCAGGAAAGGATTTGCCGGAGAACGTCTTCATGGTACATTCACCTCTCCAGATATCATCGGCACGAACAGCGGGGAGGATAACGTCAGCAAGAATATTCGGGTCATCAAAAAAGTCGGATGGAGTAAATGTACGGTCTTGTATGTCTTGAATTTCTAAACTTTGCAGAGCATTGGGATTAAAGAAATAAATGGAAGATGTATTGGCAAGCATCAGAATACCCAGAGCATTTTCCAGCATGAGCGCCAGCCGCTGCTGGTGTTTGTTGACAGCATTCTCCACGGTAATATCCTGCATAATAGCAAGAATGAACGTTATCTCGCCGCGCTCATTAGGCAAGGGAATCAGGCGGCGGCGATAGGTTTTTACATTCCCTGTGGGACTTGAAAATGTTATGGAGAACGTTTGCTCGCATTTCGCTGCCACTACGGCTGAATAGGACTCAACAAGCTCCTGCGCCTGCGCCGAGGGAAAGCACTCCATGGGTGTTTTTTGTAAAAAAACTTCCGACTGAAAACCCAGTTCTTGGAAGTCTTTCTGTGCTGCTTGATTCAAATAATGAAACGTGAATTGTCCGTTATCATAGCGAATGAGCTTCACGGCATCACTGACGTACTGCAATGCCTGCGCAAGAAGCATAGCGGTATCAGGCGACAAAGCTGGTGCAATGCCACTCACATCGTTTGGAGCAGATGTTCCATTGGCATTGGGAGCAGTAGCAGCCGCTTCCAATGACAGTGCCGGAACAGAATGCGATAGAGGCTTCGGTGAATAACTCATCGTGTTTTCCCTGATGAAGCCAAACTCAAATAACATTAAGTATGGCTTGAATGTAATCGGTATTCAATCTCAATAATAATAGCGTGAGAAATCGAAAATAGCGTCGTAGCGCAAGAAATCAATAATAGCGTAGATAACCGAAGCATCTGAACCGGTGAAACTTACTTCAACATATATCGCTTCACGGCAGGAATTAAATCATTGCCGATAGAAGATTTTTTGATCCAATCCACGGCGCCGAGTTGCTTTGCTTTCGCGGAAATCTCCGGTTTGATTTGTGCGCTCACCATCAGAATTGGTAACTGTTTGTGCGTGGGCGAACTTTTGAGCGTTTGAATAATATCAATGCCATTCATCCCTTCCATATCGTAATCGCTGATAATAAGGCGGGGCAGAGTCTTGGTGGCAAACAGTTCCGCAATAAATTGCCGAGGGTTATTAAACGCTTTGACGGTATAGTTTTCGTTTTCGAGCATCCGAACAATACCGGTTCGTACTAATTCATTGTCGTCAACAATAAAAACATCCGATGTGCCGTTCATAGTAAATCCTGAAAATTAAGAAAAAAATTAGTAAATGAAAATCGGTTATAATAGTCTTTTATGTGTATGATACTACAAGGTGAAATTCTAAGCAGACAGTTGTAGAATGTCCAAGTTCGCTTTTTATTGTCATCGTACCATCATAAAGTTTCAAAATGTTATAGACCAACACCAAACCCATACCCACGCCTTGCTGTTCAAATTTTCTGCGGTCGAACTGCTTAAAGACTGTCGGGTATTCTTTGAGCGTTTCGATTTGCTCTTGGCTGATACCCCGACCGTAATCGGTGATGCTGATGAGCAATACCGAGCCGGTATTCTCCGACACAATTTCTATTGGGGTGTCCTTTGGAGAAAACTGAAAGGCGTTTTCTAAGACTTCAGAGAGTGCTTTGTGAAAATGCGCTGCGCTGCAATGAATCGTTGCATCTTCCAGCGTCAAGCGCAGCAAAGGCAAGCGTTGATGCTTATTGGCGATTGAAGTCGCAATGTCTTCGATATATTCCCGCACGTTGCTCATACGCGATTGTTCGCGTGCAATGTTTGGCTCTTCCTCGTTCGCTTGGTCTTCCAAGAGAATTTGTAATTGCACATACAGCAAAAAATTCTCCGCAATACGAGCCAAACGAGCAGCGGAATCTTCGATGCAATTATGCAATTCTTCTACGTCCTCGCGTGCTAAACTATCAAGACTTTTTCGCAAAAAGCTGGAAGCACCCATAATACCGGAAACAGGGGTGCGCAGTTCATGGGGTAAGATTGATGCCAGATGCGTCTGAAGGTGATTCAGATTCGCTATCCATTTTTTTTTTTGCTTTTCGGCGCGTTCCAAGCGAACATGAATCGTAGCGAGCAAGTCGTTAATGTTGACCGGCTTGGTGAGATAGTCATCCGCACCGAAGAGCATACCGCTTCGCTGCTCTTCCGGAGCTGTTTTTGCCGTGAGAAAAATTACGGGCAGTGAAAGTGTTTCCGGAGTTTCTCGTAAATGCTTCACAAGGTCATAACCGTCCATGTCGGGCATCATAATGTCCGACACAACAAGGTCAGGCGGCGCTTTGGCAATCAATTCCAATGCCTCCGTACCGTTGATTGCACCGACAGCATCAAATCCTTCTTTGTTCAATACAAAAAGGAGATTAGAACGCAAGCGCTCATTGTCTTCTACTAAAAGTATGTGTTTTTTCATAATGCGTAGCTCCGTCTTGGCGCGGGCTTGAGTTTGTTAGTAGAGCAGTGGTGATATTGGTCTATTGGGACTGCATATTACGACGGTTGAAACTCTCGTTGCTTGTAAATGCCCAACTTATTAAGAACATCGTTGAGTTCATCGGTGGTGTAGGGCTTGGTTAAATATCCTTCACAGTTTTCTCGAAATGCTTGCATAATATTTTTTGAGGAATTGAGTGCCGTTACCATAATCACTTTCGCTCCTTTCAAGCCATCACGCTTCCATTTCGCTTCAATGTGACGAATGTATTCCAGCACTTCATATCCGCTCATTCCGGGCAGCATTACGTCCAGAAGCGCAACATCGAACGGCTCGTTACTGGTCATTGCCTCGTCAAAGACGCGCACGGCATCCGCACCGTTATCGGTGGCATAATATTCGCCATACATCATCATGTTGCGCGTCAGCAAATCGAGGAGATGGCGATCGTCTTCAAGAATCAGGATTTTCATGTAATTATGCAAATATGGATGATGTAAAAAGACAACTATGCGATAGGCAGCGAGGGGTGAAGAGGGTTTTCACCCCTCCGTTGCCAATCACAACAGCTACATTAGTATCTATCAAATTCAGAACTATCAAGGGCGGCGGCATGGCGCTCCAGCGAACTGCTGGTGTAGTTTCCGTTGCCGCTTGCATCTGCTCCAAAACGTTTCGCTTGTGGCGCAGAACGCTGTTTCGCCGATGCTGTTACATTCGCCACATATCCACTGGCAATGTGAGCGTGAGCACTGCTGAGTTGGAATCGTGCAATGAGCGCCCGAAGCTCTCTGGCTTGTGCCGATAACTCCTCCGCCGCCGTCGCGCTCGATTCCGTGTTTGCCGTGTTCTGCTGCGTTACCGAATCAATTTGGTTCAGACCAATGCTGATTTGGTCTATCGCCGTGGACTGCTCCTTCGATGCGCTGGCTATTTCTGCCACGTTCTGTGCTACGACCGTCGAGTTCTCCGCGATGCGGTGCAGCACTTCGCCGGTCTTCCCAACAAGGACGTTGCCGTTCTGGACTTTTTCAATCGAACCTTCTATCAAGTCTGCCGTTTCTTT
>Ga0075163_10012032_pt1 | contig 11267 bp, 8 predicted proteins | sample JI1023141ADNA_FD_71478 | JGI IMG/M metagenome (GOLD analysis project Ga0075163, IMG submission 71478) | Wastewater effluent complex algal communities from Wisconsin, to seasonally profile nutrient transformation and Carbon sequestration -... | ecosystem: Engineered > WWTP > Effluent > Algae...
ACCAGGCTCACGAGGCCCTGGAAGTCGATGGCGAGCTGCATGCCCTGCAAGGTCAGCGTGCCGCGGCTGGTATAGCGGCTGCGCTCGGGATCGAGGGTGGCAATGCCCAGGTTGAAGCTGTCCAGGTACACCTCGGCCTCGACGAGCTGGTAGAGGCCGTCGGACGGGGTGCCGCCGGTAAGGGCCGCGGGCTGGCCTTCGATCCAGCGGCCGGGCGCCTCGGGCGGGTTGGCGGCCCGCGCCAGGTCGGAGGCACACTCGCCGGCCACGTAGTCACCGCCCGGCGGGGGGCCCACCGGGCCGTCGCAGTGGCCGTTGCGGGGCGGCGGGGTGACGTAGACAAAGTTGTAACACATCTCATCGTCGGTGAAGGGTCCGTAGCGCACCGGGCCCCCGCGGTCGTTGCGGTAGGTGCAGGTGGTGACGATGGAGTCACCGGGGTTCAGGTCGATGCCCACGCCGTAGTAGAGCTGGAAGTTGAAGTCCCAGCCGGTGAGCGTGATGAGGTCTTCCAGGGTTGAGTCGGCGCGGGTGATGGCGCTCTCGAGCTGGTAGCCGATGCCGTGCATATGGGGCATGGAGGCCAACACATGCAGGGGCTCGGTCACATTGCATTGGCTCTCCACCGCGTGCTGGCCCTGAGGGATCTGGAAGCCTTCGGGTCCGAGGGTGAGCATGCCGTACTCGGTGCCCTCGGGGCGGCCGTGGTAGACGCGCACGCCGCTGGTGTCGGTGACGTCATCGACCCGCGCCTGGTTATTGTAATGAATTTCAAGGACATAGCGGCGATTGGGCCCGGTGCGCAAGCCGCCGTCGGGGAAGGACAGCGCCTGCTGACCCGGGGCCCAGGCGTAGACGATCTGGGCCACCGAGTTGCCGCAGCCCACCTCCTCGCCGGTGCCGGGGCCGCCCGCCACCTGGTAGACCACCATGTGGTGCAGCACGCGGGCGTCGTCGATGATGGGCTCGAACCGCTGGATGAAGCGCTCCTCGGGGCTGCCCCCAAAGGACCAGCAGCGGTAGCTGTCATCGGTGTTGCCGATGCCGCCGCGGGTGGCGCGCCACTCCATCGTCTCGGCGTTGGTGGGGCGGGTGCCCGGATCCTCGAAGACCTCGCGGGTGACGTCGAAGCCGCCGGGGTGGGGGGTGACGCCGGGATCGGCGCCGCAGGTGGCCCAGGCCAGCAAGGCCGCGCGGTCGGAGGAGGGGACCTGGGGTTGGCCGGCCGGGGGCATGGTGCCTTCGTGCAGGCGGGCGACCATGCGATCCACCGGGCGGCGACCCAGCTCGCCGGCGAGCAGGGCGTCGCGGTTGAGCAGGGTGAAGGGCGCCCCGAAGGCCGGGGTTTCGCCGTGGCAGAGGCCGCAGTAGGTCTCGATCACCGGGCGCTGGGCCGCGAAGCCGGCCTCGTCGGGCAGGCAGGGACCGCCACCACCGCCCGCGCCGCCAGCGCCACCCGCGCCACCGACCCCACCCGCGCCACCGACCCCGCCCGCGCCGCCGGCACCGCCGACACCGCCCGCGCCGCCGACACCACCAACACCGCCCGCGCCGCCGACACCGCCGGCACCGCCCGCGTCGTCATCGGTGGCCGCTGCGCCGCCGTCGTCGCACGCGGCGAGGCCCAGGACCAACCCCAGCCACATCAGCCGCCGGGTGTAGCTTGCCGTACCTGTCTGCACTTGATCCTCCCGCTCACCAGCCAATCGACTTCCAGAAGACGAGCCTACAACAGCGCAGGGGGGTGAAGGTGTCACTTGTGGGCGTGAAATTGCTGGCGGGGCCCAGCGCCGGTAGAGTCGGACAGTCTAGAAACGAGGTGCGCAGTGGCCGGCGGCAAGAACAAGAACACGCGGGTGGTGGCCGTTTTGATGCTGTTGGTGGTGGGCGTGGTGTTCTCCATCGTCCCCATCAGCAATGGGCGCACCGGCCTGCAGGTGGTGCAGGCCTGGTGGGCGGCCCCCACCTCGGCCCCTCCGGCCAAGACCACGGTGGTCCCCCACGGGGCGCCCGCGAGCTCCTACCAGGAGATCACGACGGAAGGTCGACCCCGGGTGGACGACAACGCGCGCACCGCCCAGCCGCTCGACGATCTGACCGACCGGGACCGGGATGCCCTCGACAAGCTGATTCTGGACAGCCGCAAGCACTGAGCTGACGTCCTGGAGTCCGGGCAGCGCAGAGGACGGGAGACTTTTGGCCGCAACCTGCTAGACTGCCGCCCCCCTCGCCCGCCCCGGGGGGATGCACGACCCGGAGGTGCCCGGATGGCCCAGCGCGAACCGCCCCACTTCGATCGCTCGGTCCCGCCCCACGCGAACCATCGCCCGGCGGAGCGCCCACCGGTGACCGCGCGGGGCGTGGCCCTCGAAGTGCTTGAAGACATTGAGGAACGCGCCGCCTGGCTCCAGCCCGCGCTGGAGGCGGCCCTGCATCGCAACATCCTGTCCCGCGTGGACCAGGGGCTGGCCCGTGAGCTGGTGGCCGGCACCCTGCGCTGGCAGGCCCGCCTGGACCACGCGCTGGATCAGCATGCCCGCCAGGGCATGGAGCGCACGCCGGTGCCCATCCGCCGCGTGCTGCGGATGGCGGCCTACCAGCTTCTGTTTTTGGAGCGCATTCCGGCCCATGCGGCGGTGAACGGGGCGGTGGAGCAGGCCCGGGCCCTGGGCGGGGAGCCGATGGCCCGCCTCAGCAATGCCGTGCTGCGCAAGCTGGCCGATCTGGGCGAGGTGCCCCCCCGCGGGGATGAGCCAACCGCGCTGGCCGCCCGCCTCAGCCAGCCGCGTTGGCTGGTGCTGCGGTGGTTGGCGGAGGGTGGGCCCGCGCTCGCCGCCCGCCGTGGTGCGGCCCTCAACCGCCCGGCACCCTTGACGATTCGGCCCGATCGCACCTCGCTCGCGCCCACCGTGTTGGCCAACCGCCTGCGCCAGGAGGGGGCCACGGTGCACCCCGGCCTGTACGCCGCCGAGGCGCTGCATGTGGAGGACCACCCCGATCCGTTTGGTGGGCACGCTTTTGGTGATGGCTGGTGGAAGGTGCAGGACGAGGCGGCCCAGCTCGTGGGCTACCTGGTGGACCCCCAGCCCGGCGAGACGGTGTGGGATGTCTGCGCGGCGCCGGGTGGCAAGACGCGGCACCTCGCGCGGCTGATGAAGGGGCAGGGGCGCCTGCTGGCGACCGATGTGCACCCGGGCAAGGCCGACCGCCTGGGGCGGGCGCTGGCGGACATCGAGTGCGCGCAGGCGAAGCACCACGACGGCACCGAGCCCCTCGGCGGGCCACCGCCCTTTGATCGCGTATTGGTGGATGCGCCGTGCAGTGGCCTGGGGGTGCTGCGGCGCCACCCGGAGCTCAAGTGGCGGCGCCAGCCCGAGGACATCGCCGGGTTGGTGGAGCTGCAAGCGCGCATCCTGACGGCGGCCAGCGCGGGTGTGAAGCCGGGCGGCGTGCTCGTCTACAGCGTCTGCACCGACACCCCCGAGGAGGGCAGCCGCCAGATCGAGGCGTTCCTCGCGCGCAACCCCTCGTTTCAATTGGAAGATCCGCCCGTCGGCCCCATCGACTGGACCCCGGTGCTGGACGGCGCGTTCCTGCGCACCCGCACCGAGGACCACGGCTGCGATGCCTTCTTTGGGGCGCGCTTGCGCAAGGTGCAGTGACATGACCGCCCCCACCATCGCGCCGTCCATGCTGTCCGCCGACTTCGGCCACCTCTTTGCCGAGGTGCAGGCGGTGACCGAGGCCGGGGCCGACTGGATCCACCTCGATGTGATGGACGGGCACTTCGTACCCAACCTCACCTTCGGGCCGCAAGTGGTGAAGGCCATCCGGGCCGCCACCCCGCTGCCCTTTGACGTGCACTTGATGATCAGCGATCCCGGCTTCTACGCCCCGGCCTTCCGGGATGCGGGGGCTGACATCATCACCGTGCACGCCGAGGCCACCGTGCACCTGCACCGCACGCTGCAGGTGGTGCGGGCGACGGGGGCGCGGGTGGGCGTGAGCCTCAACCCCCACACGCCGCTCTCGGTGCTGGACTACGTGCTGGGCGACGTGGACATGGTGCTGCTGATGACGGTCAATCCGGGCTTCGGTGGCCAGCGCTTTATCCCCGCCGTGCTGGACAAAGTGCGGGCGTTGCGTGCGCGCGTGGATCGCGAAGGATTGATGGTTGACATCCAGGTCGATGGCGGCATAAACTCCGCCACCGCATTCGAAGCTGCTTCAGCGGGCGCCGACGTGTTCGTCGCTGGCTCAGCGGTCTTCGGAAGTGGCAATTATAGCTCGGCAATCAGCGAGCTGCGCCAGCTGGTCCGCGAGGGTCAGCAGGCACGTGGCGGGGCGTAGCGCAGTCTGGTAGCGCACATGCTTCGGGAGCATGGGGTCGGAGGTTCGAATCCTCTCGCCCCGACCACTGAAAAGGCCAGGGGCGCAATCCCCTGGCCTTTTTCTTTTCTGGCCCGGATTTTGGGCCCGGTTTTCTGGCCCGGTCTTCCCGGCGGGCCTTCTTGGCCACTGGTCTCACGGGCACCCCCCGTCGCAGAATCACCTCCGACCCGCGCGGAGTGGGTCAGCAGCGGTCGGTGCGGGGTCAGCTTGCCGCCCCTGCGGCCGTGCGCGCCCCCGCGCCACCCGCGGGTGGGCGCAGACCTGGCGGTGGACGGCCGCTGACGGAGAGCCCCCATGTCCTTCCAGCATGACGTCTGCATCGTCGGGACCGGCCGTGTGGGCCTGCCCCTCGGTCTTTCCTTTGTCGAATCAGGGGTTTCGGCCATCGGCTTCGACATCGATCCCGAGCTGCGTGCCACCGTGAACGCCGGCCGCATGCCCTTCCATGAGCCGGGCTACGACGCCCTCGTCGCCACCCAGCGCTTTGTGGTGCACGGCGATCCGGCGGTGGCCGCCACCGCGCGGGCCATCGTGATCACGGTGGGCACCCCGCTGCACACCCACATCGAGACCGATCTGAGCCAGGTACGGCGGGTGCTGGAGGCCCTGTTGCCCCACCTCCAGCCCGGCCAGCTGCTGTGCCTGCGCAGCACGGTGGCGCCGGGCACCACCGCCTATGTGCGGCGCTACCTGGAGCGGCACACCGCGTTTCGCATCGGGGAGGACCTGCTGCTGGCCTTCTGCCCCGAGCGCATCGCCGAGGGCAAAGCCCACGAGGAGCTGCGCAGCCTGCCGCAGATCGTGGGGGTGGAGAACGCGGCCAGCGAGGCGGCGGCCACCGCTCTCTTTGGCCACCTGGCGCCGGAGATCCTGGTCGCGGACTTTGTCACCGCCGAATTGGTCAAGCTTTTCAACAACATCGCGCGCTACGTGCACTTCGCCCTGGCCAACCAGTTCGCCCTGGTGGCCGACACCTTTGGCGCCAACATCTACGCCATTCGTCGGCTGGCCAACCACCGCTACCCCCGCAGCCACATCGCGTCCCCGGGCCTGACCGCCGGCACCTGCCTGCGCAAAGACTTCGGCATGATCAACGAGTGGAGCCCCTACCCGGACATGCTGCTGTCGGCCTGGAAGATGAACGAGTACATCCCGGCCTTCCTGGTGAAGCACCTGGGTCAGCGGATTGCGCTGCATGATCGCAGGGTTGCGGTGCTCGGCTACACCTTCAAGCAGGACACCGACGACACCCGCGACAGCCTGGCGCCCAAGCTGGTGCGCTACCTGGAGCGCGAGCTGCCGCTGGAGGTGCGGGTGAGCGACCACCACCTGTCCAATCCCATCTGCGAGGCGGGCGCTGATCCCATCCACAACTGGCCGCTGGTGGAGGCACTGGTGGGGGTGGACTGCGTGTTTGTGGCCACCAACCACACCGGCTACGGCGAGGCGCTGCGGGCCCTGGCGTTTGTGGCGCCCGAGGTGTGGATCGCCGACCTGTGGAACGTGGGGGGCGCCGACCAGGTGTTCTACCAGGCCGGCGCGCTGCTCACGGTGCGCTGACGGGGGCGGCGCTGGCGGGGGCGGCGCTGGCGGGCGCGGCGCTGGCGGGCGCGGCGCTGGCCGGGGCTGCGCTGGCGGGCACAGCAGCCGACGGGGGCGCCGCAGAGGCCGGGGCGGCGGGCGCCGCCGGGCCCGCGCAGACGCTCATGGCCGGCACCACATCGGGGCCCACCACCAACACGCTGACGAAGGTGTCAGCGTAGGAGCCCAGCGCCCCCTGCTCGATGATAATCGGGGCGCGGACCTCCACCACCGCGCCGCCGTTGGGCTGCCACCACACCTGCATGATCTTGCCCACCTGCAGGTCGGGCGCCGCCAGGTCGGTGAGCTCCTCTTCATGCAGCGGGGCTTTGCGGCCCGCGGCCTTGACCACCAGCGTCAGCGTGCGCTCCTTGAGTTGGGCGGTCACCGTGCACTTGGGGTGGGTATCGGGGGCGCGGGGGGCGATGCCGGCAGCGGCGAGGGCGGCGGGCAGCGCGTCCCCGGGCTTCACGGTCACCCCTTCCCCCTCGAGCTCTTCGATGGGGGTGTCCTTGCCGGCGTAGCGCTCCACCGCGTTGCCCGCCTGATCGAGGATCTCGACGTAGTAGCGCATGTGGCGCGCCTCGCCCTCATCGGTCTCCTCGCAGATCTCCACCTCCCGCTCCACCGCCACGCGGTCAGGGCCGATGCCGGCCACGCGCGAGGTGCCACCCACCTCTTCGCAGACGCCGATGGCCATGGCCTGCGAGGCGACACAGAGTCCACAAAAGACCAATGAGAACCGCATGTTGCCCTCCTACGGCCCACGCCGGCCGCGGCGCTGTCTTCGCACACCTGGGGCGGCGTCGCCAAGGGCCTCGCGGGGCGCTGGTTGCCGGGCGCGCGGGCCGTCAGCGGGGCAGGTCGGGCCCCGTCGTGCGCAGGTGATCGAGGGCAATGCGGCTGGCTTCGAGCAGGGCAGCGTCGCCGATTTCGGCGCCGTACCAGAGCGTGGCGAGGGTGTGCCAGGCGGTGCGAAACCGCGCACGGCGCCACGTGGCGGTGTCCACCCCGCCGTAGGCGGCGCAGAAGGTGGGCCAGGCCGCGGGCGGGAGGAGCGCCGGTGCGATGGCCAGGTCGAGGGCGGGATCGCCGTGGTGCAGATCGCCCCAGTCGATGACGCCGCTGAGCTGGCCTTCCGCCACCAGCAGGTGGCGTGGATAGAGGTCGCCGTGCACCACGCAGGTGCGGGTGGCGGGGCCCTGCAGCTCGGCGAAGGTCTGCTCCAGGGCGGCGGAGGCCGACTGGGCGGTGGCCGTATCCCAGCGATCCAGCAAGGGAATCCGCTCGCGGCCCTGGGCGATGCGGTGGTGGGGATCGGCGCGGCGGAGGGTGTCGCCGTGCAGGTCGGCGGGCACGGGGCGCTGGTGCAGGGCGCGCAAGCAGCGGCCCAGGGCCGGGGCCAGGCCCGCGCGCTCGGCAGGGCGCAGACCCGCGCGACAGGCGGTCTCGCCCGCCAGGGCCGGGTAGCCCGCAAAGGGCCAGCCGTCGGCGTCCACGCCGCTGATCGTGGGGGCGGAGATGGGCACGGGCAGCCCGGCGGCGAGGGCGGGCAGCCACCGGATCTCGGCTTCGAGGAAGGGCACCGCGAAGGCGCGCCGCGGGAACCGAAAGACGTAGCCAGCGCTGCCCGGTGTTGGCGATTCAAGTGCTGGATTGAGCTGGGGATTTCGGACGCGGAAGGCCGCGTTGTCAAAGCCCTCCCCGAGGGGTTTGACCGACCACCCGGCCACCTCCGGCACGCGGGCCAGGGTCTGGGCGGCCCACGCGGCGTCGAGGCTGCGCTCGGCCTGCCAGGGGACGCCCATCACTCCTCCAGGAGCTGCACCTGGGTGCTCACCGGGGCCGCCGGCCTGGTCTTGCCGCCCACCTCGAAGTCGCGGGCTTCGCCCTCATCGAGCAGCTTCATGCGCATGGTGGAGGTGGGGGCGGCGGCGGAGGTGGGGGCGGCCACCGAGACGGGCGCCTCGGGGGGGGTCGGGCGCGGCGGCGAAACCGCCACATCGGCGTCGGCAGCGCGCCGCAAAACAGCGTGGAAAATCGGGGGCTTACCGCCCTCGGTCGTCACCTGGACCGTCAAGGTGGCGAGCAGCGCGCCCCGCGTCAGCACCAGGCGGTGGGTGCCCACGGGCAGCGTCAGCTCCCGCGGGCTCTGGCCCAAATCGGTGCCCTCCAGCCGGATGCGAGCGCCCGAAGGGGCGGAGGTGACCCGGATGCGGCCCTCCGCCACGGCCACGGAGGCGGGGGCGGCCTCGGTGGCGGGCACCCCGGCATCCGCCGGTGGCGGCAACGCCACGCGGGCGTCGGGGAGGGGCGCCGGCTCCGTCGGTGGCCCTGCGTCCGGCGATGGGCGCGGCTGGTCGGAGGGCGACGTCTGGGCGGCGGCCGCGGGGCCAGCGCTCGAATCGGGGGCGGCGACGGGGGCCTTGGGCCCGGTTTGCGACCACACAAACAGGCCCACCGCGGCCAGCACCACCACCACCGCCGCCAGGGGCACCGCCAGATCGCGCTGGGGCTTGAGCGGCGTCATCGTCTGGGTGCCGGGCTGCGAGGCCACCGCCGAGGGCATGGAGCCGACGCTGCTGATGGGGGTCAGCTCGTCTTCCATGCCCGTGAGCCGCACCCGCAGTGGGCGCAGGGCCATGCGCATCTCGGCGGCGCTGGCGAAGCGGTCGTCCGGTGACTTGGCCAGGGCCCGCATCACGAGGGCTTCCAGCTCCGGCGCGTGTAACCCCGGACGCGTCGTGGCAAAAGGCGGTGGCGCCTGCGTCAAATGCGCCCGAAAGAGCTCGCGGTGATCCTTGGACTGGAAGGGCAGATCGCCGGTCACCAACCGGTAGAGCACCACCCCCAGGGCATACAGATCGGTGCGGGCATCCACGGTGCCCAGCGCGATTTGCTCGGGCGCCATGTACTGCGGCGTGCCGCAGATCTGCCGGGCGGTGGTGATCTCCTGGTGGGGCTCGTCGAAGAAGGCGTCGTCGGCGTCGATGAAGCGGGCGATGCCGAAGTCGAGCACCTTGAGGAAGTCGGGATCTTCGTTGCGCGAGCACAGAAACAGGTTGCCGGGCTTGATGTCCCGGTGCACCACGTTCTTGCGGTGGGCGTGATCGAGGGCCTTGAGCACCTGATCGGTGATGTGCAGCGCCCGCTCCACCGACATGGCGCCCGCGCGCAAAACGTCTTGCAGAATACGGCCTTCCAGCAACTCCATCACCAGGAAGAGGTGGCCGTCGTCGGTGCGCCCGTAGTCATGCACCACGGTGATGTGGGGGTGGCTGAGGTTGGAGGCGATGCGGGCCCCGCGGGCAAAGCGCTCGGCCGACTCACCGTCGGTGGGGGGCAGCAGCTTCACCGCCACCAGGCGCTGCACGGGCTGCTGCATGGCCAGCCACACCGAGCTGTCCATGCCCCCGACGCCCAACAATTCGCGCAGCACGTAACGACCCGCCACCTGCGTGCCGGCCAAATCGGCCACCAGCCGCCGCCCGTCGTGCGGGCAACGCTGAACCTGCTCCTCGAAGCGGGTCCGACACTTGGGGCAGATCTGTTGCATCAGCCACCGTCCGGGGCCGGCACACCGGCATCCTGCGGGGGCGGGGCGCCGGCGTCGGGCCCGGGCTCCACCACGGGCACGTAGACGCCGGCCGCGGTGTAGATCACCCCCAGCGAGCGGATGCGGCCCGCAGGCCGGTCGAAGCGCCACCCCTCGATGTCGGCCGGGGCCTCGCCCGTCTCATCGAAGTTGAGGGGGCCCGAGGCGCCGTCGAAGTCGATGGTGGCCTCGGGGTTGGTGCGCAACAGCCGCGCGGTGTCATTCCAGGCGGCAGGCCCGACGGTGACCTGGGTGCCCTGTGACAGGCGGCGCAGCTGCAGGGCGACGGCGGGCCCGGTGCGCGGGGCGTCCGCCGGCAGGCCGGCGATGGCGTAGGCCAGCAGGTACATGGCGTCGTAGGATTGTGCATTAAAAACGCTGGGATCCATGCCCCACTTGGACGTGTAGGCGAAGGCGAAGTCCTGGTAGACGCGGCTGGCGGGTGAGGAGGGCGCGGTGCCGATGATGCGGTCGATGATGCCCGGCCGGACCTGATCGAGCAGCGAGATGTCGCGGGCGCCGTCGGTAAGGATGAAGCGGTCGAGCCCATCGAAGGCCCCCGCGGTGTTGAGGAAGGCGATGCCGTCGTCCACGAAGGAGATCAGCACGATGGCTTCGGGCAAAAAGCGCAGCAAATCCGCCACGATGGGGGTGAACGCCATGGCGTCCGCGCCCTCGGGGTAGCGGCGGTTGAACAGGTTCTCCTCGCCACACCGCCCCACCTGGCACAGCGGGCCGCGGATCTCGGCCACCAGGCCGTTGCCATAGGTGTCGTCGCGGTTGATGACCGCGATCTTGGTGAAGCCCTTGTCCAGCAGGTAGGCGGCCACCGCGGCGCCTTGGAGCGCGTCGCTGGGCGCCGTGCGCCACAACAGATCCTGCTCGTCGGACACCGTGGCGATGGAGGGCGCCGTGGAGGACGGGCTGATGATGACCACCCCATTGGGCTTGGCCACATCGTTGAAAACACGAATGGTCACGCTGCTGGCGGCGGGTCCGATGATGGCCGGCACATGGGCGTAGTCCACCAGCCACTGGGCCGCGCGCACGCCCTGCTCGGGATCCCCCGCGGTGTCACAGGCCACGATGCCGAAGCGCTTGCCGTCCAAACCACCGATTTCATTGATCTCTTCCAGCGCGAGCACCGCCGCCAGCTCGATGGAGCGGCCGGTGGGACCCAGGTCGCCGGTGCGGGGCATGAGCATGCCCAGCAGGATGGTGCGGTCGCTGAGGGCGTCCTCCATGCTGACGCCGTAGAGGGTGTGGCACAGCTCGGGCGTGAGCGGCAGGCCGCCGCCGCCACCGCCGCCAGCGCCGTCCACCATGCCCATGTCGGTGGGGGTCGCGCCGCGGTCCGGCGTGGGGCCATCGTCTTGGGGGGCGGCGTCCGGGGTGGGGGCGACGGTGCGCTCCACACACAGCTGCTCCACACAGCGCAGGGTGCCGGAGCAATCCCCATCAACGCTGCACTCATTCTCAAACTTGGCGATCAGCGAGCAGCCGCTGAGTGCGGCGAATCCCAGGGCCAGCAGTAGCCCGCGGGGTGCGTAGGCGCTCACAGGCGGCCTCCAATCACCAGGCCGGCGCCGGTGCCATCGGGTGAATAGAAGCTCACGGAAGGTGCGGTGTCGTCGGGGGCCATCAGCAGCAGCACCACGCCGGTGATCACGGCCACCCCGCCCACGCCGTAGAGCACGTC
>Ga0075163_10012033_pt1 | contig 11267 bp, 11 predicted proteins | sample JI1023141ADNA_FD_71478 | JGI IMG/M metagenome (GOLD analysis project Ga0075163, IMG submission 71478) | Wastewater effluent complex algal communities from Wisconsin, to seasonally profile nutrient transformation and Carbon sequestration -... | ecosystem: Engineered > WWTP > Effluent > Algae...
GCTCGCGCCGGGGCGTCGCGCAAGAGCAGCGTGAGCGTCAACGACAAGGTCGGCGACGGAGCCGAGCCGGGCTGGGTCGGTGGCGTCGAGGCCGGCGTGAGCGGGTGAGCCGCTCGCGCCGGGGCGTCGCGCAAGAGCAGCGTGAGCGTCAACGACAAGGTCGGCGACGGAGCCGAGCCGGCCTGGGCCGGCGGCGTCGAGGCCGGGGTGAGCGGGTGAGCCGGCTCGCGCCGGGCGTCGAGGTGGCGAGCGCGGCGGCAGTGGTGAGGTCGGCGACGGAGCTGAGCCGGCCTGGGCCGGTGGCGTCGAGGCCGGCGTGAGCGGGTGAGCCGGCTCGCGCCGGGGCGTCGAGGTGGCGAGCGCGGCGGCAGTGGTGAGGTCGGCGACGGAGCCGGGCTGGGCCCGGTGGCGTCGAGGGCGGCGAGAGGGTCGAGCGCCGCGGGGTCAGGCGTCGCGGTGGCCGTGGACGAGCCAGGTGCCGTGGCGGCTCGGGTCGGGCATGCGGCGGGCGCGGGTGTCGGTGAAGCCGGCGCGCTGCATGCGGGCGGCGAGCTCGTCGGCGTGGAGCGTGTTCAAACCGTTCGCGGCGAAGCCGGCGGCGATCAGGACCTCGGGGGCGTTGATGGCGAGGATCAGGGCGCCGCCGGGGCGCAGCACGCGGGCCAGCTCGCGCAGGCCGCCGTCGAGGTCGGGCCAGAAGTAGACGCAGTTGGCGGCGCACGCTGCGTCGAAGCTGCGGTCGGCGAGGGGCAGGCGCTCGACGACGCCCTCCGCGAGCGTGAGCCGTCCGGACCGCAGCTCGTCGGCGTAGCGACGGCGGGCGAGCACGACCATGTCGCCGGAGAGCTCGACGCCGGTGAGGCGCACGGCGGGCTCGTGCGCGAGGATCAGCGACAGACCGACGCCGCCGCCGAAGCCGACCTCGAGCACGTCCTGGTCGGGCCGGAGATCGAGGGCGCCGACCATGTGCAGGTTCAACGGGAGGTTGGCCCTGTTGAGGCCGTGGGCGAGGACGCGGCCGAACAGGCCGCGTGGACGACCGAGCTGACTGATGACCCAGGCGGGCAGTGACATGCGGCGCAGTGTAGCCGCGAGCCGGGCCGCAGGGTCGGGACGGATGCGCTCGAGGAGCGCGGCCGCGGAGCCACGCGCAGCCCCGGCCAGCCGCGGGCGCGGGGGTCCAGGGCGATGAACTCGAGGGATGAAGCGGTCGCTCTGGCCACGCCGCACCGCGACTGTCGCGGGTGGTCAGGGGTGGGTGAAGTTGAGGGTGAAGCGGTCGCGCTGGCCGTGGCGCGTCACGGCGGTCGCGGGTGGCCAGGGGAGGATGAAGCTGAGCGGTCGCTCTGGCCGCGCCGCACCGTGATGGTCCCGGACGGTCAGGGGCGGATGAAGTGGAGGGTGAAGCGGTCGCGCTGGCCGTGGCGCGCCAGGGCGGTCAGGGGCGGATGAACTTGAGGATGAAGCGGTCGCTCTGGCCGCGGCGCCCGGCGGCGGCGGCGGCGAAGGGGACGGCGTTCCAGTCGCGGGTGTCGCCGGGGTTGCGCAGGAAGTCGGCGGACGCGGCGAGCTGGAAACCCGCGGCCTCGAGCTCGGCGCGTACGGTCGACTCCTCGATGCGGTGCAGGGTCCACGCCCCCGTGCCGCCGGTGCCCGGGAGGGCGCTGTGGTCGACGATGACGTAGGCGCCGCCCGGTCGCAGCGCGGCGAAGATCGCCCGGTTCATGGCGACGCGATCGTTGTTCATCCAAAAAGTGTCATGATAAAAAAGTACGTTGATCACGAGGTCGAGGTCCTTCGCGTCCGGCGGGAGCGGAGCGTCGAACTCGCGGTCGACCCGCACGACGTTGCGAAACCCGGGCGTGGCGAGGCGCTCGGTCCATGCCGGCTCGGCGAAGCGCTCGCGCACGAAGCGGGGGTTCTGGGCGTAGACGCGGCCCTCGGGCCCGACGGCGCGCGCGAGCAGGAAGGTCGTGTAGCCGGTGCCGGCGCCGATGTCCGCGACGCGCATGCCGGGGCGCAGGTCGAGGAAGGCGAGCAGCTCGCCAGGATGACGACCGGCGTCGAGCTCACGCTCCTTGGCGGGGCGCCCGGGGTCGTCGACGATCGCGCGGATCTCGGGTGAGATGTCCGCGGGGACAGGCGCCGGCGCGGCCGGTCCGGACGGCCGACAGGCGACGAGCGGCGTGGACAGCACGAGCAGCGCGAGGAGCAGGGGGCGATGCATGCGGCGAGGCTATCATTGTCGCCCCCGCCGGTCGGCCGCGACGAACCGGCGCTCGCCTGCGATGAGGGTCGCCTGCGGGGGACGGTCGCGGCGGATCGGGGTGCTCACTGGGGCTGATGCGCGCGACAGGGGCTCGTCCGAGATCCCGCGGGGCCTTGCGCCGCGCCGGGCGACCGGGACACTCTTGATACGATGGCGGACCACGACGTGCCCCCGATGCTGCGAACGTGGTTCAAGATCCACTGCGCGGTGGATCTGCTGTTCGCGGCGCCGATGATGATCGCGCCGGTGACGACGATGGCGCTGTTCGGGTGGGCGCCGATCGATCCGGTGATGACGCGGGTGGTCGCGGCGGCGCTGATCGGGATCGGGGTCGAGTCGCTGCTCGGCTACGGCTCGACGCGCGAGCACTTCAGAGGGATGTTGCGCCTCAAGGTGCTGTGGTCGCTGGCGGCGAACGTCGGGATCTTCGTGTCGATCCTTCAGGGCGCGCCGCGGGCGGCGTGGCTGTTCCAGGCGATCTTCGTCGCGTTCTCGGCGCTGTGGATCACCTACTCGTTGCGGATGCGGCCCTCCGCGGCGAGGCCGAGCTGAGCGGCGAGCGCGGGGTTGTCGGGGCCGACGCGCCAGATCCAGCGGTCGAGCAGGTAGTGGGTCGCCTGCGGGACGGCCAGCAAGGCGACGAGCGCTGCGGTGAGGACCGGGTGCATCTCGCCGAGGCTGGCCCCGAACAGCTGCGGGCGCTCGTGCCAGACCAGCCGGTCCCACAGCGCCTCCTCGCCGAACGCGAGCGCGAGCAGGAGGCCGTAGAAGGCGGCCAGCAGGGCCAGGGCGCCGGCCCGCGGGAATCGCTGGGCGACGCGCTCGCGCCCGCCGGCGAGCCACACGAGGGCCATGTAGGGGACGCCGTGCAGGAAGACGTTGGTGATCGTGAAGATGCGGTCGTCGTCGAAGACGACGATGCCGAGGTGCCAGCACAGCGCGGGGACGAGGACGAGCAGCGGGACCATGGGGTTGGCGTGGCCGCGCCGCCGCAGCCACGCGCGGCGGGCCAGGAAGACGAGCCACACCGGCAGCTCGAGGGCGAGGGCGAGGGCGCCGGCCCACGCGGGCAGGCCGGTGACGAGGTCGCCGGGCATGAACCACGCGAAGCTGGTCGGCAGGTGGGCGTGCCACCACAGGACGGGGCCGAGAGTACCTGTCCATATGGTCAGCTCGATCAGCCGGCGGTCGCGCGGGCCCTCGCCGCCGGCGCGCGCGTAGAGGAGCGCGAAGCCGAGGTGTTGTTTGATGAAGTGGAAGATCGCCACGTAGGCGAGCGCGCCCCAGAACAACAGCGGCGACTCGAGGTGGAGCAGGAAGCCGAGCCACAGGCACAGCAGCGGGGCGACGATCAGGCGCTTGCGGTGCAGGCGGCGCGCGACAGGGTCGAGGTAGGTGCGGTAGAGCGAGGCGTAGACGTGGGCGACGTCGACGAGCAGGACGCCGGCGATCCATATGAGCAGGCTGTCGTCGGTCGGGGGGTGCGGGTCGAGCACGCCGATTGCGACGCCCGCGATCGCGGCCAGGGCTCCGGGCAGGACGAACCAGCCGAGGTCGAAGGCGGGGCTGCGCAGGAAGGGCATCCGTTGTCAGGGTAGCGCGGTTGTTGTGGTTCGCGGGCGGATGGGCTGCGGTGTGAGGGCGGGGCGGGGAGAGATGGGCCGGAGGACGGGGGCCGCGAAGATGGGTCCCGCGCGACGGCGGTGCCTCCCCATCGACCGTGCTCGGCAGCGCCAATCAGCTGGCTGTGGTGGCGTGGGGCTCGGGGGCCATAGCGATGTGTGTGGCACAGCGCTGCCTGTGCGCGCTCGACGGGGGCCCCCCCGCCTGCGTCCCATTTCAGCGGCCCTCGTCCTCCGTGCGGGCATCATCGGCGCCCCGCTCGCGCGACCGGGGAATGTCGCGGGTCCGGCCGATGACTGTGCGAGCGACGATCGGGCTCAGGCGGTGCGGTGGATCGTGACGACGCGGGAGAAGCGGCGGCTGAGGCCGGCGGCGCTCTCGACGAAGCTCGAGGCGAACTGGTCGAAGAGGGCCTCGACCTCCTCGAGGTCGGGGAGGGCGTCCTGGGGGGCGCCCTCGACGGCGACGAAGGCGGCGTGGAAGTCGGCGGCGTCGCGGGCGTAGGGGTTGGCGACGGCGGCCATCAGGCGCAGCGCGGCGCCCCACTGCTCGGGTGAGAGGTCGGCGGGTCCGGCGAAGCTGGCGCCCGCGAGCATGACGATCGCCTGGGCGAGGCCCTCGTTGAGCTCGGCCTCGGGGAGCGCGTAGAAGTAGGCCATCGACTCGGCGTCCTCGCACCAGACCAGGAAGATGTGGGCCGGCAGGGCGGCGAGCTCGGCCTGCGTCAGCGGCTCGAGGGTCTCGAGGTCGAACTCGAGGCCGTCCGCGAACGGGCGGATCGCGGCGACGATCGCGGCTCGCAGGGTCTCGTAGCCGGTGGGGTCGTGGCGGGAGGCGCCGCGGGTCGGGAAGGCCCGCGCCAGGTCTCGCAGTTGCTCGCGGCTCAGCGGCATGTCACCTCGCTTTGGCTTGGAGGCCCAGGATAACGCGGGCGTGGGTGCACAAGTGCGCGCTCGACGATCGGGCGATCGGGGCGATCAGGGCTCGACGATCGAGGGGGTGTGCAGACCGATCCGGGCCAGCGCGGACTCGGCGGCGCCGACTCCGGCGTAGAAGGCCTCCTCGAACAGCGGGAGGCCGGCGACGTCGGCGGCGCACGGCTGGACGCGGCCGATCGCGGCGCGGGCCTGCGCGAGCGCGTCGCCGAACAGCAGGCCGGGCACCGGGCGGATCATGGCGTGGCCCCAGCGCGTGACGTGGATCTGCGCGATCTCGCGGGCGATGTCGGGGTGCATGGCGACGAGGGCGGCGCGCACGTGCTCGCTCCAGTGCTCGAGGTCGCCGGCGAGCAGGCGCGCGCGCTGGGCCGCGAGCTCGGCCGCGTCGGCGCCGGGCATCGGCTCGTAGTAGGTGACCACGGCGCCGGGGCTGCGGACGCCGCGGTCCTCGGTGTGGTTCGCGAGCACGTAGCCGAGGCTCGGGCCGCGCACGGGCACGTTGTCCCACGCGAGCGGGGCCCCGACGCCGCGCGGGCGGGCGCGCAGCTCGACGCTGGCGACCAGCCACGGCGCGTAGCTGAGGGCGCCGGGCGCGAGCGGGTCGCGGCCGGGCGGGAGCACGCGCGGGAGCACGAAGCGCGGCGCGGCCCACAGGATCGCGTCGGCCTGCACGCGCGTGCGCGCGCCGGTCGCGACGTCGACGGTGTGCAGCGCGCCGGCGTCGGGGTCGATCGCGGTCACGGCTGTCCCGAGAGACAGGCGGTCGCCGAGCGCGGCCCGGTCGGCGAGGCCGCGGACGAGCCGCGCGTTGCCCTCGGGCCAGGTCAACGTGTGGCCGTCGCGGGTGTCCTCGAGGCCGCGCGCGAGGAAGTGATGGAGCCCGGCGAAGGCCGAGGTCTGGGCGGCGGTGCAGCCGTAGTCGTCGCGGCAGGCGTAGTCGACGGCCCAGCGCAGGCGCCAGCTGGTCAGGCCGAGGTCGTCGAGGTGGCGCGCGAGCGAGATGCCGTCGAGGTGGCGCAGTTCGGCGCTGCTGCGGGCGACGGGCAGGCGAAACAGGCGCCGGCCGTCGGCGCCGCGGCGGGCGTCGAGGGCGAGCAGGTGCTCGCGCCAGCGCGCCCACTGGGCGGCCTCGTCGGGCAGCTCGTCGCGCTCGGGGTAGAGGCCGTCGGCCCACAGCAGGCCGATCTGGTGGCGCTCGGTCGGCGCGGAGACGATGGCGCTGGGGGCATACTCGGCGCGGCCGCGTTCGTCGCGCGCGACGAGGACGCCGAGATCTTCCAGCAGCAGCTCGAGCGCGCGGCACTCGGGGTGCGGGCTCGGCAGGTAGTGGGCGCCGAGCGGGTGCGGCGAGCGCGGGAGCAGGCCGCCGCGCGCGGTGCCGCCGAGCTCCGGCTCGAGCTCGAACATCCGCAGATCGTCGAGGCCGGCGCGGCGCAGTCGCCACGCCGCCGACAGGCCGGCCACGCCGCCGCCGACGATCGCCACGCGCGTGCGCAGCTCCCGGGGCGCGCCGGGGCCCGGCGGCCAGCCGCCGTCGCGCAGGCGGTGGGCGATCGCGGGGTCGGGCCCGACGAAGGCCGCGGTCGCGGGCGGCGGCGCGGGCCGGCAGCCGACGCCCAGCGCGGCCGCGGCGGCGCCCCCGAGCACGACGCGGCGGCTCAGTGACGGGCTGTCTGAAGGGACAGGTCGGGTGTCCGCAGGGACAGGCGCGTTCGAGCTGTCTAAAAGAGCATGTTGGATGTCCTCGGGGACAGGCGCGTCCGAGCTGTCCGTTGGGACAGGTCGAATGTCCTCGGGGACAGCCGTGCTGTCCGCTGGGACATGCGCTTTCGAGCATGTCCTCGCGGGCAGGTCGTTGGGGGCGCGGGGCATGGCGTCAGCCGCGGCGGCCGCCGGGGCCGCGCAGGTCCTGCTCGTAGTAGTGGACGAGGAGCTGGTCGCCGAGGCGGTTGATCTCGACGTCGGGGGGCTGCTGGTCGCGGGGGAACACGAACAGGCCGGCGAGGAGGTCGTCGCTGAGGAACTGGAGGTCGACGGCGGCGAGGCGGCGCGGGGGCTCGCGCGGGGCGCGGGAGATCAGGGCGAAGCCCCAGTCGCCGAACGACGGGACGTGGGCGTGGTAGGGCCGGGGGTGCAGGTCGGCGGCGGCGAGGGTGCGGACGATGCACCAGTACGAGCGCGGCGCCAGGTACGGCGAGGTCGCCTGGATCACGCCGACGCCGTCCTCGGCGAGGGCGTGGCGCAGCAGGCGGTAGAACGAGTGCGAGTAGAGCTTGCCGAGCGAGAAGTTGTTGGGGTCGGGGAGGTCGACGAGCACGAGGTCGAAGGGCGGGCCGCCGCCGCGCACGTGGTCCTCGAGCCAGCGCATCGCGTCGGCGTTGTGCACGGTGACGCGCGCGTCGTGCAGGCTGTCGCGGTTGAGCCGGCGCAGCTGCGGGTCGCGGCGAAACAGGTCGGTCATGCCGGGGTCGAGGTCGACGAGGTCGACGCGCTCGAGCGCGGGGTACTTGAGCAGCTCGCGGACGGCGAGGCCGTCGCCGCCGCCGAGGACGAGCGCGCGCCGGGCCTGGCGCTCGGCCATCGCGGGGTGGACGAGGGCCTCGTGGTAGCGGTGCTCGTCGACGCTGCTAAATTGCAGGTTGCCGTCGATGTAGAGGCGCAGGTCGTCGGCCCAGCGGGTGAGGGTGAGGCGCTGGTAGGCGGTCTTGTTTGAGAACACGACGGGGGCGTCGTAGAGCTGGTTCTCGGCGAAGCGCTCGATGCGGTGGCCGAACGCGAGCAGGCCGGCGAGGACGACGGCGACGGTGACGGCCGAGCCGAGGGCGGCGCGGGGCCGGGCGAGCTGGCGGCGGAACGCGCGGGCGCACAGGATGGCGACGACGGCGTTGAGCAGGCCGAACAGCAGGCTGGTGCGCACGAGGCCGAGGTGGGGCAGGAGGGCGAGGGGGAACAGGACGCTGGCGAGCAGCGAGCCGATGTAGTCGAAGGCGAGGACGCGGGCGACGAGGTCCTTGAGGTCCTCGCCGTCCTTGAGGATGCGCATCAGCAGCGGGATCTCGAGGCCGACCATCGTGCCGACGAGCAGAAGGATCGCGAACAGCAGCGGGCGCACGGTGCTGAGGTAGGCGTAGCCGAGGAACAGCGCCGCGGCCGAGAGCCCGCCGACGACCGCGATCACGAGCTGCACCGAGATGAAGCGGTCGTAGAGGTCGCGCTCGAGCGACTTGCTGAGCCACGAGCCGAGGCCCATCGCGCTCAGGTACACGCCGATCACCAGGCTGAACTGCGTGACCGAGTCGCCGAGCAGGTAGCTGGCCATGGTCGCGGCGATCAGCTCGTAGACGAGGCCGCAGGTCGCGACGATCAGGACCGAGAACAGCAGCAGGCGGGCGCCGGGGCGCGGTCCGGAGGCGTCGGGGGGGCCCTCGTGGCCCTGGCGCAGCGGCAGCGGCACGGTCAGCCGGAGACGGCGGCGGCGATGATGATGGCGATGCCGATCAGCAGCGCGCCGAGGATGATGCCGAGGGCGGTGTTCTGGTCCTCCTCGATCTCCTTGCGGATGCTAAACGGGGAGATCTTGACGACGATGAACCACGCCAGGCCGAACAGCGCCATGCCGAGGAGGGCGAAGCACGCGGCCGGCAGCAGCTGATTGACGAAGTGGAGGTCGAGGCCGGTGGCCACGGGGGTGGGGTCGCTAAACTTCATGATCACTTTCCTCCCTGGTAGCCGCCGCCGAACCACACGAACGTGCCGTGGCTGCGGATCGTCCCGCCGGCCGGGTCGCGCTCGACCTTGCCGCGCTCCGGCGTGGTGGTCAACAATGTGCCGGCGGCCCCGTCGAGCGCGAGCAGCAGCAGGGCCAGTCCGGCGCACAGCCAATAGAACTTGCGAAACACGGGCCTGCCTCCTTCACTCGCTGGTGCCGGAATAGTCGCTGTTTTGCCAGCGGCGGCGTTCGAACAGCCAGCCCATCAGGCCCCCGAACATCGGGATCCCGAGGATGATCAGCAGCGCGAGCGCGCTGTAGCGGACGAGGAACACGTCCTCGACGAGCTCGAGGCCGTAGCTGGTCGGGCTGCGCGCGGCGGGGTAGATCGGGATGAAGAGCTCGCCCGCGGCCGGCAGGTTGGCGGTGTCGCGCTGCGGCTGGACCTGCAGCAGGTACTTGCCGCCCTCGACCCCGCCGATCGTGACGGTCGCGCGCGGGCTGCCCTCGCTCCACGACTCGCCGCCGTCGACGCCGTGGTAGTAGCTGGCCTCGACGCCGAAGCCGACGGCCTCCTCCGTGGCGAGGTTGACGAGCATGACGTCGGCGTAGGCCCACGAGTTCTCGAGCGGCTCCGCGGTCAGCGTGAACTCGATCGCGGTGCGCGTGCCCTCGCGGCCGATCGTCAGCTCGCGCGAGTAGGCGTCGGCGAAGTCGAGGTTGTTGTCGGCGAAGACGCGGCGCTCCTGCCTGCCGTTCGCGAGCAGCCAGGTGAGCAGCGCCCACGCGCCGACGAACACGAGCAGCGACAGCCAGATCGAGCGGCGATGACGACGCCACGGGTTCGGGCGCAGCGCGCCGACGCCGTGGCTGCGCGGCGGCTTGCCGGGCTGGCCGAAGGCCTTCCACACGGCGGCGGGCTCGACGTGGTGCTGCGCGGTGAAGGTCAGCTCGGCGCCGTCGGGGCCGCTGGCCTGCTCGATGGAGAGGCCGTCGGGCGGGTCGACGAAGTCGTTGACGTCGGCCTTGTCGCCGGCGCGGACCTCCCAGGTGAACTCGCCCTCGACGTAGGTGACGACGGCGGCGGCGCCCTGGAAGTGCTTGAAGCGGCGGCCGCGGAAGCGGACGGCGTGGTGGCGGGAGTCGAGGATCTGCGGGGCGCCGTCGAGGTTGCCGCCGAGGGTCCAGTGGCCGTCGCTGATGCTGTAGATCAGCCAGCGAAACCCGCGATAGGGGTTGAACAGCAGGAACTCCTGCCACGGGTAGGCGACGCCGTCGACGACGCAGCGGCGCCAGCAGATGCCGACGATCTCCCACTCCGCGCCCTCGAGGGTGCCGCGCGCGTGCAGCGGGAGCGCGGAGGTCTGGCGCTGGCGCGCGGCGGCCTCGAGCACCGCGAGCGCGCCGCTGTCCTGCGGGGCGAGGGTGCTGCCGCAGTGCGGGCACACGACCCGCTGGCGCGCGCCGAAGGTGTGCAGCGCGATCGGCCCGCCGCACGCGAGGCACTTGACGCTCTCGGCCTTCGCCTCGTCGCGGAACAGCTTGGGGGTCGGCTCGGTCATGCGCGCCAGCCCTCGAATCTGCGCAGCGGCTGCAGGCCGACCTCGGCGAGCTCGACGGCGCGGCCGGTGTAGAGGGTCGGGCGCTGGTGCTCGCCGTCCTCGCCGTAGTCGAGGGTGGCGAACTCGCCGTCGTGGCCGCGCAGGTCGGCGCTGTGGAACACGAGGCCGGGCTCGGCCGCGAACGGGAGCACGCCCTCGGCGCCCTGGTAGCTGGCGGCGCGGCGCTCGACGGCGACGAAGGGGACGCCCTGGACGACGATCGTCGCGCCGAGGGCGAGGCCGCCGAAGGTGGGGACCTTGCCGGCGACGATCGTCTTCTCGCGCGGGCGCACGACGCTGAAGCTGCCCTGGGCGTCGGTGAGCCAGCCGATCGTGCCGTCGGCGAAGGCGATGAACCACTCGTTCCAGGTGCCGCGGCGGTGGCGAAGCTGCAGGCGGCCGACGACCTCGAACGGGACCCTGTCGAAGTTGCCCTTGCTCGCGAGCAGGATCGGGCTGCCGTTGTCGAGCAGCGCGGAGACCTTGCCGATCAGGCGCACGTCGACGCCGGTGCGGACCACGGTGCTGCCGCAGTACTCGCAGACCAGCGACACGGCGGCGCCGCGAAACGGCGCGGGCGCGCCGCACTCGGGGCAGTGGACCGGGGAGGGCTGCATCGCCGCGGCCACGATGCCACAGCCGGGCCGCGACCGAAACTCCCGCGTTGCGCCGCGCGCCCGTGCGCCCGCGAGGGGCCGTCGGGGCCCTCGGGGCCGGTCACTCGTGCACGTGGTAGGTCTCACCGCACTCGCTGACGCGCGGCGAGGAACGGTTCTCGTGCGGGGTCATGCGGGCCTTGAGCGGGCGCAGGTAGGGCGGGAGCTCGAGCTGGCGCCACACGGCCATCATGGCCTCGACGACCTCGGGGTCGAACTGCGTGCCGCCGAGCCTGGCGATCTTGTCGGCGGCGACGTGGGGCTCCATGCCGGCGCGGTAGATGCGGTCGGAGACCATCGCGTCCCAGCAGTCGGCGACGCTGACGACGCGGACGCTCTGGGGGATGTCGGCGGCGGCGAGGCGGTCGGGGTAGCCGGTGCCGTCCCAGCGCTCGTGGTGGTGGAGGGCGAAGCGGCGCAGCTCGGCGAGCTCGGGCGACTTCTCGAGGATCTGGCCGCCGAAGATCGTGT
>Ga0075163_10012034_pt1 | contig 11267 bp, 15 predicted proteins | sample JI1023141ADNA_FD_71478 | JGI IMG/M metagenome (GOLD analysis project Ga0075163, IMG submission 71478) | Wastewater effluent complex algal communities from Wisconsin, to seasonally profile nutrient transformation and Carbon sequestration -... | ecosystem: Engineered > WWTP > Effluent > Algae...
ACCAGAGTTGGTAAGTTCAACTTCTACTCCTGTTTCGCGTTTTACGAACGCAATAGTGTCTTTTTCAATTTCCGTATATTTCTTAACTAGTTGTTCAGTTCTATCAAGATCTACTGGAACTCCTCTCCATCGCATTTCTAAAAGAAGAGGAACTAATCGTCTTTCTAAATCATAGACATTTTGAAGATTTTCTTCAACGATTTTGGCTTTTAATTCTTGATGAAGATTAAAAGTAAGATCCGCGTCAATAATGGCATAATTCCGAACAATACTCCCCGGAATTTCTTTCATCCGAGATTTATAATCTTTCCATCCCTTTGTCTTAGAATATTCCTCTAATTCTTTTTCATCCTTCCGACGCATGAGATATTCTAGAGAGAGATCATCCAAGCTATAGGAAAATCTATTTTCATCAATCAATGGCCCCTGAATTAGGACATCATGCACCATTTTACGAATATGTAAACCGCTAGCCCTACGAATCCACCCAAGATCGTACAGAGCATTTGCAAAAATGGCATCAATATTAGGATTGTTGAGGAGTCCGCAAATAAACTCCACAGCCTTGGTTTTATCGCAGTTGTTTCCCTCGTTGTGGCCGAAAGCATAATACTCTGAGAAGGTCGGAGTATACACGGAGAAACCAAGTACCTGACCTCCACCTTCCCAGGCCCATCCGGCACCGATCCCTTTAGCCAATCCAAGGTCTTCCGTTTCCGAGTCGATCGCAATTTCGCCTCCACGAATATCTGGGAAAATGGCCTCAGTCATTACATATGTTTCCCATTATCCTGTTGGCGCTTTTCTCTTTGTTCCCAAGTTTCTTCATCTTTGGCATCGTGACCAAATGGAGCAGGATGATTGATTTTATCCCTTTGTGTAGTATTAACAGGCGCTTGGCTTGGTAGCACTATAGCACCGTCCGGTGTTTCTGTGGCTTTAGGATAAAAGTCTAAGTTCTGGTTGCCATGACGATCTGTAGAATATTTGAGATACATCACAGGTTTTTCTAGTATCCCGATCTTAATTGCTTCATTTTCTACTAGAGTTAAATAGTTTCGTAGATCTCCGATAGTATCTCTAAGAGCTTCTCCTGAATCCGAAGATTTTCTGAGTGCCGCGAAGATATCGTAGTTCTCTCGTTTCACCATTTCTTCTAAACGATCCCATTTCCTAGCAAGCATCATGAAGGCACCAACTCCTCCACGTTTCTTCCAAGAGGCGCCGTATTCTGCATTCTTGTGAATAGTAGTCACAAGATCTTGAAGAGTGATGTGAGTGAAATATTCCAGTTCTTCTGGAGTAGCGATATTGTGAGCTAAATAGTCCATTTTTCTGGCTCCAGAAGTTCTGTTGTATCGAAAGATAGATCATTTCTCCAGCTTGCCATACGAGACTGATAAATGGAAGGCATTTCTGCTTCCATTTTCTTCATATGATTGACAGCTTTCTTCGCCATCTCTTTCACAGTTTTATTTCCCATTTCTAGTTCATAGAAACAGTAAAGCATACATTCCGCCATATCAGCCCATTTTAGAATCTTAAATTCTAAATTGTCAAGAGGATTAGAAGACAGAAATTTATGCTCAATCTCTGTAACTTGATTTCCAATATCCTTATATCTTTTCGTAGGATAAGGAAGATCACCAGTTCTTAATTCTGGAGCATCATGATCCATAATCGCCCTAACTAATTCCATCGACATTTCTGGATGGACAGCTAGAACAATTTGGAAAACTCCATAGGTGTGATTACCGACATTTTGATCGTTAATCAAATTCCAGGTATGATAACGCTTAACCTTCCCGGCTAGCCACCGTTTCATGAATGGTGTCATCATCGCGTTTGGCATTTAGAACAGCTTTCTCTGAGTGAGGAAGAAGATAATCCATGCAAGCTCTTCTGAAATCATAGAAACAGCATTGAGTTAGACTACTATAGGCTTTCGTATAGTCTTTCTCTTTGTGAAATCTCCAAGCATTCCAAAGAGAAGTTACTCCTCTCTTGAAATATTCAGTCGCAAAATTGTTAGGATCAATTTCTTTCTTTAAGGGAGTTAACTCAAAGAATCTTTCTAGATCTTTATCAAACCAGTCTGGATTATGACAATTACTCATTGGATAGGCTGAAAGAGAGATATAGGGATCTGTCTCCATTTCTGCATATCTTACTCTTTGCCACACTTCATTGTCAAGGTAGACGTGCATATTGTTTGAGAACTGATAATAAACTCCAAGTTCCCATCCAAGTTTGAAGGCCATATATTCGTGAAGAATAGAGAAATGGACAACATTACTTCCATAAGCTCCCCAGATCATATCATTAGATCTGTTGATTACAGTCATATCAAGTTTTCCCATGACTTGTGAAAACATGATCTGTGTATTGCACGGAACATCTTTAGTTTCAGCACCCAGATCTACAAAAGGATCAAAATGATTGATGACTACTCGTCGACTATCTAGCGAATTTTTAAGCATTTTAATCGCTACTTCAAGTTGATCATAGCCAAAGTATGATCTCCAGCGATGCCCATAAGCTGATCCACGAATATTCTTTCCATCATCAGAATATTCTGCCATACGAGGATTGAAATCAATAAGGAATTCTAAATCTGTCCGACCAGCAAGCATCCATAAAGATTCAAAGAAGTGGAAGAAATGATTAGCCTTCCTCAGAGAATGCATCAACACTCTTTTCTGAGGACTTCTATAGATAGTGGTAACAGGATGAGGAAATACCAATACATCTCCATTACGCGAGGAATTTTTGATTCCTCGATACTGGATTTCTCTTACCATCATTACGAAAATATCGTTGATATTTCCTCTGTTTTCACTATCTAATATCATCATTTCGTGAATTGCTCCCCATATCTAGCGACACCAGCTTTGAAACATTTCTTCCACTGAACACGTACATCAGTGCGAACTTTTTGACCATCACCCCATCCTGTTTTTGGGGCTTTAGTGACTACAGTAACATAGTCGGGAAATCTATCCCCAAGCCATTTTGCTCCAGCGGCATGGATTTGAGGTGTTCTATACATGGAACATCCACCAGGAGCGCCAGAAGCTCCTCGTTGGTCCCAAGCATGATCGGCAATAATCCGATTACCGTATCCTCTTTCAAAAAGAGAAAGGGTTACATAGTAGTCTTCCATCACGGAAACATCATCGTAACGAATTCCGAGATCTCTCATTATTCTTGGGTTGACGGCATTAACTGCATTCATCTTTCCATTTGAGAGTTCCACATCTGGGAAGATGTAGTTGTTTCCCTGACGGGGAGATATTCCTGCGGATGCATGCCCTTTAACGGTCCCGATTTCATACAGCCTTTTGAACAGAGGAATAAATTGATCTTGGGGAAGGGGTTGGAGATTCCAAGCGTTAGGGTCAATACGATTGAAGAAACAAAGATCATCGTCCAACATAATGACGAATTCTTCATTAAAAGTATCCAGAGCATAATCTGCGATAAACTGTCTAGATTGAGCAATGTTTTTCACAGAATCTGGACGAGCAATTACTTCTCTTCCTAAAGCTCTATGCTTATCATATTCCTCTTCTGGACAGACGAGGGAAAGATGTTCTTTTAATCCTGGAATTGCACTTAGTAGATCCCAGCAATGTTGAGAAAAAATACGTCCACGAGTAGGAATAAAGATTCTCATTATTTGTGCTCCTTAGCGACATGATATTTGGCACGAGGACGACCCTGCCCCTTCAATACTCTCATGTATTTATCAAATTCACAAAGATTGAATTGAGTATCTGTAACTCCAAAGTCATTCATTGTCTGCTGCATTTCTGGATACTTAAACATCTCTTTGAAGATTAATTGAGTTAGATATCTCATATGAGTAAGAGCTTCTGCCTGACTCATAGGATATTCAATATTTTCTCTTCCAAGAAGACGATTCAATCCTCGAATAGCTCCAGGACCTGCTGGACTCCACGTCTTAGAATCATGACAATGTTTCAAGACTTTAGTGAATTGAAGATCTAATCCAACTTCTTTAGCCATGAAAGGACCATAACCCGGTAATGTCATAAGAACATTTAAGGTCTGTTCCCAGGACTTCGAACTAAGTGCAATCTCAATTAGTCTATCTAGATTTTTCCAATAAGGAGTTAAGAAATTAGTGACAACAACTTCTTGTTTCGGGATAGATAATCCCATATTCGTGATAATATAGGCTCCCGTGAAAACTTTTTGACCAGCAGCTAAAGTTTCGGTTGATTTCTTCAAAAGAAATTCTGGATTAAATTCTCTTTGATATCCGATAACTTTAGCAAAATCTGTCGTACCGAAGAATCGGAAAATCATACAATTTAGGGCTTGAATCTTTAGATCTTCGTCATAATTCGGAATATACCAGTTATTCAATACCCACTGAGTAGTTTTATCATAATATCTCAGAACATTGGTGAATTTGTAAGTTGAAAGAATAGGATCCGCAGACCACGGAAATTTCTGATTGGCTAATTTAGCCTGTCTAATCTTTTCTCTTTCATGAATATAGAAAAAGAAAATCTCTAATGCCTTAACATCAATGTTAGGCACAGCTATTTCAGCCATGATCAAATCCTTTTAAAGACAAAAAGGACGGGAAAATCGTTCCCGTCCTTTAATGTGTGGTCGTAGTCTTAGGCAGCGGCTGCCTGAGCTTCTGAGTAATTAACACCCCAGCTCTTATCAGTGAAGTTAAAGTAAATCACTTCACCGTCCTTACGCATCTGAATGAGTTCATTCTTCGCAAGGGATTCCAGAGACTTCGCCAAGGTCATCTGCTTGGAACCCAACTTCGTTCCAAGAACTTCAGCAGTGACCGACGTGACGTTGTTCTTGTACTCATCTTCAGAGATGAGTTCATTCATTGCCACAAGAATCTTCTTGCCCGCTTCGCTCACTCCGCCTGACTTCTTCTTGCCAGACTTTTCTGACTTTTCAGTCACCGGCGCTGGAGTCAATTCAGCAACGGCCTTGCTCTGGTCAGTCGTGGCATAGCCAAACTTCTCCAGATCACGAATATACGAACGGAGATATGATTCTCCGTAACGTGCCGTCTTCTTCGGCTGAAAGGTCTTCAGCAAATCAGCAACGATATCGGGAGTCGAAACACCCTTACCTTCAGCAAGATTCTGGTCACGACCAATTACCGCCTTGATTCGACCAAACACCGAATCCGGGGTGGCATACTTGCGATCGAGAAAATAGATTTTCTCTACCTTGGGAGCCGCAACCTTTTCCGGTTTCGCAGCAGCTTGACCTTCGGTTCCAGCGGCTGCATCAGCACTTTTATCTTTCTTAGCCATTTTCTTCTCTCAAGTTAAGTTGAACATACGAACTTAGAACGGAATATCGTCTTTGTTCGTTCCGTTTGTGGTGCCAGCCGCTTGACCAGAACCACCAGTTTCTGACTGGCCTTCGTTCGCCATGTCAGCCTTCGCAGCACCACTCTTAATGAGTGTGCCAAACTCTTTCGCCGCCGCGTACATGCTGAGGCCATTCGGCAATTCGTCGATTGGTTTAAAACTCTCAATCTTGTACGCCATCCAAGATCCCTTTTCATTGGAATCCGGAACTGTTGTGAGCTTATAGCACATATAGAACATTGGGGGATTGTAAGTGGATTTATCAGCTCTCTGCTTTTGAATAGAGGTGATAATGGTGTTCCACTGACGAGCTTTCTTGGCTTGAGTCCCTGAGTAGGAAAGAACCACCATTTCATAGGTGCCTGCTTCAGGATCAATAAGAAGAGCATAATAGGTTAGAGACTGAACAATTTCGTGCTTGGAGTCTGGGAGAATATCTTGGCCTTTTTCTCCCTTAATAGTTTTCGCAAGAATTGAGTCGTCAGTACCCCAATCCTTTACGATACCACCACCTGCTGAACGAGGAACCCATTCAGTAATACGACGTTGAAAGAGACAAGGAATAACAAAAATTCCTGTATCTCCGTTGAACAATTTCTTGGTTCCGGTATTGAGGAAATGTCCTTCCTCTGCACCTTCAACGTAATTAGCCGGTTCGCGCTTGTTAACTTCAGGGCTGAGTTTTTGAAGAATCTTCACAAACGGGATAAGTCTATCTTTGGATGTGATTGATTCTGAACCACTACCTGCGTCTTCTTCAAACGAGAAGCCCGGAGCAGTAGCGGGAAGTCCAGCAGTTTGCTCTACAGGGAGTGTAGAAACGGTTTCTGTTGCGGCTTTTTCAGCCGCTGGAGTTTTCGCCATTTGTGGAGTGCCCTACATTTGTTGAAATTTAGTATATGCCGCGTGTTCTATCAACGCAACGGTTATTTGCTCCCAATGACCGCTTTTCTCCCTTTGAAAGTGTTAAAAATCTCTGACGGGAGATCTTTCCCAGCTTCAAATTGCTCACGAGCAAACGCATTCATTGTTTGGTAGTGAACAGAAGATTTATCGGTAAATTGAAATCCAGATTCGGCAAGAAGTTTCGCCAGTTTATTCGCTTTTTCTTCTTCACCTTTTCCAAATTTGGCATTCACATCACGCTTAATGAGATCACCAAATCCATTAGTTCTCAACCATTCAAAGCCCATTTCTTCCCGATCTTTAGGAATACTGCAGACTAAGATATTCTTGAGTTTTAGAACCTGACCAGAAGTTAAGGTCAGTTTAGAGATATTAGCTTCGTCCATCGCTAAGGGAATTTCTTCCTCTTCAAGACGTCGAGCCTGATCTTGCAATCCCTTTTGCTTTACTTCAAGTTCTGCAAGTTCTTTATTCAAAGCGGTTAAACGATTAACGGCCCTAAGAACTTTTCCAGCCGCTCCACTAGTCGTGTCTAGTGTATTGTTTTCTGGAGCGTCATTTTCAAAGTCAAATCCTGTAGTCATTCTGCCCTCACTGACTTGCTGTTAGTTTACCACTGTCCCGCTTTTCAATGAAAGTTTTCCAATACATCCATCCTTCAGGAGTATGGAAACCCCATTGTCGTATCACTGGTCCCGTGATAAATAGAGACCAGCACGTCTCTCCATCACCTAAATGAATTCTGTGAGGAGTAGTTGGTTTTCTGAAAGTTATTGATCCAGCTCTTCTTGTCTTAAAATTTTTTCCAGTGAATTCTTCAAAGTATCTTCCGAACAGAACAATAGATAGATTATACCACGGATGGTCATGAAGAACTTCATCATAGTCACCTCTCAAGAAATAGTGGAGGTAGATATTGAAGTATTTGTTTCTTGGGATAATCCACCAACGAAATAGATAAGGGATATCTGAATACGGTACAGAAAGAACTACATCAGGAAGAAGAGGAAAATATTTCTTTTCTAATTTCTCCCCGAAATTATTCTTTATCAAAAGTTCTCCAAACTTCTTTTGAAACATATCCCACATCAATAGGTACTTTCATCAGGCTTGAAATGGCGTAGAATTAGTTTACCAGGGATATAGTATCCTGTGTTCCCTCGCAAACCATCTTTGGTCTTTTCCCGCTCCCATCTGAGAAAATTTATCTCAGTGAAATTGAGTTCTCCTAGAACTATTCCAGCTAAAATCGGGGCGAAAGGGTCCCCGCCAGCCCATACTATGTAGTCTTGAGCAGTAAATTTTCTCAATTTTGATCGTAAAGTCATCAGAGATCTGGCCGGAACAATGCTAACTCGTTCTTCAGCAAGGAGAATAAATTCTAATTTCCCGTATCTTAAAGCAGAAGAAAAATCTCTATTTGAAGAAGTCGCTTGAATCACATAAACAATACTGGTCATATAATCATCTCCCGAATATCTAGCATTGTCGTAGCGACTAATTGTTTCTTCTGAAGAGTCTTTTGGACTTTCTCGTCAATAGTACCTTCACACATCAAATGAATGTAAGTAACTCTATTTGTTTGACCGATTCTATGAACTCTATCATTAGCTTGGAGATATTCTTCCAAAGAATAAGACATAGAATACCAAATCACATAATTAGCGACAGTAAGATTCAAACCAATCCCCGCCGTGGCCGGGTTGCCAATAAACACCCGACAATTTGGATCCTGTTTAAACCGCTCGAGACCCTCCTCTCGAGCCTTTTGTGTGGTACTGCCTGTATAGGTGACATAGCCTATTTCGAGCTTATCGAGAGCCTTAGAAATTTGTTGAACATCATTAATAAAACGAGACCAGACAAGGACTTTACCATTCGCATCTAGAATATTGTCTATACATGCCTGAACTCTATTATTTGGAATCTCTATCACTCCTCCTACTGTCTCAGAAGAAGGAAGATGTCCACAGAGAATTTGTTGCAATCTCATTAGATTAGTGATAGCAATAGCACCTTCAACAATCTCTCCAGTATCAATCTGAGTGATGAGATGCTTCTTCATCGTAGTATAATGTTTCTTTTGATCTTCTGTCATCTCCACATAGTGATTCTTGAAGACTTTTTCTGGAAGATCAAGACATTCTTCTTTTAGAATTCTGAAAGAATTACCATCCAATTTCTTTTGTAGTTCTTCCATATTCTTGTAGCCAACGACTTTATGATAAGTCTTTCCACTCTGAGGATTACGACCTTCAGAGAGAACACAATATCTATTTCTAAAAGCGTAGAAACTGGGGATTCCAAGAATATCCTCAGAAAGAAAATTCAATTGTGAATAAAGATCTTCTACTCCTTGAGTAATTGGAGTTCCTGTCAAAATAGCTCTTTGAGTCATATATTTTCTCATCTTCAACAAAGTCTTTGTTCTAGTTGAAGATTGATCTTTAATTCTAGAACTCTCATCAATTACTACAAGAGTCTTACTAGATAGAAGAATTGATTCTAGAAATTTAGTAGCTGTTCCATGGGAGAACGCTTCAACATTGATTGAAATAATTCTAAATTTATCTCTGGCCTTAAGAGTCAAATCCATTAATGTCTTAGTCTTAAAATCCATTCCAGATCTAAAGATAGCTGCTTCATAAGAAACAGAATCCCAGGCATGAGTAGGAATTTGTTCTTTAATCCATTGAGCATGAACTCCATTAGGTGCGATGATAACCATCGTATCAATGAATCCGGCACAATACGAATAAAAGGCTTTGTCAATAATAGTCTTTGACTTACCTGTACCCATCTCCATAAAGTACCCGAAATATTCGGCATCTTTGGAAAGAAGAAAGGCTCTTAATTGATGTTCATAGGGATCTGTTTTAAAAGGAAATTCTTTAGCTCTAGAAAGATCTACTTTCACATTTCTTTCTTTAGCAATTTCTCCTTCCACCTTTTCTTTCCGTAAAAGTTCATCTCTGCGAATACAGAGCATGGGAAGCCATTCTGCATCCGGAAGTTGTTCCCAGAGATACTTGATATTAAGACCGGTCAGTTCAAAATATAGGACTCCGTCTTTCCATTTACGACGACCGGGCATTTCCCGGACAATATCGTATATTCTAGGACCAAGAGTTCCTTTTAAAGAACCACGAGTCTCAGTTTCGTATCCGAGTACGACTTTTGCAGGGATCATCTTTATCTCTTAAAATCTTTAAGAAGATTATTCTAACTAAACTCGGTCAGGAAACACAATGGTTATTGTGTCGGTTGAGCTGGAGTTAGAGGCTTTGGAGGCTTTCTATAATAAGCAATGAGATCTTTCAGAGACTGAATATATCTCTTGATTTCCGCCATATTATAGGCATTCGTTTCGTATGCCTTAGGAGTCATAGCATAGACCGTATCAGGAGTAACAGTTCCTTTGGGAAGAACTACCCAAGGTTCATTTTCAATCAACTGCATCTTAGGAACAGGAGGATGAAATTGTTCTGATTTCGGAATATCTACTACAATTGGTTTTTCAACCTCTTTAGTAAAGATCCCACAACCAGAAAGAAACAGGCAACTTAGAACAATAAGTTTTTTCATTCTGTCGCCCCAATTTCATTGAGATCTTTGATAACTTGACCAGAGGCTTTGTTGATAATTTTCTCAACAAGACCCGGCTTTGCGGTGGACAATTTGGTTAAATCGTGTTTCGCGAAAGTCTGGCGGAGTTTGGAAATATCTGCTTGACGAGCCTGATCGGCATCCGAAAGGGCCTGAATATCTGTTTGAATCTGACCAATTTTTTCGATTTCGGCTTGAAGTTGTGTCTTGAACGCATCAGTGGCCTTCTTCTGCTCTACTAGATCTTCTTCCGCATCTTTTAATCTTAGTTCCATTGCTTCTTTTTCAGATTTCAGCCATCCGACATAAAGATAGGTTCCTCCTCCGACCGCCGCAATAATTCCAGCGATAACTAAATAAGTCTGCCAACCTCCCATGAAGGCTTTTCCACCAGAGATCGCTAAACCTAGCAAGGACTTGAGAAAATTCACTTCAATCACCTGAGGGTTGAATCTTGGGAGAGTTACCAGCCTTATCTTCCGTCTGGCGAGAATCTACGATTGTTTCTTTCGTCTCGGTCTTAACTTCAAGTTTACCGGGAGATCTAGATTTAAGAGCTTCATCGGCCACAACTCCACCGATATAAACAGTAAGAATTCCCCAAAGAATAAAGAATGCTTGATTGACTGCATTTTCAGAACGCGAATCTGACTCAATCCATCCTAAAGCCCAGATAATGATTGAACAACAGAAAATAGTGAGTAGAATCACTAATCTACGTCTAATCGCCCACTCTTGACTCCCCTGAGAGAAATATGTTTTCAATAGACTGAACATTACTTACTAAATCGTTTCTTCATTTCATCGTTGATTTTCTTGTTATCGTAGACAGAAGCAACTCCAGGAGTTCTAAATTGAACATGGGGATAATCTTTCCATTTCCAATTAGCTCCAGCATCTAGTCCAAGATTGGAAGCAACCTTTCCATATAATTGATATCCAGAAAGATCATTCCACTCTGCCTTCCCTTCTTTAATCCAAACACAATCAACCGCTTCTCCCCATTGATGCCAGGAGAAACCAGGAATGACTTTGGTCACTTGTGGACCACTACAGGGAGGCGTCTTATCAATTAAATCGGCAAGGAAAAGAAGACCCTGTTTTCTTAATTCTAAGATCTTGAGACGAATTTCCTCTGACGTCCTGGATTGACGCCATAATTTCGCCTGTTCTTGAGGAGTACGGATCGTGCAGATAGGTCTCATAATGAGAGCCTTCTTAGCACATTCCTCAACCAATTTCTCCACTTTTTCAGCGAATTGTGGAACTAGAAGTTTTAGATCTGCCGCCATAATAAACTCCTAGAGAATGGTACAGGCAATAACAGTCAAACAGATAAAGTTGGCAAGAAGGATGGTTCTTATCACCTTTTCT
>Ga0075163_10012035_pt1 | contig 11265 bp, 10 predicted proteins | sample JI1023141ADNA_FD_71478 | JGI IMG/M metagenome (GOLD analysis project Ga0075163, IMG submission 71478) | Wastewater effluent complex algal communities from Wisconsin, to seasonally profile nutrient transformation and Carbon sequestration -... | ecosystem: Engineered > WWTP > Effluent > Algae...
GTAGTTGCAGTAGAGTCAACTGTACGAGGGGAAATGATATTGGCATCCGTCGCGCCGGAAGAGGCACTCTGGCTAACCGAAGCAGCCGCAGACGACGGAGTGGCGAGAGCAGCATTGTCACCAGAAGTCGGTAAAGAGCCATTGACAGAGCTACTGAGTATTTCAGTATCGGACTTAATAGCCGTGACTGTCTCTTTTAGTTTGCCAATATGCTTACGTACAGCCTCCCCATGTCCGCTATCCTTCACTTCCGCTCCAACAGTCATCAGCAGCATTTGAACCAAAGAAAAACTCTCCGTGATGAGCGCCACGCTCGTTGCCGACACCGCCGTCGGTTTTTTGCGAAGAACGTCGAGCAACACTTCTACCTCTTGCGCAACAGTGCTAATGACATTAAAGCCCAGAAAACCCGACAACCCCTTGATAGTATGAAAAACACGAAAAATAGAATTAATATTTTCTTTAGCGTTGCCGCTGGCAAGAACTTTTATTTTTTCCTCTTGCTCGTTCAACGAGTCAAGTGATTCAGCAACAAAGGCGCGGACTATTTCTAGTGTTTCGCTATCCATGATATTTAGAACTGGTCAAAAAGACGTGTAAGAGGTGAAATAACTGTGCTTAAAGCAATATGACTCTAGCGTCGCAATGCGGTCGTGATGCTGTCATACAACGTTTGATACGATTACTCCTTAATCTACACAAAAGTATTCAGTATTTTACACAAAATTTTGTACTCCAACGTCCATTCAAGACAGGTATTGTGCGGTAAACGGCACAAGCTACAAAAAAACTGTACGTTTCATACACGAAAAGTGTATATTTTAGGGGAATACCGCTAGAAACGGGATGCAAACAGAAAACACGCTCTTTGCACGGAATTCTCTTCATTATCGCTTACTCATTGCATCACAGCACTTTATGCCAAATTCAGAGACGACATCAGTGACAAAAAACCAAGAACGCCGAGTATATGCCATTTCGCTTTTTCCGGCTCTTTCCATCCCGACGCGGATGCGCTCGGAATCGCACTATTCCGGCAAAGGGGTTTGTATTGCGATGATAGATTCAGGTTTTGTTACCCATCCTGACCTGACAAAACCAGAAAATCGGATTGTGCGGTATTACGATGCCGTAAAAAAAGAAGAGCATGACCTCCCGCCGGAAAAGCCTGAATTTTACTCGTGGCACGGCACCATGACTGCGTGCACAGCCGCAGGCAACGGGTTTCTTTCCCGCAAACTCTATTCCTCGCTGGCGTATAATGCGAATCTCGTGCTTGTCAGAACAATGGACGAGAAAGGCTCTATTCCTACCGCCCGCATAGCACAAGCGCTTGATTGGTGCTTAGAGAACGCAAAAAAATATGGTATCAATATCATCAATTTGTCCGTCTATGCCGACGAGATAGACACATCGCTTGAGCACCCCGTTACCTCGCGTGTCGAGGAAGCAGTGCGCCGTGGCATTGTCGTCGTGGCAGCATCAGGCAATAACCCACGCGTCCCTTTATACCCGCCAGCCTGCGCCCCATCGGCAATAACAGTTGGCGGACTAGATGATAAAAACAATTTGCTCGAAGACGACGGCTTATACAATTCCAGCTTTGGGCGCACGCCGGAGGGCGTTATCAAACCGGAGGTTATCGCGCCGGCAATATGGCTCCCGGCACCGATTCTGCCAGGCACACCGACACACGAAGAATCAGCAGCACTTTCGGCTTTGGACAATATGCTCGACGATATGCTGATGAAAACCCTCCCGCTTCTCATCACCAAGACCAATCTCCCGCTTGAACTCTTGCGTTCAACGAATGTGGAGGAAATTCGTGGAAAGATTGTGGAACGCTTAACCAATGAAAAAATCATTTCGCCCAACTACAAACACGTGGACGGAACTTCGTTTGCAGCACCGATTGTCTGCTCGGTCATAGCGCAAATGCTTGAGGCAAACGACCGCCTGACACCCGCAAAAATCAAAGAAATTCTCACGCAAACAGCAAAAAGGCTACCGAATTACCCCTCCGAACCGCAAGGATTCGGCATGGTGCAAGCCACTGCTGCCGTCGAAATGGCGGCAACAGCAACGCTGTAAAGCCTCCCCCGCCCTATCCTACTTGTCGTTCTTTGATACAGCGCCGGAGCCACTCTCGTTTATGCAAAAGCTCCTGCGTCGTCATTTGTTCAGGGGACTTCCCAAAACGCTGTACCGAAGCCGTGTGAACAAGCATAAAAGCACTTGAATGACCATTCAGCGATTCTCTTGGCAATACTTTGGTGAGTTTCATTGTTAATTCCGAACATTCCTGACGGAGTTCACGTTCTCTTGCAGCCTGCTCCACGGCTTGCTCTACTGCTTCTCGCTCATTATTAACCATAAACATCGTTTCCGGTCGGGTTCGTGGTCTGCCACGTCCACGCTTGATGTCCAGCGGAATGTGATGCAATGCGCCATTATGCAGTTCGAGTGTATGCGATTCCATTTCGTGATGCTCCACCTGCATTAGCTCCCATGCTTCTTGCGCCTGCGGTATTTTTGCACGAGAGATACCGCCACCGGAAGAATGGTGATGAGAAAGCGCAACACCAATCTGCTCCTCGCTTGTGAGCCATTCGAGAATTTGTACAACTTCGGAATCGTTGGAAGTGTAAATATCACACACATTCCCCTCGCTACCAAACGGCTCGTAATAGCGCATCCCGCGAAAAAGCTGCTGCATAGTCTTCGATAAAGCCCGCACCAAATCTACCTTCACAATAACGCTGATGGGTTTTATGTCCGTTCCCTCCCCTATCATATCTACCTGCACCATCACATCAATCTTCCCCGAACGGTACTCCTTGAGCAGAGCTGCTCGCTCTGCCTCAGCAACATCCTGACCGATTCGGGCAGCCGTAAAGACAGGAAAATTTTGCTGCACAAAATCCAGAATTGATGCGGCATGGAGATTACTCATAGCTATAATCAACATTTGGTGCTGCTTATCATTGCGCTTGCGGTGCGTCTGCAATGCTCTCTTCTCTGCAAATCGTTCAAAAGCAGGTTTGAGAAGGGCTTCCAGATAGACAGCATGAAAGCGAAGTTTTTTTCGCGTCAGAAAAGCATCTATCTCAGCGCCTGTTTGTGCTGCTTCGGCAAGTTTGGAAAGTGTAATTTCAACAATATCTCCCGTCTCTGTATTTTGGAGCTTGACGGCATAATCAATGACGTGTGCCTGAACGCGCTTCAGAATGCCGCCCTCAGCGTGTGCATCTCTAAGAAGTACCTCGTGGAGCGGCTTGTAAAATTGCGTGAGATTTCCAGTCTCGTCTTCGCGGACTTCCAGAGGAACGCCAAAAATAGATTTGTTATCGGAGCGCATAGGAGTACCAGAAAGCGCTACGCTGCACGAAAACGGGAATTGCTTAATTTTCGCTGCCCACGTGCCATCCAGCGACAAATGATGCACTTCATCGAACACAAACATACACATTGAGCGGCTGCAAAATTGACGCAGCGCATCGTTGCCTCCCCGACCGCTTGCATATTGATAGGTCGTGATAATCACATCGGTTGCAAGATGCTGCAAAAACTTTTTTTCTGAATCGGCAACGCAAAACGTGAGCGGCGGCGCACCAAGATTGCGCATGAGAAGTGCTAGTTCTTGCGGGTCGGCGTATTGGTCGCGCAGATTGCCACGCGGTACGAAAATAACGAGTTTTTGTGCAATCGAAAGCGCACGAGCCACCAAAAATGATGATAACGCTGTAATAGTTTTTCCATAGCCCGGCACAAACACGCCCAAGCAATTTCGCTCTCCCGATGAGAATGCCTGTGCCAAACGGCTCAGGAACTCAGATTGCCCACGACGAAAGTGAAAACCGCCGCCAAGCACAATGCCCGGAAGCGATGCGCTAGTCGAAGTAGGTGCTAATGATGATAGGAATCCAAACTGTTTCATAGTTTTCATTCTGAATGCGAGTGAAGCATCAACCAAACCCACAAGGGAGGCAAATATAGGTCGAAATCAGAAAGGAAAAAACTTGCAAGAAAGAAAGTTTGTATTCTGGTGATGATAAAGCACTTTCGCTGTCAGCAACACCCCACTGAGCTTACCATTTCACAGACGGCTCCAATATCGTGAACTTTTTAGCATCCGCATCGACTTCCGCCAGAACGCCAATGGGCATAGTAAATTTTTCTTTGACGTGACCGAGTGGAAAGTTTGCAATGACGGGTATTTTCAGGGGTGCAAGGCGTGAGCGCAAGACCTCTTCCATTGTGGTCATATAACTGCTGTCTTTTGCCTCACTGAATTGCCCCAAGACCACCGCAGCACACTCTTGCAGCTTCCCGGCGAGCCACATCTGCGTCAGCATCCTATCTACTTTATACGCCTGTTCGCCAACATCTTCTAAGAACAGTATTGCGCCGTCAGTATTGATGTCGTAGGGCGTTCCCATGAGTCCGGTTACAATGGTAAGATTACCGCCCACAATACGTCCTTGCGCTTTTCCACCGGTATAAGAAACTATTTTGGTCGCGTTGGAATAGATAATTGGCTCAAAGCTAGGCTTACCCGTACTTTCCGGATAGACCAGCGGCAAAAACCACTGCCGCGTGAAATCATCCAGTTCCGCCGCAGCCATAGGACCATGGAAGGCAACCAAATTGCAGCGCTGATAGACGGCATTGGCAAGGGCGGTAATGTCGCTAAAGCCGCATATTAGCTTAGGATTTTGCTGAATTGCTTCAAAGTCCAGCATCGGCAGAATGCGCATCACCCCATAGCCGCCGCGCATACAGATGATACCACCAATATCTTTATTTTTTACAAACTCCATAAACTCTGCTGCTCGTACCTCATCGGGTGCAGCCAAATAACTTCCGCTTGACAGCACTGATTTTGCTATCACCGGCACAAGCCCCAATTCTTCCAGTGATTTTGTAAAACTCTTCACTTTTTTATCAAAATCTTCTTTCGCAACGCCACTGGCGGGCGCGGGAATACCAATTTTCATACCGGGCTTCAGAGCGGGCGGAAGCGCGGGCGGGAAAAGGCGTTTGTTTGTTGTGGGCGTAGCCGATAAAGCACTTTGTGGGGAAGAAAGAATGGAAGCCCCTGCTACGGCTGCGCCCAGAGAACTGAGAAAAGAACGACGTTTCATAGTACGTGAGTATTGATGCGGCATATACGATAAAATTTTTCTTCTAACATCACCATTTTTCAGAGAATGAGCAAGATTTTCTTTCGCGGAAATCTTTCCAAAAGAATTTTTTTTGCATGAAGTTTTGGAAACAACGAAAAAACCTGTAAATTTGTAGTCTGTATGCAAAACGGAGAGGTGCCAGAGTGGTCGAATGGGCTCGCCTGGAAAGCGAGTGTACCGGTAACGGTACCAAGAGTTCGAATCTCTTCTTCTCCGCAAGATCAAAAGCAAAACCCGCACCATTACTGGCTTGCGGGTTTTTTTTTGAGCTTAATGCTATACTGAGTTTATACTGAGTTATACCGAAAAATTTGAATTTAAGCCTCTCAATCTCTGTGTAATGCTCTTCAATCCGTGTCAAAAATTCTCAGTTTGTCATTAGAACACAACGGTCAGTTCGACAGATTTATCGCCACGCAGAACACGTACCGGCACTGTGTCACCAACTTTTAGCTTAGAAAGTGCTTCCATGTATGCCTGAATATCTGCAATATCTGTCTGCCCAATTTTCACGACGACATCGCCGTCTTGCAAGCCAGCTTTTGCTCCCGCACGACCCGCCGTGACAGCGTCAACCTTCAAGCCTTTGCCGGAGTAGCTGTAGGACGGCATCACACCGAGAGAGACTTTGTAGCTATGCCCTGTCTGCTGCTTGACACGAGTTTGTGCAAAGGCAAGTTTCGGTGTAGCTTGGAGAGAATCCATGATGTTCACGATATACCGCAAGACCTTTGCTTCACCGCTCAGATTGATACGCTCAATATCATCCGATGGCTTGTGGTAGTCACTGTGTACGCCCGTAAAAAAGAAAAGCACAGGAATTTTTTTGAGATAAAACGACGTGTGGTCGGAAGGTCCCACACCCGATGAATCCAGCGCCAGTGCGAACTGATTACTAAACGAGCGTTCAGCAATGCTCTTGACAAGCGGCTCAAATGCCGGACTCGTGCCGACACCGCCAACGATGAGTTCTTTTTTTGCCTCGTCGAAGCGCCCAATCATGTCCAGATTCACCATGCAATGTACTTTTTCAAGCGGCACGGTCGGATATTCGCTAAAATGTTTTGAACCGAGCAAGCCCAATTCCTCACCGGAAAAGCAGAGAAAAAGGAAATTGAACGGCTCTTTTATGCCATTGGTGGCATACAGCCGCGCAAGCTCCAATGTACCAGCCACTCCGGAAGCGTTGTCGTCTGCGCCGTTGTGGATTTTGCCTTTGGGCACAGGGTCGAGCGACGAGCCGTCATAACCAAGCCCCAAATGGTCGTAGTGCGCACCAATAACGATAGTTCGCGCAGCACCGTTATCCAGAAAGGCAGCCACATTCATTGCCAAACGATTGCTGTCCGGCAGCACATCATTTTTCTTGATAAGTGGAAACGTCTGGAAAAACGTGCCATTATCGCCTTTTGGTGACAGGCGCAATGAACGGAAATAGTTTGCAAGGTACTCCGCAGCACGTTTTTCATCGGTGGTGCTGGTGCCGCGCCCATGTAAAGAATCGCTTGCAAGGAAGCCAATATGCCGCCGAAGCAAGGTTGTGTCAATAGTTTGAGCGTTGAGAGAACCAACAAGAAGTATAGTCCCTGCAGCAAAGATTCTAAAGAAGAGGTGCTTCATATTGTTTTGAATATAGAAAAAAATTAATCCACCCAATCGGCTATAAACAAGTTTGTGTCTCGCGTGCCGCCATTGCTACGATTTGAGGAAAAAATAAGTTTTTTACCATCCGGTGAAAACATCGGAAACGCATTAAAAATACTCTCGCCCGTAATCTGCTCCAGTCCCGTGCCGTCTGTATTGACCATGTACAACTGAAAATCGTACCCTCGTGTCGAGTGGTGATTCGAGGCAAAAATTATTTTTTTGCCCGACGGATGAAAAAACGGTGCCCAGTTTGCCTTGCCGAGATGTGTGATTTGGCGTAGATTTGAGCCGTCCACATTGCAGGTGTAAATTTCCATATTCGTCGGCGCTACAAGCCCCATACTGAGTAATTCCTTGTATTCCGCAATTTCCTCCGGCGTAGTGGGACGCGATGCACGAAAAACAAGTTGCTTGCCGTCGGGCGAAAAAAATGCGCCACCATCGTAGCCCAAACCGTTTGTAATCTGCTTTTGATTTGTACCGTCCACATTCATTGTCCATAATTCCAAGTCGCCGGAGCGGTCGGAGGTAAAAACAATTTTATCACCTTTGGGAGAAATTGTCGCCTCTGCATCGTAGCCGGACGTGGTAGTAAGCGGATTCATATTGTTGCCATCAAGCGCTGCCACGTAAATATCGTACGTGCGATGGACAGCCCAGAGATATTTTTTGAGGTGCTCCGGCTTAGTTACAACAGGCATCGGCGTACAAACGCTGTCTGTGCGGTGCGTAGAGCCAAAAAGAACGTGCTTGCCATCGGGCATGATGTATGAACACGTTGTGCGCCCGCGCCCCGTGCTGATGCGTGCAGGACGGTAGGCGGAATCACGCATTTTGAGCGAGTCTGCCAACGGCAGGTAAAAAATCTGGTCGCACTGCAAGCCCCATTTAGGGTTGTTGGACTGAAATGAAATCGCTTGACCGTTTGCCCCGAAATAGGCTTCGGCGTTATCGCCGCCGAAAGTGATTTGGCGAAGATTTGCGAGGTGGCGGGACTCTTTGACGGCTGGTTTTGCTGCCTGCGAGGACTGTCCGGATGATTGGGCAGTGGCAATAAAAGGCGTTTCGCAGAATACGATTACGACGACGAGAAGTGCAAAAAGGCGCATAAATGCTTACAATGGATATAAAATTTATGATTTAGTTCTGCCAATAATTAGCGTTGGTGTCGCTTAATTCCAATGCAAATCGGCGGCGTGCTTGCGAATATGCAACTTTACTGCCGCACAAGCAAGGAGTTCTCTGAGCTCCACCGCTTCGTGTTTATGCAGCACAAACGTTGCGCCCGTACTGCCGACGGCAATATGAATTTTCCGACGGTGTGATGAATGAGCGAAGGCTTGTTCCCACGCATCAAGATCAAGACGGTCTATCATTTCCCAAAATGTGCGAAAACCTTCTGAACTAAAACGCAGTTCTGTCGTGCCGAATTCAACATGAACAGATTCGCAATGATCACAGCGAAAGACCTGACCGTTTCGAGTTTTGTGAAGAATAATTGCCATACGAAATAAGGTAAGAACAAATATACAAAAAATTGTAATTACACACAAAAGGACGCAAGTATGGGGAAACATACTTGCCAGAGGAACAAAAAATACAAACTTCTACACTTCTACGACACCAACCTCAAGCATTAGCCAGCGCTCCAAGGCAGCAAAGGTCTCTTTTGCACTACTAATAATGTCGGATTCGTTTGCTTCATTGTCATTCGCCGCGCTTACAATCGCTTCGCAGTACCCCTTCCACATTACGCCAACATTTGCGCCGTAGCTGGAGAAATAGGCAGCGCCATTTTCTGCGGTGAAGCCAAACATTTTTTGCACTTGGCGAGCCTGAATCTGCCCGCCCAGCGTGGAGCCTTCCATCACGTACATCACCCCGACAGCAGCTTCGAGGCTGTTCATCGGCGGTAAATCCTCAGCGCTAGGCAGCAATGCAATTTCTACATCTGTCATTCCAAGCGCCCGTAGGTCTTGCTCCAGAAGCGCAATTTTACGGCGTTCATCAAAAGCAATACCAAGGCGAGACCATTCAAAGGCAGACAACGCCTGCTCTAAGGGAAGGTGAAAGCCGAAGAATTTCTGCAAAAATTCTTTGTACTGCTCAATGCTCATCGTGCCGTCCATCATGGCTTTGCCAAACGGGTTGCCTTCTACGCTGTCATGCTGTGGGCGCGTTTGGCTCTTGAGTTCGGTCAAAATGCGGGGTTTTTCCATTTTTGAATTGAATAGTTGTTAAAACTAATTTAGACTAAGTATAAATAACAGCACAAATATAGAGTACCAACTTCACATTTGCAAACCTTATTTAGACACAATTCAAATAAGAAAAAAAATAAGACGGAAGCAGTATTTACTGCACTGCCTCCGTCTTACTTCAGTAGTTCGCAGCCAATTTTTTATGGATTCTGCACCCCACGACCAGCGTCATCTGCCAAAATTTGTTCTACATACGCCCGAGGTCTCTCCCACAGCTGTTTTCCCATTCGCTCGGTAAAAAAGCCAAAGTGCCCAAGATGCTTCACTCCTGCCTCTTCCGGCGTTACACGCTCCATTTCAACCGAAATCCCGGAATAAAACTTCAAAATCTCCTGCCCCGTTCGCTCATTTGCAATCGGGTCGTCACTGACAATATACGCCCGCCATGGCAGCAAAATATCGTCATAAAAATGATCCTTGATTGTTTTGCCAAAGAAATGCCTGAGATAGCGAGGCTGCCTGCACCACGCCGCCCACTCACGTGCTACACCTTTCGGCAAGTCTTCGCCCTGTCCGATAGCTTTTGCGGGCGCATACCCCAGAAGAAACGTTGTAAGCGGAATAAAAGCATACCAAATGAACGCCGTAAAATACTTGAACGGCGCAGGAAAAATTCGCCAGTAGCCAACAGAAGAGGCAATACTGACCACCCCAGCCAGCAAATGATGGTTCGGCATCAGACCAATCAACTGCCCTCCCATGCTGTGTGCGATGACAAATTTCTTCAAATGAGGATAATGCCAGTGCAGCCAATTCAAGACCCCCGGCATATCGCGCTCCCCCCAATCACGGGTATTTGCCTCGAAGCCGCGTAACGATGCGGGACGCGACGCACCTATACCACGATAATCGAATACTACCGCCACAAATCCCTGCTCCGCCCAAAACTTCGCAAACTTCAGATAAAATTCTTTTTTGATGCCCGTGCCACTATGAATTTGAATAGTCGCTTTTGCCTCGCCTATCGGCTCCAGTACGATTGCTGCGAGGTCGAAGCCGTCGGTAGCAGATATGCTCACGGTCTTGGTCGTGAAACGCGGTTGTGTGAGAGTTTCCATAGTTGGAAAGAGTGTTTTTGGTAGAATAATTCTTATATTTATACTAAACGTTCATTCAAATTGAGTGCAGTACAATATCATTTAGAGCTTTCACAAATAGAGCTTTCGCAAACAAATTGAAGCGCAAACGGAAGTTCCCACCCATACTGGCTTTTTCCTGCTAACCGAGCTTCCCCGTTCGGGCTACGAAAAAGCGCTTTGAAGAACGTCATCTATTACTCAACGGTTCCAAGCAGATGAACAACGTTTTTGTCAACGCTGGTGATACGAAATGACGTCTGTGCTTGCCCGTCGTCGCTATACTCCAATGCAACAGTATTGGGGAGCAGCACCGGCTTTTGGAATTGTACATCTATTTTCCGCACGGACATATTTTTTATGCGCTCAATCACCGATGCAAACATACTCACCGAGTACCAACCATGCGCCAGCTTGTCCGGCAGAGCAAATGCTTTTGCCATCACACCCGAAATATGAATCGGGTTGAAATCGCCCGAAACCTTCGCATAATCCCAGCCGATTCGGGATGGCATCACAATTTTCCCGCCATCTTTGAAGGCAGAAGAATCCGGCGGCAAAGCGCCTTCATCCTTGGGCGACGTGCTTTTATTTGCCGATTTTTCCCCACCGCCCCGCTTGGCAATGTAGCCGCTTTTGCAGACTGCCACAAGCGTTGAGGCTTGCCACACCTCCACACGAAACTGCGGGAAAAGTGAGCCGGACGGCTTGCCTTCTATCATCACGGATGATGCGAGTCGGACGGGCTGCGAGAGGTCGGGCTTTTGCAGCATTTCAAGTGAATTGGTCAAATGTACCATGCCGGGCGCGGCAAGTGGAAATTTTCCATCGCGCATCATCGCAATTTGCGCTCGCTGCGCAAGCAAGTATAGCCACGTTACGGGAAAGTCAGCGCTATTTTGAAAGCCGCAAAATGCCGAATACTGCTTGATGTGATCAGCATCCAACGCCACATTCTCAAATGATTTTTCAAGCGAAAAAGTTTCTTTCACCGGTGGATTGCCGCGCCGAAGCGTGAGCATCACGGGCAGAAGCATTTGCGGGATAGATGGAAGATGCGCCATAGTTGCCTCCGAGCAATAAATTATACTGAAC
>Ga0075163_10012037_pt1 | contig 11265 bp, 10 predicted proteins | sample JI1023141ADNA_FD_71478 | JGI IMG/M metagenome (GOLD analysis project Ga0075163, IMG submission 71478) | Wastewater effluent complex algal communities from Wisconsin, to seasonally profile nutrient transformation and Carbon sequestration -... | ecosystem: Engineered > WWTP > Effluent > Algae...
TTGGACGTATTGCTGAACTACTCCAAAATCGTTCAAGTTTGCTAAAAGAAGCACAAGAACGAGGTGACTTATTTGTTACTACTAATTTACGAATTTGGTCACATATGATTTTTTTAGCCTCAGATAATCCTGAAGATGCAAAAAAAGATGTTACTGATGCAATGGCTGCATGGGTAAGCAAAAGCTTTGATCTACAACATTATTGGAGCTTATATACACAATCAGAAATAGATTTTTATTGTAATGACTTTGAAAGTGCTTGGTCTAGACTAAAAGAAACCTGGCCAAAACTAAGTAATTCTTTCTTTCTGCTTACTCAAATTATTGCTATTGAATCCCTTCATTTAAGGGCAAGAACTTGTTTAGGTTTAGTAGCAAAGTGGGAAGGGAAACATAGAGAAAAAATAGAGAGATTGTTATTTATAGCTCAACGGGATGCAAAAAAAATAGAGCAAGAAAAAATGCATTGGGGTAATGCTCTAGCTAGTTTAATTAGGGCTGGGATAGCTACTTCAAGAAATCAAATAAAAGCAGCAAATAGATGTTTAATTGAAGCAGAAGTTGGTTTTGAAAATACCAAAATGGAGCTTTATTTAATGGCTACTCGCTATCGTCGAGGGCAATTAATTGGAGGAGAACAAGGTCAATTAATGTGCCAAATATCAAAAGATTGGGTATTAAGCCAAAAAATGAAAGAGCCAGAAAAAATTTTTAATATGCTTGTTCCTGGTCAATGGATAATTAAAGCTAATTAGTAAGTTTAGAAGCTTTACCAGAAACAAACATTTTATTTATATTTTGCTACGAGTGCCAAAAATCGCTGTACCAACGCGAATTAAAGTTGCCCCTGCTTGTAAGGCTACTTCAAAATCATGGCTCATTCCCATAGATAATTCTGTTAATGGTTTTGGGTAAACTTTTTTCTGATTAAGCCCATTTAATAGTTCACTTAACTGATGAAAATAAGGTAAGGTTTTATTTGGGTCTTCAAAAAATGGTGGAATTGTCATTAAACCACGAAAATCTAAATGGTTAGCTGTAGCTAAATAAGCGGCTAGGTCGTTTAACTGACTTTCGTCTATACCATTTTTTGTTGCTTCTTTTCCTAAATCTACCTGAACAAGCACAGTAAGACGTTTTCCACTATCACCTGCAACACGATTTACTCGTTCAGCTAGCTTAATACTATCAATTGAGTGAATCCAATCAAAAAGCTCTACAGCCTTGCGAACCTTATTACTTTGCAAATGTCCTATTAAATGCTTACAAACTTTCTGATTAGTAAGATAAGGAAATTTTTCTTCTGCTTCCTGAACACGGTTTTCTCCAATATCTGTAACACCAATAGATAAAGCCTCATTAATTACTTCAACAGGAAAAGTTTTAGTAACAGCAATTAAGCGTACTTCATTAATATTACGACCAGCTTTCTCACAGCTAGCAGCAATTCTTGATTGGATTTCATTAAGGTTTTCTTTAATAGACATATGACAAATATAATAAAAATCCTTGTTAACTTAAACTAGTGATTATAGATAAACCACTATGGCATAAAATTAACTAACTTCCAAGTAGGGTTGCAGCATAATAGTAGATCCACACATAATAGCAACTCTTTGTAAGTTTGCTAATTTGGAGTTAATCAATATGCTAAAAGTGGGTTTACTCGTAGGTAGAGAAAGATCTTTTCCTAATGCACTAATTGAAGAAGTAAATAAACGTAATCAAGGTGTAGTAGCAGAATATGTAAAAGTAGGGGAAATTGCTAGCAATGCTTATTTTCCTTATCAAGTTATTGTTGACCGAATATCTCATGAAGTAGCGTTTTATCAAACTTATCTAAAAACCGCAGCACTTAATGGGACAATAGTAATTAACAATCCTTTTTGGCGTATGGCAGATGATAAATTTTTTGGTACAGCTTTGGCAGAGAAATTAGGCATTGCTATTCCTAAAACTGTTGTTTTACCTATGCATAGCTATCCTGATACCATTGCTGCTGAAAGTTTAAGCAACTTAAAGTTTCCTTTAGAATGGGATCAAATTGTAAATTATATTGGACTGCCAGCTATTCTAAAGCCTCATTGGGGCGGAGGTTGGAAAGCTGTTAATAAAGTTCATTCACTGCAAGAATTATTCTTTTATTATAATAACTCCGAACAACTTTGTATGATGTTACAAGAGTATATTGATTGGCAACAGTATGTTCGTTGTCTTTGTATTGGGAAAAAAGAAATATTAATTACTAATTGGGATCCTCGTAAGTCACATTTTGAACGTTACAATGGCGTAGACCAAAATCTAGATGCAAATCTAACAGAAAGAATTAGACAAGATGCTATAAAAATAAATGAAGCTCTTGGATATGATATGAATACTGTTGAATTTGCTATTAGAGATGGTATTCCATATGCAATTGATTTTATGAATTCTGCACCAGATTTTGATATCTCTTCACTAACAGAAAAATACTTCCCTTGGGTAGTTGATAAAATGGCAACCCTAGTAATTGAGTCTGCAAAACAGTCTGTTAGTACAAAACCAGAATATCATTGGAATAAATTAATGAAAATCTAGTAGGGGCGAACTGTTCGCCCTCTTTTTAAAAATATTCGCCCTCTTTTTAAAAATATTTGCCTTTTTCTTAAAAATATTTAGTTTTCTTAAAAATATTTAGTTTTTATGTATTATTTGTTTACACAAAGGAATTGTTATGAGACAAAAAGCTATTGATTATTACCATGAACTACTTGTAAAAGATGAATATCTAAATACAACACAACAGATCTTGCAAGAAGCAACAGAAAATCGTTATTTAGCTTTTGGAAAACGTCCTGTTTGTAGTGTACTCAGACCATGTTTTATTGATAAAGACACTTATTCTTTTGTTTATAATGCTGCACGTTTAGTAAGCACAGGTATTAGCTTGTTAGGGAAAAGATTAATTGCTGATAATGAGCTACGTAAAGAGTTAGATTTAACTCCTGATGAAGAAACTATAATTAAATTTGATCATAAATATGGTGCTCCTGATGTTAGTGGTAGGTTAGATGGGTTTTTAAGCGCTGAAGGACAGTTTAATTTTGTTGAATATAATGCAGAAAGCCCTGGAGGTTTGGCTTATGGTGATGAATTAACAGATACTTTTAATAAAATGCCAATAATACAAAAATTTGGTGAAAAATATCATTTACAAACCTTTTCAATTAGAAAAAAAGTATTTGAAACTTTGGTGTTAGCCTATAAACGTTGGGGTGGAGATGGTTTACCAAATATTGCAATTGTTGATTGGCATGGTGTAAGCACATATGGAGAGTTTTTATTATCAAAAGAATGTTTTGAGCAAAATGGTTGCCAAGTAAAAATAGTTGACCCTGATGAATTAGAATATAGAGATAATAAGTTATTTGCTGGAGAGTTTAGAGTAGATTTAATTTATAAAAGAGTAATTATAGGAGAATTTCTAAATAAATTTGGGCTTAATCACCCAATGATAGAGGCTGTGAAAAATAATCATGTTTGTATAGCAAATGCTTTACAAGTACAAATGTTATATAAGAAAAGTTGTTTTGCTTTACTCAATGATCCACTTTATCACGATACTTATCCACCAGAAGTTGTACAAGCACTATTAACACATATTCCTTGGACAAGAAAAGTACGCGAATGTAAAACTATATATCAAAATAGTAATGTAGACTTGGTAAATTTCATTGTAGATAACAAAAATCAATTAGTTTTGAAACCAAATGGAGAATATGGTGGTAAAGGTGTAGTGTTAGGATGGGAATCAACTACTGAAGAGTGGGCAGGGACATTAAAAACTGCATTATCTAGCTCATATATTGTGCAAGAACGTGTTCCATTAGGGCAAGAAATTTATCCTAGTATGATTGATGGAAAATTAAGTCTTGGTGAGAGGTTTGTAGACTTAGATCCTTATGTTTGGGATGGAAATCAAATTGAAGGATGTGGAATACGCCTTTCTAAATTGGCATTACTAAATGTTACTGCCGGTGGTGGTTCTGCTACACCAATGTTTATTATTAGTGATAAGTAAAATAGTTATCTAAAAAGTTTTTCTATTTGTTTAGCTGCATCTTGGATAGTTAGATTAGTTACATCTATTTGAAAATCCGTTTGTTTATAAGCAAATAGTCTAGATTCTAATAGTTCTTGCATTTGTTGTGGGCTACGATGTAGCGGACGAGAGCTATCATTAGCTAAACGAGATAAAATAACTGTCAAATCGCATTGTAGCCAAACAGACAGACCATGTTTTTTAATTAATTGTCGATTTTGTTCTGAAATATAAGCCCCACCTCCGAGACTAACCACTGTATTTTGATAGCTGGTAACAATATTTAACATTTTATGTTCTATTTGGCGAAAATATGATTCTCCATACTGAGAAAATATATCGTTAATACTAAGATTAGTTTCTTTGATGATTAAATCATCTAAATCAATGAAATTATATTGTAAATAAGCTGCTAGTTGATGGCCTACAGAAGTTTTTCCACTCCCCATAAAGCCAACTAAAAAAATTATTGCCATAAGTTATGTTGTAACAGATGATAGTTTAGTAAAAAATCCTGGAAAAGAAATATCTACACAATCGCTATTAATAATTTCTATGTCACTAGTAGCAATTAGTCCTGCGACTGTAAAAGCCATAGCGATACGATGATCATGCATAGAATTTATTTTAGCTCCGGTTAATTGTTGTTGTCCGTTAATAGCTAAACCATCTGGATATTCTTCTACTTCTATATTCATCAGCCGTAAATTATCAACAACAGCACGAATACGGTCGCTTTCTTTAACTCTTAACTCACTAGCATCACGAATAATTAGCCCGCCTTTAGTTTGAGTTGCTAAAATAGCTAAGATAGGTACTTCATCAATAAGGTTAGCAATAATATCTCCTTTAAGAATACGAGTGTTATCATTGCTAACTAAATTGCTAGACTTAATTAGTAGATCGCTAATAGGTTCACCATGTTGAGTACGTGTATTAATGAATTCAATATTAGCTCCAAGCTGAAGTAATACATCAAGAATTGCTCGTCTGGTTGGATTAATACCAACAGAATGTAAAAGTAGCTCTGAGTTAGGTAATAATAATGTTGCAGCAATAAGAAATGCTGCTGATGAAATATCACCAGGAACATTATAATGGCAAGCTTGTAAGTTAGATTGTCCATTAATAGTAATTATATTAGATTCACTAGTTATATTTGCTCCAAACTCCTTTAACATAAGTTCAGTATGATTTCTAGTTTGTGTAGGTTCAGAAACTATTGTGTTACCTTGAGCAAAAAGACCAGCAAATAAAATACAAGATTTAACTTGAGCACTAGCAACAGGCATATCATATTTGATCGCATGTAAATTGCCGCCAGAGATTAACAAAGGAGCAAAGTCGCCATTTGTAGCTTGAATATTTGCTCCCATTTGACGAAGTGGGGTAACAATACGTTTCATTGGTCGGTGACACAGTGAATCATCTCCAGTAATTTTTGTTGTAAATGATTGACCTGCTAAAATTCCGCTCAACATTCTCATTGTTGAGCCAGAATTACCGGCATCTAAAGCGGTTTTAGGAGTAGAAAACCCTGTTTTTTTAATACCATCTATGATTAATTTATTATTTAATTCTTCAATGGATACGCCTAATTCACGCAAGCAATTGAGAGTGCTATGGCAATCTTTGCTAGTAGCAAATCCTTCAATTTCTGATTTGCCATTAGCAATAGATGCTATTAAAGCGCTACGATGAGAAATAGATTTATCACCAGGTAAAGAAAGTTCACCTTTGATTGATTTAGCTCTAGAAATGATCATATTGTTACTAGACTTTTCTTGGATAGATTATTAATATTTTTACTTTTGTTACTAATGTCAGAAAAGAGATATCTCTTGCTTGACAATAATCTAAAGCATATGTTACACCAAAAGATATTCTATTCTGGTAATAAAACAACCGGATCGACCAAATTATCCTAGTCTAAGAAAGGATAAGAATAATTGAGATGGAGCAAAACGCTAGCACCATCGCTTTGACAATTAATAGTAGTTTTAAGTTTACGGAATTAGTCGCTTCAGTAACAGACAATATTACACAGATTGTTGGTTTTGGAGAAGAAGAAGCTCATTGGATTAGCCTTTCTGTGCGTGAGTCCGTTATTAATGCTATTAAACATGGGAATAAACTAGACAGTAATAAAGCTGTAGATGTTATGTTTATTATTAGTGAAGAATCCATTACTATCTCTGTGCGTGATTATGGAGAAGGTTTTGATCCTACACATATTCCTGACCCATTAGATCCTACAAACTTATTAAATCCTAGTGGACGTGGCATTTTTTATATGCGTACTTTTATGGATGAAGTAGATTTTTCTAGTCATCCTCAGGGAGGTACAATAGTGAAAATGCTTAAGAGAAGAGTTATATCAGAAACTACAGAATAAAATTATAAGGAGCTAACAATGTCACTAACAATCAACCAAAGAACGACTGGAGATGTTTCCATATTAGATTTAAGTGGCAAAATTACTATCGGTGCCGGTAGTGTTCAATTGCGCGAGGCTATCCGTAAACTAATTGATAATGGCAGTAAGAAGATATTACTTAATGTAGGGGATGTTAGTTATGTAGATAGTTCAGGGATTGGAGAGTTAGTTAATAGTTTTACTAATACTAATAAGGTTGGTGGGGTTTTAAAATTGCTTAACCTAACCAAAAAAATTCAAGACCTTTTAGCGATAACAAAACTCTTAACGGTATTTGAAACCTTTACTTCTGAAGAAGAAGCCCTCAATAGTTTCAATAAGTAATTTTGTCCTACAAAGTTTTAACATCCAGACCGACTATAGTTCTTTATAGAAGGTCTGGAAAGGTCTATCCTATGTCAAACAAAAATTGTTTTTCCCTCATATTCTCTCTATTACTGTTATTTACACCTAATCTTACTATTAATAATTTTGCTCAAACACCCCCAACAAATAATCAGAATGTAACTGAAGCAATTAAGCCTCGTGATTATAATGTCTTAATTATTAGTGATGAAAGAATTTTAATTACTATGGCAGCCTTAACTTTAGCTGGTTATAAGTATGAAGGTGCTGGAAAATTAGCAGATTTACAAACAAGTCTTAGAGAGGACTTAAAAGGTACTTCACCAGAACTAGTAAAAAAACTGCAAGGTTTTTATCTTGCTCATAAAATAGATGGTCGTGAAGAGGCTGCTCAAATATCACCTTACATTGGTTTGGCCTTATCCTTAAGCGCTGTACCCTCACTAAATAATCCTCCAGTAAAAGCAAATTTACCCTTAGATGTCCAAGATGTACTAGGATTTAGTGACCTACTACGTGAGTTTTATAGCCGTTCACAAGTTCGTAGTTTCCTTTCAAAATACAAGGCAATTTTAGATGGGTTAAAAAATGAGTATGAAAATACTGCTAGTTCTGTGCTTTATGAAACTTTAATTTATTTGCGAACTAAACCTGTTTTAGAACTACAACCAACCCCTGTTTTATCTAAACAACTTGATACCTATGTAATGCCTGCACCAGTTGAGGTTAAAAAAGATAAAAAAGACAAAAAGGAAAATAAAGAAAATAAAGAGGTTGTAGAAGAAAAAGGTAAAGAAAGAATCCAGTATTTACCTAGGGTGAGACGCTTGCAAATTTTTCCTAATCCATTTGCCCCTGCTGGAACAGTACTTTCTCGTAATGATGTGTTAAATGGGGCAGACAGTGAATCTCGTCGTTTAGGTGATGATTATTTTATTATTGTTTCGGAACAGTCTGTTAGAGAACATATTAGGCATGCTTTCTTAAGATTTGTGTTAGATCCAGTTGTTGGTAAAAAATCTGTAGATATTGCTAACTTAAAAGAACAAATAGATCCTTTAATAGCAGTGCTACCTAATGCTAAGGAAAGAGCAAGACGTAATGTTTTTGAAGTTGTAGGAGAGTCTTTTGCTAGAGCCGTAGGAATAAGATTAACAGCTAGAGCAGCAGGAAATAACCTTAATTCTGATGAAGCTATTTCTCAGCTTAGTCAATATTATGAACAAGGTTTTGTTTTAGTATTTCATTTTTATGAGGGTTTAGCAGGGCTAGAACGTTCAGGCGTTGATGTAAGTGATTTTTTCCCTGCTTTATTAACTAATATTGATTTTGCTCATGAAGCAAAACGTTTAGAAGAAGCAAAAGAAGCACGCGCTCGTGCTCAAGAAAAACGTGCTACAGCAAAAGCCGCCGCAGTAGCAGCAGTAAAACCAATAATTGATATTGATATCTTAATTAAACAGCGTAAATTTACCGAGGCTAAAACACAACTTGAAGCTGTTTTGCGTGAACAACCAAAAAATGCTCGTGCGCTCTTTGGTATGGCACAAATTATTAATAACCAGCCTTCCAAAATAGAGTTAGATGATATTAGTGTTGATGACGATAAAATAGCTGCCCAAGAAGAGCGCCTAGCACATGCTGTAAGGCTTTATAGAGAAGCTATTGCTGCTGCTAGTTCAGAAGAAAAATGGATGGTTTCACAATGTCATTTATTGATTGCTCGAATTTATGATTTTATTGATGAAAGAGATGCAGCAGTCAAAGAATATGATAAAGCTGTTCAATTAGGTGATATTCCTCAAGGTGCATATAAGGAAGCGGTAGAAGGTAAAAACAAGCCTTATGTACCAACAGGAAAGAGTAATTAAGTTTCCTTTGTTTTTTAGGTTTTGGAAGTTTAATACTTATAATACTAGTACATGTCCCAAAATTCTTTTGATTTGAATTAATTAGGGGGATTTATGTATTGTCCAAGTTGTGGGATAGAATGTAATGATGAAAGAAATTTTTGTAATGGCTGTGGTATAAACCTAAGTATCTTAAAAAAAACAGTACATATTGCTAAAAATATAAATACAACCGACATAGGGCAGATTAAACAGTCTTTTGTGTTAGAAAAAGAATGGAATAAGTTTTTAAGTAGAGGTTTAATATTTATTTGTGTAGGTCTTTTATATTCTTTAGCGGTTTTTATTGTGGGTTTTATTATAAAAAAATATTTTAATGCTGATTTAGGACGTCTTTTAAAAGATTTTTCAATTTTAGGTACATTATTTTTACTTATAGGAATGATGGTTATTTGTTATGGTCGAATAAAATTCCGTTCTAAACACACTAATTTAGCAATAACAGAGTTGCTTTTAGCAGAAAACCAATCAGATGAACTTACACAAAAAGCATTAGCTCCAGAAAAAGTTAATGATTTTAATAATTACGTTCCTTTTAGTGTTATTGAACGTACAACCAAAGAGTTAAAGCAAGTAAACCCTCCTTTTTCAAATAAGACTAAAGAAAATTAGACTTTTAAGGAAAAATTATGCCAAGCCTAAAGCGACCTCCAGGCCCGAGAAAAAAACCTCTATGGGGTGATTTATGGGATTTTAGACGTGATCCAATTAAGTTTTTAACTGTGGCCAAAAGTTATGGAGATATAGTTTTTCTTAGGCTAGGTAATCAAGATATTTATTTACTTAACCATCCAGACTTTATCAAAGAAGTTTTAGTTAACCAGCCACGTAATTTTCATAAAGGCCGAGGCTTACAACGCTCTAAGCGTTTGTTAGGTGAAGGACTACTTACTAGCGAAGAAGATTTTCATAAACGTCAGCGCCGTCTTGTACAGCCAGCTTTTCATCGTCAAAGAATCGCAAATTATGCCAAAGTAATGGTTGATTATGCTGTAAATACTAGAGAATCTTGGAAAGCAGGTACAACAATTAGTGTTAGCGAAGAAATGATGCGGCTAACGTTAGGTATTGTAGCAAAAACTCTTTTTGATGCAGATGTTGAAAAAGATGCTAATGAACTTGGTCAAGCTATGAGTGTTTTTGTTAAATCTTTTGATTTCCTTACCTTACCTTTTGTTGAAATCCTAGAGAAATTACCACTACCAAGAGTTAGAGCTTTTAATAATGCTAGGGACTTGCTTGATAAAACCATTTACCGAATTATTAATGAACGCCGGGCAAAAAGACAAGATGTAGGAGATTTAATGTCAATGCTTTTAATGGCTCAAGATGAAGAGGGTGATGGTAAAGGAATGAATGATTTACAAGTACGTGATGAGGTTATGACCCTTTTTATTGCTGGACATGAAACTACAGCTAATGCACTAACTTGGACTTGGTATTTATTATCCCAACACCCTGAAATAGAAGCTAAAGTTTGGCAAGAGATTGATCAAGTTTTACTAGGACGTGTGCCTACTGCAGAAGATTATCCAAAATTGAAATATCTAGAAATGGTTTTGTCTGAGTCTATGCGACTTTATCCCCCAGCTTGGGTGATAGGAAGACGTGTTGTAAAAGAATGCCAAGTTGGAGAATATACCTTACCTGTAAATAGTATTGCTTTTATGAGCCAATACTTAATGCACCATGATGAAAGATACTTTCCAGAACCAGACAAATTTGATCCTGAGCGTTGGACAGTAGAAGCACGAGAAAAACGCCCTAAACATAGCTATTTTCCTTTTGGAGGTGGGCCAAGACAATGTATTGGTGAGCCTTTTGCTTGGATGGAAGGAGTTTTGCTTTTAGCAACTATTGCTCAAAAATGGCGTTTGTCTCTTGCTCCGGGAAGTAAAGTAGAAATACAACCAATGATTACACTTAGAGCAAAAAATGATATTCCAATGCAAGTGTCGTTGCGTAACTAGTTATCAAGTAAATCAAAATATTATCATTTATGAGGTATGAAAAAGTTCGTCTAAAGAAGTAATATCAAAAATTCTAATAGCCCAAAGTTCTAAAGTAGTAGCATTAGCAGCATGAATTTTATCAATTATTTGTTGAGGTAAAACACCAAATTTACGTTCAAGTTGGCGTTGCAATATTATAGCCTCACCTTGTTGAACACCTTGTTGAACGCCTTGTTGGACACCTTGTTGAATGCCTTCTTGTTGGCCTTGTTGAAAAATACCAAAAAGAAAAGAATTATCACGAATATCAAAAGATTTAGACATAGTATTAAGCTCCTCTACAATAATAGGCTCAAAGTTACGTAAACCAGATAAAATAAAAAGTTTAGTTAAAGCATCTTCCCTTTCATGACGGGGAAGTAGAGCTATTTTTTCAAGAACTTGAATAATAACATCTCGTCTATTGGACGATTGACATAAAATAGCAAGTAAGTTATCAGGTAATGAATCACTTGCTAGTAAAATATCAGCAGGAACAGT
>Ga0075163_10012038_pt1 | contig 11265 bp, 10 predicted proteins | sample JI1023141ADNA_FD_71478 | JGI IMG/M metagenome (GOLD analysis project Ga0075163, IMG submission 71478) | Wastewater effluent complex algal communities from Wisconsin, to seasonally profile nutrient transformation and Carbon sequestration -... | ecosystem: Engineered > WWTP > Effluent > Algae...
GCAACGCCATCCTGGCCCAGTTTGAGATGAAGCCACGCCATGTGCGCCTGCCGTTCATCGACTCGGTGGACAAGGCCCACCAGGCCGTACGGCAGGTGAACCACACGGCGGAAGTCGAGGGCAAGAAGCCGATTGTCTTCACCACCCTGGTCAACATGGAAGTGCTGAAAGTCATCCAGGGCGGCTGCCAGGGCATGCTGCTGGACATGTTCGGCACCTTTGTCCACCCGCTGGAGGAGGAACTGGGCATCAAGTCCCACCATCGTGTGGGCCGCTTCAGCGACGTGAGCAAGAGCAAGGAATATCACGACCGCATTGAAGCCATCAACTTCAGCCTGGCCCATGACGACGGGCAGAGCAACCGCGACCTGCAGGCGGCCGACGTGATTCTGGTGGGGGTGAGCCGCAGCGGCAAAACACCGACATCGCTCTATCTGGCCATGCAGCATGGCCTGAAGGCAGCCAACTATCCGCTGATTCCCGAAGACTTTGACCGCCAGCAACTGCCTGTCGCGCTGGTGCCGCACAAGAAGAAGATTTTCGGCCTGACGATCCAGCCCGAGCGGCTGAGCGAAATCCGCAACGAACGCCGCCCCAACAGCCGCTATGCCAGCCTGGAGAACTGCCGCATGGAGGTGAGCGAGGCCGAAAGCATGATGCGGCGCGCCGGCATCCGCTGGCTGTCCACCACCACCAAGAGCATCGAAGAGATCGCGACCACCATCCTCCAGGAAATCCGGCCCGAGCGGCTGATCTACTGAGTCGCCACCCGCTTTATCCGCTTTTCGCTATCGTTTTGATAGCGACTTACGCAGTATGGGCGAGGGCTGGATCCACATTTCACCCTCAGATTCCGATCGGCCATCCCGCGGCCCGGCCGGCCTTGAACTCAATCTTTATTGCGAATGATTCGTATTTGTATTAAACTGAGCGCTTATTCAATTTCGGCAAGCCAGTGATCCCGTTCGCGGACCCAGCCAGCCTCCAGCCTGCTTGAGGACCCCATGGCTACTTCCGCAAAATCCGCTCCGCTGCCCCTTGGCGCCCTGATGCTTGCCGCATCGTTCCAGAGCTGGGCCCAGACCGCCGCCCCGGGCGCAGCACCGGCGCCCGGCCTGACCCTGCCCACCGTGACGGTGACCGGCACCGCAGCCCGCACCAGCGACCGCCACACCCTGCAGGCCACCGACACCGGCATTGCCAAGGGTCAGCAGGCCCTGCGCGACGTACCGCAGTCGATCACCGTGGTCACCGACCGGCTGATGGAAGACCGCAACCTGGACACCGTCAAGGACGCGCTACGGCAGACCTCGGGCGTCACCTTCCAGGCGGCCGAGGGCGGCGAGGAAGACATCCGGGTGCGGGGTTTTTCGCTGGCCACCACCGGCGATATCTATCTGGACGGCATGCGCGACCCGGCGTTCTATGAGCGCGACACCTTCAACCTGGACCGGGTGGAGTTGATCCGCGGATCGGCCTCGATGCTGTTTGGCCGGGGTTCGACCGGTGGTGCGGTTAACCAGGCCAGCAAGACGCCCCGTGCCATGACCGAGCACGAGGTGTCGGCTACTGTGGGCAGCCACAACTTCCGCCGCGCCACAGCCGACTTCAACCTGCGCACCGGCGAAGACGCTGGCCTGCGCATCAACGCCATGGCCAACACAGCGGACAACAACGGTGCGGGCAGCCGCGTCGACAAGCGCGGGCTGGCCGTCGCATGGCGATGGGGCATCGGCCTGGCCGACGAATTCACCGTCAGTGCAATGGCTCTGGACAACCGCAATGGCATCCACTACGGCTTGCCCTGGATCCGCCCGCAGGCGAGCGACACGAGCGCCGCCAACACCGTCATCGGCGGCCTGGACCCCACCGTGCACTACGGCCTGGACAGCGACCGGAACAACGGCAGCGCCCGGGTGGCCGGTCTGCGCCATGTGCACCGCTTCGACCACGGATCGGAACTCACCACCCAGGTGCGCATGGGAAATTTCGACCGGGACCAGCGCGCCAGCGCCATCCGTTTTGCGGCTGCCGCACTGCAGCCCGGTGGCTTGAACTTGGACGGCAGCAGCTTTGGCACCGGCACGCTGCTGACGCGGGGGACCAACCTCAAGATCCAGACCGTGCAGACCACCCAACTGCAAAGCGACCTCAGCCACCGGTTCAAGACCGCCGGCCTGCAACACCAGCTGCTGGCCGGCGTGGACTTTTCCCGCGAGGCCAAAACGGCGCAGACGCCGCTGACCGCTGCGCAAGGAGGCGTCAATCTGGTCAAGCCGGCCATCACTGCGGCCAGCACGTCGGGCGGCGGCTGGGTGGGCGAAGATGCGCGCGTGCTGCGCGACAGCAGCCGGTTCATCGCGCGATCGCTCGGCGTGTATGCGCAGGACTTGGTCCAGGTCGCGCCCCACTGGAAGCTGCTCGGCGGCCTGCGCCACGACCGCATGAGCGGCAACTACGACACGCTGGCCATTCCGGCCAATGCACCCGGGCCGGTCACGATCACCAGCTACCAGCAGGCGATCAGCGCCTGGAGTCCGCGCCTGGGTGTGCTGTACCAGCCCCACGAGCGACTGTCGGTGCATGCGATGGCCGGCTCGTCGTTCAACACGTCGGGCGACACCTATTCGTACAACGCCCAGAGCGCCAACACGCCACCGGAACAGAGCCGCAATCTGGAATTGGGCGCCCGGATCGAGTCGGCCGACCAGCGCTTCACCACCCGGGTGGCGCTGTTCCACACCACCAAGACCCACGAGCGCAACACCGACCCGGACACCGCCGCCAGCCGGCTGCTGCTGTCGGGCCGGCGGCATGCGGCCGGTGTGGAGGTGGACCTGGCCGGTCTGATCACCCGCCAGTGGGAAATCTATGCGTCCTATACCTGGATGCCGGTGGCCCGGGTGGACGAAGCCGCATCCACGGCCACCACGGTGGGCAACCGGGTCGGCGACCGCCCCGGCTTAAGCCCCCGCCACAGCGGCACCGTCTGGAACGCCTGGCAGTTGGCGCCAGCCTGGCGCGTTGGCGCGGGTTTGAACCTGCGCAGCGCCCAGGCGCCGGCCGATGTGACTGCTCCGGCGTGGGAAGCCCCGGGTTTTGCCACCGTGGACCTGATGGCCGAGCACACCGTGCAGCCCGGCACCACGCTCAAGGTCAACCTGAACAACCTGATGAACAAACTTTACGCCGAGTCGCTGTACCGGGGCCACTACCTGCCCGGCGCCGGGCGCCTGCTGCAGGTGTCGCTGACCACCCGTTTCTGAAGAGAGTCCCCATGCTGCTGCATTTGCCTGACGTCCTCAAGCCCGAAGAAGTGGCCGCTGCCCGCGCCCTGCTGGACACTGCGCCCTGGCAGGACGGCCGCCCCGGTGCGGGCGACCAGGCACGCCAGGTCAAGAACAACGAGCAGTTGCCCCCCGACTGCTCTGCCGCCCGGACGATCGGCCCGTGGGTGTTGCGCGGGCTCGACCGCCACCCGATGTTCCTGAGTGCCGCCCTGCCTCGCAAGGTGTTTCCGCCGCGCTTCAACCGCTATGGCGGCACCACCAACCACTACGGCGACCATGTGGACGGCGCGATCCGCTTCACGCCAGACGGACAGCGGGTGCGCACCGACATTTCATGCACCGTGTTCCTGAGCGACCCGGCCGACTACGACGGTGGCGAGCTGACCCTTCGGGATACCTTCGGCTCCCAGGCGGTCAAGCTGCCAGCCGGGCACGCAGTGCTTTACCCCGGCACCAGCGTGCACCAGGTCACGCCGGTCACACGGGGTCAGCGGGTGGCCTGCTTTTTCTGGATCGAGAGCATGGTGCGCAGCGACGAACAGCGCCGGCTCCTTTACGACATGGATCTGGCCCTGACCGGCCTGCGGCAAAGGCACGGGGACAGTCCGGACACCGTGGCATTGACCGGGACCTACCACAACCTGCTGCGGCTGTGGGCCGACGCCTGAGGCAGGGTATGGAACGAAATCGGCCTCCAGCCCTCGCCAATGCTGCGTTAGATGCTATGAAAACAGTAGCAAGCCAGATGCTCCATCGACCCGATCACGCCGCATGCACGGCCCCGTCCAGCGCGCCTTGCGCCATCCAGCACGCCCCGCCAGTGCTGCGGAGCAACACGCTGGGCACACCGTCACAGTGGGACAGCGCGACCCTGCTGGGTGACCAGCGAAGCACCACCATCGTCCACGGGGGCGAGACCTACCGGCTGCAACTCACCCGGCAGGGCAAGCTGATCCTCACCAAGTAAGGCGTTGGGCTCATGCCTGCGGCTTACAGGCCCAGGGCAGCGATGCCGGCCTTGGCAATCTGCGCGTCTTCAGACGACTTGACGCCGCTCACGCCCACCGCGCCGATGACCTGACCGTCCTTGACCACCGGTACGCCGCCTTCCAGCAGGCCCTTGAGGTCCGGTGCGCTCAGGAAAGACACCCGTCCGCCGTTGATGATGTCCTCATAGACCTTGCTTTCGCGCCGGCCCAGTGCGGCGGTGTGAGCCTTGGACGGGGCAATATGGGCCGAGATGGCCGGGGCACCGTCCAGGCGCTGCAGCGCCAGCAGGTGGCCGCCATCGTCCACCACGGCAATGGTCACTGCCCACTGGTTCTTCAGGGCTTCGGCCTCGGCGGCTGCGAGGATGGTTTTGACGTCGGCCGCTTCAAGAAAGGATTTGGTTTTCATGCTGCAAGCATACGGCCTGATGTGCTCCTGATTGCCGCTGCTGCAGTCAAAGCTGCACTGACCCGGGGAGCCGACCGGACTTAACCCTACACGGTGTAGGAATCGCAGGGGCCACCAGTTTGGGGTGGGGCCTTGAATCGCCCTAGAATGCGCCCACCTGCAGTGTCTGCAGAAACAAAAGGAGTCAACGACCATGAATGACCACGTACAGACCATTGACTATGGCTACGTCGCCTCGGCCGAACAGCGCAACAAGGTGTTGCGCAATACCTATTGGCTTCTGGCGCTCAGCCTCATCCCCACCGTGTTCGGCGCCTGGCTGGGCGTTGCGACCGGTATCACCCGCAGCCTGTCAGGCGGTGTCGGGCTGATCGTCTTCTTCGCAGGGGCCTTCGGCTTCATGTTTGCCATTGAAAAGACCAAGAACTCGGCTGCCGGCGTGCCGGTTCTGCTGGCCTTCACTTTCTTCATGGGCCTGATGCTGTCGCGTCTGCTTGGGGCAATGCTGCACAACTATGTGAATGCTCCAGCCCTGATCATGACTGCGGCCGGCGGTACGGCCGGCGTTTTCTTTGTCATGGCCAGCCTGGCCAGCGTCATCAAGCGCGACCTGTCGGGCATGAGCAAGTGGCTGTTTGTCGGCGCTCTGGTCATCATGGTCGGCGGCATCGTCAACGTGTTTGTCGGCTCGACAGTCGGCATGATGGTGATCAGCATGCTGGCAATCGGCATCTTCAGCGCCTACATGCTCTATGACCTGAAGCAGATCATTGACGGCGGCGAGACCAACTACATCAGCGCCACCCTGGCCCTGTACCTGGACATCTTCAACGTGTTCCAGAGCCTGTTGGCCTTGCTCGGCATTGCCGGCGGCGAACGCGACTGAGCACGACCACGGCGCCTTGAGCGCCAGCAACAAAAGGGCCTTCGGGCCCTTTTTTCATGCCTGTGCGCGGGCTTGCCCCCTCAAGTCGGGGGCCGGCGCTGCCGATCACCTGCCATGAACATCCGAATCCCCGCCCTCGCCCTGCTGTGCCTGCTACTGGCCGGCTGCAACGTCCCCGGCATGGAGGACGAGGAAGGCAACCGCGCCCGGCTCGAAGCCGACGCCAAGGCCACCGGCAGTGCCTGCCGCCATGCGCAGCGCGGGGTGGAAGATTGCTACAACCTGAACCCCAAGGCGCCGCGCTCGGCCGTTTTTGCCGGATGGAAAGACATGGACGCCTACATGCGCGACAACAAGCTCGAAGGCCAGGCCACCACGGTCCAACCTGCGAAAGAGGTTGTGGCGGATGCAGAACCCGCCGAGGAAAAGCCCGCCAAGGAAGCCAAGGACACGCCCAAACCCAAAGCCAAGCCGGCGGCCGGCAAGTCCGCCCGCACACCTGATGCTCAGGCGGCGGCAGACTCCCGCTCGAACACCGCCATGCTCTCAACGTGCGCGGTGTGCGGGAACATGTTGACCACGCCCGCCGCCGTGCAGCGGTAACCCGCCTGGTGCACCAGCAAGCCCGCGTCCCGGGCCAGGGTGGCCGGGTTGCAGCTCACATAAACAATGCGTGTGGGTGGCGTCCAGCCGGCCGCTGCGTCGGGCAGAGGTGCCGCGCCTTCCGCGCCGATGCGCGACTGGTGCAGGTCGGCCAGCGCCTTGACCAGCGCAAACGCCCCTTCGCGCGGCGGATCCACCAGCCACTTGTCGGCTGAACCGTCGGCCACGAGCTGCGCAGGCGTCATCTCGAACAGGTTGCGCGCTACAAAGTTTGTAGCAGCCCACTCAGTACCGGCGAGGGCTGAGGCCTGATTCAGCACCAGATTGTCGCGGGACCGGGCCACCAGCGTCTCGCTGCCCTCAATGCCGAGCACCTCGCGGGCCTGGGTGGCCAGAGGCAGCGTGAAGTTGCCCAGGCCACAGAACCAGTCGATCACCCGATCGGTCTTGCGCGCCGCCAGCAGGCTGAGCGCGCGGGAAACCAGCACCCGGTTGATGTGCGGGTTGACCTGGGTGAAATCGGTGGGCTTGAACGGCATGGTCACACCGAACTCGGGCAGTGCATAGGCCAGCACTGGCCCGCCTTCGTCCAGCAGGCGCACCGTGTCCGGCCCCTTGGATTGCAACCACCATTGCACACCCGGGTGTTCCGTCGCAAAGGCCCGCAACCTGGCCAGATCGTCGGCGCCCAAAGGTTCCAGGTGGCGCAGCACCAGCGCCGTGACCGTGTCACCACAAGCCAGCTCGATTTGCGGACAGGTTTCGATCGCGTCCATGGAGCCGATCAGCGCACGCAGAGGCACCAGCATGGCGCTGACGTGCGGGGGCAGCACCGGGCACACCTCCATGTCGGCCACATAGCGGCTCTTGCGCTCGTGAAAGCCCACCAGCACCGTGCCCTTCTTGTGCACATGGCGCACCGACAGGCGCGCCCGGTAGCGGTAGCCCCAGGCCGGCCCCTCGATCGGGCGAAGGATGTTCCCGGCCTTGACTTTGCCCAGGTGCCACAGGTTGTCTTCGAGCACGCGTTGCTTGATGGCCACTTGGGCGGCCGGATGCAGGTGCTGCATCTTGCAGCCGCCGCAGGCGCCCGCGTGCAGGCCGAAGTGCGGGCAGCCGGGGGTCACCCGCTGGGACGACTCACGGTGGATGGCCGTCAGCGATGCCTGTTCCCAGTTGTTCTTTTTGCGGTGGACATTGGCGCTGACCAGTTCGAACGGCAGCGCACCTTCGATGAACACCACCTTGCCATCGGGCCGCCGGGCCACGCCCTGGGCCTCGATGTCCAGGGCATCCACCTGCAGCCAGCCCGGGGGCAAGGTGCTGGCCGGGGTGGTCACGGAGTTGTTGTCGGGTGCGTCGGGGCTGGGCGTATTGTTGGGGAGGGCTTCACTCATGCCCCGGATTGTCTCAGGGCCTGCATCCGCCTATGCCTCATCTGCTGCAACCGCAAGGTCTGCATGCAGTCGATCGAGCAGGGCCACCAGGGCAAGGACCTCGGCATCCGACAAGGCAGAAGTCCACCGCGCCACCTCAGAATGGTCGTCGGGATCACGGCGCTTCCATAGCTGGCGATGGCGGGCCGTCAAGTGCAGCCTGCGCACCCGTGCATCGGCGGCGTCAACGGTCATCGCCACAAGTTGCTTGCGCTCAAGGGCCAGCACAATCTGCTTGAGGTTCTGGTGGGTCATGCCGAGCAATGCAGCGCACTGGGTCAGCGTGGGCGGTTCTGTCGCGGCAGACAGGTGATGCAGCACGAGCACCTGCTGCGTCGTCAACCCGTCGGCAGCCAGCCTGCGGTCCATGCGCTTGCGCAACTCCTGCGCATTGCCGATCAATAACCGGAACAACAGCACCCTCTGCCCCAGGGGTGAGCCGGGATCATCCAGTCCGAGCTGAAGGTTTTCTTGTCGCGCCTTAAAAGGTAACATATTGCATACTATGCCATTCCCACTGGATTTTTGCCAGGCTGAAGATGATTGCCCTGATTCCCAACTGCGCCTTCCTCTCTGAAACCAGCCGCATGCTGATCATTGGCCAGGCCCTCTGCCAGCGCGGCATGCCAGTGGCCTTTGCAAGCCACGGCGGCCCCTTCACCCACGTATTGGAGCAGGCCGGGGAGTCGGTCACCCGCCTCGAGCCCGTCCAGTCAGATGACCAGGCACGCCAGTGGGTGGAAGGGGTCGTCAACCTGGGCAGGCCCGGCCTGAGATTGCAAACCGCGCAGGAGGTCCGCGCGAGTGTGCAAAGCGAGGTTGCTTTCCTTCGCAATACCGGCGCGAAAATGGTCGCAACCGGCTTTGCGTTGACCACCTACCTGTCCAGCCGGGTGGCTGGCGTGCCACTTTGCACCTCCCACGGTGGCGCCTTTGTGCCGCCCGTCTTTGAACGCGGCCTGGCTCCCGCGCCTACCCAGGCACCGGCACCGTTTCTGGATTGGTTGCCGGGTCGTGTGCTGCGCTGGATGGCCAACCGGGGGCCATTGCGGATGCAGGGCCCGGTGCGCTTTCTGAATGAAATTGCCGCCGAGCTCGGTGTTGAACCCGTTCCTTCGCTGGCTGCCCTGATGGTCGGTGACCTCACCCTGGTGACCGAAACGCCGACCCTGCTGGGCATTCCGGACGCGGAACTTGCGGCCTGGCGCCCGTCGGCAGGCAGCCTTCTTCGACCGGACACTCGCCTTCGCTACACCGGGCCACTGTTTGCAAAACTGGACCTTCCGGTCCCAGCCCGGGTCGAGGCGTTCCTCTCGGCCGGGCGCGCCACTGCCTATGTCGCACTGACATCGACCACGCCCGAATTTGTCAGAACCGTCGTCAAGGGCATGCGCGACGCCGGGCTGCGCGTGCTGGTCGCCTCCACAATCCACCCGTTGGACGACCTAGCGGGCAGCGAAGTCTGTGTCGCGGGAATTCTGCCCAGCCACTTGATCATGCCCAGGGTGCAGGTCGCGGCCATCATGGGCGGACAGGGCAGCGTACAGACAGCCATGGCCAGTGGCGTGCCCTTCGTGGGGTTCCCGTTGCATCCAGAACAGGAGCTGAATGTGGCACTTGCGGTGCGCCGCGGAATGGCCATCGGACTGGGCCCCCGTCGAGCGACACCCAAGTTGGTGGCAGGCGCTGCACGCCGCATCCTGTCCAACCCGGATTTTTCAGCCAGCGCCAAGGCCACCCAAGCGCTCTATGCCAACGTCGACGGCCCCGGCAATGCGGCCGAGGCGATCCTGACGCATCTGCGCGATGGCGCCCCGTTCAGGGCTTGAGAAAATCCCGCACAAAGCCCTCGGTCGCGTGGCGCGCTGGCGGCAGCATCAGCAGCGTGTGCGGCGCGCCCGGGATCAGCACCACGCTGGCCTGCTTGTTGGCGGCCAGCGCATCGCCGCAATGCCCCTTGGCGGCGGCGTTACCCAGCCAGGCGTTGGACGGTGAAAAGAACACGTCGGTCGAACTCATCACATTGAGCACCGGGCGGTCGCCCGGCATGGCCGTGCGGTGCTGTTCCACAAAGTAGTTGTTCTCGCAGCTCCATGAGTAGAGGATGCGCCCGGCAAACTCTCCGCCGGTGTAGCGGGCCACCGCCGGCGCGCCTTCGCTGGTGCCGGCCAGCACCAGACGGCTGGTATCGGCCCAGGCCAGTGAGGGCAGCGCCTGCACAGCGAGCGTCACTTCGGACAGGCGCAGGGCATGGATCTTTTCGTAGGTGGCCTTTTCGATCGGCGACTTGTAGGTCAGCCGGTCGGGCAGTGCGAAAGAGTCTGGCGCGATGCTGGCGACCCCCAGAGACGCCAGCCATTGCTGCCACTCTCCAATCGCCTTGAGACCCAGCCCGGACGAACCATGCATGAAAACCACCACTGGCACCCGCGCCTTGGCCTGTGCCGGCGCACCGCGCAACGGCCCCAGGTAGGGCGCGCCGCCTGTGACCGACGCCGGCAAAGCCACCTGTGCGCCCGCCATCACGCCCCGAGCCGATTCAGCGGTGTGGACCAGGGCTGTGCCCTTGATTTCACCGACTGGCGCTGCCGGACCGGCGGCTGTGGGCGCCAGTTGCGCCATGGCGCCGGAGCCAGCAAAGGCCGCCAGGGCCAGAACCAAGCCAGGAACGCGAAGAGTGCGGAATGAAGCCAATGCCATGGTGAACGCCCAGAATATGAACAAGAGGAAGAAGGAACCCCACTGTAGGCGGGGCGGGCTGGCCTGTCCAATGCATGAAATCGCCTGATTCATAATCAAATCGCATGAATCTGACCCAACGCCAGCTGCGCCTGTTTGTGACCACGGCCGATCTGGGCAACATCTCGCGGGCCAGCGAGGTACTGCACATCAGCCAGCCCGCGCTGACCCGTGCGCTGCAGGACTTTGAAACGCAGTTGGGCCAGGCACTGTTTCACCGCACCACCCGGCGGCTGGGGCTCACGCCCAGCGGCGAGCGTTTTCTGCCTGCGGCCCGGCGACTGCTGGCGGACATGGAACAAGCCACCCGCGAACTGCGCGACCAGGCCACCGGGCTGCTCGGCACCGTGACGCTGGCCGTAGGAACCGCCTTTGGGTGCGCCCTGCTGCCTGGCGTATTGCGGCGGTTCAGTCCCGCCCACCCGGGGGTCAGAGTCCGTCTGATCGACGACAACAGTGCCGGCATCACCTCCCGGGTAGCCCGGGCCGAAGCCGACCTGGGTATTGGCTCGCCGGTCGGCGACACCAGTGAGTTGGTGTGCACCCGGCTGCTGGAGGCGCCCATTGGCCTGCTGGCCGACCCGGCCACCTACCCCCTGCGCGCCACCGCCAGTGCGGCCGACCTGACCGCGCTGCCTCTGCTCAAGGAGCCGGCCGACACCAGCATTGCCCAGTTGCTGCGCGCCCACGGGTCCGAACTGGTGGCTCAGATGGAGCGCGGCACCGAAGTCTCCAGCCTGGCATTGCAACTTGCGCTGGCCCGCGCGGGGGTTGGCGTGGCTGTACTGTCGGCTCTGGGCGCATCGCACCCTGCTGCACAGGGCCTGCGCTTTGTGCCACTGCGGCCCCGGGTGTCGCGCGAGATATTCCTGATCCGCCACCGCAGCCGGCCCCTGCCTCCCGCGGCCGCTGC